>Ga0065165_1003272_pt1 | contig 11685 bp, 12 predicted proteins | sample AraplaMF_Cvi_mMF_FD_63813 | JGI IMG/M metagenome (GOLD analysis project Ga0065165, IMG submission 63813) | Arabidopsis root microbial communities from the University of North Carolina, USA - plate scrape MF_Cvi_mMF (version 2) (version 3) | ecosystem: Host-associated > Plants > Roots >... | reverse complement strand
CGTCAAGTCCGCGCATGGGGGTGCGGTCTCGGCGGCATGTCATCTGCACACGATCAACGAAGTCAAAGGGAGGTTACGCATGCTTTCGAAGACCCGGCAATTTTCCCCCACCCGCGCCGCCGCCGGCCTGATCGGGATCGGCGCGCTCTCGGTGTCCGCACTGGCGCTCACTGCCTCGGGGACCTCCGCCGCGGAGACGATCAAGGCCAAGGTCGAGACGGTCACCGGCGTCTCGCTCGCGCAGGACATGCCCGCCCCGCCGGCGCCGGCTGCCGCGCCCGAGGCCGCCGAAGCGCCGGAACCGCCCGAGGCGCCTGAGGCCGCCGGGCCGCCCGCGCCGCCGCGCAAGCCACACGTCATCCGCTTCAATGTCGACGAGGACGGCAAGCAGGACGGCAAGCGCATCCGCAAGATGGTCATCGTCCGCTCCGACGGCAGCAAGGACGAAGTCGCGATGCCCGACATGGACGCGATCCGCATGTCGATCCCCGAGATCCGCGACGGCAAATGCGGCAAGGGCGGCCCGCAGACGGTCGAGCATCGTCAGGACGGCGACAAGAAGATCATGATCATCTGCACCGATCGAATCGAATTCGCCGCCGCCGACGCCCAGCGCATGGCGATGCGCCACAAGACGATGGGCCTGGAGAGCGCCCGCATGGGCCTGCGTATGGCACGGCGCTCGCTCGAGAACGAGACCGACATGACCGCCGACGAGCGCGCCAAGGCGCTGAAGGGCATCGACGAGGCGATGGCCGAACTCGAGAAGCAGCGCCGCGACGATTGACGAGAGGGGAGGGGCGTCCGCATGCCCCGCGGACACCCTTCACGAACGGGGCCGGCTGAACTCCTTCGCAGCCGGCCCCGTTTTTGGTTTCAGGCATGCCGGTCCCAATCACCGTCATCCCGGCGAAGGCCGGGATCCACTATGCGGCTTGGACAACTGCTCGAACTTCAAGCCCTTCGCTATCGGCGCGGTGGACCCCGGCACTTCGGCCGGGGTGACGAGACTGACCTTGCGCCTCGGCACTCCACCCGCCACATCGCCAGCATGACAGAGGCTCCCACTGGCATCGCGCTCGCGGTCGAGCCGCTGGTCGCGCGCGTCCTCGCGCCCAACCCGTCGCCCTTCACCTATACCGGCACCCAGACCTATCTGGTCGGCACCAGCGAGCTCGCGGTGATCGATCCCGGACCCGACGATACCGCGCATCTCGACGCGCTGATCGCCGCGATCGCCGGCCGCCCGGTCGTCGCGATCCTGTGCACCCACACCCACCGCGACCACAGCCCCGCCGCGGCGCCGCTCAAGGCCGTCACCGGCGCGCCGATCCTCGGCTGCGCGCCGCTGACCCTGGAAGATGCCGGCCCGCGCGCCGACGCCGCCTTCGACACCGGCTACGCGCCCGATCGTGTGCTGGCCGATGGCGAGAGCGTCACCGGCACGGGCTGGACGCTGGTCGCGGTCGCCACCCCCGGCCACACCTCGAACCATCTCGCCTTCGCGCTGCCCGAGGCGGGGGCATTGTTCACCGGCGACCACGTCATGGGCTGGTCGACCACTGTCGTTGCGCCCCCCGACGGCGACATGGCCGCGTACATGGCCAGCCTCGACAAGCTCATGGCGCGCGAGGACCGCATTTATTACCCCGCGCACGGCGACCCGATCGAGAAGCCGCAGCGCTTCGTCCGCGGGCTGATGGGGCACCGCAAGCAGCGCGAGGGCCAGATCCTCCGCCTGCTCCGCGAGGATATCGGCGCGATCCCCGAGATGGTGGCGCGCATGTATGTCGGGCTCGACCCGCGGCTCACCGGCGCCGCCGGCCGCTCGGTGCTCGCCCATCTGCTCGACCTGCGCGCGCGCGGGCTCGTCCAGGGAGAGGGCGAGGCATGGAAGCTGGCAGCATGAGGCGCTGGGGACTGCTCCGCTTCGGGATGCTGCTGCTCGCCTTGGTCGCCGCGATCGGCGCGGGCTTCTGGTTCCTCGGCAACACGGTCAAGAACGAGTTCCGCGGGCCCGATCCGGTCACCGTCGCGCAGGCGAGCCTGCAGGGGCTGCGCGAGCAGAACCGCCTGTCGACCTTCGCCGCGCGCTACGTCGCGGTGGTCACCTCGAAGCAGAGCCGGCTCGGCATGACCGCCGAGAAGACGCTGATCATGCCCGGCATGGTCCGCTACGAAGTCGATCTGGCGAAGCTCCAGCAGAAGAGCCTGAGCTGGGATGCGGCGAACAAGCGGCTGACCATCCTGCTGCCGCCGCTCGAAGTGGTCGGCCCCGATGTCGACCTCGACGGCATCCGCGAGTTCAACCAGGGCGGGCTGCTGATGCGGTTTACCGATATCGAGACCCAGCTCGATGCCGCCAACCGCAAGGCCGGCCAACAGGAGCTGATCCGCCAGGCACGCGCGCCGATGCCGGTCAAGCTGGCGAAGGACGCCACCCGCCGCGCGATCGAGCGCAGCTTCGCGATGCCGCTCAAGGCTGCCGGGCTCGACGCCAAGGTCACGGTGTTCTTCCCCGACGAGCGCCCGAGCGAGGACTGGGATCGCTCGCGGCGACCGGAGGATGTCATCAACAATCGCTATTGAATCGTCATCCCGGCGGAAGCCGGAATCTCGTGAGACAGGCCGTTCGCTCGCGGCCTGAGGTGCCGACGTTCGTCGGGATGACGGTTGGGCTTGATCGCAGCGTCCCCACGCGCCATCTGCCTCGCATGGACGCACGCAACGGAATGGGCGGAAGCCTCGCTGGCCTCGACCTTCGCGCCGAGATCGACCGGCTTCGGAAAGAGCGCAACGCGGTCATCCTCGCCCATTATTACCAGAAGCCCGAGCTTCAGGACCTTGCCGACTTCGTCGGGGACAGCCTCGATCTGAGCAGGAAGGCCGCCGAGACCGACGCCGATGTCATCGCCTTTTGCGGCGTGCGCTTCATGGCCGAGACCGCGAAGATCCTGTCGCCCGACAAGATCGTCGTGCTCCCCGACATGAACGCCGGGTGCAGCCTCGAGGACAGCTGCCCGCCCGAGCAGTTCGCCGCGTTCCGCGCGCAGCATCCCGACCACATCGCGCTGACCTACATCAACTGCTCGGTCGAAGTGAAAGCGCTCTCGGACATCATCGTCACCAGCTCGTCTGCCGAGAAGATCCTCAGCCAGATCCCGCCGGAGCAGAAGATCATCTTCGGCCCTGACCGCAACCTCGGCGGCTATCTCACCCGCACCTTGGGGCGCGAGATGCTGCTCTGGCCGGGCGTGTGCATCGTCCACGAGGCGTTCAGCGAGACCGAACTGCTCAAGCTCGAGGCGCAATATCCCGACGCGCCGATCGCCGCGCATCCCGAATGCCCGCCGCACATCCTCGACCATGCCGATTATGTCGGCTCGACCCGCGGCATCCTCGATTTCGCCAAGAGCTTCCCCGGCGACACGCTGATCGTCGCGACCGAGCCGCACATCATCCACCAGATGGAAAAGGCACTGCCGGAGAAGACTTTCATCGGCGCGCCCGGTGCCGACGGCAACTGCAACTGCAACATCTGCCCCTACATGGCGCTCAACAACATGGAGAAGCTCTACCTCGCGCTGCGCGACCTGAACCCGCGTATCGAGATCGAGGAAGGCATGCGCCTCAAGGCCAAGCGGAGCCTCGACCGGATGCTGGAAATGGCGAGCGCGAGCGTCGGGCAGGGCGATCTCGGCCCGGTCCCCGCCGTGGGCGGCGATCCCAAGAAGGGCGACTGAGCCTCGTTCCTCCTTCGCGAAGCGGGGGAGGGGACCACGAAGTGGTGGAGGGGGCCAAGCCGCGAGCGACGCGCTTGCGGAGAAACCCCCTCCGTCGCCTACGGCGCCACCTCCCCCGCTCTGCGAGGGAGGATTTTTACACCGTCAGCATGTCGTACACGACGACCTTCGCCCAGAGATGCCTGCATTTGGCGATGAAGTCCTTGTGGATCGGATGGTCCTGATAGGTCTTCTGGTCGGCGACATTGTCGAACATCAACAGTTCGGAGACGTGGTAGCTGCCGTCCACCACGTCGCGCGCCTCGGTGGACGCCGGCACGCCGACTTCGACGCTGCGCACCACATCGACCTTGCCGAGCCCGCGCACCCCGGCGATCAGCGCGTCGCGGTCCGCGGCCGATCCGGGGTTCTTCAGCCAGAAGAACACGTGATGGACGATCTTGCCCGCGGTCGCCGGCGCGGCGGAAGCCGATCCGGCCGTCATTGCCGCGGCACCCAGCGCGACCCCGGTCACGACGTCCCTGCGATTGATCGGCATCCGGTCATCTCACCCTTATATGCCGCGATGCGCAGCGTTGCTTGCTGCCGTTCAGTCTTCCCGCGCGACAATCGCGGGTCAAGCGCCGCGCGCCACCGGGGATGCGATATCCCGGCGGGAGGAGATGCCGGCGAGACGAACGCGGGAACCACGCTTGATCTAGATCATTGATCGGTATCGCTGGCCGGCACTGTCGGGCGCTGGCGGCTGAGAGACTATCGTCGCGCTCCCGCCCCTATCCGGAAGGAGCGTCATGTCCTCGATCCTCGAACCGATGCTGCGCAAGCTCGAACTGCGCAATGTCCTCGATGCGAGTGATCGCGCCGCGATACTCGCGCTTCCCTATCAGCTCCGCAGCGGAGAACGCGGCACCTGTCTGGTCCGCGAAGGCGATCGGCCCGAGCGTGCCTGCCTGCTGCTCACCGGTTTCGCCTGCCGTCACAAGGTCACCTCGGCCGGCGGGCGACAGATCGTCAGCATCCATATACCGGGCGACTTCGTCGATCTGCAGAGTGCCTTTCTCGACATCGCCGATCACAATGTCGAGGCGCTCGGGCGTTGCGAGTTCGCGATGGTCGCGCATGCCGATGTCAGGGCGCTGGCCTGCGCCCGGCCGCCAGTGGCGCTGGCGATGTGGATGGATACGCTGATCGAGGCAGCGATCTACCGCGAATGGATCATCAACAATGGCCGGCGCGGCGCGCTGGCACGCGTCGCCCATCTGATTTGCGAATTGGGAAGCCGCCTCCACGCCGTCGGACTGGCCAGCGCGGATCGCTTCGAGATTCCGCTGAACCAGGATCAGATGGCCGATGCGACCGGACTGACGCCGGTGCATGTCAACCGCACGCTGCGCGAGCTCGACCGGACGGGGCTGATCGACCGCGTCGCGCGGACGGTTCACGTGAAGGATTGGGCGGGCCTGCGCGAGATCGCGGATTTCAACGAGACGTATCTGCACTTCGATCAGTTGGCTGCGAAGCGCGAAACGCAATGCGCTCCCGCACCGTCTGCGCGCCGCGACCCGCCGGCCGAGAGCCTGATGCCGGTCGCCGCAGGCTAGCCGAACAACGGCAATGCCGTGTCTTCGCCGGTCCCGGCCTCGAAGTTCGACACGGTGACGCCCACCAGCCGGATGCCCTTTTCCGGCGGCAGCACCAGCCCGATCAGCTCGCGGCTCGCTGTTCGCAGCAGGTCCTGCGTGCGCACCACCGAGGCGAAGCTCCTGCTGCGGGTGATCTGCCGGAAGTCGGCGAACTTGACCTTCACCGTCACCGTCCGGCCGAAGGCCTGCGCCTTGTCGCACCAGTCCCAGACCTCGTCGGCCATGCGCAGCACGCCGGCCTCGATCTCGGCGGGCTCGGTCAGGTCGCGGTCGAACGTGGTCTCCGATCCCGACGACTTGCGCTCGCGCGACGGATTGACCGGCCGCTCGTCCTGCCCGCGCGCGATCGCGTGATACCATTCGGCGGCACTTCCGAAGTGCTGGCGCAGGAAATCGAGCGACTGTCCGCGCAGATCGGCGCCGGTCTCGATCCCCAGCCGCTGCATCTTGGCCGCAGTGACCGGCCCGACGCCGTGGAAGCGCTTGACCGGCAGCGTCTCGACCCAGGCCGCGCCCATCTCCGGCGTCACTGCGAACTGGCCGTTGGGCTTGCGCTGGTCGGAGGCGAGCTTGGCGAGAAACTTGTTGTAGGAGATCCCGGCGGAGGCAGTGAGCCCGGTCTCCTCCAGGATCCGGGCGCGGATTTCTTTCGCGGTCGCCCAGGCGGTGTCGATCCCGCGGCGATTGGCGGTGACGTCGAGATAGGCCTCGTCGAGCGACAACGGCTGGATCAGCTCGGTATAGTCGGCGAAGATCGCATGGATCTGCTTCGAAACCGCCTTGTAGACCTCGAAGCGCGGCTTGACGAAGACGAGCTCGGGGCAGCGCCGGAGCGCAGTCACCGACGGCAGCGCCGATCGCACGCCGAAGGTCCGCGCCTCGTAGCTCGCCGCCGCGACCACGCCGCGCGCCGCGGCATAGCCCACCGCCACCGGCTTGCCGCGCAACTCCGGCGCATCGCGCTGTTCGACCGACGCATAGAAGGCGTCCATGTCGATATGGATGATCTTCCGGACGGGCGCGCTCACCGCGCCGGTCTAGCGCCGATCGAACAAGAGGGGAACGATCTTTGACCGATACGCAACCTCAATCCGTTCGTGCTGAGCCTGTCGAAGCACCGTCCTTCTCTTCGTCTTCGAGGCAGGGGAAGGACCGCCCTTCGACAAGCTCAGGGCGAACGGCTGGGGCGGGCCCTAACGAAGCGCGTGATTTCGCTGTCGTCGAGCGTTAGAGCAGCGCCATGCCTTTCACTCTCGACCATTTCGACCTTGACGCGTTCGTCCGCGCCACGCTTGCCGAGGATCTCGGCGATGCGGGCGACATTACTTCGGCCGCGGTGATCCCCGCCGACGCGCTGTTCGAAGGGGTGATGGACAGCCGCGACGCGATCACGGTCGCCGGGCTGCCGATCGCCGAGGCCTTCTTCCGCGCGCTCGATCCGCAGGTGGCGATCGAACGGCTGGTCGAGGACGGGCAGCGCGTTCCTGCGGGTACCGATCTGCTCCGTCTGCGCGGCAAGGCCCGGGCGATGCTCACCGCCGAGCGCTCGGCGCTCAACACCGTCCAGCATCTGTCGGGGATCGCGACGCTCACCCGTTGCTATGTCGACGCCATCAAGGGCACTGGCGCGACTCTGCTCGACACCCGGAAAACCATTCCCGGCCTGCGCGTGCCCGAGAAATACGCCACGCGCATGGGCGGCGCGCAGAACCACCGTATGGGGTTGTGGGACGCGGCGATGATCAAGGACAATCACGTCGCCGTTGCGGGTTCGATCGGGGCAGCGGTTCGCCGTGCCGTCGATGCGGGGATCGCGCGCATCATCGTCGAAGTCGACCGTCTCGATCAGATTGCCCCTGCGCTCGACGCCGGCGCCACCCATCTGCTGCTCGACAATATGGACCCGGACACGCTGCGCGCGGCAGTCGCGCTGGTTGCGGGCAAGGTGCCGACCGAGGCTTCGGGTGGCGTGCGTCTCGACACGATCGGCGCGATCGCGGCGAGCGGCGTGACCTATGTCAGCGTCGGCCGGCTCACCCAATCGGCGCCGGCTGCCGATATCGGGCTGGATTTCACCGCGGCATAGACGCTTATGGCTGGTCGATCGTGGCGGTCGCCGGATGGTGCTTGTCGAGATGCTTCTTGATGATCTTCAGGTTGCGCGAGTTCGACCGGAAGAACAGATCGGGGATCGCGCCGACCCAGGGGATCAGCCCGATCGCCCAGTCGAACCCGACATTGCCTGCCATCCGCGCGATCTGGGTCTTGGACATGCCAAGGTTGCGCGCTTCCCACGCCATATAGGCGCCCATCGCCGCGGCGACGGTGGTGCCGATGCCGGGCACGAGATCGAGTAGCACGTCGAGACCGATCGGAAAGCGCGTGCCGGGGATGGTGAGGCTGCGCTCGAGCAGATGCTCCATCGCCTCGATCCGCCGGCGGATATCGGCGGGATCCTTGCCCAGCGGCAGGTTCTTCGCCGCCGCGCTCCACCCCGTCGACATGCGTTCCGGCCTCGCCACCTCGTCTACTCCGTCTCGTTTCGCAGGTGGTTCAACGGGTGCCAGCCGCGCGTGTTCCGCTGCCACGCCTGCAGCCGCAGCGCGACCAGCGACCAGCGCATGGGCTCGGCGATCGGGATGAAGGCGGCATCGGCGGTGAGCGCGGCGTCGGCCTCGGCGATGCGGCGCGCGCGCGATTCGAGGTCGGGGGCTTCGCGGCCGGCGGCGATGAGCGTTTTCGCGGCGTCCGAACAGGCGACGCACGCGGTCTGCACGAACCAGCGCCCGCTGTCATACGGCGCGATCGCGTCGATCAGCCGCAGATCGGCCGAGGCGTCGAGCGCCACGCGCTGCGGGACGATGCCGATCCGCAGCATCGCCTCAGCGATCCGTCCCCATGCCAGCGTCGCGCCGGGGCCGGCGGGAAGGGCGACGCGCAGCGTCAGCGGGCCGGGATGCGCGCGCTGCCACGCCTGCACCCGGGTGCGGGCGGCCTGGCGGCGGGCGTCGAGCGTGAGCGCCGCCCAGGCGGGCTGGGCGGGGGATGCGGCCGAATCGAGCTGGCGCGGCAGCAGCGTCTCGATCGGCGTCCAGTCGGCGCGCACCGCCTGGGTGAGCGCCGCCCGATCGATCGCCATTGCGATCGCGGCGCGGTCGGCGGGGTCGGCGAGAAAGCCTTCGCGGTTGACGATCGCCAGGCCGAACAGGCCCAGCGGCTGGTCGATACGAAGATTGGCCGGGGCGATCTCCGCCTGGAACATCACCGGCCAGTCGGTGAAGGTTCCCCCGAGGATCAGGTCGGATTCGCGCGCCTTGAACCGAGCGAGCGCCAGGCCGGCACGCTCGCCGATCAGGTGCACGGTCTCTTCGGGGGCGGGCGCGGCGCCGTCGCGCGGCTGCCCCGGATCGGGCACTGGCCGCAGCAGCACGCCGCGCCCCACCGGTTGTCCGCGGAACGGGCCGCTGCCGTCGAGCGTGCCGGTGCGGAACACCGCCATCTCGGGCTGGGCGAACAGCTTGAGCAGATCGGGGCGCGGCCGCTTGAGCCGGACTTCGATCACGGTGGGCGTCATCTCGACGATCTCGTCGATCACCGCGAGGAATGGATTGAGCGCGTTGCGGCTGGTCGGTGCGGCGGCCCGGCGGAGCACGCGCACCACCTGCGCCGCGGTGACCGGCTCGCCATCGGGCCAATAGGCCTCGCGCAGGCGGAAAATGTAGCTGCGCCCGTCGTCGATCACGATCCAGCGTTCGGCGAGCGCCGCCTCGATCTGGCCCGCCGCATCAAACCGCACCAGTCCCTGCGCCGTCGCACCCATCAGCACGCGCTCGGCATTGTCGAGCGCGCCTGCGCTGGGATCGGCAAGCCTGGTCTCGCCGCCGATCGCGCTCACCACCACCGGCGCATCGTCATCGCGCTGCCCGCCGCCGCACCCTCCCATCGCCGCCGCCAGGCCAAGCAGAACAAGGAGAGTCGATCGCTGCATCGGGACGTCCGCTTGTGGAAGACGAGGCGGGTGTATGGCTCGCGCCGCGCGCTGCCAACCCCCATGCCGCCGCAACGAGGGTGCGTTTCGCCGCGCTGCACCATTTGGGCGGAACCGCGGCGGGGTCCGGGTGGTTTGCGCTGTCCCTATCGAGGAGTTGTTCGATGCGTATTCTGGGAAGGGCCGCGACTGCGCTGGCCGCACTTTCGATCGCGGCGGCGCCGGCCATGGCGGCGCAGGCACCGGCGTCCAAGCTGTCGCTCCGCGCGTCGACGGCGAGCGAGAACGATTCGAATCTCGCAGGTGCGCCGATCATCGCGATCATCGGCGTCGCGGCGATCATCGCCGGCGGCGTGATCATCGCCACCGACGACGACGATCCCGACAGCAACTGAGCGCTGGTGCGGACGGCGGGACTCGAACCCGCACGCCCCGAAGGGCAGAAGATTTTAAGTCTCCGGCGTCTACCGGTTCCGCCACGTCCGCATATCAGTCCTGCAAACGCGAAGAGGCCGGAACCGTCAAGCGGTTCCGGCCTCTTCTGCGTGCCGAAAGGGCGTCGTCACTCAAACGTTGAGGCGGACGCGCATCTCCTTGCCGGGCTTGAAATAGGGGACGCGCTTGGCCGCGACGTCGACGGTCTCGCCGGTGCGCGGGTTACGGCCGGTGCGGCCGTCGCGGGCGCGGGTCGAGAAAGCACCGAAGCCGCGCAGTTCGACGCGGCCATCCTCGGTCAGGCGACCGACGATCTCGTCGAAGAAGACCGAGACGATCTTCTCTACCTCGCGTGCCGATAGGCCGGGATTTTCGTCGACCAGCAGTTGCACGAGTTCCGAACGGATCATCCGCACCCTCCCTTGGCGCACGCGGACCGCGGTTCGTCCGGCGTGGCTAGATCCCCAACTAGGGGATTGCTCTAGCGCCGATTCCCAACTTGCATCAACCCGAAGATTAACAGTTTAGGGGATTAATTTGCGTCAAGGTGTGGGGAAGCGGCCGAAACCGCTTCCCCGAACCCTGTCAGTTCTTCTCGTTGCGGGCCTTGAGGGCCTCGCCGAGGATGTCGCCCAGCGACGCGCCCGAATCGGACGAGCCATACTGCTGAACGGCCTGCTTCTCTTCGGCGATCTGCATCGCCTTGACCGAGAAGGTCGGCTTCTTCGAACGATCGAAGCCGGTGACCATCGCGTCGAACTTCTGCGCGACCTGGAAACGCTCCGGACGCTGCTCGTCGCGGTCGCGGCCGAGATCGGTGCGCTTGATGAAGCCGGTCGCGCCGTCCTCGCCGACCTGGACTTCGAGGCCCGCGTCGCGGACTTCGAGAACGGTGACGGTGACGACCTGGTTCTTGTTGAGCTTGTCGCCCGCGCCGGCTGCAACCGCTGCCGAAGGACCGCCGCGCTCGAGCTGCTTCATGCCGAGGCTGATGCGCTCCTTGTCGGGCTCGATCGCGAGCACGATCGCCTTAACGGTCTCGCCCTTGCGATGCAGGTTGAGCGCGTCCTCGCCCGAGATGCCCCAGGCGATGTCCGACATGTGGACCATGCCGTCGACGTCGTTGTCGAGGCCGATGAACAGGCCGAACTCGGTGGCGTTCTTGACTTCGCCTTCGACTTCGGTGCCGACCGGATGGGCAGCCGCGAAGGCCTCCCACGGATTGGCCTGCGCCTGCTTGAGGCCGAGCGAGATGCGGCGCTTCTCGGCGTCGACCTCGAGGACCACGACATCGACTTCCTGCGAGGTCGAGACGATCTTGCCCGGATGGACGTTCTTCTTGGTCCAGCTCATCTCCGAGACGTGGACCAGGCCTTCGATGCCCGGCTCGAGCTCGACGAACGCACCGTATTCGGTGATGTTGGTCACGCGGCCGGTGAGCTTCGCGCCCACCGGATACTTGGCGGCGGCGCCATCCCACGGATCGCTCTCGAGCTGCTTCATGCCGAGGCTGATGCGCTGGGTGTCGCGGTTGATGCGGATGATCTGCACCTTCACCGTGTCACCGATGTTGAGCACTTCGCTCGGATGGTTGACGCGCTTGTAGCTGAGGTCGGTGACGTGCAGCAGGCCGTCAATGCCGCCGAGGTCGACGAACGCACCGTAATCGGTGATGTTCTTGACGACGCCGTCGATCACCTGGCCCTCGGCCAGCGACTGGATCAGGCCCGAGCGCTGCTCGGCGCGGGTTTCCTCGAGCACCGCGCGACGCGACACGACGATGTTGCCGCGCTTGCGGTCCATCTTGAGGATCTGGAAGGGCTGCGGGATGTCCATCAGCGGGGTGACGTCGCGCACCGGGCGGATGTCGACCTGG
>Ga0065165_1003271_pt1 | contig 11689 bp, 11 predicted proteins | sample AraplaMF_Cvi_mMF_FD_63813 | JGI IMG/M metagenome (GOLD analysis project Ga0065165, IMG submission 63813) | Arabidopsis root microbial communities from the University of North Carolina, USA - plate scrape MF_Cvi_mMF (version 2) (version 3) | ecosystem: Host-associated > Plants > Roots >... | reverse complement strand
CAACATCCAGGGCCTGCCGACCTGGTACGAGGTGCGGGTGACGGAAGACGGCCATCTCGGCGCCCGCGGCGGCGTCGACATGATGGTGGCGATGAACCCGCAGACCTGGGACAAGGACGTGGCCGGCATCGAGCCGGGCGGCTATCTGTTCTACGATTCCACCAAGCCGATGCCGTCGACCAAATTCCGCGACGACATCACCGTGATCGGCGTGCCGCTCACCGCCATCACCAACTCGACCTACACCGATCCGCGCCAGCGCCAGCTGTTCAAGAACATCATCTATCTCGGCGCGCTCTCGGCGCTGCTCGACATGGATCCGAAGCTGATCGAGCAGCTGATCGGCGAGCAGTACAAGGGCAAGGAGAAGCTGCTCTCCTCCAACGTCCATGCGCTGCATCTCGGCCGCGACTGGGCGCTGCAGAATTTGAAATGCCCACTCGGGCTGCGCATCAAGAAGTCCGACAAGGTCGGCGACCGCATCTTCATCGAGGGCAACAGCGCCGCGGCGCTCGGCGCCGTCTATGGCGGCGCCACGGTGTGCGCGTGGTATCCGATCACGCCGTCCTCGTCGGTCGCGGAGGCCTTCACCGCCCATTGCAAGAAGTACCGGCACGATCCGGAAACCGGCAAGGCGAAGTACGCGATCGTGCAGGGCGAAGACGAGCTGGCCTCGATCGGCATCGTGATCGGTGCGTCCTGGAATGGCGCCCGCGCCTTCACCGCGACCTCCGGCCCCGGCATCTCCTTGATGACCGAGTTCATCGGCCTCTCGTATTTTGCCGAGATCCCGGCCGTGATCATGAACATCCAGCGCGCCGGCCCCTCCACGGGCATGCCGACCCGCACCCAGCAATGCGACATCATTGCCTGCGCCTATGCCTCGCACGGCGACACCAAGCATGTGCTGCTGTTCCCGGAAGATCCGGCCGAAGCCTTCGAGTTCGCGGCTGCCGCGTTCGATCTCGCCGAGCGGCTGCAGACCACGATCTTCCTGATGCTCGATCTCGACATCGGCATGAACCACCGGCTCTGCCGTCCGCTGAAATGGGACGACGCCAAACAATACGACCGCGGCAAGGTGATGACCGCGGAGATGCTGGACGACGGCCGCGACTTCGGCCGCTATCTCGACGTCGACGGCGACGGCATCCCATTCCGCACCTATCCCGGCACGCATCCGACCAAGGGCTCCTACTTCACCCGCGGCACGTCGCGGGACCGCTATGCGCGCTATTCCGAGGAAGGCTCGGTCTATGCCGACAACATGCAGCGGCTCGTGCGCAAGTTCGAGACGGCGCAGGACCTCGTGCCACGGCCGTTGCAGGCGAACGCGGAACGGCCGACCAAATACGGCGTGATCTATTTCGGCTCGACCTCGCCGGCGATGGACGAGGCGATCGGTTTGCTGGAGGCGCGCGGGCATCAGCTCGACCGCCTGCGCATCCGCGCCTTCCCGTTCCACTCCAGCGTGGCGAGCTTCCTCGCCGAGCACGACTTCGTCTACGTGGTCGAGCAGAACCGCGACAGCCAGCTCCGTCAGCTCATCGTCAACGAGAACGGCATCGATCCCGTCCGCCTCGTGCCGATCGTGCATTATGACGGCACGCCGATCACCGCCCGCTACATCGCCAAAGCCATTGGCGACCACCAGGATCACCTCAAGGTGACCCCGCTCCGCAAGGCCGTGTCATGATGGCCACCACCGTCGTCATTGCGAGCGCAGCGAAGCAATCCAGAATCTCGCCGCGGAAAGATTTCTGGATTGCTTCGTCGCGTCAGCGCAAAATTGCTTCGCAATTTTGTCGCGAGCTCCTCGCAATGACGAGGTGGGTACAACGGGCTTATTCCATCACTTTCGTCGCTAGAAGACGTCTGGGCATAGAGAAACGCGCATGACCTACATCGCCAAACCGAAATTCCATCATCCAGGCCTCAAGAAGAACGACCTCGGCTACACGCACCGCGACTACGAGGGCAAGATCTCGACGCTGTGCGCGGGCTGCGGCCACGATTCGATCACGGCGTCGATCATCGAGGCCTGCTACGAGCTCTCGATCGAACCGCATCGGGTGGCGAAGATCTCCGGAATCGGCTGCTCGTCGAAGACGCCGGATTACTTCCTCGGCAATTCGCACGGCTTCAACTCCGTGCACGGCCGCATGCCGTCAGTGCTGACCGGCGCCAACCTCGCCAACCGCGATCTGATCTATCTCGGCGTCTCCGGCGACGGCGATTCCGCCTCGATCGGCTTCGGCCAGTTCGCGCACTCGATCCGGCGCGGCGTCAACATGACCTACATCGTCGAGAACAACGGCGTGTACGGCCTGACCAAGGGCCAGTTCTCGGCGACCGCCGACCGCGGCTCGAAGAGCAAGAAGGGCGTCACCAACACCGACAACGCCATCGACCTCGTCGCGATCGCGCTGCAATTGGGAGCCACCTTCGTCGCGCGCTCGTTCTCCGGCGACAAGACCCAGCTGGTGCCGCTGATCGCCGCCGCGATCCGCCACAAGGGCGCGTCCTTCATCGACGTCATCAGCCCCTGCATCGCCTTCAACAACCATGCCGGCTCGACCAAGAGCTTCGATTATGTCCGCGAGCACAATGACGCCGTGAACCGGCTCGACGTGCTGGTCGGCCGCGATCCGATCGCGGTGGACTATGCGCCGGGGACGGTGCAGGTGGTCGAGCAGCACGACGGCAGCAAGATCGCGTTGCGCAAGATCGACGCCGACTACGATCCGCATGACCGGCTCGGGGCCCAGACCTTCCTCGCCAGGCACGCCGCCAAGGGCCAGATCGTCACCGGGCTCCTGTACGTCGATCCCGATGCGGACGATTTACACGCGCATCTCAACACGGTCGAGACGCCGCTCAATACGCTGGAAGCGGATACGTTGTGCCCGGGCTCGGCGGTGCTGGACAAGATCAACGCCAGCTTGCGCTGATCATTTGGGCGATCATTTGCCGCGCTGAGACGGCTGCCTGACACGCACGGTGATCTTGTCCGACACGACGGGCGGATCGAATGGATAATGCTTGGCGTCGCCCAGCACCAGTTGCAGCGTGTGCGTTCCCGGCGGAAGCTCCAGGAATGTTTCGGTCTGGCCGGCACCGAAATGCAGATGTGACTTGTCCTGTGGAATCGGCTCCTTGGGATCGATGGGGTCGTTGACGTCGATCAGCAGATGATGATGACCGGCGTTCTGGTAATCGTCGCCCGCATGCGTCACGCCCATGTTGCGCAGACCGAACCGCACCAGGAATCCGCCGCGCACCTTTGCCCCGTCATAGGGGGTGATGAAGTAAAGCTTTGCATCCTTGGGAGCCGTCTTTCCCTGCGCAAGAGCCGCGCTCGAAAGCACCGCGAGCGACAGCGACAGCGCGATGCAACGAAGGATGGACATCAAATCTACTCCCCCAACTCAAGGACTGAGCGCGACCCGGAATCCATGCGTCGGATAGCGGACATTGGTGTCGTAACCGTCACGATTGGACGGCCTGACATATCTCGAATCGTTCTTCCATGAGCCCGAGCGCAGGACGTGCGACGTGCAGTCTCCGCTGCTCCATGCCGAGCCATCCGCGGGCGCGCCCTGGTAGGTCTTGTGCCAGCAATCCTCGACCCACTGGTCGATACCGCCGCCCATATCGTGAAGCCCGAAGGGATTCGGCTTGAAGCTCCCAACCTTCGCGGGCTGCTCGGCCGCGAGATCACCGCAATCCTTGCATCCGGCCATTCCAGGTTGAAGCTTGTCGCCCCACCAGTATTTGGTCTGGGTTCCGCCGCGCGCCGCATATTCCCATTCGGCCTCGCTCGGAAGCCGATAGGGCTTCTTCGTCATTTCTGCGAGGTACGCCGCGTATTGCCGTGCGTCGGCCCAGCTCACATTGCTGATCGGGGCGTCGTCCTTGCCGGCCGCAACGAAGCCGCACACCTTCGCGGCCGCGCATTCGTTCCATTCGCGTACGGTCACCGGATATTTGCCGATCGAGAACGGCTTGATCGCGACCTGGTGGATGGGCCGTTCGGTCGCGTCGTCATTGCTTCCCATCGCAAAGCTGCCGCCACGAATGGCAATCATCTCGGGTTCGCGGACGGGTATCGCGGATGGACTCGGCGATGGGCTCGACGCGGCCAGTGACGGAGACGGTTGCGGCGCCTGCGCCGCGTCGCGCGGCTGGGATTGAGGACTCGGTGAAGCGACCGGGGCAGCCGTGGGTGCGGCGGCCTGCTCGGTTCCCTTGCCATGCGGCTGCGCCAGCAGATACCACAGCACGCCGGAAGCGATCACGAGCAGCGTGACACCGAGGAGGAAGATCAGCGTGTTCTCGCGCCGGCCGCGCGTCTTCCCCACCGCGTCCGCATCCGGCAGGACGCGATAGACGCGGACGGGATCGGTGATGTTCTTCACCTTGCGATCGCCGAGCGACTCATAGCCGCAGACGACCTTGTGCTTGATCTGCTCGTAGATCGCGCCGGAAATATAGACCTGACCGGGATCGGCAATTCCCTCGATACGGGTGGCGATGTTGACGCCGTCGCCGTAGACGTCATCCGGCTCTACGATCACGTCGCCGAGATTGACGCCGATCCGGTATTCGATCCGGGTTTCCTTCGGCAGCGAGGCATTGCGGCCAACGAGATTCTGCTGAATCACGATGCTGCACCGAACGGCCTCGACGGGACTGTCGAAGATCGCGATGAAGCCGTCGCCCGTCGTCTTCACCAACGCACCGTGATGCTCGATGATGCTCGGCTGGATGAGATCCCGCTCGATCCGCTTGACGCGGAGATGCGTGCCTTCCTCGTCGGCTTGCATCAGGCGGCTATAGGACGCAATGTCACCGACGATGATTGCAGCAAGCCGACGGGGCATCGAGCCGTGTGGAGGCGGCTCGTCGTGATTGCCCGACCTGAAATTGCGAATTTCACCCATCGCGGGGACTCCACAAACTTACAAAGGCGAATAAACGTACGACTTCGAAATGTGGCTGTCTGTGAACACTATCACATCGATGAAGCGGGACAATGTTGTCGAAAGCGCGCCTGATTCCAGGCGATGCCGCAATGTTGAACCTTCCTGGTCCGACTGCGACTAAAGCAATCCGGGCACGTGCTTTGTTATCGACCGCGCCCTGCTTGTGATTTGACGGACTTCAACACGTCGTCAGGCGCGGTGCTAGCCGACAGCCTCAGTCTCGGGCTGCGCTTCGGCCTGTGCCGCCGGGTCGTCCTCATGCACGGGTCGTCCGGCACCCCAATATTGCTTGCAAGTGTCGAGCAGCGTGTCGACGTCCATGGTCAGGCCGCCGGCGTTGACGATCACGGCGTCGTTGCCGAGCGCCTTGCTCATCAGGGCGCGGGTCAGAAGTCCTCCGGAGAAGCGCTGGGCGATCAGCGGATCGGCCTTCAGCACCACGCCTTTCCGCATGCGCTGCTCCGACAGCAGGATCTTGCGTACGGCGCTCCAGGCGATGGTCTCCTCGGCGAGCCTGGTGTCGCGGATGCCGACGCGGCTGATGAATACCACCGGCACCCGCGCGTTGGCCAACCGCCAGAGCATCCGGCAGGTCGCCAGGCCGAAGAACACCGCGCCGATGTAGCAGGCGGCGAGCTCGAAGGTCGTGACGCCCTTGCCCTGCTGCCATGTGAATGCGAGCCCCGCGAAGAGCAGCGTCAGCAGCAGGCAGCCGCCGAACAACATCAGCAGCCGGCCGCGGGAATGGCCGATCGTCATGTTGGGCAAATTCTGACTTACGGACATGCTTGACCGCCACCAGCCTGTTGCAACAACCCAGGGTTTTCCAGCGCCCTTTCTTCTAAATTATTATGACTGGAACCTTGTGCGAGGCTGAACGCGCCGGGTCCGGGCCGCGACCAACCGCCGACCGGCCCGGTACGGGCCCAACAGTCTCGCGCGGGTGCGACCATGAAGCTTGCCCTCATCCTGCCGCTCGTCCTTGCCGCTTTGGTCGGCGCCGCCCGCGCAGAGGATTCCGACGACACGCGCGAGCCGACCAAGGCCGAGGCGGACGCCTTCAACGCGCGCATGTATACCGGGCCGCCCGGCAGCAAGGCCTATGCCTGCTTCGTGCGGCGCTATGATGCGACGCACCTCGCCCGCCACCCCCGACAGAAGGTGGCTGCCATGAAGCTGCTGATCTCGGCCGAGTTCGACAAGGAGGACAAGCAGCTGCACAACTCCTTCCGCCTCGGCTTCAAATATCGCCATCGCGCCGGCGACTTCGATTCCAGCGGCTCCTGCGGCCATGCGATATTCACGACGAACGGCCTCGAGGTGCGGCTCGGCTGCGGGGTCGATTGCGAGGGCGGCGGCATCGGCGTTGCGCTGTCCAAGGACGACAAATCCGCGATCGTGCGGCTGGCGCGGGTCAGGGTCTGGCAGAACAACAAGCCGGATGACGACGCCGAGCAGTCGCTGGTGGCCGGCGCCGACGACGGGATCTTCCGGCTCGACCGTACCGACATCAGCGAATGCGCATCGCTGGTGACCGACCGCAAGGAACTCGCCGCGCTTCGCCATAAGTGATATGTCTCCTGAAAACGCGGGCTTGAGTTGAGGAGATCGCCATGAACCGCCGGAATATGTTGTGGAGTGCCGTCTCGACGCTGGGCGCCTTGTTCGGCGCCTCGCGCGCGCAAGCGGCCACCGAGGCCCCCGCATCGAACAAGCTCAAGGTGGTCTATCACCTCAGCGACGCCGAGAAGGTCAACTTCGTGCTCGGCAATATCCAGAACCACATCGACGGCGTCGGCGGGCCTGATCACGTCACCATCGCGCTCGTCATCCACGGACCGGCGCTGAAGGCGTTTCACTGGGCCCAGGCCAACCCGGACATCAGCAAGCGTGTCGGCGATTTCTCCAAAGCCGGCATCGAACTCGCCGCCTGCGGCAATACGATGAAGGCGCAGAACGTCACGCTGACGGATCTGCTGCCGGGTTTTGTGAGCGCGGAGAACGGCGGCGTGGTTCGGCTCGCGGAGCTGCAGTCGCAGGGGTATTTGTATCTGCGGCCGTAGTTGCGAGACGCGCCGCCCCATCCACCGTCATTGCGAGCGCAGCGAAGCAATCCAGAATCTTTCCGCGGACGGATTCTGGATTGCTTCGTCGCAAGGGCTCCTCGCAATGACGGCGGAGAGACATCCCCACCTCAATCCCGCTTGACACACCCATAACTCCACGGTTATGAATTAATCCATAACCTACAAGTTATGGATTCCGCATGCCCGCCAACCCCGACCTGCTGTTCAGGACCCTCGCCGACCCGACCCGGCGGGCGATCTTCGAGCGGCTGTGCCGCGAGGGCGAGCAGACGGTCGGGGCACTGACGGCGACATCGGGCGTTTCCCAGCCCGCGGTCTCGAAACATCTGGGCGCGCTGAAGCAGGCGGGGCTGGTGCGCGACCGCCACGAGGGACGGCAGACCCATTACAGCGCGCAGCCAGGCGCGCTCGATCCGCTGGTCGACTGGACCAGCCAGATGGCCGGCTTCTGGCAGAACCGGCTCGACGCACTCGACGATTTGCTCAAGAGGATGGACCAATGATCGAACACGCGACCGAAACACGTTCAGTCGTCGTCGAGCGCGAATTCGCCTTTCCCGCCGAGCGGCTCTGGCGCGCGCTGACGCAGCCGCACCTGATCGAGGAATGGCTGATGAAGAACGACTTCAAGCCAACGGTCGGCCATCGCTTCAATCTGCGCGGCGAATGGGGCGGCGTGCTCGATTGCGAGGTGCTCACCCTCGAGCCGCAGAAGACGCTCGCCTACACTTGGAATTTCTCGCACGCGGACGCCGCGTTCGACCTCAAGAGCATCGTGACCTTCACGCTGACGCCGACCAGCGCCGGCACGCATCTGCGCGTCGAGCAGGCCGGCTTCAGCCCGACGCAGAAGCAGGCCTATGGCGGCGCGCATGCCGGCTGGAAGCAGTTCCTTGGCAAGCTCGACGAGTTGCTGGCACGGGCTGGGTAACCCGGCCGGCGTCCGTCCCAATCATCTTCAGGAGGAGATTCCAATGAGCTCGAACATGTGGATCCGGCAGATCCATCGCTGGCTGTCGATTGCCTTCACCTTGGCCGTCATCGCCAACATCGTCGCCATGACGCAGCAGTTGCAGGCGACATGGATCGGCTTCCTCGCGCTGGTGCCGCTGATCCCGCTGCTGATCACCGGGCTCTACCTGTTCGCCCTTCCTTATCTGCGCCGCGGCAACGAGGCGCGGTCATGAAGAAAGCCGTGACCGCAAAGAAGGCTGTTGCGAAAGACGCGAGCGGACCTTCGCCTTCCAGGTTGATCGACGGCAGGATCAAGGAGCTCGGCGACTGGCGCGGCGAAATGCTGGCGCGGGTACGCGGGCTGATCAAGCAGGCCGAGCCTGAGGTCGTCGAGGGATGGAAGTGGCGCGGCGTGCCGGTGTGGGAGCACAACGGCATCATCTGCACCGGCGAGACCTACAAGGAAGTGGTGAAGCTGACCTTTGCGAAGGGCGCGGCGCTGGACGATCCGGCGAAGCTGTTCAATTCGAGCCTCGAGGGGAATGTGCGGCGCGCGATCGACATTCGCGAGGGCGAGAAGATCAACGAGAAGGCGTTGAAGGCCCTGATCCGCGCGGCGGTGGAGCTGAATGCGGTGAAGAAGAAGCCGGCGAAGAAGGCGAATTAGCAGAGCTGTCGTCAAGCAACCGATACCTTCCTTCTCCCCTTGTGGAAGAAGGTGGCGTGAAGCGCCGGATGAGGGGTCTCTATCGACACGGGAGAGTGCGGAAAGATACCCCTCACCCGAATGAGCTTGCGTCTACCGGCATCGCCGCCCTCTCCCACAAGGGGCGAGGGCACATCAACTTGCATCGCTATATTTGTTCGTCCGGGACTACCGCCTCACGCCGCCACCGTGATCGGGCGCGGGCTCACGACGTATTCGCGCAGAACCTTGTCGCTGGCGTCGACCTCGATCAGCGAGACGTCGTAGGTCCAGAGATCGGCGAGGTGCTGCAGCACGCGCTTGGTGTCGGTCTCGTTGAGCTGCGAACCCTTGATGACGTGGTGATGCAGGATCAGGCGGCGGTCGCCGGAGAGATCGACGTCGACCACTTCGATATTGGCGTCGATGAAGCCGACATCGTGTTGCCGGGCCAGTTCGCGGCGGACGCGACGGAAGCCGCGCTCGTCATGAATGGCGTCGACGCGAATGCCGGCGCGTTCCTCGGGATCGTCGTGGAGGTGGAACATGCGGAAGTGCCGCATCAATTTTGGACTCAAGAACTGGCCGATGAAGCTCTCGTCGCGGTAATTGGCCCATACGTCGCGCAGCACGCCCATCACGTCGCCCTTGCCGGCGATGTCGGGGAACCACTCGCGGTCCTCGTCTTCCGGTTTGGTGACGATGCGCTCGATGTCCTGCATCACGGCAAAGCCGAGCGCATAGGGATTGAAGCCGGAGAAACGCGGGTCGTCGAATTCAGGCTGGAACACCACGTTGGTGTGCGAGCCAAGGAATTCGAGGAAGTTGCCGTCGGTGATGCGGCCCTGCTCGTGAAGCTTGGTCATGATGCGGTAATGGACGTAGGTCGCCGTCCCCTCGTTCATCACCTTGGTCTGGCTCTGCGGATAGAAATACTGCGCGATGTGGCGAACGATGCGCAGCAGCTCGCGCTGCCATGGCGCCAGACGCGGCGCGCTCTTCTCCAGGAAATAGAGCAAATTCTCCTGCGGCAGGCCGAGCAGCTTGCGGCGGCGCTCGAGGCTGAGCGCGGTCTTGCTCTTGGCCGCGCCTTTCGGCACGGTGCGCCAGAGATCGTTGAACACTTCCTCTTCGTGCTGGCGGCGGCGCCCTGCCCGCTTCTCCTCTGCGCGCAGATCGAGCTTCTTCTTGCCGGGATAGCGGTCGATGCCGTGCGACATCAGCGCATGCGCTGCGTCGAGCGTGCGCTCGACCTCGGTGCGGCCGTAGCGCTCCTCGCACTGCATGACGTAGTTCTTGGCGAAGTCGAGATAATCGAGAATGCCGTCGGCGTCGGTCCACTGCTTGAACAGATAGTTGTTCTTGAAGAAGTGGTTGTGGCCGAAGGCAGCATGCGCGATCACCAGCGTCTGCATCGTCGCGGTGTTCTCCTCCATGAGGTAGGAGATGCAGGGCGAGGAGTTGATCACGATCTCATAGGCGAGGCCCATCAGGCCTTTGCGGTAGGACGCCTCGTGATACGCGAACTGCTTGCCGAACGACCAGTGCTTGTAGAACAGCGGCATACCGACGGAGGAGTAGGCATCCAGCATCTGCTCGGCGGTAATGACCTCGATCTGGTTCGGATAGACGTCGAGACCGAGATCCTTGAATGCCACCTCCTCGCAGGCATCGGTGATGCGCTGCAAGGTGTGGAAATCCCAATCTGCGCCTTCGAACAATCTTTCCGTCATGGAGCGGCTTTCTCCTGGGTCGTTTCGCGGCGCTGGAACAGATCGTGGAACACCGGGAAGATCTCGCTGCGTTCGCTGACCTTGCGCATCGAGAGCGGTGCGCCGCTGTTGCGCAGCCGGTCGTAGAGGGTCCAGAGCGAGGAGTCCGAGAGATCGAAGGCGCTGCCGCCGGATTCCCCGACCTCGAGATAGGCGAAGAACTGGCAGACCGGCAAAATCTTGTCGGTCAGCAGCATGCCGGTGAGCTCACCGTCGGAATAGGAATTGTCGCCGTCGGACGCCTGCGCCGCGTAGATGTTCCAGTCCGACGGGTTGAAACGCTCGCGCACGATCTCGTGCATCGCCTGCAGCGCGCTGGAGACCAGCGTGCCGCCCGAGGCCGGGCCATAGAAGAAGGTCTGTTCGTCGACTTCCTCGGCGCGGTCGGTGTGGCGGATGAAGACGATCTCGACATGCTTGTAGCGTCGCTTCAGGAACACGTAGAGCAGCATGTAGAAGCGCTTGGCGAGATCCTTCATATGCTCGGACATCGAGCCCGACACGTCCATCAGGCAGAACATCACCGCCTGCGCCACCGGCCGCGGCACCTTCTCGTAGCGGCGGTAGCGGATGTCGAGCGGATCGATGAAGGGAATCCGCTTGGTCTTCGCCTTCAGTCTGTCGAGCCGGGCGACGAGCTCGGTGCGCTCGTCCTCGTCGGTGCAGGCGGCGATCGCCGCCTCCAATTGCTCGATCTCGTCCTTGCTCGGACGCTTGAGCGCGATGCGGCGGGCGAGCGCGAGCTTGACCGTGCGGCTCACCGAGATGTTGGCAGGTGAGCCCGACGTGGTGTAGCCGGCGCGCTGGATGCCTTCGCTCTCGGTCTGCGCGATCTTGCGCTTGGCGAGATCAGGCAGTTCGAGATCGTCGAGGAAGAGATCGACGAACTCGTCGCGGGACAGCACGAAGCGGAAGGCGTCTTCGCTGTCGCCTTCTCCGGGACCTGAGTCCTTGGCGCTGCCCTGGCCGGAGCGCTGCAGATAATCGCCCTCGATGAACTTCTTGTTCCCGGGCAGCACCATGTCGCGCGTTCCGCCTTCACGGCGGAAACGCGGCTCGTGCATGCCGTCGAGCGGTATCGTGACTTCACCACCCTCCAGGACGTCCTTGATGTCGCGTTCCTGCGAGGTCTTCTTGACGGCGCCCTGCACCAGGGATTTGGCCCGACGCAAGAACCGCTGGCGGTTCTCGAGACTCTTGCCGCCT
>Ga0065165_1003270_pt1 | contig 11693 bp, 10 predicted proteins | sample AraplaMF_Cvi_mMF_FD_63813 | JGI IMG/M metagenome (GOLD analysis project Ga0065165, IMG submission 63813) | Arabidopsis root microbial communities from the University of North Carolina, USA - plate scrape MF_Cvi_mMF (version 2) (version 3) | ecosystem: Host-associated > Plants > Roots >... | reverse complement strand
CAAACCGATTTTCTGCCTGGGCTTGTAGCGCCTTTAGAATGATCCGCTGTGTCAGTGCATCGGTCTTATCAGGGAATGGTAGTTTTTTACGTCGTTCTTCCAGAATAGCATCTTCCAGCGCGATGCTATCCTCCCTGAATTTCGGAATTTCTACAAAGTAGGGCGGTAAACCCGTAATCATATGATAATACAATGCGCCTAAAGCATAAATATCACTCTGGATAGAAAAGACCTTATTAAAGGTTTCATTAGCCGTATAAAAAAGGTTGATATCCTCCTTCAGAAAGTCTTTATGGGATTGCTGTGCAAAACGTGCATGGCCCAGATCGAAGATCCTTGGAACGGCTATGTTACCTGACAGATCCAGCATGATATTCTGAATCGTAAGATCATTATGAATGATCTGCTGACTATGCAGATCATTTAGCCCGTTCAGTACCCCGATGATAATATCTTTTGCTTCATAAGGACGTATTGTATGGTCCCGTTTCATTTTGTTCGCAATCGTTTCCCCACTTACAAAATCAACCACCACATATCCCAGTTTATAATTGTCAATGGTAAAGTGGCCGCTGTCATTGTATTTAACCAGGTTCGGATGATTACAATGTTTCAGGATGTCGATCTCTAAAATATCTCCCTGATCAGTGAACTGCGTGCGATGCAGTTTATTGTAATCAAAGAGTTTCAGGAACTTCGTTTGCCCGGCTTCGTTTTGTACACGATAAGACTCCGCATAAGTTCCCTTTTTCAAAAAGAAACTTACCGCATATTTCTCATCTATGAGCTGAGCTTTGGTAAATATAGCTGTCGGACTGGTCATTATATTTTATCCAACCAAAACAGAGCTGTCTCCGCCTGGTCTTTCATCATTTGGTAATAAACTAATTAAATCAATCACGATCGGATGAAGCTCTTCCACATTTGGATTGCCGCCTACCTGCTGCAAAGCGTCGTTCAATAATTGTCTGGCCCTAACACGATCTTTCCAGTGGAAAGAGTCAAAATGCTGATTGTGTTGTCTGACAAATCCGATCAGCTGATAGATCAAGGTGAGCTGAATAAATGCATTCTGTATTTCTTCAAACAGTAATCTGCCCAGTTTAATATCCTGTGATCTCAGTATTTCTTCCAGCTGTTGTTTTAACTGATACACCAATTTAGCGCTACGCTCATTTCCCAGATCATTGTTTGCTTTCTCCAGCTTGTAGAATTCCTCTTTCAGTTCATCTTCCAGTTTGGGCCATTCAGTTTGTCCGGTGATATGGTCAACGTTTTTCAGTGTTCTCCTGAGATTTGCAAGTACTTCCTGTCTGGTATCCACATCATTTTTGTTGTTCTCAAACCGCCACGCTAATTCAGTGATTTCAGTTTCCAGTTTTTGCACCTGTGCCTGGTTATTCTCATCTTCTTTCAATACTTCAATGCTACCCTTCGCTTTACGGATCTCATTGGCCAGCCAGCTGGCAGATATTGATTGCACAGTGTCAGACGGTACATTGATCACAGCAGTATGATCCAAATATGGGAAATAGGCATGAACAGCTACCTTTTGTGAGGCATCAATATTGATGGTGAGGTTCACATCGCTATTCTCAGGTAGCAATGCCGGTAAATCGTTGCCGTTAATAATGATATCATATACATGTTCATTGTACACCGCCCTTGTGCCATCAGCGCCATATTCACCCTGGTATAATGAGATCTTGATGAAATCGCTTTCCATCCCCGGCCGGATCTGTTTTTGTGTCTTCAGCCCGTTCTTGGTTCCCACCGCAGGGAGTGACTTGTTTTTCTCCAGACCAGCTACTTCACTAAAGATTATCTTTTCACTGCCTTTAGACCTTATCTCAACACCAACGCTATAGGGTAATGTACCGCTTACGATCTTAGAACCCTGAATGATAGTAAACCCTTTTGGCTCGCTCTCCAGGATATTGCCTTTATCATCGTACAGTCTTACTTCAAAGCCGTTCGTTTTGCCTTCTACTAACTTTGTTTCGATCACTTCTCCAATATCGCTGATCTCCAGCTTTCCGCTTGACCAGGCTTTATCACTTCTATGTATCTCAGCAAAGATCTTTGTGGGGAGTTCGCCAATCGTTTTATCGGCAAGGATATTCAGCGTTACAAATTCTTCCAGTTCAACCGTCGAAGCTTCATGCCCAATTTCAAGCTGGATTTTGGACGCATCTCTCGTCTTCTCCCTGATTTCTGCTGATACATCCACAGTAGAGGCATATAATGCCGCACCTTTTGCTACTACAGTCATCGGGTCAATGCTGGTATCCGGTTGAGTGATCTGTTGTTTCAGCATTTCCCTGATAACAGGGGAGAAGGTCGGGCCACCTACCAGTACCAGCGATTCCAAAGATGTACCAGGGAGGTTATTTCTTTTCAATACCTTTAGTGCAATGTCCACGGCTTTTTGGAAAACAGGTGCAATGGCATCCCGTAAATCCTCCAGTGTCACGGTCAGATCAATTTCAATTTCTTCTCCCTCATCATCCACACCACAACGATCCTCTTTGTAAAGGTTATAACTGTTCTTAAAGGAGAGCTCGTTCTTCAGTTCTTCCGCATACGATTTTAAAAATTCCCTGTATTTTGCCTTTTTATCATCATCGGCTAGTATATTATCAATAGTAAAGTGTTGCTGAATATGTGGAATGAGGAGCTTATCTACAATCGCCAGATCCAGGTTTTTCCCACCAAGGTAATTATCTCCTTCGGTGTCTGCGACTTTCATGATACCATCCTCTACTTTCAATAAAGCCGCATCAAAAGTGCCACCTCCAAAATCAAATACTAACCAAAACCCATTCTTTTTTTTGCTGTCTAAACCATATGCCATGGCCGCTGCTACCGGCTCCTGTAACACTTCCGCATGTTCAAAACCGGCTAATTGCGCGGCTCTTCTTGTGGCATCGATCTGGTTATTTTTAAATGCAGCAGGAACTGTAATCACCACCGCATTTACCTGATCGTCCGTTACAAAGGATTTTAAGGTCCTGAGTACTTCTGCTGACAACTCTTCTGAACTCAGTTCCCTTTCCAGGTTAGAACTGAAATATTTTTTGTCAGTTCCCATTGTTCTTTTGAACTCGATAAATGAGTTCACAGGAATTCCTTTTGACAGCCTGGATTCCTGTTCACTGCGGTATGCAGCAAATGCCTTGCTCCCTGCTAAAACGCCTTTCTTGTTGTAAGAGATACAGGAAGGCATGGTATCATCCTGTCCGTTGATCTTGATAATTCTGGCTTCTCCATTATCTATCCTTGCTATCGCTGAATTTGTAGTGCCGAGATCAATTCCGTAATCTATTTTAGTTCTTGCCATTTTAGTAGTAATTTTTTAATGCTGTGAAACATCCACCTGTGCTCTTTGAATCAATACACCTTTATAATTCACCTGTGGTTTAATGACCGCTGAAATCACCTTTCTACCCATGGGCAGGTTTTCGTCGGTGATAAAATTGATAACATCAATATTCATCTTTTCGTCATAGTCCCTGTTCAATAGGTTCACCATCTCATAGTCGTTGGCAGAGAAATTGTTTTGAATACGCTCAATGCCTTTTATCAGTGGTTTTAAGCCCTTGGTGTCTTCATCCATTTTGGAAATGTTCTTTTGCATTCTCACAATTTCATCAGCCACTTTCAAGGCCAGTGAATGATCTGTTTCCCGGTTTTCAATAACAGGGCTAACCTGTTTAATTCTTAACTGAGATTCTAAGACCTCCACCAATTTATTGTCCAGTTTTACGCTTTCTTCTTCCAGTGATTTTTTCGTGGTTCTAATCTGGGATTCAACGTCAGATTTGCTGGTTTGAATACGTTTGCCCAGCAGCCAGTAAATAATGCCTCCCAATAGCAAAGTAGTAAGCGTACCTATGATCCAGTATAAGCGGCTTGTGCTTACATCCTGATCTAATCTTAAAATACTGTCGTTTGCGGCAGTTTCATTCTTTTGGATTTTTGTACCCAGATCATCCGCCATTAACTGAATGTTCTGCATATTGTTATTGGTCTGCTTCCGAAGGCTGTCAATCAGAGTGGCCTGTGCATCAATCTTTGCTGATAGATTATTTAAAGTAGCTCGCTGTTGGTTGATGACAGCCTGTTGATTGTTCAGTTTGTCCCTTAATTTGGATATTTCAGGCTCCTGTTGGCGGGCGGATAGCTTTGTGGCCAGCAGGGAAAGAAGGGATGCAAGGAGAATTTTTTTCATATAGTGTTATAGCTAAGAGTTCGGTATTGATTTCCAAAGATCAATTTCAAGCGCCTTGATTTTGGCTTCCAGTAACAGGATTTCCTTTTGCTTAAGTTCCAAGGCGCGTATTTTTGTATTGTCGATTGTTTGTTGTTGTATCATGATTTGCTTTCTCTTTTCAGCACCGCTTCTAAGAAACTTAAACTTCATGATCTCGTCCATGACATAATTTGCAGCGCGGATTTCTTTGTCTAAAAAAACAGTATTCTTAGCTTCTGCCAATTTCGCTTTTGCTGCCTTTATTTCAATTTCTATTTTCTGGGTAGGAGAGAGGTCTACAGAAAATTCCCGCTGGTATATTTTAAACCCATTCACATACACATCAATTTTATGTTTGCCGATCGCATATGTACATTTATCGGCATTCCCCCAGCCGCTCAGATTGATTTCTGTGTGATCTGTGATAAGTGTTCGTTGTATTGACTTTGTATATCCTTTAGGCGAAACCTCCGGATTATTACTGTATTTCCCATCCGGTAAAATATATCTGATATAAAAATCGACTGTCTGGTTCGCCAGTACTTTAACTTTTAATTTCAGCCCTACAAACCGGGTGTTTTCATCATACATGGGGTGCGTGACCGGCAGATTGCCGTTATTCCCGTCAGTATTTGTTAGCTCGCTGCCTGTTATTAAAAAATGAAGTTGCGGGATACTCCCATTGCTCGCATCAGAGGTACTGACATTCACCTGTCCGCATACGTTTTTGAGTGCTTTTTTATTTTGCTCAAAGTGTTCGCGGAATGCAGGGATCATATCAAGGGTGGCCAATTGAAGGGTTACCTGCCAGGCTTCTTTTAGCCTCTTTTTCAGGTCATCATGACCGAATGAAAGGGCCGCATATTTCTGAGCACCATTGATGCTTTCGACCACATAATTTTCTGCCTTTGCCACCACGCTGGTACTTATTTGCAGGTAAACCGGATCCCCTCCGCCCAGAACTGCCTTTATTCTGAGCAGATGTGGCGTCGCTTTTTTAAGGAGTGTACTGGCTTTATGAATATTATTCTTAGCTTGATTGAATGGTTCCAATGCAGCCAAAATCATATCTGTTTTACTCTCTTCGTCATTGAGCATATCCGCTACTGCCGCTATATCAGGTTTGATAAGACCCGATTTGGCAAATTCCTCCATTGCCGCTATATTATTTTCTATCCTCTCCATCGTTTGAGGATTGTACGAAAGCATTTTTGCTCCTTTTAACAGGATGATACTTTTTTTACTGGGGTCTCCGGTATCCTGCAATTCATTAAAATAATCAATCCCACATTGTAATAATTCCTTCGCTAAATTATCTGACAGTAATTTGTATTGCAGGTGATCAGGTCCAATTACAGACTTTAAAAATCTCAGCTCCTGCTGCGTGTTTTTGTACAGGTTAATACCTACCTGATTGGCATCCCGCTTATTATTATTCCGTTTTCGCTGTGCCTGCTCAATCTGTATCTCTATATGATGAATCGGATCTTCAGTGAATTTTTTGGCAAGATATTGCTGAACATTGTACCCACAGTCGCTAAATAGTTCCATCGTTTCCGCTGGTGTATACTCATCTTTGAACTGCACCAGCAGCTCATTAATAAATGACTCCACCTGCTTCTGCGGGTCAATAGAGAAAGTTTCATCCGCCACAGCATGCGCCAGCTCTTTAAAATAGTCCGATTCAATTAGCCTGATCTTAAAACCAATGCCCCGCATTAATCTGTCTTTATCCGTTTCCAACAGATAGAGCGTGCCGGTATTATGGTAGGCAGTGAAACTTTTACTACTGATCTCTCTGCTTCCGGCTACTTTCTCCCAGATCTCAATGGCTTTTTCCTTGTTCCCACTCATTAAATGTTGAATCGCGGTGTTGTCAATGGGATTCATATTGACAAACCAAAATAGCGCATGGTTCACTCTGTCCTGGTTCTGCTCAATCCCCGAAAATGCACTGTCGATAAGGCTGCTATTTCGTTCAACCGGGGATAAAAAAGGGAAATCGTATTCACCCGTGATCTCCTTTCCAACTCTTGCAAAAGCCTGAATTTTTCCTTTTTTGCTCTGGATCTCTCTTAGGGATGCATTTGAGTGTATTCCAATAATTCGGTAAGGGTTCCTTGTAATTAATTTCATTTTTGTCTCAACAGCTGAAATTTATAATTTGGCTTAACTTATTCTCGTACGAATCTCAATTTAATTAAATTACTTAATTTCTATGAGTATAGTGGGGTGAAATTAAGAAACCCAGCCGTTTAATCTGGCTGGGTCAATATTATTTATAAAAAAAATGGTCTATTTGAATACGAGGGTATTCGCGGTTTCCACCTCATCCTGACTGATCGTATGGCCCATACCAGGGTATACTTTTACCGTAATATCCGCCCCCATATTTTTGAGGATCTTTTCACTCTCACGCACTCTCGTCACCGGCACATGCATATCAGGATCGCTGCTGCCAATGAATACCGGTGTACCATTAAAGTCGCCGTGATAATTAGCCAGATCCAGCTCAGCACCAATCAATCCACCGGTGAAAGCCACTACACCACCATAAGGCTGTGCATGACGGGTGACGTATTCCAGCGTAAGACAGGCACCCTGTGAGAAGCCCATGAAGTAAATATTGGAAGCAGGGATACCTGCTTTTAAAATATCGTCTACGATGGAATTGATCACGGTAATAGCTGAACTTAATCCAGGTTCATTTTGTGCAACAGGTGCCATGAATGAATAAGGATACCAGGTATGCCCGCTTGCCTGTGGGGCGATCAATGCATAATCACCGACGTTTAAATAAGTAGCCAGAGAAATAATATCCTGTGCGCTTGCCCCACGTCCGTGGATCATGATGAGGGCTTTCTTTGCCTGATCTAAGGGCACTCCTGCTGTTACTATGTTTTTCTGATGCGTCATGTTGATCTCCTTTTTTTTGAAAATGTTTTTCATCTGGAAAATGAATCCCACTTTCTATAATTTCTATTCCTGCAACCAGATATCCGCATATTCTTCCGGATGTTTCTTAAACTGTGCATGCACGTAAGCACACAAAGGTTTTACCTTCAGCTGGTGCTCTCTTGCATAAGCCACCATGCCATCCAGCAGGTGCTTTGCCAGGCCTTTCCCTTCCTGCGTATAATGGATCTCTGTATGATAAGCAGTGAGTACGCCATTTTCAATTCCAATCACCATTTCACCCACCTGTTCATTATCCAGCATCAGGTAAAAAGCACCATGATTTTTTTGGTTCAGTCTGATTACAACTTCTTCCATAAAAGTTTTTTTAAGCGATTATATCAAAAGTGAAATACGGCTAGCCGTTGGCGGGAATTATTCCTTCACTTTTGATACAACCGCTGCGATTATTTATTGTAATGGAGGTAATACTTTTTCAATCTCTGCTTTCATACCACGATACTGCGCAGGCAGTTTCAGGTTTTTACCCAGTTCTTCCAAAGGTTCATCCACAGTGAATCCTGGATTGTCAGTGGCCAGTTCAAACAGCACGCCGCCTGGTTCTCTGAAATACAATGAGAAGAAGTAATCCCTGTCAATTTTAGGTGTAATGTTCAATCCTTTCTTCATCACTTTCTCACGGAATTTCATCAGGATCTCATCATTCGCTACACGGAAAGCCACGTGGTGATTCGTACCTGCTGCATTTCTGCCGGCAGATTCTTTCGGAGATTCAATCAGGTCTACGATGTTCGCATTACCAATCGCATCTGTTACAAAACGATGTCTGTTGCCTTCCACGCCCTGTGGCTGATAGCCTAATACCTCTGTCAGCACAGTGGCGGTGGGGCCAATGCTGCGCAGGTTCAATGTCACATTGTGAAAACCTTTTGTAGCGTGAGCTGCCTTTACATCGGCTGTTTCCCATGCTTTGCGGTCATCGCTGTTCTTAGGCACGATGAGGTTCAGTTTCAGACCATCCGGATCTTCCAGTGGCAGATACAATTCACCAAAACGTTCAGCAATTTCACCGTGTTTCACACCGCGTTCTTTAAAGCGTGCCGCCCAGAACTCAAGACTACCTTCAGGTACAGCGTAACCTATTTCAGTGGCCATGCCGGTACCGGTAGTGCCTTTGCCAATGCCTTCCCAGGGGAAGAAGGTGAGGATGGTGCCTGGGGTACCTGTTTCATTACCGAAATAGAAGTGGTAAGTACCCGGATCATCGAAGTTTACGGTCTTTTTTACGAACCGTACACCGAGTGTATTGGTATAAAAGTCAAGGTTGCGCTTAGCATTGTCCGCGATTGCAGTAATATGATGCAATCCTAAGATTCTATCTTCCATAAATTTCGATTTTATAAGTTGAATATGTTGTAACCTTCGGCCAGGCGGAGGGGTAGGACGAGTCAGTCAATTTGCCGAAGAGCATTTTTAAGTAAGTCGAACTGCTTTCTAATAATTCAGTGTGCCGAAGAGCCCATTTTTATAATCCTCAATGGCCTGGTCTACCTCTGCCATTGTCGTCATTACAAAGTTATCTTTTGCTGCTACCGGCTCGTCTATCACTTCGCCGGAAAGAAAGAGCAGCTGTGTATCTTCAGTGGTAGTGATCGTAAATTCATCCCCGGTCTTATCGAACACAATTAAATAATGTTCTTTCACTACAACGTCCTCATTCACTTTCACACTACCATGCGCGATATATACTAAAGTCCAGTAGTCTGGTGTTACATTAAAAGTCAAAGTCTTGCCTGCCGGAACCTCGCCCACAGCAGAGATCACTGGTGTATAAGAAATAGTAACAGGTCCTGTTTTACCATCAAAATTTCCACTCACCAATCTCAGATGATCCAGTACAATGGGCATTGCAGCCTTTGGTGCGTACTGATATTTCGGATCATCCCATTTATTTGCACCAGGTACATTCACCCATAATTGGAGGATCTCTTCCACACCACCATCACGGTGTTCCTGTTCTGAAGGTCCTTCACTATGCAATATCCCTTTACCTGCAAACATCCATTGTGCATCACCTGCATTCAGCAACTGATCGTTGCCAAAACTATCTTTGTGATGTGCCTGACCCTGTAATTGAAAGGTAACAGGGGCAAAACCTCTGTGAGGATGCGGATGAATACGGATGTCAGATCCTTTAGCAATTACATCAGGACCGCCATGGTGCAATACGATAAAGGGGTTTGCAAACCTGAAATCCGCATGTGGCAAGGGTTGCAGCACCGTTTGTGTAGCGGTGATGTTTTTGGCCCTGCCGGCCAGCATATGGGTGATGTCCTTTTTCATATAAATCTCAATTTCAAATTCTTATTTTTCCCGGGTCGCACTGAATCCTTTATTTTCCAAAAGAAACTGGATCTCATTCCTCAGCAACCCGCTGCCACCACCATAATGTCTGGTGATGATGGCAGCAGGAGCAAGGCTTGACAACCGTTCTCTCAGCACGATCTCTTCGGCTTCACTAATCCCTGCACACAATAAAACAATATCAAATTCCTCTTCTTTCAAGGCTTCAAACGCTGCTTCATCTGTCGTCACGGCCTCTCCGGACCAGTCTTCAGGAGCATTCAGCAATCTTTGCATCACTGTCATAATCTCCGCATTGCGCCCGATTGCGAGTATCCTGGTTTGCACGGTTGTCATAGCTCAATTTTTTAAACCTGTTTGGTAAATTCAGACAGTGGCTTACGTGTTCTTGGCGCCAGCTCTCTTGATTTATACGGTTCTTCCAGTTTCTCTGCTTCATCTCTGCGACCCAGTGCAATGATCACCAGTGGTTCTTCGGTTGCCAGCAGTTCCAGTGATTCAGCGATTTGCTGTTTGTGGAAACCTGCCATCACGTGACCATTGATACCCATGCTATCTGCCTGTAATAACAGGAACGCATTGCTCATACCCGTGTCGTGTGCATAGTAATGATTCTTTTGCTCCAGATCCGGCAGTTCTTTGATCCCTATGCTCAGGACCAACGCTGCTGCATTCTTTGCCCATGGCTGGTTACCCGGCATCAGCGCTGCATACAGTTTGTCAAAACCAGGTGTACCTGCTAATGCATACACGTAGCGCCATGGCTGAGAATTGTTTGCACTTGGTGCCCAGCTGGCACCTTCCAGGATAGTCAGTACTTCTTCTTCTGTCACTGGCTGTGCTGAGTAAGAACGAGGGCTCCAGCGTTCTTTAATTAAATCCAATACCTTGTGTGAGGTCTGTGCTGTCTTAACTGATGACATAAAAAAAGTTTTACAAAGTTATAGTCCACATTTTTAGCGGAACCGATTACTATTTGTATAAATTACGGTTTTAAAGGTACATCCATCAGCAATATTTCCGCGTCATTTTCTAAAGCCTTCAGCGAAATACTGTCTGTATCCCGGATTCCCAAACCATCTCTTGCGTCTAATTCCTGTCCGTTGATGTCAAAACGACCCTTAATCACAAATGCATACACGCCGTTACCTGGTTTTTGAATCTGGTAAGTAGTGGCCACCCCTTTGTCAAAGCGACCTAAATTGAACCATGCTGCCTGGTAAATCCAGGTTCCCGCATCGTCAGGGTAGGGGCTCAGGATCTGGTGAAGCTGATTTTTCTGTGTCAGGTCCGGGGTGATCTGGTCATACCTGGGCTGAACGTTCAGCTGGTTAGGGAATACCCAGATTTGCAGAAACTTCGCGGGGCGATCAGGATTCGCATTGTATTCACTGTGGAATACGCCAGTACCTGTGCTCATCACCTGGATATCACCCTGTTTGATGATGATCTTGTTACCCATGTTGTCTTTGTGCTCCAGGTCACCTTCCAGGGGAATGCTGATAATCTCCATGTTGTCATGCGGGTGGGTGTCAAAACCACGACCACCGGCTACGATGTCATCATTGAGTACACGAAGGGCACCGAAGCTCATCCTGTCCGGATTGTAATAACCTGCAAAACTGAAAGAGTGGTGGCTATCGAGCCAGCCGTGAGCGGCATGTCCTCTGGTAGCTGCTTTATGAAGAATTGTGTTTGCCATTGTTTGTTTCATTTGTTGGAACAAATATCGAACTATTTATCTGAGTAAACCATTAATCTGGATTAAGAAAATGGGTATCTTTAGCCCCGTTTTACCCGGATACCTATAATGAAGAGCGCATTATTTTTAGTTGCCTTAGGCATGTTTATTCTACAAAACGCTGTTATAGAATGTTTTAGATTCAGCATTACCATTTACCTATTATAAAATACCCAAAATGAAGAAACTTTTACTGTTAGCTGTGATTGCTCTTGCAGTTGTTCAATTATCTTTTGCCCAGCGTTTTAAGAACGGTATCGGTGCCGGTTTCGCTATTGAGACCGCTGATTACATGGATACCAAAGTCAATTTCGGCTTCACCTATTCCCCTGCCTTGTTCTTTGCAGAGGCAGAACATAGCTCTTTTTCAGTCGGCATCCCTATCAGTTTCGGTTTCAATGAAGGTTATTCTTTGGATGA
>Ga0065165_1003269_pt1 | contig 11695 bp, 7 predicted proteins | sample AraplaMF_Cvi_mMF_FD_63813 | JGI IMG/M metagenome (GOLD analysis project Ga0065165, IMG submission 63813) | Arabidopsis root microbial communities from the University of North Carolina, USA - plate scrape MF_Cvi_mMF (version 2) (version 3) | ecosystem: Host-associated > Plants > Roots > Endosphere... | reverse complement strand
GGTGTCAATTTCTTATTATGACAGTATCCTAGCCATTTAGATAATGTGCCAATCCGAGCGTGGCAAAGCTTAGTGAGTACTTGGAGTTCATCATCGCTTTTCCCAATAGTCCTAACCTTAGCCTTGGTAGTCAACTGAACTCCGCTGAGTTTAAAGTCCACGTCTTCATCTCCGGGCGGTGCAAGAGCGGAAACATCCTTGACTCGCTTAAGATCAAGTTTCACAACTCCTTCGCTCATCGCATCAATATAGTCTTGATCCTCGGCCATTTTCCGATAATTCACATAAGTAAACACTGGATTCGGAGTATCTGGAGGTAATGGAATCGCCCCAATTGTTGACATCATTTCATAAGCAGGTGCAGTTAAAATTTCAATTTTATCAAGAGCTAAAGCAAATTTAGCTTTATCCAAAGTTCTTTGAAATTCATCATCGTAAGCTTCAATCTTACCCAATGGTCTAACCGGACCATCAGCATGTCCCATTATGCCAAATGGAAAATCAAATTGAACTCCCTTCAGATATGGAAGAGAGAGATATTGAGCGTCTGTGTAAACATTCGGAGGTATAAATTCTCGATCATCAGGTGATGTAAGGTACACTTTATCATAGGTAACTAAAGCGCGCTTTAACTCATCAATTGCTAGAGGGGTTTCAGTAGGAACGATTAAGGAACTTGCGATCATAATAATCCATTTTTATTATTCAACATCCCAAAAAGACCAAACCAATTACAATCATCCAATTATACTTCGTAACAAAAATATTCTTTATAGATTAGAAGCTACGCAGCAAACACCATCCGCTTCACTGGAAGCACAACCCGTATCGTGGTTCCCTGCCCGGGCTGAGACTCCGCGGTTATAATACCGCCGTGATTCTGAACAATGCGGTGGCAAATGGCCAGACCTATGCCGGAGCCCGTGTACTGCTGCGCGCTATGAAGTCGTTTAAAGATTTGGAACACCTGTCCGGCAAAGCGATTATCGAAGCCTACACCGTTGTCGCGTACAGTGATCTCATAAAACGAATCACCCTGTGGTTGCGGCGGTATCGAATCAAAGTCGGCACGGGTAAGCGCGCGGGCCTTGATCGTCACCAAAGGACGAACATCAGGCTGACTAAACTTCAGCGCGTTGCTGAGAAGATTATAAAAGAGTTGTGTAATCTGTAGGCGCACCGCCGGAATGGTCGGCAGTATACCGCTTTCAATCACAGCATTCTTTTCGGTGATCACAAGCTCAAAGTCCTCGCTCACATGAGCCAGCACCGCGTTGAGATCTACAGCCTCCAGATCGTTGTCCGTCTTACGCAGATGCGAGAACGTAATCAGATCATTGATCAGGCGCGTGAGGCGATCAGACGACTTGATGATCTTACCAAGAATGCTCGTAGCTGATTCCGGAAGCCCCGGCTGACTTTCGAGCATACCGCCAAACACCTGGATTTTACGCAGCGGCTCCTGCAGGTCGTGCGATGTTATATAAATATACTGTTCGAGTTCAGTGTTAATTCGCGTAAGTTCCTGGTTGCTGTCAGAGAGTTCCTTGGTTCGTTGCACCACCTTCTTCTCGAACTCTTCCGCATTGTTCTGCGCGGCGATCCGGGCCGTTACCAGGTCTGTTACTTCCGTCGCGACAACCATAAGGCCCGAGATCGATTGATCTTCTTTCCGCATCGGCTCGATCGTAACGTTAATATAAATCTCCTCCAGCTGATTGCCATGCATAATCGAAACCGGCCGGTCGCCCGTAATAACGCGATTACCCGTATGATAAACCGCGTCCATGAGTTCTTCGAAGCCCTGCCCTGCCAGTTCGGGCACCGCTTCGAACAAGGGCTTATCCAGCACCTGCCCGGCCGTCTTATTCCAGATACCAAGAATCATATCGTTGGCAATACTGATGCGATAGTCAGGCCCACGGTATATAGCAATAGCAACCGGCGCCTGAATAACCAGGTTGCGCAACTGCTGCTCCGCATACTCCTGGGCTTTCGACTTGCGGATCTGCCGCCGTATTTTCGACATCAGCTCCTTTGCTGAGAACGGCTTAATCAGATAGTCGTCAGCGCCGGCTTCCAGGCCATCGATGCGCGCTTCCTCACCGGCGCGGGCCGATAAGAATATCAGCGGTATCGTAGCCGTCTTGGGATCTCCCTTCAGAGCCGCCAGCAGCGCCTTACCGTCCATTACCGGCATCATAATATCGCTAATGATCAGGTCGGGTGTCTGGAGTGCGATACTCTCCAGCGCGGCCGCACCATGACGCGCAGTCTGTACAGCAAAGTGCGGCGCGATAAGGCGCGTCAGGTAGTCGCGCATATCGTTGTTATCGTCTACAATAAGAATGTGAGTATCCGGATCGTAGCTCGAAGGCTCCGCGTTAGTGCCGTCATCGGCTACAGCGGCCGGCTGCCCGTTCTCGTTAAGCAGCATATTGGCCTCCTTCAGGAAAGCGCCTTTCAGAATCGTCGTATCGATCACCCGGGCCTGGTCCGAAACAAGTTCCTGCGGCAGGTGTCGTTTGCCAAATGGAATGGTTACCGTAAAGGTACTGCCCTGCCCTTCGGTGCTCTCTACCGTAATGTTGCCGCCGTGCAGCGCCGTAAGCTCGTGTACCAACGATAGTCCTATACCTGTACCCTCGTGTGTGCGGCCGAGACTCTGAGACACACGGTGAAAACGTTCGAACATGTGTGGCAACTCATGCGCCGGAATACCGACGCCCGTATCGCTTACGGTGAGCACCACATGCTGGTTTACCTCCGCTAGCGACACTGTTATAGCGCCCTGCAGCGTATACTTAAACGCGTTGGATAGCAAGTTCAGCACAATCTTCTCCCACATCTCACGATCCACATAAACCGGCTCACGCAAAGTGCGGCAGGAAACCAAGAGATCCATACCGGCTTTCTCGATAATAGACCGGAAGCTGCTGGCAAGATCCGCCGTAAGTAACGTGAGGTCTACGGGCTGATACATCGCTTTGACACGGTCGGCCTCCACACGGCTAAAGTCCAGCAGGTTGTTCACCAGCCGAAGCAAACGCAGCGCATTACCGTGCGCACTCTCGATATTGCCACGATACGCCGGGTTGTTGTACAACGGCAACGTCTTCAGTTCCTCCAGCGGCCCAAGCATAAGCGTAAGGGGCGTGCGGAACTCGTGGCTCACATTACTGAAGAACTCGGTCTTTGAACGGTCTATCGCCGCCAGGGCTTCCGCGCGTTTCTGCTCCTGCTCGTACGCATACACGTTCGATACCGCCGTGTTATAGGTATTGACGAGCAGCTCGTAAAAATTCTCATACTCCTGATCCAACGCCCGGCAGGCACTCACCCCGGTAACCAGGAAACCAAAGGGCTGATCCTGACCGGAGATGTATAGCGGTAGCACCAGCGCGTTCTCAGGAGCCTGCTCATAGGGCTCGCACGTATACGCACCAAAGCGACTCGTCAGCCCAGTGACGTTTACCGTGCCACGGGTTCTCTGGGCCTCGTGAAGAGGCCAGGTATTGCCGGGTGCGGTAAGGTCTATCTCCGGGGGAGTAAGCGGTGTATTCACGGGCAGACCGGCAGCGCCACTCAGTAAAGCAGCCGTACCGTCGGCATTCACCTGGTAGATGAGGATAAACGGCAGGTCGAGTTTGAAATCGTCATAACGCTTTATCGTAACATCCCGAATCTCTTCGAGCGACTTCGCTTTGCTCGTCTGGCTGCCGAGTTCCCGCAGCACCTGCGTTCGGCGCGCGCTGAGCATCTTATCGGTCGTCTCGGTAATAGGGTGAAAAATACCCCCTACGTTGCCGGATTCATCACGGATCGGCGCAAACGAAAACGTCATAAACGCTTCCTCCAGGTAGCCGTACCGATCCAGGAACATGCGTTGATCCTTAATGTATGTTCCTTCACCCTGCTGCCCACGGGTAAACTTATCGCCTACCACAGGCAACGCTGTTTCCCAGCAAATCCTGAAGTTCTGTCCCATCGATTCCGGGTGCTTCGCCCCGCAAATGGGTCGGTAGCTGTCATTGTAAATCTGAATTGTCTCCGGTCCCCACGCAATAAGAATTGGAAACGTTGACGAAAGGCAAAGACTCACGGAAGTACGCAAGCTTTGCGGCCACGTTTCAACCGGACCAAGCGCGGTTTTAGACCAGTCCATTGACCGGATGAGTTTCCCCATCTCGCCGCCGCCGGAAAGAAATTGTTCAGTAGATTCGGAAAATGAAGGGGATTCAGGGGTGATAGGCCGTGACATAGATAGTCAAAACTAGTCAAAACACCGGGAATGACCTATGCCATGCCGTTTCTATTTCGAGGTCTGCTACAATCGACACAAATGCCGTGTTTCAGCCTGGAATCAGCATAAGCATCATGGTTCATTACAACGAAGGTGCACACCGTACCCAATAACCGTCTTCTGCGTAAACAATACTCCATTGCCCGTACTCAAGGGCTGACGAATAACGTTAGCTCCAATCGAAGTGTAAAAACACATCATCATGACTCGGTCCAGGGAAAATCGATGACTCGTCTTCTCCTATCGGCGAGTAATTCAACGGCGGCACCGTGGCAATAAATGTGAGCGCCCATAACGTAGTCGGCATAATCACGGTCTATCGTCTTCATTCAGGATCGTACCCTCCAAAACGTTAACATAAGTTTAATAACGATCGCATCACCCATTCTGGCCCTCCGCCCTAACTTACCGGCCATTTCAGTTTATGCCCCTTCACAAAGACTACAGCAACCTTTCTGATGAGCAGCTCTGCGGATTGCTGAGACAGGGTGAAGACGGCGCATTCGACTGTCTGTATTTACGCTATCGAAACAAACTTATTCACGTTGCCACCAACCGTACGCAATCGCGCACAGTAGCCGAAGAGCTCGTGCAGGAAGTATTTGCGGACCTGTGGCAGCGCCGCACCACTATAACTATTACACGAACGTTTTCGGCATACGCACTTACCGCCATGAAGTATGCCGTGCTGGACCACATACGCTCCTTAAAGAGAAAGAAAACGTACTTACAACAAATCACTGCATTCGAAGACCGCGTAACCGATGCCACCCGCGAGCAGGTAGAGCACGATGAACTTGATTACCACCTCAACACCCGCATCAACGCGTTGCCCGACAAATGCCGTGAAGTATTCAAGCTCAGTCGGTTTGAAAACCATACCGTACAGGAAATCGCAGACAAGCTCAACATCTCTCCCGACACCGCCAAATATCATATCTCGCATGCGCTCAAAGAGCTGCGCATAAGCCTCAAAGACTTCTACCTCGTCCTTTCCATCCTCCTCCTAAAGTGATACACACCGGTTAACATCAACGTAATGTTAACCAACGTAACACTAATATAATATCGATCAGACCTACCCGCCCGCACAGCTTGTACGACTTGTATAATGTATAAGCGCCTTTATGTCCAGCATACGAAAAAAGATAAAACAGTTTCTTTCCGGAAAAGACTCTCCCGAAGGGAAAAGCCTCTATGACGCCTGGTACTCGTCGTTCAACGATGCCGGAGCGCCCGAAGCGCTGAACCCCGCTGAAGTAGAACGTGAGTTGAAGCGAATAAAAAAGCGCCCGGTACATCATGACGTCATACCGGCCGATCCCCTGCCCTACTGGCGTGTGGCCGCAGCCATTGTATTCCTTACAGTGTCCAGCGTATACCTATACCGTTTTATAAACCGGCCACAAAGCCCTGCCGATTATCAGGCCTATCACACCGCCGCAGGTGAGCGGCAACGCATCGTATTAACCGATGGCACACAGGTATGGCTGAACGCCGGCAGCGAACTGCGCGCCCCGAAAACCTTCCGCGGCAACACACGGCAGGTACTCCTTTCCGGCGAAGCTTACTTCGACGTGGCGCGTAACGAAAAAAAGCCCTTCGTCATACACGCAGGAGAACTTACCACCACCGTATTAGGAACCGTATTCAACGTACGGAACTACACCGAACAACACCCTGAAGTAGCCGTCGTATCGGGCAAAGTTTCCGTAACGTATAAAGCGCATTCAGTCGTACTCACACGCGGCAGGAAAGCAGCACTCTCCAACGGCACGCTCACCGAAAATTCATTTACCGACTTCGACTTATACAGCGGCTGGAAAGACGGCAAACTCGTGCTTGAAAACCGCCCCGTAACCGAAGTACTGCAAACCGTGAGCCGGTTCTACGGTGTGGATATACGCATCAAAGGCGATGAACTCGGTTCCTGCCCCGTATCCACCACGCTCGAACCCATGACCGAGAAAGACCTCGTAGACCTGTTATGCCTGCTGTTGAACGCTACAGCGCAGAAAGAAGGAACGATCTACTGGCTTTCCGGAAGCGGATGCAATTAAATACCCTTATCAACAAAACAAGCAACAAACCAAACCAGTAACCATGAAGAGAATTGAACAACGCTGATACCATACCACCCAACAGCACGGGCACCCGGGCGGTGCGCGACGCTAAAACAAGAAACAGCGGAAGAAACCTTGCAAATCCCATTCCGCCATTTCTATAGCATTATCCTGTTCACCAGAATAACCTTTAAAAGTATGAAATTAAGATTTATACAACATGACTCTTGGTTGAAAATTATGAGAGCCACCAGCATCGTTTGTATACTGGCCACAGTGCTGCTCTCGGCAGCCTATGCCCACGGCGTTTCGGGCCAGCAGGTGCTAAACCAGCGCCTAACCCTCAACGTAAAGAACGAACCCCTCCCGCAAGTGCTGAAACGTATTCAGCAGCTTGTAGACGTAAATTTTTCGTACAAGAGCGCCGACCTGGCGCCAGGCGAAAACGTAACCCTGTCCGTTCGCGACAGTGAACTGAAAGATGTACTGGCACAGCTGCTTGCCCCCGCAGGCCTCGACTACGCCGTTGCCAACAAAAACATTGTTATTCGCAAAGCGCCACGCCGCGAGCAAACATCCGTACAGGATGTCGACATTACCGGAACCATATTGTCCGAGACCGGCGAACCCCTGCCCGGAGCAGCCGTGGTCGTAAAAGGCACATCCATCGGCACCACAACCGATGCTGACGGTACTTTCAAACTGCGCGTACCCGACAACGGCATACTCGTTGTATCCTTCATCGGATACAATGTATATGAAGAACAGATCGGCAACAAAGTAAACTTCGAAATTCAGATGGTGGCCGATATAACCCAGTTACAAGACGTGGTTGTGGTAGGGTACGGTACTGTGCAACGGTCTGAAGTATTGGGCGCCGTATCGACCGTGGGCCTCAAAGAAGCATCCAGCCGTAACTACAACACCGCCGCGGAACTGCTTATGGGTACTGTACCCGGGGTTACCGTAATGAACAACGGCGGAGACCCTACCGCTACAGGCGACATCAAGATTCGTGGTATCGGCTCGATGAACAAAGAAAATCCACTCATCATCCTCGACGGCGTGATCTTCGAAGGCGCCATCAACGCCATTAACCCCAACGAGATCGAAAACATCAGCGTTTTGAAAGACGCCGCATCCGCTGCCATCTATGGTGCGCGGGCTTCCGGTGGGGTAATCCTCATCACCACCAAAAAGGGCAGAACATCAAACCACGTCGAGGTAAGCTACCAGCAAGGCGTACAGCGCGTAGGCAAAATGTTGAAGGCCCTCAATGCCAACGAGCGTGCAGAGCTTACCAACATCGCCACAGACAACGCCGGTGTAGCCCGTATTCCCGCATTCGACGCGGCACGCGATCCCGATGCGCGCATCACCCGCACAAACTGGATGGACGAGATCTTTCAAACCGGCATCACCAACAACATCGACGTGTCGATGGATGGCGGCAATGAAAAATCGAACTACTACATCTCCGGCGGCTACCGCCGTAACAAAGGCATTCTGCTGAACACACAGAGCGAACGCTACAGCGTACGTGTAAACTCATCGCACGAACTCTGGAAAGGCGTGCGCTTCGGCGAAAACATCTCCTACTCCCTGTGGGATGGCCAGACCGGCAATACGTCCAGCGCCTACACCGGCGCCATCATGGCAGCACTGTATTATCCTACAAACGCAACCATATACCGCCAGGACGGCTCCGGTAAATTCGGTGGTGTGCCCGAACTGCATGCCAACGCGTACGGCGATCTGATAAACCCCGTGGCATACCTCAAGCGTCTGGATCAGTCCAACCCTACGTCTACCCTTCTCATCAACCCCTACGTGGAAATCAAGCCGCTGCCGGGGCTTCTCTTCCGCAGCAACTGGGCCATCACCCAGAAACGACTCGACGCAAAAGAGTTCAACGTGAAAGTACTCGAGACCGGAAAAATCTTCGACTTCAACGAACTGTATCAAACATCGGATAACTACAACTCCTTCCTGACAGAGCAAACCCTCACGTATGAGAAGACTGTGGGCGATCATGCCTTCACCGTTCTGGCAGGGTATACCTATCAGCGCAATAAGCGGAACATGTTCCGGGTACGAGGCACTGAGTTTGACTACGAAGATCCGCAATACCGGTACCTGCGAAACGCCCAGGTAATCGAGGCTAGAGAATCAAACGGCGACGAAGACATTATCATGTCATATGTTGGCCGCGTGAACTATAACTACAAAGGCCGGTATCTGCTTTCGGGCATCGTGCGGCGCGATGGAACATCAAAGCTTCTGTCACCCAACCGCTGGGAAACCTATCCATCTGTATCCCTCGGCTGGAACATTTCACAAGAACCATTCTTTCAGAATGTAACTGTGGTTAGCGACCTTAAGCTACGCGGAAGCTGGGGTATGATCGGCAACCTGGGAGCCTTATCGGCATATCCTTACGCCGTAGGCCTTGCCCGTACACAGGCATGGGTAGGTCTTGATCCGCAATACACCTATGGTTATGGCGAAACCGGACTCTCTAATGCAGACCTGAAGTGGGAAACTTCCGAACAGCAAAATATTGGTCTTGACTTCGGTTTGTTGGAAGGACGCCTCATCGGATCGTTCGACGTATTCAAGAAAAAGAACTACGACATGCTGTTCCGCAAAGTACTGCCAGGCAACGCAGGTTCGCCCGACGGCCAATGGATCAACGGTGGTAACGTGGTAAACAAAGGCTTCGAGCTGGGCCTTACCTACCGTAAAAGCACCGGTGAACTTACGTATGATGTTACCGCCAACGTAGCGCGTGTCAAAAACGAAATCGGCTTCATTACCGAAGACAACCGGTTCCAGAACACCGGCCCCGTAGTACGCACACTACCGCAAGCCAACATTAACCTGGTAGGCAACGCGCTGGGCTCATTCTATGGCTTTAAGACCGACGGCCTGTTCCGTTCAAACGACGAAGCCGCAGCCTATGTAAACGCAAAGGGCCAACGCCTCCAGCCAAACGCCGTAGGCGGTGACTTCAAGTTTTTGGATACCGACAACGACGGCGTGATCGATAACGACGACCGCGTAGTACTGGGCAATCCGTTCCCGAAATTCACCTACAGCTTCAACGCCAACGTCGGTTACAAAGGCTTTGACCTGAACCTGTTCTTCCAGGGCATACAGGGCAACGACATCTTCAACACCACCCGCCTGCTGGGCCTCAACCCCGGTTATGGCTACAACATGCTTGCTGAAGCGAAAGAAGCCTGGAGCCCTGATAACACGAATGCTACTATTCCCCGCCTTTCCATGAAAGACAATAACAACAACTGGACACGCGTATCCGACTTCTTTATTGAAGATGGTTCGTTTATGCGTCTGAAGAATATAACACTCGGCTACACCCTGAAACCGGAACTGCTCGGCGGCGCAAGGCTTCGCGTATACGTTACCGGACAAAATCTGTTTACCATTACCAACTACTCGGGCATGGACCCCGAAGTAGGTATTGGCAACTCAGGCGTAGATACGGGCATGTATCCGGTATCGAAGATTTATATGGCAGGTATCAATCTTAAATTCTAACACCCCATGAAGAAAATCATTCTGGCAACGATGGTAGGCGCTATGCTAACCGCTACATCGTGCAACGATATGCTGGACGTTGTTCCGCAGGGCTCTCCTACCGCAGACGACTACTGGCGCAGCGAAAAAAACGCCGTCACAGCAATAAACTCAATCTATGCCGACTTCTCCAACGACGATATGTACGGCCGTGGCTTCTTCTGGTTAAGCAACGGCAGCGACGACATCGGCACCAAACCCCGCGCATTCTCCGAGAACGTGAAGGCGTTTAAGATCACGGGAAACGAATCCGAAATAAAAGGCGTATGGGGCGTGCACTACAAAGTAATGAAACAGTGCAACGACATTCTGCGCAATGTTCCCAACATCGAAATGGACGAAGCCCTGCGAAACCGCGTACTGGGGGAAGCGCACTTCCACCATGCTGTAATGCACCTCGAACTGGCTTATCACTACGGTGACAACCGCGCGGGCATTCCCATCATGGATCGTAAAGATCCAAAGAACTTCTACGTAAAACGTACCAATAGCGTACAGGAAAACTACGCGTTCATTGCAGAAGACCTGAAGAAAGCGGCAGAGCTCCTTCCCTACTTCGAAGCATATAAAGGTGGTGACTATGGCCGTCCGCACAAAACAGCCGCCTGGAGCTACCTCGCCCGTACCTACCTGTATGCCGGCGACTGGGCCAACGCCGAGCTCTATGCCGGTATGGTAATCGACAGCAAAAAACACAGCCTCGTACCGGACTTTGCCGAACTGTTTACCATCAAGAATAACTTCTCGTCAGAGTATATCTGGTCTGTTACATCAAGCGCCAAGAACACCACCATGGGTTCCATCTTCCCCGGCGTATTGCTCGAAGACAAAGGCTGGAACCAGTACAACGGATGGGGTGTATTCTACCCTACCCAGGATTTGTATAACGAATTCGAAGCCAACGACACACGCCGCGAAGCCACCATCTTAAAAACGGGCGACAAGTTTATGTACTTCGGCGTAGAAGCTACCTTCAACGAAGGCGCCTACACCGTAAGCTCAAGCAACCGCACCGGGCTGCAGTTCCGTAAATTTATGGAACCGTTTGGCTACCCGAAAGTATACGGTTCTATAGACTCCCGTTATGTAAACACCAATGGCGACAAACCCAGTACCGCACTCAACGTACCGCTGGTTCGTTATGCCGACGTACTCCTCATGATGGCCGAAGCCAAACTCAAACAAGGTAAGAATGCCGACGCCGAAATAAACCTCGTACGCCAACGCGCTAAACTTGCACCTAAGAGCGGCGCTACCCTGGATGACCTCAAGCACGAAAGACGCTGCGAGCTGGCCGGCGAATGGACCGACCGCCACTTCGACCTCGTGCGCTGGGGCGACGCCAAGGCCAAATACGCCAAACCGTTATACCACGCCTACGCGAAAGATAAAGACGGTGCAATACAGGTAATCTATGCAGGCCGTGACTTTAACCCTGCCATACATCACGTATGGCCTATACCGCCCGACGAGATCGCGGTAAGTCAGGGAACCCTTTGGCAAAACGAAGGCTGGTAATACATACAACTCTGTGCTCCGCGGTTTCGCGGAGCACTTTTTAGTTCTTCCGCTTCCGTTCGCGGAACAGGTTGAGACTTCGTGTATACGAAAATTGCATGGTAAGGGCTGTCAGCGAGAAGTGATCCGTACCCGTTGTATACACGTACTTATTTATTCACGATCAGAATGAATTTTGAAGCTACAGGTATCAAATAAACACAGGGGCTTC
>Ga0065165_1003268_pt1 | contig 11695 bp, 13 predicted proteins | sample AraplaMF_Cvi_mMF_FD_63813 | JGI IMG/M metagenome (GOLD analysis project Ga0065165, IMG submission 63813) | Arabidopsis root microbial communities from the University of North Carolina, USA - plate scrape MF_Cvi_mMF (version 2) (version 3) | ecosystem: Host-associated > Plants > Roots >... | reverse complement strand
CGGCCTGCGCGACCGGCCCTGGGATCTCCAGGAGAACGCGCGAATTGTGTATGAAACGATTGCAATTTTTGGATGGCAGCGCTGCATGTTCGCCAGCAACTTTCCGGTGGCCGGCCTGCGTATCAGCTACCCGGACCTGGTTGACAGTGTGGCCGGTATGCTGACCCACCTGCCGGGTCACCAGCAACATGCGATGATGTGCGCTAACGCCCTGCGTTTTTATGCGATTGATGTGACGCCGCCCTTGTGAGACCGCTTTTGTGAAACGGCCTGCGCGCCCACCTCGTCCTTTCGTCATTCATGAATCAAGTTCAACTCCTGGAAGCACACCCATGACCACAAAACACGACAACCTCATCAACGGCCAATGGCTGGCCGGCAACAGCTACAGCCCCAACCTGAACCCCAGCAACCTGGCCGACGTGATCGGTGAGTACACGCAGGCCGATGCGGCCGGCCTGGACGCGGCGGTGAAGGCCGCGCAAGCGGCTTTCCCGGCCTGGTCGACCTCGGGCATACAGGCGCGCTCGGATGCGCTGGACAAGATAGGCACGGAAATCCTGGCGCGCCGCGAAGAGCTGGGCACCCTGCTCTCGCGCGAAGAAGGCAAGACCAAACCCGAAGGCATAGGCGAAGCCACGCGTGCCGGCCATATCTTCAAGTTCTTCGCCGGTGAATGCCTGCGCCTGTCGGGCGAGACCATTCCCTCGGTGCGGCCCGGCATAGGCGTGGAGATCACGCGCGAGCCCGTGGGCGTGGTCGGCCTGATCACACCCTGGAACTTCCCCATCGCCATCCCGGCCTGGAAGATCGCGCCCGCGCTGGCCTTCGGCAACTGCGTGGTCTTGAAGCCCGCCGACCTGGTGCCCGGCAGCGCCTGGGCGCTGGCCGAGATCATCTCGCGCTCCGGCATCCCGGCCGGCGTGTTCAACCTGGTCATGGGCCCGGGCCGCGTGATCGGCGATGCGCTGGTCAACCATCCCGGCGTCAACGCCATCAGCTTTACCGGTTCGGTCGGCGTAGGCAGCCGCATCGCCGAGGCCTGCGCGAAGAATCTCAAAAAAGTGCAGCTCGAAATGGGCGGCAAGAACCCGCAGGTCATCCTCGACGACGCCGACCTCACGCAGGCGGTTGAGCTCAGCGCGCAGAGCGCCTTCTACTCCACCGGCCAGCGCTGCACGGCGTCGAGCCGCCTGATCGTGACCGAAGGTATTTACCCGGCTTTTGTGAAAGCCCTGCAGGAACGCATGGCCCGCATCAAGGTCGGTGACGCCCTCACGGCCGGCACCGACGTGGGCCCGGTGTCCTCGCAAGCGCAGCTTGAGCAGGACTTGAGCTACATCGAAATCGGCAAGGCCGAAGGCGCGACCCTGGCCTTTGGCGGCGCACGCATTCCCTGCCACACCGGCAGCGGCGCTGAAGGTTATTACATGCAGCCGGCCCTCTTCAGCGAAAGCACGGCCGGCATGCGCATCAACCGCGAAGAAATCTTCGGCCCCGTCGCCAGCATCATCCGCGTGAAAGACTACGAAGCGGCCCTGGCCACTGCCAACGACACGCCTTTCGGCCTGTCGGCCGGCATCGCCACCACCAGCCTCAAATACGCGACCCACTTCAAGCGCCACAGCCAGGCCGGCATGGTCATGGTCAACCTGCCTACCGCAGGTGTGGACTACCACGTGCCCTTCGGCGGCCGCAAGGGATCGAGCTACGGCCCGCGCGAGCAGGGCAAGTATGCGCAGGAGTTTTTCACGACGGTGAAGACGGCTTATACGCTGGCGTGAAGATAGGGATGGGACAGGACACCAGAACGCATGTACAGGTTTTCCATCGTTCTGGCCTGGGCCTCGCTGGCATGTGGGGCACTGGCGATCCTGGCCTTCATCGGCGGCTACAACACGAGCTTTCAGTTGCCCGTCACGCCTCGGCCGAACACGGGTCCGGGATTCAGCGAAAGCGCAACTGCCATGTATGGCGGCGCGCTTCTAGGCTGGTGGCTCGCCTGCCTGGGCTCCCTGCTGGGCCTGGCGTCCCTGGCATTGGGGAAACGCCGCTTGTTCAAGTTGGTCCTTGCCACTCCCGCGTTGGCATACTGCGTAGCCCCCTTCTTTCTTGTCAGGTAAGCTCCTGATGAAATGCACACTCTCCACCATTTCCGCCAGCTGCCAAAGCCGCTTCTCATCCTGACGGCGGCCTACTTCCTCACCAGCCTCGGCCACTTCAGCCACAACGCCGAGTTCATCTGCGAATACCCCAACTTGCCGGCCTGGCTCACTCGCACTCAGGTCTATGCGGTTTGGGCGGCCATTACCTCCGTGGGCGTGGCCGGCCTAATGCTCATGCGCCGGAAATTCATGGCCACGGGCCTGCTGCTGGTGGCCGTTTATGCGGCGCTGGGTTTTGACGGCCTGGGCCACTATGCGGTAGCACCCATGGAATTGCATCCCTTGATGGCCAATGTCACGATTCTTTCCGAAGTTGTTGCCGCCGCGCTTTTGTTGCCGGTGGCGTTGTGGCTGCTGGCATCGCACATGCTCCGCAACAAAGTGCAGATTCTTCAGCTTCCATGACCTCACAAATCATTTTTGTAGACGTCGATGACACCATGGTCAGGTCCGTAGGTGCCAAACGCATACCCATGCCCGCCGTGATTGCCCAGGTCAAACGGCTTAAATCCGAAGGCGCGACCTTGTTTCTCTGGAGCTCCGGAGGCGCCGAGTACTGCAGAACCACGGCCCTTGAACTCGGGATCAGTGACTGTTTTGACGGCTATCTGCCCAAGCCCACAGCCTATATTGACGACCAGCCCGTGCATGAATGGCGGTTTTGCCGGCATCTTTATCCGTCGCAGGCTGAGAATGTTTGAGTTCATACCCGGCATTGGCTTACAAGCACTCCACCCCGTCGGATCTTGAACCCTCATGTATCCAATACCTGCATTGGCCCAACAACTCGAACGTGAATGGGCTTCTGAGTTTGCCACCTACTTTGAGCGAAGTATCGACGACGTATTGGCGCAGGTTCGCCCTTGGCTGGAGTTTCCCGGCGGGTCGCTTCGGATTGAGTTGATGGATGAATCTTTCGTTCAGTTCAAGAATGCAATTTTTATTGTCAGCGAGCCGAAAAAGGCGATTGCGGTCTTCACCGAACATTGCGGCAACCACATTTACCCTTATCACGAGGCAAAGGTTTATCGTGATGAAGCACTGGTCTATGCCCAGCTTAAGTAGGCGGTGTGTGCATGAATCTCAGCTTGATTTCAAACTCAATCATCACTTTGCGTATCGCCTTTTTGTTCACGTGCCTGTTGTGTTGTGGCTTTGCTGCGTGCGCGGCAGGCGCCGATAAACCGATAGGCAAAAACTGCGACTTGACGTCACCGCCGGCCGCCGCAGGTGAAACGGCGAACCACGGCATCACCCTGCGCGTCTACCCACGCGCCAAGGACATTGACGCGCGCTACAGCGGATGCCAGGTGCTGTTCGCACCGGAGGGCAAAAAATGGACCGTGGTTTCTCTCATCGAAGTGGTCAACGGTGATCCGGTCCGGCTTTGGTCCGCCTATGAAACAGATGCCGAGGCCCTCGCTTGCCGCTTCAGGCAAGGCAAGGTGGTTCAAGGAAATCCCCATACATGCCCGGCACCCGAGTTCATTCCGCTGAAGTCGGTGTCGCCGGGCTGCACGCGCATCTTGCAGGATGCCGTCGCCAAACACGGGCTTGGGGCTGCGCGCCCGCCGGAATGCGAATATCAGTAATGGACGCCCCATCCGCCAACATGAGCCACGCACTTTTTACCTTGTTGTCCGATTTGGAGACAGCCAATATTCACTTCACGCTCGGGCGGCATCGTCCCGATACCATCCTGGTCACCTGGACACGGGTAGGCGAACGAGTGGAAGTTGATGTGTTTTCCGACGGACACATGGAAGTCTCCCGTTTCAGGGGAAATGAGGACATTGTTGGTGATGCCCAACTGGTCGCAGCGCTCATCAGGGAGGACCTTGGATAGCCGACATAAAACACCGTCCGGCTGCGGCCACGTCATTGCTCAACCGTCACCTTGGCAGTCCGGATATAACTGCCCCATCGGTCGTATTCACTGTTGTAGAAGCGCTGGTACGCCGCAGGTGACATCTGTTCGATCACCATCGTCATTTTTTTCATCACTTCCGCCACTTGCGGCTCGGCAATCGTGGCGGTGATGGCCGCATTCAGCTTGTTGACAATGTCCGTCGGCGTGCCCGAGGGCGCCAGGAATCCCAGCCAGGGCCCCATGTCGATTTCAACGCCAAATTCCTTGAGCAGGGGCGTGTCGGGAAACCCCGGTAGCCGCTCACGCGCGGTGATGGCCAGGATTCGAACCGTTCCCGCCTTTGCATGCTGGTCGGCCACCAGCACGGGAACAATGGAGCAGTTCACCTGGTTCGCCAGTTGCGCCTGCATCAGAGGCGCAGTACCGTTGTAGGGCACGTGCAGCAGCTCCACTTTGGATTTTTGCTTCAAGGCCTCCATGACGATCTGGCCCGAGCTTCCCTGCCCCCAGGAGCCGAATGTCAGAGGCTCTTTCGCATCCTTGGCCATCTGCAAAAACTGGGTGAAGCTTCGTGCCGGGCTTGACGCGTGGACGACAAGGGCCAGTGGGGTAAAGCCGATGGGCGCCACCGCCACAAAATCCTTCTTCGAATCGTAAGGTGGCGTCTTCAGGATGTGAGGCGCTATCGAATGGGAGTCCGCGGTTCCATAGACCAGCGTGTATCCATCGGGGGCGCTCCGGGCGGCGGTAAGGCTGCCGATGGTTCCGATGGCGCCGGGTTTGTTGTCGACAATGACAGGCTGTCCAAGTCGCTGCGCAAGCGAAGGAGCCATAGCCCTCACCAAGGCGTCGCCACCGCCTCCGGCTGCCCACGGCATGATGATCTTGATCGGGCGCGAAGGATAGGCCTGCGCCTGGGCCAGGGCTGCAAGCGGTGTTGCCGCCGCTGCGAAGCTCCCGAGCCCGAACAGGGCCGACCGGCGATTCATTTCGTACTTCATGATGTCTCCTTGACGCTGGTCGATGCCAGCTGGTTTTCAATAATGCGATTGCGATGCAACGACGCGGCCCGTGCACAGGCGATCACCTCACAGTCCTTTGCTCTGCAGCCACCTAAACAGCACCTGTGCAATTTCATCGCTGTTGTCCTCGATCATGAGCATGTGCCCGTTGCCCTTGATACCCAGATCCGGAAGCCAGATGAAATCGGCCGCCAGGTAATCGGCCAACCTCCGGTCTGTTGACCTGGGGTGGCGCGCATCGTGCTCACCGGTGATGACCAGGAGCGGCCTTTGGGCGACCACCGACGGTTCACGGACGGCCAAGCCTTGGCCGCCGATGTTGAATCGCTCATTCAGAACATTCGGGCTCTCCGCGACCACCGTCGCCGCATAGGCATCAAAAGCGGCCTGGGGAAAGCGAGGCGCATTGGCCCAAAACTCCCGGATGAAGGCCCGATGGGCCACGGCGGGGCTGTCCCGAGGTGAATACACCGGACAGCCGGCCTCTTTGTCCTGCGCCAGCGATGCGACCAGCACCGGATCGTCAGGCAGTACATTGATCAGATTGGCCGGTGCACCCGGCGCAACGCCGATCACCGCGCAAACTTTGTCCGGCAATGTTTCGGCCATCCACCACGCCGGCGGACCGCCCGCCGAATGGGCGATGACAATCGCCGGCCCCACCGCTTCAAGCAGTGTCCCGAGGGCAGCTGCGATGTCCAGCGTTGTCAGCCGGACGATGTTCTCGGCACCCGGTGAATGCCCGTGGCAGGGCCAATCCGGCACGTAGACCTCATGCCCACGTGCGGCAAACAAGGACGCCCAGCCGTCCCGGCCGTCGGGCGTTTTCATATAAGCCTCACCGGTGTGAAAGCCTCCATGAATCATGACAACCGGCAACCGCCCGCGCTCGCCCGGCATGGCGGGCACATGGGCGACGTGAATGGGATGGCTCGCTGTACCCAACCGCAGGCTCTTAGGCTCCGCGCTGGCGTTCCGCGCCTCGGCGATGGCTGGGAAAAAAGACATGTACGCTTTCATCAAACAACTGACCAGGGGCGAAGTCAGCACGTTGGTTTGACGCGAGTTTAATCCCAATTGGTTCCATATGGAACCAATTGGGATGTGGTGTTTTCCCTTATCCGGCGCCCCTGGCGCTCACCACGGCTCTCGATTTCCCGGCATCGTCCGGCTTCGATTGGTACCATCTGCAACTTGCAAGGCAAGCCAGGCCTCCGTAGCTCCACAGACACATCCATCCAACCGAAAATGACCAGCCAGCCCCCCTTGAGCGACATCCTTCACGGTGTTTCCATCCCCTATGCCTACAAGCTCGGGTACATGATCAACACCTACCGTGAGCCCTCGTTTCGATCGATCGAGATCAAGCATGGCCTGACCCGTCCGGAGATACTGTCGCTCATCCTTCTGCACTATAGGGACGGTGTCTCTGCATCGGACATATGCGATTTCTCGGGACACCTGAAGAACAACATCAGCAGGGCCGTCACCGCGCTGGAGAGCAAGGGGCTTATCCGCCGCGAGACCGACAAAGAGGACCAGCGCCGTCAAGTGATCTACATCACTGCCAGCGGCCGGCGGATGCACAACAAGTTCATGCCGGGCCTGGTGGAGCGGGAAAAGGTCATGATGGAGTGCCTGTCCTGCAACGAGCAAGAGCAACTCAAGCACCTGCTGACCAAGCTCTGCGCGCATGCGCCGACCTGGAGGGACGAGGAACACGTGTGAAAAGGCCGGAAAGATCCAGGGCATGTGGCAACACTTCGCACACTTGCTCGCAATCCAGCATGCAGTAAGCTCCGCCTATGAACCACCCCCTGCGCTGCCAATGCGGCACCCTACGCGGCCACGTCAGCCACACCGAATCGGTATGCCGCGGCGTTTGCTACTGCAAGGACTGCCAGGCCTATGCGCACTTCCTGGGCAAGGCGGACGAAGTTCTCGATGAAATGGGCGGCTCGGACGTGGTCGCCACGCTGCCCCAGCACGTCACATTCACGCAGGGCCAGGAAGCGCTGACCTGCATGTCCCTGAGCGACAAAGGCATGCTGCGCTGGTATGCGAGCTGCTGCAACACGCCGATCGGCAACACCTCGCGTGACTTCAAGGTTTCGCATGTCGGCCTGCTGCACAACTGCCTGCGGGATCCTTCAACCAGCCTGGACAGCGCTTTCGGCCCGGTGCGCATGCGGGTCGGCATGAAGAGCGCCAAGGGCACACCCAAGGCCATGGCGCTCAGCACCACGGTGGCCATCCTCCAGTTCATGGCCAGGCTGATACGCGCCAGGCTGGACGGCAGCTACAAGCGCACGCCCTTCTTTGACCCGGAGACGGGTAAGCCAAGCGTATCGCCCAAGGTGCTCACACCGGATGAGCGGGCCCGCCTGATGCAGGCCGCTTAAGACCGCACCGTATCCGCCACGCGCTCCGCGCAGCGTTTAGCCTGGGCCGCGTCGCGGGCCTCGACCATCACGCGCAGCAGCGGCTCGGTGCCGCTGGCGCGTATCAGCACGCGGCCGGTGTCGCCGAGTTCGGTTTCCACGGTTTTGGTCATGTCGGCCAAGGGCTTGCTGCTTTTCCAGTCCTGGCCGGGCTTGAGGCGCACGTTGATCAAGGTCTGCGGGAACAGCACCACCTCGCTGAGCAGCTGGGCGATGGTCTTGCCGCTGCGCACGCAGGCCTGCAGCACCTGCAGGGCGCTGATGAGGCCGTCGCCGGTGGTGTGTTTGTCGAGCGCCAGCAAATGGCCCGATCCCTCGCCGCCCAGCAGCCAGCCGCGCTTGTCGAGTTCTTCCAGCACATAGCGGTCGCCGACCTTGGCGCGCACGAACTCCACGCCCTTCTTCCTGAGCGCGACTTCCACGGCCATATTGGTCATCAGCGTGCCGACGGTGCCGGGCACTTTTTCGCCACGCGCCAGGCGCTCGTTGACCATGAGGAAGAGCACTTCGTCCCCGTTGAAGAGGCGGCCGTTGGCGTCCACCATCTGCAAGCGGTCGGCGTCGCCGTCCAGCGCAATGCCGTAGTCGGCCTTGTAGGCCTGGACGGCCTTGATCAGCGCCTCGGGATGCGTGGCGCCGACTTCGTGGTTGATGTTCAGGCCGTCGGGCGCGCAGCCTATGGAAATGACCTCGGCGCCGAGCTCATGGAACACCATGGGCGCGATGTGGTACGCCGCGCCGTGGGCGCCGTCGACGACGATCTTCAGGCCCTTGAGGGTGAGATCGTTGGCAAAAGTGCTTTTGCAGAATTCGGTGTAGCGGCCGGCCGCGTCGTCCAGGCGGCGCGCCTTGCCCAGGGTGGCCGAGTCGGCCCAGACGGGCGGCTCTTCAAGCGCGGCTTCCACGGCCAGTTCCCAGTCGTCGTCAAGCTTGGTGCCCTGGGCACTGAAGAACTTGATACCGTTATCGGGATAGGCGTTGTGGCTGGCGCTGATGACCACGCCCAGGCTGGCGCGCTGCGCGCGTGTGAGGTAGGCCACGCCCGGCGTGGGCAGGGGGCCCAGCAACACCACGTCAACGCCGGCCGAGTTAAAGCCCGACTCCAGCGCGCTTTCGAGCATATAGCCCGAGATGCGCGTGTCCTTGCCGATCAGCACCGTGGGGCGGGTCTCTTTTTTGCGCAGCACGCGGCCCACGGCGTGCGCCAGGCGCAGCACAAAGTCGGGGGTGATGGGCGGCTGGCCCACCGTGCCGCGAATGCCGTCGGTGCCGAAGTATTTTCTGGTCATGGAGTTTTGTCCCTGTGGAGCTTGTTGTTCTACAAATGTGGGGCTATTTTAGGGCGCGCCGCCCTGCTCCCGTGTCAGCCAAAGCCTCAGCGTGCGGCTGACCAGACCTTCAAGGCCTGCACGGTTTCCTTGACGTCGTGCACACGCACGACACGTGCGCCGCGGTCCACGGCCAGCACGGCCGCCGCAACGCTGGGCACCATGCGGTCGGCCACGTCGAGCTGGGCCACGGCGGCCAGCGAGGTGCTGGTGACGGCGGCCAGGGACGACTTGCGCGACCATGCGGCCAGCAGCGGGTAGCCGGCGGCGAGAAACTCCTGCTGGCGCGCCAGCAGCGCGAAGTTCTGCGCCACGGTCTTGCCAAAGCCTATGCCCACGTCGAGCACGATGCGCGACCTGGCGACACCGGCGGCCACCAGGCCGGCCGCGGCGGCTTCGAGAAAATCGCGCACCTGCGGCACCACGTCGCCCTCCATGGGCGCAACCTGCATGGTCTGTGGCTCGCGGTGCATGTGCATGAGGCAGACGCCGCAATTCGGGTGTTTGGCGACGGCCTCCATCGCACCGGGTTTGCGCAAGGCCCAGATGTCGTTGATGACGTCGGCGCCCAGGTCCAGCACGGCCTGCATGACCTCGGGCTTGTAGGTATCCACGGACAGCGGCACGCCCAACGTGGCCGCGTGGCGCACCACAGGCAGCACGCGCGCGAGTTCTTCCTCCAGCGGCACGGGCGGCGCGCCGGGGCGTGTGGATTCACCGCCTATGTCCAGCATGTCGGCGCCGGCCTTGAGCAGCTTTTCGCAATGCGCGAACACGCCGGCAAAGCCGCTGCCCTCGCTGAAGTACTTGCCGCCGTCCGAAAAGGAGTCGGGCGTGACATTGACGATGCCCATGACGCGGGGCTTGGCGAGGTCGATTTGGAAGCGGGAGGTTTGCCAGATCATGGTGTGGTGTCCTCTCAGGAAAATTGTTGCCGCCTTGTTACGGCGTCCAGAATGAAAAAACCGGGGACTGGCCCCGGTTGTGGTGACTGCCCGGCAGTCACGTTGTGTTCATCAGCTGGCCTCAGGCCACCGTGGGCGCCGGGTCGGTGCTGACGGCCGGTGTGCCGCCCGTGGGGCCGCCGCCACCGCCGACGGAGGAGTTGCGCGGCGTCCAGTCCTTGGGCGGGCGCGGCTCCTTGCCGGCCATGATGTCGTCGAGCTGGTCCATGTCGATGGTTTCCCACTCGAGCAAGGCCTTGGCCATAGCGTGCATCTTGTCCTGGTTTTCTTCGATCAGCCTGCGCGCCAGGGCGTACTGCTGGTCGATGATGCGGCGGACTTCGCCGTCGACCTTTTGCAGGGTCGATTCGCTCATGTTGTTGGTCTTGGTGACCGAGCGGCCCAGGAAGACCTCGCCCTCGTTCTCGGCGTAGACCATGGGGCCCAGGGCCTCGGTCATGCCGTAGCGGGTGACCATGTCGCGAGCCAGCGCGGTGGCGCGTTCAAAGTCGTTGCTGGCGCCGGTCGTCATCTGGTTCATGAAGACTTCCTCGGCGATGCGGCCGCCGAACAGCATGCTGATCTGGCTGAGCATGAATTCACGGTCATAACTGTAGCGGTCCTGCGCGGGCAGGCTCATGGTCACGCCCAGCGCGCGGCCGCGCGGAATGATGGTGACCTTGTGGACCGGGTCGCACTTGGGCAGCAGCTTGCCAATCAACGCGTGGCCGGACTCGTGGTAGGCCGTGTTGCGGCGCTCTTCCTCGGGCATGACCATGCTCTTGCGCTCAGGGCCCATGAGGATCTTGTCCTTGGCTTTTTCGAAGTCCTGCATCTCGACGGTGCGCGCATTGCGGCGCGCGGCCATCAGGGCGGCTTCGTTGCACAGGTTGGCAAGGTCGGCGCCGGACATGCCGGGCGTGCCGCGCGCGATCACGCTGGCGTTCACGTCCTGGCCCAGCGGCACCTTGCGCATGTGCACATTGAGGATCTGCTCGCGGCCGCGGATGTCGGGCAGCGTCACATAGACCTGGCGGTCGAAGCGGCCGGGGCGCAGCAAGGCGGCGTCCAGGATGTCGGGGCGGTTAGTGGCGGCCACCACGATCACGCCGACATTGGTTTCAAAGCCGTCCATCTCGACCAGCATCTGGTTCAGGGTCTGCTCGCGTTCGTCGTTACCGCCGCCCAGGCCGGCGCCGCGCTGGCGGCCGACCGCGTCGATTTCGTCGATGAAGATGATGCAGGGGGCGTTTTTCTTGGCGTTCTCGAACATGTCGCGCACGCGGGCCGCGCCCACGCCGACGAACATTTCAACGAAATCAGAGCCGGAAATCGAGAAGAAAGGCACTTTGGCCTCGCCGGCGATGCCCTTGGCCAGCAGGGTCTTGCCGGTGCCCGGGGGGCCGACCAGCAGCAGGCCGCGCGGAATCCGGCCGCCCAGTTTCTGGAATTTCTGCGGGTCTTTCAGGAAATCGACGACTTCCTTGACTTCTTCCTTGGCTTCGTCGCAGCCCGCGACGTCGGCGAAGGTGACGGGGTTGGTGGACTCGTCCAGCATGCGCGCCTTGGACTTGCCGAAGCTGAAAGCCCCGCCCTTGCCGCCGCCCTGCATCTGCCGCATGAAGTAGATCCATACGCCTATCAGCAGCAGCATGGGGCCCCAGCTGATCAGCAGCGAGGTAAGCAAAGAGGTTTCTTCGCGGGGCTTGACGTCGAACTTGACGTCGTTGGCGATCAGGTCACCGACCAGGCCGCGGTCCAGGTAGGTGGCCGTGGTGCGGACCTTGCGGTCGTCCACGGTGGTAGCCGAGATCTCGGTGCCGCCCTGGCCTTCGGCGATGGTTGCCTGCTTGATGCGCTTGCCGCGCACTTCTTCCAGGAACTCGGAGTAACCCAGGTAGTTGGAACCGGCGCCGCCACGTGTA
>Ga0065165_1003265_pt1 | contig 11705 bp, 10 predicted proteins | sample AraplaMF_Cvi_mMF_FD_63813 | JGI IMG/M metagenome (GOLD analysis project Ga0065165, IMG submission 63813) | Arabidopsis root microbial communities from the University of North Carolina, USA - plate scrape MF_Cvi_mMF (version 2) (version 3) | ecosystem: Host-associated > Plants > Roots >... | reverse complement strand
GGAACTTCGCCATGCCTCAAGGCTTGAGAGGGGCAAGGCGTTCCCGCCTCGGAGTCTTGGCATGTCCCCGCCCCTGCGTCCTGTCGTCCTGTTGCTCGGCTGCCTGGCGGTCATGGCGGCCTGCTCCGACCCCGCCCCGCGGCAGGAGAAGCCGGCGGCGGCGAAGCCCGCCGCGCCGCCGGTCCCGCCGCGGCCGCCCGTGGCCGCCCCCCCGCCCGCCCCGGCCGCGCCCTCGCCCCTGGCCCAGGCCGTGAACGCCGCCGCCTTCGATCCGGCCGCCACAACGCCGCAGGCCAAGCAGGCCTATCTGGTCCGCGCCCAGGTGCTGCTGGACCGCGCCCACATCTCGCCGGGTGTGATCGACGGCCGGGAGGGTTCGAACCTGACCCTGGCGATCGGCGCCTTCCAGGCGGCCCGCCGCCTGACCGTCGACGGCCAGCTGAACCCCGCGACCTGGGACGCCCTGGTCGCCGACGCCGCTCCGGTCCTGACCGACTACGTGATCACGCCGCAGGACGTGGCCGGGCCGTTCACGCCGAACATCCCCAAGGACGACTACGAGGCGATGGCCAGTTTGCCGGCCCTCGGCTACGCCTCGCCGCTGGAGGCCCTGGCCGAGAAGTTCCACATGGACGAGCCGCTGCTGCAGGCCCTCAATCCCGGTGTCGACTTCTCCAGGGCCGGAACCACCATCGTCGTCGCCGCCCTGGGTCCCGACGGCCTGGACGGCAAGGTCGCCCGCATCGAGATCGACAACGCCAGGGGCGTGCTCAAGGCCTATGCCGACGACGGCAGGCTGCTGGCGGTCTATCCGGCCACGGTCGGCAGCACCGAGCGCCCCGCCCCGGTCGGCGAATGGGCGGTCAACACCGTGGCCCCACGCCCGACCTACACCTTCGATCCCGCGCGCCTGACCTTCGGCAAGCCCAAGGCCAAGCTGACCCTCAAGCCCGGGCCGAACAATCCGGTGGGCTCGACCTGGATCGACCTGACCAAGGACACCTACGGCATCCACGGCACGCCCGACCCCAAGCTGGTCAACAAGCGGGCCTCGCACGGCTGCGTGCGGTTGACCAACTGGGACGCGGCCGAGCTGGGGGCGGCGGTGCAGAAGGGCGCCAAGGTGGTGTTCGAGGGCAAGCCGGTGCGGTGACCGCTTGCCCCCTTCGGACCGCTTCGCGGTCGTCTTCCCCCAGAGGGAAGAGCGCTCTAGGCCCCGCCCCTTATGGGGGGCGGACAGACGGCGAAGCCGTCAGGTTGGGGGCAAGTCAGATCGCCAAGCGCAGTCCGACACGGATAATCCGCGGCGCCGTATAGCCCGCCACGCCGTCGGCCGTGCGCGAGGTCTGGATGTCGGCGTCCAGCAGGTTGTCGCCCGCCACATAGGCCGTCACCAGCGGCCGCACCCGCCAATCCAGGCGGGCGTCCAGGCGCCAGGCCGGATCCAGCACGCGGCTGTTGAGGTCGTCGTCAAACCGCTTGCCCTCCCAGGTCAGGTCGGTGGCCAGGGTCAGCTTCTCGGTCAGCTCGGCCGACAAGCCCGTCGTGGCGCTCCACACCGGGGCCTGGGCCGGGCGCTTGCCGGTCAGCTGCGGGGCGGTCGAACCGCCGTCGATGCGGGCGTCGGTGACCGACAAGGCCGAGCTCAGGGTCACGGCGCCGACCTTGCGCTCGGCCCTTCCTTCCAGGCCGACGGCGTCGATGGTCCCGGCGTTCTGGCGCTGGCGCAGCACGCCGCCGGCCGGGATGAAGCCGCCGATCGGGAAGGTTCCCGGACCAGCGCCCAGGGTGACGTTGACGATCGGGTCCTCGATCCGGTTCCAGAACGCCGTGGCCTCGATCAATCCGTTGTCGCCCTTGTGCGAGACGCCGGCCTCCAGCCCCTGCAGGCGCTCGGGCTTCAATCCGGCATTGGCCTCGGTGACGTCGTTGCCCACCCGGAACGGGCGGTAGAGCTCGTTGAGACTGGCGGGCCGGAAGCCGGTGTAGCCGGCCAGGCGCGCCGTCGTCCCACCGCCCAGGTCGCGGGTCACGCCCAAACGGCCGCTGACCACCTCGCCGTCGCGGTCGGCCGGACGCTGGTCCAGCAGCACGGCCCCGGTCAGGGCGTTGCGCTCGACCCGGAAGCCGTCGGTGGTCTCCCAGTGGTCCAGCCGCAGGCCGCCGGCCACCAGCCACGGACCGGTCCTCCACGAGCCGTCGGCATAGGCCCCGACCACCGAGGTCTTGCCGCCGGCCACGCGGCCCCGGGCATAGGTCCCGCCCGAATAGGCGTAGCGCTCGCGTTCCTCGCCGTCGCTCAGGCGGGCGTCGGCGCCCAGCTCCCATTCCAGCCCGCCGACCTTGCGGCGCAGGGCCCCGTTCAGGCCCCAGCCGGTGGCCGGGGTCTTGTCCTGGCTGTTGGCCGGGGTGGTGGCCGAGCGGTCGGCCGCCACGGCGACGGAGCTGTTGAACAGGTCGCTGGTCCGCCGCCAGGCCTGCAGCTTCCAGCCCAGGGCCGCGCCGCGCGGGGCCTTGACCAGGGTGGCGCTGAACACGTTGCCCGAGGCGTTGGCCCCCGCCCCGGCCAGCCCCGCCCGGCGATCCTCCTCGAAGAAGCCGCCGCGCAGCGACAGCAGGCCCAGGCGCGTGGCCATGTCGACGCGGCCGGAAATGCTCTTGGCCTCCAGGTCGGTCCGGGTGTCGGCCGCGCCCCGGGCGTCGCCGCGCACCGGCACGTAGCCGTCGGACCTGTCGTAGGACGCCGCGCCGAAGAATTCGAACCGGCCCAGGGTCGAGACCGCCGCGGCCGAAGCGCGTTGGCTGCCCAGCTCGCCGAGCGAGACGTCGGCGGCGATGCCGGCGTCGCGTTCCTTCAGCCCGATGACGCCGGTCAGGGCGCCGGCCCCGTAGGGTCCCGCCCCCGCGCCGCGCACGATGTCGATCCCGGCTAGGGAGTCCGGGGCCAACTGCGACCAGATCACCCAGCCGCCGAACGGGTCGTTCAGCGGCACGCCGTCCAGGGTGACCAGGGTTCGACCCGCGCCCGACGGGGCGATGGCCCGCAGGCTGATCCCCTGGGTGGTCGGATTGGCCGACAGGCTGGAGGTGCGGCGAAACAGCGAGACGCCCGGCGTCTGGCCCACCGCCTCGTCGACCCGCTGGGACTTGGCCAGGTCGCCCTCCCCCAGGTGGACGACCGAGAAGGCCGCCTCGGCGGCGGCCGGCGGCAGGCGGGCGGCGGTGACGATCACCTGCTCGACATAGGACGCTTCAGCGGCGGGCGGCGTGTCGACGGGCATGGAAATCCTCGCGAGGGGCGTGGTCAACGACCTAGCCCGCTTCGCGCGGCGGAAGAACGGCGCAGGTCGCGGCGGTTGCATTTTCCGCCGCCTGGACAGGGAGATCTACGGTCTCAGCGTCGTTTCGACGGGCGCGGGAGAGACCCGCGAGCCCTCTCATCCGCTCCCGCGCCCGCAAGGGGGACGATCGGATATAATCCATAACGACTGTCATCCCGGACAAGCCCAGCGAAAGCCACGCGCAGATCCGGGACCACGGGAAGCGCATGCGCTCAGGCCCCGGTCCCGGATCTTCGCGCTACCCGCCGCTAGGCGGGCCGCTTGCGCACCCCGAGGCCGGGATGACACCCGTTTTTCGGTGCATGCGATCGTCTTCCCCGCCAGGTGGAGAAGGACCGCGATGATCAGCAGCTCCCCGGATTGTCCCGCTTCAGCACGCAGATCATCTTGGCGCCGCGCGGCGCGCCGTAGACGGCGACCAGGCGGCTCTCCAGATAGGCCCACTTGGCCCGGGTGTCCTGGGCGGCGACGTCCATGGCGCGGTTATAGGCCGGCAGGCCGCGTTCCGTGCCGGTGGTGTCCTTGTTGAGCACCGCGTGCTTGATCCGCCCGCCGCAGTACAGCGACTCCGGAAAGCCGTCGTAGCAGCCGCTGATCAGGCCCGCTGGAAATGCGCCGCCGGCCGGCGACAGCCACGGCGCGGGCGCGGTGTTGTTCAGGCCCTGGGGATTGGCGATCGACGGCGTGGCGCGCGGCGTGTCGATCCAGTTGCTGTGCGAGTAGAAGTCCTGGGCGGCGTGGAAGGCCATGCCCATGTCCTCGAACACGTTGCACTTGGCCCGGCCCTTGACGCCGTTGAACGTGCATCCGCCGAAGATGCTGGTGCTGTCCAGCTGCAGGTTCGGCTTCACCAGGCCCGCGGCGTCGGTCACCGCGGCGTTGATGTTGTTGTAGATGTAGGTGCGGCACGAGGTCAGGATGCTCTGGGCGGTGGCGGCGCTCTGCGGATAGGCGCCGGGCGCGAAGAAGTCGCCGCCGTCGCAATGGGCGGCCTTGCTGCTCATAAGACCCCGCGCCGGATTGTCGGGCGCGCCCACCGCGCCCCAGGCGCCGTTCTTGCCGGCCAGTTGGTCCAGAGAGCTCGCCCCGAAGCCGAACGAGGCCAGGCCGCTGCGCGTGATGCGCTCGTGCTCGGCGTTCTGGCCCAGGCTGCGGATGGTGCCGAACGCCTGGGCTTTTGGCGTGAGAGCCGGGGGCGTGAGCAGGATGCAGGTGGCGACGGCCGCCAAAGCCACTGAACGCTTGCGCATGACGCGACCTCCATTGTTATACAATCAAAGGTTACATCGGCGCGCGCGAAAGTACAGCCTGGATTCAACCCCGAGGCTACGGGCCAAGCCGCACCGCTGTCGGCTCGAACGCGACGCCACGCTGGGGTGGACCAACATCAAGGACGAGGTTTTCGCCCCCAAGGCTGAACGTCGGTCCGCCCTAGAGCCACAGCCCCGTCGCCGTCACGCCGTCGCCCCAGAACCCTTCGACCGGCCGCGTCAGCCGCCCGTCCGCAACCCGGCAGCCGCCGGGGTGGTCCTGGGCCAGCCACCACGGCCCGTCGAGGTCGGCGAAGGCGCAAGCGCCCGCCAGGTGCAGGGCCGGGGCGATGGCCAGGGACGAGGCGACCATGCAGCCGACCATCAGGACGAAGCCGTGGTTGCGGGCCTCTTCCAGCATCAGCAGGGCCTCGGACAGGCCGCCGGCCTTGTCGAGTTTGAGATTCACCGCGCGGTAGCGGCCTTTAAGCCCCGCGAGGTCTTCGGCCGTATGCACCGACTCGTCGGCGCAGATCGGGTACGGCGGGTCGTAGCCCTCCAGCGCCTGGTCCTGACCGGCCGGCAGGGGCTGTTCGACCAAGGCGATGTTGAGGTCCGACAGCACCGGCTTGAGGTCGTCCAGCAGGGCGAAATCCCAGCCCTCGTTGGGGTCGACGATCAGCCGGGCGTCCGGCGCGGCCTTGGCCACGGCCAGCAGGCGGGCGGCGGGATCCTCGGCCGACAGCTTGACCTTGATCAGCGGCGCGGAGGCCACGGCCCGGGCGGCCGCGCCCATGGCCTCGGGACTGTCCAGGCTGACAGTGACGGCGGTGACCAGGCGATCGGGAACCGGCAGGGCGGTCAGGGCCTCGACGCCGAGACCCTCGCGCTTGGCCCGCAGGTCCCAGAGGGCGCAGTCCAGGGCGTTGCGGGCCGCGCCGGGCGCCAGCAGGGCCAGGGCGTCATGCGGCCGCGCGCCGTCGCGCAGGGCCTGGGCGGCGGGCCCTAGCTGGGCGACCACCCCGTCGACCGTCTCGCCGTAACGGGCATAGGGCACGCTCTCGCCGCGCCCGACCAGTTCGCCCTCGACGACCTCGACCACCACCACCTCGGCGGCGGTCTTGACCCCGCGCGAGATGCGGAACGGGGCCTTCAGGCGGTGGCTGACGGGGGCGATCGAGACGGTGCGCTGCATCCGCCTGAAATCCCACCGTCCGCCGGGTTTGGCTAGTGGCGACGGCGGATCGGCGAGTCGGCGCGGCGCTCGCGGAACACCTGCATCGCCAGCGCCGGCCGCACCAGGAACAGCGCGCCCCAGACCAGCAGCACGCCGGCGTAGTTCAGCGCGCCGAGCACGCCGCCGGGGCGGCCGGGACGCGTGAAGCGGACCGAGCGGGGCTGGGGCTGGAACAGGCTGGGCATGGCGATGTCGGTCATGGCGTCCTCCGGGAATGACCGGACCTTCACCCCCTGATACGTCAGGTTCGGACGTATCGGCCGCGGCCGTTCGCCCCCATATGGAGCTGACGGGCGTTAGACCCATCAGAGAAGGAGCGCCACGCGCATGAGCCAGCCGGTCACCATCACCATTCCCCACCAGCTAGGCGCGGCCGAGGCGCGTCGCCGCATCGAGGAAGGGTTCGGCCAACTTCTCAGCCAAACGGGCGGCATGGTGAAGGATGTCCAGAAAGCCTGGGCCGGCGACGCCCTGACCTTCTCGGCCCAGGCCATGGGCCAGCCGATCTCCGGCGTGCTGACGGTGTTCGACCAGTCGGTGCGGATGGAGATCGTCCTGCCCGGCCTGCTGGGCGTGATCGCCGGCAAGATCACCGGCCAGGTGAAGAAGCAGGGTCAGTTGCTGCTGGAGAAGAAGTAGGGAGTCTTCCTCTCCAAGCCTCAAGTGTTGTCATCCCGAAGAGTGCGCGGCGCTCGTCCGGGATGACACCGGTTTGAAGGAATTTCCGCCGGATCTGAAACCCTACGAACTCGTCCTCACCCGCCGCGCCGGCGCGTTCTTGGCGGGCGGTCGCTTGGGCGGGGCGCGCCTGGCCTTGGGCGCGGCCTTCGCGCCCTTGCGGGACTCGCGCTCGGCGGCGACCTTGTCGAGCCGCGACTGGGCGATCCTGGCGTGCTCGGTGCAGCGGGCGTGCATCGCCGCCAGCTCCTTCTCGGTCAGTTTCTCGATGCCCATGAAGTCGTTTTCGGCCGCGGAGGTCAGGATCAGCTCGTCGAGCTTGGTCTGCAGCGCCGCGCCGTCGCGGTTCTGGGTGTTCTGGATCAGGAACACCATCAGGAAGGTGATGATCGTGGTGCCGGTGTTGATCACCAGCTGCCAGGTTTCGGAGAACTTGAAGATCGGCCCGCTGGCGGCCCAGGCCAGGACCACCAGCACGCAGACCAGGAAGGCCGGCGGGCTGCCGGTGATCCGGGCCGTGGCGTTGGCGAATTTGGCGAACAGCTTGTCCATGACGTTCCCAGCTCCTGGACCTGGCGACCCGGGGGCATAACGCCCGCCGGCGCTACCCGGTTCGGTCGGCGCATGGCTCCGGTCCGGCGGCCCACGCGTTAGAAACGGATGTTCGATCCGTATCTGCTGTTCTTGCTGGGCCTGGGCGTCGTCGTGCTGCTGGTCGCCTGGCTGCCGATGGCGCTCAGCCGCCTGCCGCTCTCCCTGGCCATCCTCTGCGTGCTGATCGGGGTGGCGGTGTTCCACGGCGGCGCCCTGCCCTTCCGCTCCGATCCTCTAAGATTCTCGACCCTGACCGAGCGGCTGACCGAGATCGTGGTGATCGTCTCGCTGATGGGCGCGGGCCTGAAGATCGACCGGCGGATCGGCTGGCGGCGCTGGAACTCGTCCTGGCGGCTGATCGCCGTCACCATGCCGCTCAGCATCCTGGCGGTGACGCTGATGGGCGTGCACGGCCTGGGGCTTTCCCTGGCCTCGGCCCTGCTGCTGGGCGGCGCGCTGGCGCCCACCGATCCGGTGCTGGCCTCCGACGTCCAGGTCGGCCCGCCGCGCTCGGGCGAGGACGGCGAGGCGCGGTTCGCCCTGACCTCCGAGGCCGGCCTCAACGACGGCTTCGCCTTTCCGTTCGTGCACCTGGCCGTGGCCGTCGCCCTGGCCGGCGGCGTGGTCGGCGCGCCGCTGCTGACCCACTGGCTGGCGATCGACGTGCTGTGGCGCGTGGCGGCGGGGGCCGGGGTCGGCTGGGCGGTCGGCAAGGCGCTGGGCTGGGCCACGTTCAAGGCCCCGCACGCCCGGATCTCGGGCACCGGCGACGGCCTGGTGGCCCTGGGCGCGACCCTGGTGGCCTACGGCGTCGCCGAGGCCGCCCACGGCTACGGCTTCCTGGCCGTGTTCGTCGCCGCCCTGGCCCTGCGGGAAACCGAGCGCGACCATCAATTCCACGAGGCCATGCACGACTTCGCCGAGCAGGTGGAGCGGCTGCTGATGATGCTGGTCCTGGTGCTGCTGGGCGGCGCGGTGGCGGGCGGGCTGCTGGGCTCCCTGACCTGGAAGGAGATCGCGTTCGGCCTGGCGCTGGTCTTCGTGGTTCGCCCGCTGGCCGGCTGGATCGGACTGATCGGCGCCCCGCACTCCTGGCGTGAGCGCGCGGTGGTGGCCTTCTTCGGCATTCGCGGGATCGGATCGTTCTACTACCTGGCCTATGGCCTCAACCACGGGGACTTCCATCGCTGGGACCGGCTGTGGGCGATCGTCGGCTTCGTGGTCCTCTGCTCGATCCTGGTCCACGGCGTCACCGCCACCCCGCTGATGGCGCGGATCGACGCCTGGCGGCGGCGCGAGGTGCTGCGCAAGCACCAATCGCAACCGTGACGTGATTGCTCTGCACCTCAGGATGCGGCAAAGCGTCACAGCGTCGCGTATCGAAGAACCCTAGAGGCCCTGTTCGCGTATTTCTCCCGTCCGGGGAACGGGAACTCCCATGCAGGCTAACGTCGCCCATCAGGAACAGAGGCGGCAGGATCGGATCCTGTTCGTCCTGGCCATGACGTTGCTGGCCAGCCAGGCGTTCAGCGACTTCCTGACCCGCAACGCGCTCGGCGTAGCGACCCTATGGCCGACCAACGCCCTGCTGGCTGGCGGCCTGCTGGTGCTGGATCTCCGCCGCCGCGTGATTCTGACGGTCGTCGCCGTGATCAGCCACCTGGCCATCGACCTGATGGTCGACGACGGCCCGGGCCGCGCGATCCTCTTCACCCTGGTCGACGTCGGCGAGGCCCTGCTGGTCTGGTGGGTGACCCGGCGCTTCTTCGGCGGGCCGCCGCGCGTGCGAACCATGCGGCAGCTGGCCCTGCTGACCACCCTGACCGCCCCGGTCACCCTGGCCATGGCGGTCGTCGCCGCGACCACGCTGGCCCTGGCCTATGGCCTGCCGTTCGTGGCGGTGCTGGCCGACTGGTTCCTGCGCGGGGTGCTGGGCATGGCGATCGTGCTGCCCGCGGTCCTGGTGCTGCTGGACGGCGAGCATCGCCGCGCCTTCCAGCGCCCGATGCCGGAACAGCTGGGCCTGGCCCTGCTGATCGCCGCCCTGTCGGCGCTGGTGTTCCACGCCAAGGGTCTGCCCGCGCCGTTCATCCTGTTCCCCGTCGCCCTGCTGGCCGCCTTCCGGCTGGGCCCGCGCGGCGCGGCCCAGGCCTCGCTGATCGTCGCCTGCGTGGCCATCCCGCTGACCGTCCGCGGGCTGTGGAACACCCAGATCCAGACCGACTGGTCCCAGGCCCACCAGAACCGGCTGGTCCAGGTGTTCGTCGGCGTGCTGTTCGTCACCAGCCTGGCCACCGGCCTGGCCCTGGCCCAGCAGGAGCGCCTGCGCCGCCTGCTGGTGCGCCGCGAGCAGCTGACCCGCGCCGCCCGGGCCCGGGCCCTGGCCGCCAACGAGGCCAAGACCGAGTTCCTGGCCACCATGAGCCACGAGATCCGCACGCCGCTGAACAGCATGCTGGGCTTCTCGCAATTGCTGGTCGAACGCCAGGACCTGCCGTCCGACGCCCGCCGCCAGCTGGCCCTGATCGACAGCGCCGGCACGGCTCTGCTGACCGTCGTCAACGACATCCTCGACTTCTCGCGGGTCGAGGCGGGCCAGGTGGAGCTGCTGTTCCAGCCGACCTCGGCGGCGGCGGTGCTGCACGACGCGGTCGGCATCATCCGGTCCGAGGCCGAGAACAAGGGGCTGCGCCTCGAGGTCGACATCGCCGATCCCGTCGGCGGGCTGCACGACCTGGACGGCCTGCGCCTGCGCCAGGTGCTGTTGAACCTGCTGAACAACGCGGTGAAGTTCACCGAGGCGGGCAGGATTCGCGCCTGCCTGACCATCGAGCCCGGCGAGATCGAGGACCGGCTGAGGTTCGAGATCGTCGACACCGGCGTCGGCATCGCCGTCGAGCGCCAGGGCCGGCTGTTCCAGCGTTTCAGCCAGGTCGACGGCTCGGCCAGCCGGCCCCATGGCGGCGCGGGCCTGGGCCTGGCGATCAGCCGGGCGCTGGTCGAGCTGATGGGCGGCCGGATCGGCGTCGACAGCGCCCTGGGCCACGGCTCGGCCTTCTGGCTGGAGCTGCAGGCGCCCCAGGTCGAGGCCTACGACGCCGGCGAGCCCCGGCCGACCGCCGCCCCCGGCGCGGCGCGCATCCTGCTGGTCGACGACCATCCGATGAACCGCGAGGTCGGCGCGGCCCTGCTGAGCCTGGTCGGCTGCCAGGTCGAGACCGCCGACAACGGCGAGCAGGCCGTGGCCAAGGCGGCGCGCGGCGGGTTCGACATCATCCTGATGGACATCCACATGCCGCAGATGGACGGCCTGGCCGCCACCCGGGCCATCCGCGCCCTGGACGGCGGGGCCGGCGAGGTCCCGATCATCGCCATGAGCGCCGACGCCCTGCCCCAGCAGGTCGAGCGCTGCTACGCCGCCGGCATGGTCGACCACGTGGCCAAGCCGGTGCAGCGCGAGGTGCTGTACGCCAAGGTCAATCGCTGGCTGGCGCGGCGGTAGGGCCGGACGCCAAACCCCTTTCCTCGACCGCGACCGGCCACTACCTTCACCCCGCACTTCGGGGAGACGACGATGAAGATCCTGCGCCTGGCCGCTCTCGCCCCCATGCTCGCCCTCTGCGCCGTCCTGGCCGCCTGTTCGCCGGCCAAGAAGGAAGTCGCCGAACCCGCCGGCCGCACGGCGCTGAAGCTGGCCACCGACTGGAAGGGCGAGGCCGAGCTGGGCGGCTACTACCAGGCGCTGGCGACGGGCGAATACAGCAGGCGCGGCCTGGACGTGACCCTGATCCAGGGCGGCCCGGGCGTGAACGTGCCCCAGCTGCTGGCCACCGGCGCGGTCGATGTCGGCGTCGGCTCCAACAGCTTCATCGTCCTGAACCTGGCCAAGGAAAAGGTCCCGGTCAAAGCCGTCGCCGCCTTCATGGACAAGGACCCGCAGGTGCTGATCGCCCACGAGGGCCAGGGGATAAATTCCATCGCCGACATGAAGGGCCACCCGATCCTGCTGTCGGACGCCTCGATCACCGCCTTCTGGGTCTGGCTGAAGGCCAAGCACGGCTTCACCGACGACCAGGTGCGCAAGTACAACTACTCGGCCGCGCCGTTCCTGGCCGACAAATCGGTGGTCCAGCAGGGCTACGCCACCTCCGAGCCCTACCTGATCCAGAAGGAGGGCAAGATCGCCCCGAAGGTCTTCCTGCTGGCCGACGACGGCTATCCCGCCTACGCCTCGTTCGCCCTGGTCCCCGACGCCCTGATCGCCAGAAACCCGGCGGCGGTGAAGGCCTTCGTCGAGGCCACGGCGGCGGGCTGGACCAGCTACCTCTACGGCGACCCCAAGCCGGGCGACGCCCTGATCCTCAAGGACAATCCGGAAATGACCCAGGACGTCCTGGACCAGGCCCGCGAGAAGATGCGCTCGTACGGCATCGTGCCGCGCCAGGGCGTGGGCAAGATGGATGACGCTCGCTGGGCCGAGTTCTTCAAGGTGGCCTCCGAGCAGGGGGTGTATCCGAAGGACATGGACTACAAGAGCGCCTACACGCTGGACTTCCTGCCGAAGTGACAAGCGCGAAGACCCCCTCCGGCCCTTCGGGCCACCTC
>Ga0065165_1003264_pt1 | contig 11710 bp, 12 predicted proteins | sample AraplaMF_Cvi_mMF_FD_63813 | JGI IMG/M metagenome (GOLD analysis project Ga0065165, IMG submission 63813) | Arabidopsis root microbial communities from the University of North Carolina, USA - plate scrape MF_Cvi_mMF (version 2) (version 3) | ecosystem: Host-associated > Plants > Roots >... | reverse complement strand
CCGCCCCGCAGCGCATGCTCGCGGTCGAATCGCTCGCGCTGACCCCGCCGGGCGGCAACCGGCCGGTGGTCGCCGATGTCAGCTTCCGCCTCCAGGCCGGACAGGCTTTGGGCATCATCGGCCCGAGCGGTTCGGGCAAATCCTCGCTGTTGCGCGGCGTGATCGGTGCGTGGAAGCCGGCGCGTGGCGCGATCCGGCTCGACGACGCGTCGATCGATCAATGGGATTCGGACACGCTCGGCCGCCATATCGGCTATGTCCCGCAATCGGTGGAGCTTTTCGCCGGCACGATCGCCCAGAATATCGCGCGCTTCGATCCCAATGCGTCGGACGAGGCGGTGATCGCCGCGGCCGAGGCGGCCGGGGTGCACAAACTGATCGTCGGGCTGCCCGAGGGCTATGGCTTCCAGGTCGGCGAGGACGGCGGACATCTTTCCGCCGGACAGCGCCAGCGCATCGCGCTCGCCCGCGCGCTCTATCGCGACCCGTTCCTCGTCATTCTCGACGAGCCGAATTCGAACCTCGACCAGGACGGCGAGGCCGCGCTCGCCCAGGCGATCACCGGCGTGCGCCGGCGCGGCGGGATCGTCTTGCTCGTCGCGCACCGCGCCTCGATCCTCGCCACGGTCGATCTCGCCTTGCTGATGACCGGCGGTACGTCGCGTGCCTTCGGACCGCGCGACGAGGTGCTGGCCAGCCTGACGCGCAAGCCCGACGGCGCTCCCACGCCCGGCAATCTCGCCGTCGTGGCGAAGCGGAGCTGAGACGATGCACGCTCCGGTCATCCGCGACAAATTCGAGATCATCCCCGCCGATACCGGCGCCGAGCGGCTGCGCAAGCGCACGCGCCGCGCGATGCTGTTGCTCGCTTTGCTCTTCATCGGCTTTTTCGGCCTCGCCGCTCTGCTCCAGATCGGCGGCGCGGTGGTCGGATCGGGCGAGATGGCGGTCGAATCCAATGTCCGCACGGTGAGCCATCCGGAGGGCGGCATCCTGCGCGCCCTGCTGGTGCGCGACGGCGACCGTGTCGCCAAGGGTCAGGTGCTGATGCGCTTTGACACCGCGGTGAGCGAGACCGGCTCCGAATCCGCCGCGACCGGGCTCGATCAATTGCTCGCACGTCGCGCCCGGCTTCAGGCCGAGCGCGACGACGAGCCGCGCATCAGCTTCCCGCCCGAGCTGACCAATTCCACCGACCCCCGCGCGCGCGAGTTGATGACGCGCGAGCAGCGGCTGTTCGACCTGCGCCGCAACGAGCGCAACGGCGCGCTCCAGCAGCTCACGCAGCGCATCCACCAATATGAGAGCGCGATCGGCAGCTATGAAGTGCAGATCGCGGCGATCGACCGCCAGCGGGTGTTGATCGGCCCCGAGCTCGACGGACTGCGCAAGCTGCACGACAAGCAGCTGGTCACGATCAACCGGCTCAACGAGATGGAGCGCACCGCCGTGCAGCTTGAGGGCAGCCGCGGCGCGCTCGAACTCAACATCGCCCAGACGCGCGCGCAGATCGCCGAGATGCGCGAGCAGATGCTCAACATCGACAAGTCCCGACGCAGCGACGCGGGCAACGATCTCGACCAGACCGCGCTCCAGCTCAACGACCAGCGTGTGCGCGCGGTCAGCGCGGGCGACGCCTATGCCCGCAGCGTGATCCGCGCGCCGCAATCGGGAACGGTCGACAAGATCGCCTACACCACCATCGGCAGCGCGGTGCCGCCGCAGCAGCCGATCCTGCAGATCGTACCCGACCGCGATTCGCTAATCGCCGAGGCGCGCATCCGTCCGCAGGACATCGACCAAGTCCATGTCGGTCAGGCCGCGCGCGTGCTGTTCACCGGGCTCGAACGCCAGACCACGCCCGAGATTCCCGGCAAATTGATCTTCGTCTCGCCCGAACTGACGCAGGACCAGCGCACCGGCGCGGCCTATTACCGGATCAAGGTCCAGCTGGACGCCGACGCGCTGAAGGCGGCGCCACAGATCGCGCTCAAGGCGGGAATGCCGGCAGAGATCTTCGTCCAGACCGGCAACCGTTCGATCCTGTCCTTCCTGTTCAAGCCGCTGATGGACCAGATGCGCTATTCGATGCGCGAGGGCTGAGGGCTCAACCGGCTTCGGCTACCAGGTCGCGCGCTTCCTTGCCGGCCCAGTCGAACCCTCCGCTGACGCGCCACAGTTCCTTGCCCTCGGCATCATAGAGGATCGTCGTCGGCAGGTTGACGTTCATGCCGACCGAGAAGTTGAGATCGGGGTCGAGCGAGGATTTGAGGTGCTTGAACCCGGCCTTGGCGAAGAAGGGATCGACTTTGGCCGCGCCCTGAAGGTCCTGGCTGAGCGCGATCACCTGCACCTTGCCGTCGATATCGCCGGCGAGCGCGTCGAGCGTGGGCATTTCCTTGATGCAGGGCGCGCACCACGTCGCCCAGAGGTTGAGCAGTACCGGCTTTCCGCGGAAGCTCGCCAGGGTGACGTTTTTGCCGGCGGGATCCTTGAAGGCGAAGCTGGGTGCCGCCTTGCCCTTGTGGCTGCGGTCGACCGTGCCGATCTTCGCCTTCGCCGTGCCCTCGTCGGCAGTGTCGGGGGCGGGAGCGGCGGCGTTCGCTTGCTCCGGCGGCTGCGATTGCCTATCGCACCCGCCGATTGCCAGCACCGAGACGAGGAGAAGCGAGATCGCTGAGCGCAAGGACAGCTCCAACAGCATGTGGGGCGGGCGCTTTTCGGCGGGTCCGTCCGCGGTAATGCGCGAGATAAACGCCTCCATTCCCTTCGACAAGCGGTTGTGGCGGCAGGACATCCGCGGTAGCCAGGCGCATGTCGCGATGCTGGGCAAGCAGGGCATCGTCGCGGCCGAGGACGCCACGAAGATTTCGGCGGGACTCGATCAGGTCGCGGCGCAGTTCGCCGCCGACGGCGTGCCCGAGGATCTGGCGCTCGAAGACATCCATATGGTGACCGAGAGCCGGCTGGCCGAGCTGATCGGCCCGACGGCGGGACGGCTGCACACCGCGCGCTCGCGCAACGACCAGGTCGCAACCGACTTCCGCCTGTGGGTACGCGATGCGATCGACGAGGTCGGCCAGGCGCTGGGCGTGCTGCAGGATGCGCTGATCGCGCGCGCGGAAGAGCATGCCGAGAGCGTGATGCCCGGCTTCACCCACCTCCAGTCGGCGCAGCCGGTGACGCTCGGTCATCATCTGATGGCCTATCACGAGATGGTCGCGCGCGACCGCAGCCGCTTCGCCGATGCGCGGGTGCGGATGAACCGCTGTCCGCTGGGCGCCGCGGCGCTCGCCGGCACCGGCTTCCCGCTCGACCGCGAGGCGACGGCGGCGGCGCTGGGTTTCGACGGGCCGACGCGCAATTCGCTCGATTCGGTCTCGGACCGCGACTTCGCGCTCGATTATCTGCAGGCGGCGGCGCAATGCGCGCTCCATCTGAGCCGCCTCGCCGAGGAATTCGTGATCTGGGCGAGCCAGCCCTTCGGCTTCGTCGCGCTTTCGGACCAATGGTCGACCGGCAGCTCGATCATGCCGCAAAAGCGCAATCCCGATGCGGCCGAACTGGTGCGTGGGCATAGCGGGCGGATCGTCGGCTGCCTCACCGCGCTGATGATCACGATGAAGGGCCTGCCGCTCGCTTATTCGAAGGACATGCAGGACGACAAACCGCCGGTATTCGAGGCGCACGACCTGCTCGGCCTGTCGATCGCGGCGATGACCGGGATGGTCGAGAGCGCGACCTTCCGCACCGATCGCATGCGCGCGGCGGCGGAAGCGGGCTTCTCGACCGCGACCGACCTCGCCGACTGGCTGGTGCGCGAGGCGGGCGTGCCGTTCCGCGAAGCGCACCACATCACCGGGCGCGCGGTGGCGAAGGCCGAGGCGGACGGGGCCAAGCTGCACGAATTGCCGCTCGACGCGCTCAAGGCCATCGACGCGCGCATCGACCAGCGCATATATGGCGTGCTGAGCGTCGACGCGTCGGTCGCCAGCCGGTTGAGCTTCGGCGGCACCGCGCCGAAGCGGGTGCGCGAAGCGATCGCCGCGGCCAAGGCCGCGCGGGCAGAGGAAGGGCGATGAAGAGACTGATCCTGGTCGCGACTGCGCTGCTCCTCGCGGGTTGCGGCGCGCGCGAGGCGCTCAAGCCCGCGCCGGGTCAGGCGCTGCCGATCAAGCCCTACGGCGCGCGCCAGGATCCCAGCGGCAAGGACTTCACCACGCCGCCGATCCAGACACGCCCCGCGCGCAGCGACGATTTGCTGCAAAGCTCGGACGAGCGCCGCAACGACGAATTCGATCTCCCTCCGCCGAACTGAGGCCAATGGACCATTTCACTTTGATCGGCGGCGAGATGCACGCCGAGAATGTCCCCCTTTCGGCCATCGCCGAAACCGTGGGCACCCCGGCCTATATCTATTCGGCTGCGACGCTGGAGCGCCATGTGCAGGTGTTCCGCGACGCGCTGCATGGACTAGAGCATGACGGGCAGGCGCCGCTGATCGCCTTTGCGGTCAAGGCCAATCCCAATGGTGCGGTGCTCGCCACGCTGGCGCGGCTCGGCATGGGCGCCGACGTCGTCTCGGGCGGCGAGCTGGCGCGTGCGCTGGCGGCGGGGATGAAGCCCGACGAGATCGTCTTCTCCGGCGTCGGCAAGAGCCGCGACGAGATGGCGCAGGGGCTGGCGGCCGGGATCGGCCAGTTCAACGTCGAATCGGTCGAGGAGCTCGACATGCTCTCGGCCGCGGCGGTCGAGGCGGGACGCGAGGCGGCGATCGCGATCCGCATCAACCCCGACGTCACCGCGGGCACGCATCACAAGATCTCGACCGGCAGCGCGAGCAACAAGTTCGGTATTGCCTATGCGCGGGCGATGGAGGCCTATGCCAGGGCGGCGTCGCTGCCCGGCATCCGGGTACGCGGCGTGGCGGTGCATATCGGCAGCCAGCTGACCGACCTCGCCCCGCTCGAAGCGGCGTTCGGGCGGATGGGGGCGCTGATCGGCGAACTGCGCGCCGCGGGGCACGACATCACCCATGCCGATCTCGGCGGCGGGCTGGGCGTGCCTTATGACCCGGCGCTCCCCGTGCCGCCCTCCCCCGCCGCTTATGGCGAGATGGTGCGGCGCGCGACCAAAGGCTGGAATGCGCGGCTGACGTTCGAGCCGGGCCGGCTGATCGTCGCCAATGCCGGCATCCTGCTGTCGCGCGTGATCCTCGTGAAGGAAGCGGAGACGCCGTTCGTCGTCGCCGATGCGGCAATGAACGACCTGCTGCGCCCGAGCCTCTACGATGCCTGGCACCATATCCGCGCGGTGAAGCCTGATGGGACCGAGCGGACGTTCAACGTCGTCGGCCCGGTATGCGAGAGCGGCGACACCTTCGCCACCGGTCGGACGATGGACCGCGTCGCTGCGGGCGATCTGATCGCGTTCATGACCGCCGGCGCATACGGCGCGACCATGGCCAGCACCTACAACTCCCGCGCGCTCGCCGCAGAGGTAATGGTGCAGGGCGACCGTTTCGCGGTGGTGCGACCGCGCCAGCCAGTCGAGGCGTTGATCGCCGCCGAGCATCTGCCGGAGTGGCTCGAAGGGTGAGCAGCGGCCTGCCCGTGCTGCTGCGGCTCGCGGGACGCCCCGCGATCCTGGTCGGCACGGGCGAGACGGCCGAAGCCAAGCGGCGATTGCTCGAACGGGCAGGCGCCGTGATCGTCGGCGAGGAGAGCGAGGCGGCGATCGCTATCGTCGCGACCGAAGCGCCCGATGCGGTGGCGGCGCGGCTCAGGGCGCGCGGCGTGCTGGTCAACGTCGCCGACCGGCCCGAGCTCTGCGACTTCACCCTGCCCGCGATCGTCGACCGCGATCCGGTGCTGATCGCGGTTTCGACCGGTGGTACTTCGGCGGGTCTGTCAGCAGCGCTGCGCCAGGCACTCGAAACGCTGGTCCCGACCACGCTTGGCAAGCTTGCCAAACAATTGTTCGAAACCCGCACCGCGCTGCGCACGCTTTATCCCACCACGGACGCGCGCCGCGAGGCGCTGGCGGAGGCGCTGGCACCGGGCGGCCCGCTCGACCCGCTTGCCGACCAGCCTGACGATGCCGTGGCTCGCTGGCTCGCCGCGCCCTCTACCGCCCAGCCCGCCGAGCTGGTCACACTGCGCCTCACCTCACCCGACCCGGAGGAACTCAGCCTGCGTCAGGCGCGTCTGCTTGCGCGCGCTGCCCGACTCTATCATCGTCCTGACGTGCCGACCGAAATCCTGAACCGCGCCCGCGCCGACGCCCCCCGCATCTGCTCCGTCCCGCCGGTCGATCCCGGTCCGGGTCTCTCGCTCGACCTGGAGATGGCCGGATGAGCGGCTTCGCTTATGTCGTGCGCGGCGGGAAGACCGAGACCGTGTCGCTCAAGGACGCGCCCGACATCCGCGCCGATCTGGTGTGGATGCATCTCACCACCACCGACGAACATGCCCAGATCTGGCTGCGCGAGCGCGCCGGGCTCAGCGACTATCTCGTCGACCAGCTCACTGCTGCCGAGACGCGCCCGCGCTGCGACGCCGCCGGGCATGGCGCGATTATCAACATGCGCGGCCTGTCCTCGGCCGAGATGACCGCGTCCGACCCGCTCGCCTCGGTGCGCATCTATGCGAGCGAAGGCTGCGTCTTCTCGGTAACGCGGAAGCCGCTCAACGCGGTCGATCCGGTGCGCGCCGAAGTCGAGGCGGGCAAGATCCTCGATCCCGGCGACCTGATCGCCGCGCTCGCCACCGGCATTACCACCGAGCTCGACCCGGTGGTCGCCGATCTCGGCGATTCGCTCGACGAGTGCGAGGAGAAGATCGCGGCCGAACACGCCTTCGATCTGCGCCGCCGCGTCAACGAGGCGCGCGTCCAGGCGATCGGCTATCGCCGCTTCCTCTTCCCGCAGCGCGTCGCGCTTGAGAAACTGGCGACTTTGCCCGGCGACTGGCTGCACGACGACGACCGGCTGCATCTCTCGTCCGCCGCCGACCGCGCCGCGCGCATGGCCGAGGAGCTGGAGAGCATCCGCGAGCGCGCCGCGCTGATCCACGAAACGCTCACCGATCTGCGCGCCGAACAGATCGACCAGCGCTCGCTCGTGATCGCGATCGTGGCGATGGTGTTCCTGCCGCTGACCTTCCTGACCGGCCTACTCGGAATGAATGTCGCCGGCATCCCCTTCGCGCACGAACCCTGGGCATTTGCCGGGGTGACCGGCGTATGCCTGGTGATGGCGCTCGCGATCGCACTCTATTTCGTCAACAAGCACTGGTTCCGCCGCTGAGCCGCTGCAGCTTGTCGTGCAGCGACTGGATCGAGCCGACCAGCCGCGAACGATCGGCGCGCGAATGGGCCAGCTCGCTGCGCATCTCGCCCAGCTCGATCGCCCGCGACGCGATGCGCGCGTCGAGCGCGCGGTTGGTACGCTTGAGCTCCTCGATCCGGCCGGCCTGCGCCAGGGTGCGCTCGATCCGCGCGGCGAGCACCTCGAAGGCGAAGGGCTTGGCGACATAATCATCGGCACCGGCCTCGAGCGCCTCGACCGCCGCGCCGGGATCGCTGCGCCCGGTGATCATGATCACCGGCAGATCCTGCGTGTCGCGCACGCCGCGGATCTCGCGCAGCACGCGCATGCCGCACACGCCGGGCATCATGAGGTCGAGCAGAACGAGATCGAAGCCGCGCCCGGCGATCAGGTCGAGCGCTTCGGCGCCATTGTCGCTGAGCACGACGAGATAGCCGAGATGGCCGAGCCGCTGCGCGAGCACGTTGAGATTGGTACGGCTGTCATCGACAGCGAGCACCGTCCGCATCAGCCGCCGCCGCCCGCTGCCCGATCCCGCCTGTTCCATGCCATCCCCCGATTGCGGAAGACAGCCTAGGCGCCAGCCGTCACGAAAAGGTTAACCGGACGGCAACCAGAATCAGCGGCGAAGAAAGCCGAAAATCTGGTCGACCATCACTTCCATCGGGCCGGAGCAGGCGGCGATCGCATCGCCCTGCTCGGCGGTGTTGATGGCGAGCCCCATCGGCGTCGGCCAGCCGCGCAGCGCGTGCGTGACGGTACGCAGCGCCTGCAAGGTCGAGACCGCCGCCTGCCAGCCCGCGGCGGTGGCGATCAGGCCCACGGGCATGCCGTCGAAATAGCAGCGATCGTCGCCGCGCAGCAGCTCGACATGGTCGAGCGCGTTCTTGACCAGCCCCGAGAGCGTGCCGTGATAGCCGGGCGAGCCGATGATCACTGCATCGGCAGTGCGGATCGCCTCGACGAAGCGGCCGATCGGCGCGTTGCCGTCGGCATTGCCCGGCTCGTAATGCGGGAAGGCGATCGCCTCGCCGGTCAGCAGGGTGGTGCGGGCGCCGCGCGCTTCCGCCATTTCGAGTGCCGCCGCGAGCAGTCGGCCCGTTGCCGATTGCGCGCGCAGCGTGCCGCCGATCGCTACGATATGGGGTTGGTCCATACCCATCCGCTAGCCGAAAGCGCGGCGCGAGACCACCGCATTTGGCGCCATCCCCGACGCGCGGCTATGAAGCGATTCGCAGAGCTTCGGGGGCTTTATGGTCGACACGAGTCACGGGCCGCTGGCGGGAGTGCGCATCGTCGAGTTCGACGCCCGGGGGCCGGTGCCGCTCGCCTGTATGCTGCTCGCCGATCTCGGCTGCGACGTGGTGCGCATCCGCCGCGCGGGGCAGGACGGCAGCGCGGTGGCGCCTCTGCTCTATCGCGGCCGCACCGAGATCGCGCTCGACCTGACCAGCCTCGCCGATCGCGCGCGCGTGCTCGAGCTGATCGCGCAGGCCGACGGACTGGCCGAGGGCTATCGCCCGGGCATGATGGAGCAGCTCGGGCTCGGCCCCGCGACCTGCCTCACCGCCAATCCGCGGCTCGCTTATGCCCGCACCAGCGGTTGGGGACAGGAGGGGCCGCTCGCACACCGGCCGGGTAGCGACATCAACTATCTCGCGCTCACCGGCGCGCTCCATGCGATCGGCACGCCGGCGACGCCGGTGCCGCCGCTCACCTTGGTCAGCGAATATGGCGGGGGCGCGCTGTTCCTCGCGCTGGGATTGGTCTCGGCGATCCTCTCGGCGCAGGCCACCGGACGTGGCCAGGTGGTCGAGGCGGCGCAGATCGACGGCACCGCGGCGATGATGACGCTGTTCTACGCGCTGCACGGCGCGGGACGCTGGGCCGATGTGCGCGGTGCGAACCTGATCGACGGCGGCGCACCCTTCTATCGCTGCTATGCCTGTGCCGACGGCCGGCATGTCGCGGTCGGCGCGCTCGAACCGCTGCAGTTCGAAGCCTTGTGCTCGGGGCTCGGGCTCGATGCGACACGCTTCAGTCAGTTCGACCGCGGTTGCTGGAACGAGCTGTCGACGATGCTCTCGGAAGCTTTTGCCGGCCGCGGCCGCGACGATTGGGCGCGCCATTTCGAGGCGAGCGATGCCTGCGTGACACCGGTGCTGTCGCTGGCCGAGGCGCCGCTCCACCCGCACAATCGCGCGCGCGATACCTTCGCGACGACGCTCGGCGCCGCGCAGCCCGCGCCGGCACCGCGCTTCTCGGATTCACCCTCGGCGGCGATCCCGGCGGAGACGGGGTCGGTGGAAGAAGTGCTGGAGCGCTGGCGCTAGGCCGCCCGCACGCTCTGCCAGGCGCCGGCGACATCCTCGAGCGTATCGGCGGCATCGCGGAAGGGCTGGGGGTCGCTGCCGAGGCTGGCCTGGAGGATCTGGTTGCGCAGCCCGTGATAGAGCGTGGCGAGCGTGCGTGAGAGCTCACCGCCCTTGTCGAAATCGAGCCCGGCTTCGAGCGCGAACAGCACCGCGGTAGCCCGCGAGACGCGTTCGCTGCGCACGGCAAAACGCTGCTGCTCGGCCGCCCAGGCGGCGGTGCGCAATGCGCGCACGCACTCCTCGTAAAGCAGGGCCACGAGCTGGTGCGGATCCGCCCCGCCGGTGCGCCCGGCAAGGTCGATCGAGCGATAGGTGGCGAAGGGATCGCCGAGGCGGAGTGCGGCCTGGAGCATCAGTTGTCGTTCGAGTTCCAGGCGTCGATCTGCTGCTGCAGGAACGTCTGGGTGGATTTGTACGCCGCGACCTTGGCATCCATCGTCGCGAATTGCTGGGTCAGGCGCGTGCGCATGACCTCGGCTGCATCGGTCGCCTTTTCGGTCGCTTCGGCATTGTTGCTCACGGCATCGTTGTATCTGCTCTGCGAGGCCCCCAGGCCATAGTTGGTGTTCGACGCCGCAGCCGAGATCGCGGCCAGCGCGGCAGGCAGGCCATAGCCCGACGAGGCGCTGGCGTTGGTGCCGCTCGCAGCGGCGAACATCGCCTCGACCGCATCGGGATATTTGGCGAGCGCTTTGCTGAGCACGGTCGAATCGATCGCGAGCGTGCCGTCGCGATTGGTCTTCACGCCGATCTCAGCGAGCGTCGTCGGTGTGCCTGCGGCCGCGCCGGTGATCAGCGGCGTGAGCGTGAGCCTGCGCAGCGAGGTGGCCAGCGTACGCGCAGCGCTGTCGCTCTTGAGCGCGCCGGTCGACGCGTCGAGCTCGGACTTCAGCGTCGCCTGCAGTTGATTGTAGGTGTCGACGAAATTGGTGACCGTCTGGCTGAGATTCTCGGTCTGTGCGGTCGAGCCGATGCTGACCACGGTACCCGGCTGGGCGCCGGCCAGATCGAGCCGCACGCCGGCGATCAGATCGGTGATGCTATTGCTGCTGCGCTTCACCGCGACGCCGTCGACCGCGACGATCGCGTCCTGCGCCACGCTGCTGATCGTCGTGCCGGTCGCGCCGACGCCGACATTGAGCGCCGCCAGGCCCTCGCTGCCGGCATTCTCGGTCGCGGTCATGGTGAAGGCCTGCGTCGCGCCGGTCGGCCCTTTGAGCACGAGGCGGCTGCCATCGGCATCGGTGAGGATCGAGGCAGTGACGCCGGTATTGCGCGCATTGATCGCGTCGCGAATCCCGGCGAGCGTCGAATTGGTGCTCGTGATCGCGATGGTGAAGCTCGAGGCACCCGCTGTGAAGCCGGTCATCGCGCCCGAGGAATCGGTGGTCGCGGTGCCGAGCTTGATCGTCAGCGTACCGGTACCGACCGAGGCAGTGACATCGGCGATCGGGGCGGTGCTGGCGACCTGCGCGGCGGCGAGCTGGCGCACCTCGATATTGGCGCTGAGCCCCGACAGCGACGCACCCGACAGGCGCGACACGTTGACGATATTGGTGTTCGAGCTGGTCGGTTGGGTCGCGAGCGTGCCGCCCTGCGCGAGCGAGGTGAGCGCACTGGAGAAGCCGGTGATCCCGCTCAGCAGCTGGCTGACGCCCGAGATCTGCGCCTCGATCGCGGTCTTCTGATCGGCGAGCTGCTGGTTCTTCACCTCGAACGAGGCGCTGACCAGCTGCTCGACGAGCGCGGTCGTGTCGATCCCGGATCCGGTACCCAGCGTCTTTGCGATCGATTCGATGGTCATGGGATCCCCCTGTCCCGTAGAGCGGCAGCGCGGCGGCCGCCTTTAGGAATTCCGCCCGATTTTCTTGCCGTTCTCGTCGAACAAGGCAGTGTCGGGGACGGTGACCGGCGGCTGGCTGCCACCGGCGCGGGCGTTGAGGTTGAAGACGAAGGCGAGCACGGTCGCGATCGCCATGTACAGATCGTCGCGGACCTCCTGGCCCTC
>Ga0065165_1003263_pt1 | contig 11713 bp, 8 predicted proteins | sample AraplaMF_Cvi_mMF_FD_63813 | JGI IMG/M metagenome (GOLD analysis project Ga0065165, IMG submission 63813) | Arabidopsis root microbial communities from the University of North Carolina, USA - plate scrape MF_Cvi_mMF (version 2) (version 3) | ecosystem: Host-associated > Plants > Roots > Endosphere... | reverse complement strand
GATGTGCAGCGTGGGCAGTGCCTGCCTGCGAGCACCGCGCAGGTCGACAGTGCCAGTGCCGGTGCCTTGGGCGCGGGCGGGGCCAACCTCGTGGCCTACCTGCGCGGTGAGCGCAGCAACGAAGGCGTCGGAAACACCGCGTACTACTTCCCGCGCACCCACGTGCTGGGCGACACCGTCGACGCGCAGCCGGTGTACGTGGGCCCGCCGAGCCAGCTGTATGCCGACACCGGCTACGCGGCTTACAAGAGCAGCCAGGCGAGCCGGCAGGCGATGGTCTACCTCGGTGCCAACGACGGCATGCTGCATGCCTTTCGGGCCGACACCGGTGCCGAGTCATGGGCCTACATCCCGTCGCTGCTGTTGCCCAGTCTCTACCAGCTGGCCGACAAAAAATACGCGACCCGGCACCGCTTCTTCGTCAATGGCGCCAGCACTGCGGCCGACATCCATGACGGCTCAGCCTGGCGCACCATCCTCGTCGGTGGGCTGGGTGCCGGCGGACGCGGCTTCTATGCATTGGATGTCACCGACCCTGCCTCGCCTCAGGTGCTGTGGGAGTTCAGCCACGACAGCAGCCTTGATACCGCCTACGTGCGCGATGCCGACCTCGGGTATTCGTATGGCGCGCCGATCGTGACCAAGCTGTCCGACGGTACCTGGGTGGTGTTGCTGAGCTCCGGCTACAACAACGTCTCGCCCGGCAGCGGCCATGGCGTGATGTGGGTGCTGAACGCGAAGACCGGTGCCGTCATCCAGAAGCTGGACACCGGCATCGGCTCGACTACCGGCGGCAGCGTGCCGGCCGGCTGCACGGCCGCACCGTGCCCGAGTGGCTTGGCGCGGCTGAGCGCCTGGAGCGACAGCGCCAGCAACAACGTCGCGACCTATGTGTACGGCGGCGACCTGTTCGGCAACCTGTGGCGCTTCGACCTGCGCACGCTCACGCGGTCGGGCGGCACCACCGCCGTGCAGCTGGTGGCCACGCTGGCCGATGCCGCGGGCGTGCGCCAGCCCGTCACGACCCGGCCAGAACTGGGCTTGGTCGGTGGAACGCGCGTGGTCTATGTGGGCACCGGCTCTTACCTGGGCCTGACCGATGTGGCGTCGACGCAGACGCAGACGCTCTACGCATTGAAGGATCCGCTGACCACCGCCTCTGGCAGTGGTGGCCTGTATGGCAGCCCGCGCGCGAGCGCCTGCACGGCCAGCAAGGTCACGCAATGCTTCATGCCGCGCACGTTGAACGACAGTGGCGGTGTGCGCACCGCCAGCAGCCCCCTTGGCTACGCGCTCAGCTTCGACCGCATGCACGGCTGGTACGAAGACCTGCCGAATGCCGGCGAGCGCATCGACACCAACCCGACGCTGCAGTTGGGCACACTGGTCTATGTGTCGAACCTGCCGACCCGTGAGGCGGGCTGCAAGACCGGTGGCAGCAGCTACCTGAACTACGTCGACTACGCTACCGGGCTCAAGGTCGGCACCGGCACCGAAGCCGGCGTGCTGCTCAACAACGAGGCGGTGTCCAGCACGACGACGCTGGCGATCACGACCACCGGGCAGGTGGTGGCGTCGATCAACAGCTCGGACGGCAGTTCTTCCGTCAAGAACGTGCCCACCGCGGGACCGGCCAAGGGAACGCGCCGGCTGACTTGGCGGGAGCTGACGATCGGGCAGTGAAATCCGGTCGGCCCGGGAAGGCCGGCGTCGGCTACGCTTGCGCACCTGCACCGTACGGTGCGCATCCTTCTCGCCCAGCCGGCCATGACCGAGAGACTCCCAGACCGCAGCCTGAGCGACGTCGTGCTCATCGTCGACGACGTGCCCGACAACCTGTCGCTGTTGCACGACGCGCTCGACGAGGCGGGCTACACCGTGCTGGTGGCGGTCAATGGCGAGAGCGCGTTGCAGCGGGCGATCCAGGCCGATCCCGACATCGTGCTGCTCGACGCGGTGATGCCCGGCATGGACGGCTTCGAGGTGGCACGCCGGCTGAAGGCGCAGCCCGGCACCTCGCACATCCCGATCATCTTCATGACCGGCCTGACCGAGACCGAGCACGTGGTGGCTGCGTTCCAGGCCGGTGGCATCGACTACGTCACCAAGCCGATCCGCCCGCAGGAGGTGCTGGCGCGCATGGTGGTGCACATGCAGAGCGCGCGCCAGGCGCGGCAGGCCCGCAATGCGCTCGATGCCTTCGGCCACGCGACGATGGCGATCCACGTGACCGGGCAGGTCGAGAACAGCCGCGCGGTGTGGCAGACGGCGCTCGCGCGCGAGCTGATGCAGCGCTACTTCGACGCTCCGCCGGCCCACGTGCCGGCCGAGCTGGCGGCGTGGCTGCAGGCGCAGTCGCAGCTGGCGGCCGAAGGGCGCGAGCCGACCTCGCTGTCGGTGGTGCGCGGCGAGCGCCAGCTGGTGTTCTCGCTGCAGCAGCGCACCAGCGACGACGACTGGCTGATCGTGATGCGCGAGGTGTCGGACGCCGCGGCGGTCGATGCGGTGCTGCAGGCCTTCAGGCTGACGCTGCGCGAGGCGGAGGTGCTGTACTGGGTCGCCAAGGGCAAGACGAATCGCGACATCGGCGACATCCTCGGCAGCAGCCCGGCGACGGTGAAGAAGCACCTGGAGCATGTGTTCGAGAAGCTCGGGGTCGAGACGCGCAACGCGGCGGCATCGCTCGCGATCCAGAAGGTGCGGGCGCTGGCGCCCTGGCACGGGGGTTGAATCGCGCGGCTTGGCGCGGCGGGTGGCGGGTGGGGGGAAAGACTGATCAGACCGTTGAGCGCGCGAACAGTTGCGTGCCCGTCGTCCGACTGTTCAGGCGCTTCCCTTTCCACCAAGCGGCAACCCCGCGTCCTTGCCACCTGGGCGGTCACCGCTCAATCTACAAGCACGTGTAACAGGTTTCAGCAGCTCAGCGGCTGTACGCCATCTGTCGTATTCCTCGAATCCGGCCCGCTCCGTAACCTGCGTCTCGTCCGTCCCCACCCGAAGAGGGACGCAAGACACAACCCACAGGAGCGTTCTCCATGAAGTCATCCCGCCGCAATTTCGCCGCGTCGCTGAGCGCCGTGTCGCTCGGCGTCGCCGCCCTCGGCCTGCCGCTGTTCGCGCAGGCCGCCGACACCATCAAGGTCGGCATCCTGCACTCGCTGTCGGGCACGATGGCGATCTCGGAGACCGTGCTGAAGGACACGGCGCTGATGACGATCGCCGAAATCAACGCCAAGGGCGGCGTGCTCGGCAAGCAGCTCGAACCCGTCGTCGTCGACCCGGCCTCCAACTGGCCGCTGTTCGCCGAGAAGGCCAAGCAGCTGATCAGCCAGGACAAGGTCGCGGTGATGTTCGGCTGCTGGACCAGCGTGTCGCGCAAGTCGGTGCTGCCGGTCGTCGAGGAACTCAACGGCCTGCTGTTCTACCCGGTGCAGTACGAAGGCGAAGAACTCAGCAAGAACGTGTTCTACACCGGCGCGGCGCCCAACCAGCAGGCCATCCCCGCGGTCGAATACCTGATGAGCAAGGCCGGCGGCGGCGCCAAGCGCTTCGTGCTGCTCGGCACCGACTACGTCTACCCGCGCACCACCAACAAGATCCTGCGCGCCTTCCTGAAGAGCAAGGGCGTGAAGGACAGCGACATCGACGAGAAGTACACGCCGTTCGGCCACAGCGATTACCAGACCATCGTCGCCGACGTCAAGAAGTTCTCGGCCGGCGGCAAGACCGCCGTCATCTCGACGATCAACGGCGACTCGAACGTGCCGTTCTACAAGGAACTGGGCAACCAGGGCCTGAAGGCGACCGACGTGCCGGTGGTGGCCTTCTCGGTCGGCGAAGAAGAACTGCGCGGCGTCGACACCAAGCCGCTGGTCGGCCACCTCGCGGCATGGAACTACTTCATGTCGATCAAGAACCCGACCAACGACGCCTTCAAGAAGCAGTGGGCCGAGTACGCGAAGGCGAAGAACCTGCCGGGTGCCGACAAGCCGCTGACCAACGACCCGATGGAAGCCACCTACATCGGCATCCACATGTGGGCGCAGGCGGTCAAGAAGGCCGGCAGCACCGACACCGACAAGGTCATCGCCGCGATGGCCGGCCAGACCTTCCCGGCTCCGGGCGGCTTCGTGTCGACGATGGACGCGAAGAACCACCACCTGCACAAGCCGGTGTTCATCGGCGAAGTGAAGGCCGACGGCCAGTTCAACGTGGTGTGGAAGACCCCCGCCCCGGTGAAGGCCAAGCCGTGGAGCCCGTACATCGAAGGCAACGACAAGAAGAAGGATGAGCCCGAGAAGAAGTCGTGATCGGCTGAACCGCTGACCCGAGAAACGGGCCACCCGGCGACCGGGTGGCCCTTGTCGAATCTGAGCAGGACGGATTTCCCTCGATGTTTCCCATGCATGCACGACGCTGGCTGGTCGCCTTGCTGCTCGGCCTGTCGTTCGGCGCGGTCCACGCGCTGACGCCGCCGCAGGCACTGGCCCTCGCCAAGGGCGAGAACGAAGAGCGCATCGCCGCGCTGCAGGCCTCGCTGGCCCGTGGCGACGACGGGCTCGCCGCGTTCGTGCAGGCGATGCTCGACGACGCGGTGAAGCTCGCCGGCGACAAGGTCTTCATCGTGCGCGGCGACAAGGCGAGCGATGCCGCGACCGGTGCCGATGCCAGGCTCCCCGACGGCGCCGAAGACCTCGTCAACAGCAACCAGATGCGCCGCGAGCTCGAAGGCGCGCTGGCCGCGCTGAAGCTCTTTTCGCACGACCTCGGCGAGCGCCGCGCCGCGATCAAGGCGCTGAAGGAGGAGGCCGACGAAGGCCGGCTGCCGCTGATCGAGAAGGCACTTGCCGCCGAACAGGACGCCGCGCTGAAGGAACAGCTGACGCAGGTGCGCGCCGCGATCCTGGTGTCGTCGACCGACGCCGGCAAGCGCATGGAGGCCGCCCGCGCACTCGCCGGCAGCCTGACGCCGGCCACCAAGACCTTGATCCTCGAACGCCTGAAGCCCGCGGCCGACGGCGGCGAGACCGAGGTCGACATCCGCAGCCAGCTCGGCATCGCGCTCGGCGCGATCGACGCACGCCTCGCGTGGGGCGAACGCCTCGGCGTGCTGTTCACCGGCGTCAGCCTCGGCAGCATCCTGCTGCTGGTCGCGCTCGGCCTGGCCATCACCTACGGGTTGATGGGCGTGATCAACATGGCGCACGGCGAGCTGATGATGATCGGCGCCTACGCGACCTACGTGGTGCAGAACCTGTTCAAGTCGCACCTGCCGGGCCTGTTCGACGCCTACGTGATCGTCGCGATCCCGGCATCGTTCCTGGCCGCCGCACTGGTCGGCGCGGCGCTCGAACGCAGCGTGATCCGCTGGCTGTACGGCCGCCCGCTCGAGACGCTGCTGGCCACCTGGGGCATCAGCCTGGTGCTGATGCAGGGCGTGCGCTCGCTCTTCGGCGCGCAGAACGTGCAGGTCGAGAACCCGTCGTGGCTGTCCGGCGGCGTCGAGGTGCTGAGCAACCTGACGCTGCCGTTCAACCGCATCGCGATCCTCGCGTTCGCGGTGCTGGTGCTGGCCGGCGTCGCACTGCTGATCGCGCACACCCGGCTCGGGCTGTTCGTGCGCGGCGTCACGCAGAACCGCCGGATGGCCGCCTGCATGGGTGTCAACACCGCGCGCATCGACACCTGCGCATTCGCGCTCGGATCCGGCATCGCCGGGCTGGCCGGCTGCGCGCTGTCGCAGATCGGGAACGTCGGGCCCGACCTCGGGCAGGGCTACATCGTCGACTCGTTCATGGTGGTCGTGCTCGGCGGGGTCGGCCAGCTGGCCGGCACCGTCTACGCGGCGCTCGGCCTGGGCGTGCTGAACAAGCTGCTCGAAGGCTGGCAGGGCGCCGTGCTCGCGAAGATCATGGTGCTGGTCTTCATCGTCATCTTCATCCAGAAGCGGCCGCAGGGCATCTTCGCGATGAAAGGCCGGAGTGCCGAAGCATGAGCGCCGTCCTCACCCCTGCGGCGGCCGTCGGCCCGCGCACGCAGATGCTGTCGTTCACCGCGTGGGGCGGCGTGCTGGCCGCGCTGGTCGCCGTCGTCGTGCTGGCGCCGGTGCTGAACCTCGCGGTGCCGCAGGACAGCGCGCTGCACCTGAGCGACTACGCGATCGGCCTGGCCGGCAAGATCATGTGCTATGCGATCTGCGCGCTGGCGATGGACCTGATCTGGGGCTACACCGGCATCCTGTCGCTCGGCCACGGCGTGTTCTTCGCGCTCGGCGGCTATGCGATGGGCATGTACCTGATGCGCCAGATCGGGCGCGACGGCAACTACCAGTCCGACCTGCCCGACTTCATGGTCTTCCTCGACTGGAAGGCGCTGCCGTGGCACTGGGCGGCGAGCGACAGCTTTGCCGCCACGCTGCTGCTGGTCGTTCTGGTGCCGGGGCTGCTCGCGTTCGTGTTCGGCTTCTTCGCGTTCCGCTCGCGCATCAAGGGCGTGTACTTCTCGATCATCACGCAGGCGATGACCTATGCGGCGATGCTGCTGTTCTTCCGCAACGAGACCGGCTTCGGCGGCAACAACGGCTTCACCGACTTCAAGCGCATCCTCGGCCACCCGATCGCGACGCCGTCGATGCGGATGACGCTGTTCGTGCTGAGCGGCCTCGCGCTGATCGGCTTCTTCCTGCTGTCCCGCTGGCTGGTGGGCAGCAAGTTCGGCCGCGTGCTGCAGGCGATCCGCGACGCCGAGAGCCGCGTGATGTTCACCGGCTACGACCCGCTGCGCTACAAGCTCTGCATCTGGGTCATCTCGGCGGTGATGTGCGGCATCGCCGGTGCGCTGTACGTGCCGCAGGTCGGCATCATCAACCCGGGCGAGATGTCGCCGGCCGCCAGCATCGAGATCGCGGTCTGGGCCGCGGTCGGCGGGCGCGGCACGCTGGTCGGGCCGATCGTCGGCGCCTTCTTCGTCAACGGCGCCAAGAGCTGGTTCACGCAGGCCTTCCCGGAGTTCTGGCTGTATTTCCTCGGCGCGCTGTTCATCGCGGTGACGCTGTTCCTGCCGCAAGGCATCGTCGGGCTCGCGCGCCGGTTCCAGCGCGGCAGCAAGGGTGAGGTGAAGGCATGACGCCCGAACTGATGGAGGCCGGCGCGCGCGTACGCGAGGCGCTGGCGAACAAGGAGCGGGGCGGCCCGGGCACCTCGGGCGGGCGAACGGCGAGCTACGGCCGCGTGGTCGAGGAGGGCGTGCTCGACACCCGGCACGGCGCGATCCTGTACCTGGACGACATCACCGTCAGCTTCGACGGCTTCAAGGCGCTGAACGCGCTGTCGCTGAACATCGGCGCCGGCGAGCTGCGCTGCATCATCGGCCCGAACGGCGCCGGCAAGACGACGATGATGGACGTGATCACCGGCAAGACCCGGCCCGATGCCGGCCGCGCCTTCTTCGGCTCCACCATCGACCTGCTGCGGCTGCGCGAGAACGAGATCGCGTCGATCGGCGTCGGCCGCAAGTTCCAGAAGCCGACGGTGTTCGAGCAGCTGACGGTGTTCGAGAACCTGGAGCTCGCGCTGAAGGCCGACCGCGGCGTGCGCTCGTCGATGTTCTTCCGCCTGAACGGCGAGCAGCTCGACCGTATCGGCGCGATGCTGGCGCTGATCCACCTGAAGGACGGCGCGCAGCGCGTCGCCGGGCTGCTGTCGCACGGGCAGAAGCAGTGGCTGGAGATCGGCATGCTGCTGATGCAGGACCCGAAGCTGCTGCTGCTCGACGAACCGGTGGCCGGCATGACCGACGAAGAGACCGAGCGCACCGCCGAGCTGTTCCTGTCGCTCGAAGGCAACCACTCGCTGGTGGTGGTCGAGCACGACATGAAGTTCGTCGGCGCGCTGACGCAGAACGGGCGCAACGGCAAGAAGGTGACGGTGCTGCACGAAGGCAGCGTGCTGGCCGAGGGCCTGTTGTCCGAGGTGCAGGCCGACGACAAGGTCGTCGAAGTCTATTTGGGACGCTGAGCCATGCTGAAGGTCGAAGGGATCAACCAGTACTACGGCGGGTCGCACATCCTGCGCAACCTTGGCTTCGAGGCCCGGCTCGGCGAGGTGACCGTGGTGCTCGGGCGCAACGGCGTGGGCAAGACGACGCTGCTGAAGAGCCTGATGGGTGTGGTGCCGGTGAAGACCGGCAGCATCCAGCTCGACGGCCAGGACATCACGCACGACACGCCGTACGACCGGGTGCGCAAGGGCGTCGGCTACGTGCCGCAGGGCCGCGAGATCTTCGGCCGGCTGACGGTCGACGAGAACCTGCGAATGGGCCTGGCGTACAAGAGCGGCGGCACGCCGGTGCCGGCCGAGCTGTTCGAGCTGTTTCCGGTGCTCAAGCAGATGATCAACCGCCGCGGCGGCGACCTGTCGGGCGGCCAGCAGCAGCAACTGGCCATCGCGCGCGCGCTGGCGGCGGGGCCGAAGCTGCTGATCCTCGACGAGCCGACCGAAGGCATCCAGCCGAGCGTCATCAAGGACATCGGCCGCGTGATCCGCATGCTGGCCGACCGCAAGACGATGGCCATCGTGCTGGTGGAGCAGTACTACGACTTCGCCGCCGAGCTCGCCGACCAGTACCTGGTGATGGAGCGCGGCGAGATCATCCAGCGCGGGCGCGGGAAGGACATGGAAGCCGAGGGCGTGCGCGACCGGATGTCGATCTGAACCGCGCCTACTGCCCCGAGAAATACAAGCGCCGCAGCGCCCGGTCCGACCCTGCCCTGAAGTAGCTCTGCCCCGCACCGCCGCCGCCGTGGATCCAGTTTGGCGACGGCACCAGGTACTTGCGCAACAGGGCATTCGCGTCCGAGGTGGCGTCCTTGAACTGCAGCGACTCGCGGAAGGCGTAGTGCGAGAACAGCCGCATGAACTCGCCGAGGTAGATGTCGGCCACCGCGGTGTCGCCGCGGATCACCAGCATGTTCTCGTCGTTGTCGGTGGTCGACGCCGCCGAGAAGTTGGCTGATCCCACCACCACCGTCGGCGTGTCGCCGAGCGGGTCCACCAGCATGTACTTCGTGTGCACATACAGCACGTGCGCCTCGTCGGCGATGCGGTCGAGCTCGGCGAGCCAGCGGTCGAACAGGTTCAGCTCGACGCGGTTGCCCACCGCCACCGTCACGTTCGGGTGCCGGCGGATGCGGTCGATCTCGGCGGCCTGCGCCTTGAAGGTCTTGCCGGTGCCCTTCTTCTCCATCAGCGCGAAGCGAAGCACGTCGTCGGTCTTGTCGTACGACGGCACGAAGCGGCTGTTCATGCCGAACGCGAAGGTCATGAACACGCCGCGCTTCGCACCGGCCGCGAGCCCGGCGTACCAGTCGAGCGCCTGCAGGCCGAGCCGCGGCGAGAACAGCGCGTCGAGCGGCGAGCCGTCGGCCGGCAGCGGCGACAGTGCCTCGTCCTGCGTCGCGGTCGGCTTGCGCGTCTGGTCGCTGTCCAGCAGCAGCCAGTACTGGTGGTAGCGGGCCGCGATCGCGTCGTCGCGCACGATGTGGGCATTGTTCGAATGGCCGAACATGCCGTTGACGCTCAGGTTGGTCGAGCCGGTCCACACCTGCTTCGGCACACCGGCCTGCATCAGCACGAGGAACTTGTTGTGCGCGAAGCCGCCGGCGTGCTCGCGCGACTTGACCATGCCGTCCATGCCCTGGCCTTCGAGGGCCTTGTCGTTGCCCTCGCCCTGGCTGTCGCCGTCGTACAGCACCGAGACGGCCGCGCCGCGCGCCTTCGCGGCCTTCAGCGCGGTGTAGATGCGCGGGCTCTTGAACTCGAAGAACGCGCCCTCCAGCGCATCGCCTTGCGCCGCCTGCCCGATGAAGGCTTCCAGGCCTTCGACCAGCCCGCGCGACAGCCAGTTGAACGCCGACGGTCCGACGTCGTCCGGCGGCCGGTTCTGGAAGCGCCGCGCGTACTCCTGCGACGCGACCGCGCCGCGGTTGAAGAAGACCGCGTGCCGGCCCTGGTCGACCCGCTCGGTCGCCACCGCCAGGTCGACTCCCGGCCCGAGCACCAGCGCGCCCGGCGCGCCGCCCATCGGGACGATGGTGTAGACGTAGCGCTCGTCGGGCGAGGCGCTGTAGTCGGCCCACTGGAAGGTCTGCAGCGGGTGCAGGAAGCTCGTCACCGGCTCGCCCGGCACCGGGAAGGGCTCGACCTGCTCGAAGGTCTTCATGCCCGACAGCCAGATGCGCTCGCCGTCGCGCTCGCGCAGCCGCCGCACCGCGAAACCCAGCACGCCTTGCGCCAGCAGGGTCGCCTCGGGCATGTCCCAGCCCAGCAGCACCACGTAGGTGCCGGCCACGGCCATCGCCGTCAGGCCGCCGTTCTCGTTGCGTACGCGCATGGTGATCTCCGGAGGTCGAGCCGAGGGTCAGAACTTCACCGAATAGCCCGGCAGCGATGCATCGGCCTTCGAGTAGGTGACGCCGTCCACGCGCAGGCCGTCGGCGTTGATCACGCTGATCACGCCGCCCTTGTTCGACAGCGCCATCGGCGTCGCCACCTTGAAGCGCCGCGTCTCGCCAGGCTCGATCGGGCCCGACAGCGGCGTCGCCGCCTTGTTGCGGTCGAGCAGCTTCCAGCCGCCGAGGTCGATGCGCTTCGGGGTCGCGTTCAGCAGCGTCACCGTCTCGACCTCGGGCGACTCGATGCTGTTGACCAGCGCCGAGACGATGCGCAGCATGCCGTCCGGCCGGTCCGGCGTCGGCGGGTTGCCGGGCACGAACGGTCCGGGCCCGGGCGCCGGATCGGTCGGCCCGCTGGTGTCGACCGTGGTCTGGTGCCCGGTCTTGTCGTCGGTGTGCCAGGTCTGCGACTGGAACTTCAGGAAGATGCCGACCCACTGCTGCTGCGCCGGGTAGTGCAGCAGCAGCGCACCGTCCTGGTAGACGCCGTCGTCCTTCGTGAACTGGCCGACGTTGGCCTGGTTCATGTGGATGTCGTGCACGCCGTTGCCGGGCAGGAAGCCGAAGTAGGCGTCCTTCTTGCCGGCCTCCGGACCCCAGCGCTGGCCGAAGGCGAACACCATCGCCTCCTCGTCGGCCATCGCGCGCTGCACGTAGTGGTCGAGCTTCTCGTTCAGGTCGTTGTCCGGGCCCGGCGCATTGATCGGCAGCGGCACCATCTTGCGTGGATCGAACAGGTTGGTGCGGATGAAGTCGAGCGCCGCACCACCGGGTTTCGAGCTCAGGGCATGCCAGCCCGGCGACATGTCGGACAGGTTCTGCAGCACCGGGTGGACGAACTGCGGCTCGATGAGGTACTCGACCTCCGACGGCGCCAGCGCCGACGCGACATTGACCGCGATGCGGTAGTCGGTGCTGCCGTCGATGACGTGGATCTGGTAGTGCGGCTTGGCACCGGAGCCAGGCTGGCGGTCGATCGCGCGTCCGCACAGGACGCCGTATTGGGCGATGGGCATGGTCTGCTCCTCGGTTGACCTCGCCACAGTGCGCCAGTGCGAGGCGCGCGTCATCCTCCAGATGGCGGAAGGACGATGGCGCGTCAGCGCCGCGCAGCCTCCAGCGCCGCGAACGCGGTGATCAGCAGCTGCACCGCCAGCACGTCGGCGGCGTACTGCACCGACACGTCGCTGCGCGGGCCGAGCAGGTTCCACAGCACCGGCACGCTGATCGACAGCGTGTAGACCGACCAGACCAGGAACCAGG
>Ga0065165_1003262_pt1 | contig 11713 bp, 5 predicted proteins | sample AraplaMF_Cvi_mMF_FD_63813 | JGI IMG/M metagenome (GOLD analysis project Ga0065165, IMG submission 63813) | Arabidopsis root microbial communities from the University of North Carolina, USA - plate scrape MF_Cvi_mMF (version 2) (version 3) | ecosystem: Host-associated > Plants > Roots > Endosphere... | reverse complement strand
CGACGAGCCGCTCACGCTGCGCAATCTGCCGCGACTCGCCGATGTCGACAGCTTCGGACATCTACTGAATGAGCTCGGCGCCTCGACGGCGATCGAAGGCACGCGGCCCAACGATTTCGGCCGGGTGCTGACCACCCGCGCCGGCAAGCTGACCTCGACCGTCGCGCCCTATGACATCGTCCGGAAGATGCGCGCGTCGATCCTCGTGCTCGGGCCGCTACTCGGCCGCGCCGGCGAGGCGACGGTGTCGCTGCCCGGCGGTTGCGCGATCGGCAACCGGCCGATCGACCTTCACCTCAAGGCGCTGCAGGCGATGGGCGCCGAGATCGAGGTGGCGGCAGGCTATGTGAAGGCGAGCGCGCCGGGCGGGCGCCTAAAGGGCGGGCGTTTCAGCTTCCCGGTCGTGTCGGTCGGCGCCACCGAGAATGCGCTGATGGCGGCGGTGACTTGCAAGGGCACGACCGTGCTCGACAATGCCGCGCGCGAGCCCGAGATCGTCGACCTGTGCAACCTGCTCGTCGCGATGGGTGCGCAGATCAGCGGCATCGGCACCGAACGGCTGGAGATCGAAGGCAGGGATCGCCTGCACGGCGCGACCTATGCCGTGATGCCCGACCGGATCGAGGCAGGCAGCTATGCCTGCGCCGCGGCGATCACGGGCGGCGATGTCGAATTGGTCGGCGCGGCGGCGGACGACATGCGCGCGACGCTCGATGCGCTCGTCCAGGCCGGCGTGACGGTCGAGGAGACCAAGAGCGGTATCCGCATTGCCGCGGAAGGCGCGCTCAAGCCGCTGACGCTGTCGACCGCGCCCTTCCCGGGCTTCGCGACCGACATGCAGGCGCAGTTCATGGCGATGCAGCTGGTCGCCGAGGGCGCCAGCGTGTTCACCGAGACGATCTTTGAGAACCGCTACATGCACGTGCCCGAGCTGGCGCGGATGGGCGCACATATCGACGTGCGCGGACGCACCGCGGTGGTGCATGGCCCGGCGAAGCTGGTCGGCGCGCCGGTGATGGCGACCGATCTGCGCGCGTCGATGAGCCTGATCATCGCCGGCCTCGTCGCCGAGGGCGAGACCCAGGTGAGCCGCGTCTATCACCTCGACCGCGGTTACGAGCGGCTCGAGGAGAAGCTCCAGGGCGTCGGCGCTGATATCGAGCGCGTCGGCGACGGCTGAGTCGGCCGCCCGGCAAATTGACCGAGCCGGCGGACGTCGCATGTATCCTGAGCTGGTGTGGCTGAAGCCGTCGCAATAGCGGACCTTTTAGTCCCTCTCCCAAGGGAGAGAGACAGTGAGCTTCCTAGCGCGCGGTGCTCGTCGAGAAGGGCCGTGCGGCGCGCGATGTACCCCAGCGCATATTGGGCTTGGCCTGCATCGTGAAACGCAGCTCGCCGCCCGCGACGATTTCGTCATGAGTGAGATAGCTGCGGTCCAGCGGCTTGCCGTTGAGCGTGACTTTGCCAACATAGTTGTTCGCTGCCGACAGCCCGTCCGCCAGCACCGTGAAACGCTTGCCGTTCGGCAGGTTGAGCGTCGCGCGGTCGAGGAACGGGCGGCCGATGACGTACTGGTTCGAACCCGGCGCTACGGGGTAGAAACCGAGCGCCGTGAACACGAGCCAGGACGACATCTGGCCGAGATCGTCATTGCCCGACAGGCCCTCGGGACCGGTCTTATACTGGCTCTCGACGATCTGCTTGAGCCGCTCCTGCGTGCGCCAGGGCTGGCCGGCGAAGCTGTAGAGATAGGCGACGTGGTGGCTCGGTTCGTTGCCGTGAATATATTGGCCGATCAGCCCGGCAATGTCCTCGGCATGGCTGTAGTCGAGCTTCGAATTGTCGAAGTCGAACATCGCGTCGAGCTTCTTCACTGCGGCCTTGTCGCCGCCGAGTAGGGCGAACATGGCAGCCTGGTCGTGGGGGACGAACCAGCTGTACTGCCACGCATTGCCTTCGGTGTAGTCGCTGCCATAATTGATCGCGGTGGGATCGAACGGCACGCGGAAGCTGCCATCGGCCTTGCGCGCGCGCAGGAAGCCGGTCTTCGCGTCGAAGCTGTTGCGCCAGTTGCCGGCGCGCTTGGCGAAGGTGGTGGCGACATCGTCCTTACCGACCGCGCGGGCCATCCGGGCGATCGTCCAGTCGTCATAGGCATATTCGACGGTCTTGGACGCCGCCTCGGGCTCCTTGTCGATCGGCGCGTAGCCGAGCTTCATATACTGATCGAGCCCGCCATACGCACCGTAGGTCGCGCTCTTGACCATCGCGTCGAGCGCCGCGTTGGCGTCGAAGCCGCGCACGCCCTTGAGATAGGCGTCGGCGATCACCGGGACGGCGTGATAGCCGATCATCGTCCAGGTCTCGCGGCCATGGAACTGCCAGACCGGCAGGATGCCAAACGGGCTGGCCTGCTGGCTGGCGAGCAGCGAGTTGACGAAGTCGGCGTTGCGGCGCTCGGGCTGGACGAGCAGCAGCAGCGGATGCTCGGCGCGGAAGGTATCCCAGAGCGAGAAGGTTGAGTGGAAGGTGAAGCCCTCGGCCTTGTGCACCTGATCGTCGGGGCCGCGATAGCGCCCGTCGGCGTCGGAGAAGACGCTCGGCGCCATCAGCGCGTGGTAGAGCGCGGTCGAGACCATTTGCTTGGTCGGCGCGGGTCCTTCGATCTGGATCGCGCCGAGCGCCTGCTCCCAAGCGGTGCGGGTAGCCGCGCGGACCGCGTCGAAATTGCCAGGCTCGCTGTCGAGATTGGCGATCGCGCCGTCCTCGTCGACGCTCGACAATGCGACCTTGAGCTCGAGCGGCTTGTCGAGCGTGCCGAAGTCGAGCCGGGCAACGAGTGCGCGCCCGGCAAGCTGGTCGAGATCCTCGCGGCCGCGGCCCGGGCCCTGGAAGCCGCGATATTCGACCTTCTCCTCGCGATCGAGGAAGGCGTGGCCGGTCAGCGGCGCCGAGGGCCGGATCGCGAAGAACAGCTTTCGCGCCGGTGCCCAGCCGCGGGTCTCGCGCATCCCGGTGATCGTGCCGTCGGGGCGAATGCGGATCGACGACCAGAGCGTCTTGCCGGGATAATTGTACAGGCTGGAGCGCAGGTCGAAGACCAGATGTGCAGGCGTGCCGGCCGGAAAGGCGTAGCGATGCACGCCGATGCGGGTACCGGCGGTCATCTCGGCGCGGATCTTCGCGTCGGCGAGCGTGACGGCGTAATAGCCCGGCTGCGCGGTCTCGCTGGCATGGTCGAAGCGCGAGCGATAGCCCGAGCCAGGCTGCTTGGGGTCGCCCGGCTCGAGCAGCACATTGTCGCCCGCGGCGGGCATGATCAGGAAGTCGCCGAGATCCGAATGGCCGGCGCCCGAGAAGTGCGTGTAAGAGAAGCCCTGGATCGTCGGGTCGTCGTGACGGTAGCCGGCGGCATGGCCATAGCATTCGCGGATCTTGCAGCCGGTGTCGGTGTCGGGGCTGAGCTGGACCATCCCGAACGGCGCGACCGCCCCCGGGAAGGTATGGCCCTCGCCGCCGGTGCCGATGAACGGGTCGACGCTCTCATACGTGGTCTGCGCCAAGAGCGGCGCGGTGGTCAGGGAGAGGGCGGCGAGCGCGGCCAGGGCGCGGGAGAAGCTACTCGGCATGGGCGCGGGTTAAAGCATGGCTTTGCCCGACTTCCAACTCCCGCCGTACACTGTCACCCCCGGCCCGAGGCCGGGGTGACGATTGCTATCTTTTCGACAGATCGATCGCCGCTTGGACGAGGGCGATGTAGCTGGGGCTCATGTTCACGACATATTCGTTCTCGCCCCAGAAGAACGGCCAGTTCTCACTATTCTCGGGAAGGTCGGGCTTGAGGATCAGTGCGCCGGGAACGACGCCGCCGGCGATGAACGAGAAGTCGGCGCGGTTGTTGCCGTAGGCGACTTCCTTCGATCGGGTGCCCACGCCCGAGACGAACGAGATGTCCGATCCCGGATGGGTGCCGTGGAGATAGTCGAGCGCGCGGAACACCTGGCTGCCGTCGCTGAGCGCGGGAAAGGCCTTGTGGATCGCATAGTCGGTGAGCCCCGACTGGATCACCGCGCCATTTCCCGCCCAGCCGCCGGTGGTGATCGGCACGCCGTACGGATTGGCGCCGGTGAAGGGCGTGACGTTCGCCTTGAGCTTGCGGGCCTCGGCTTCGACCGCGGTGCGATAGCCGGCGTCCATGAACGACAGCGCCTGCAGCGCGGTCTCGGCGAACTGGCCGAAGCGCGGGGCGATCTCGGGCCATAAAGCGGTGATCCGCGCGGCATATTGCGGGTCCTTGGTCGTCGCGAGCAATTCGACCGCGGCGGTGAATTCCTCGCCAGGCAGCCAGCCACCGGTGGTGTTGCCATGGCTGAAGGTGTTGGGGGCGTGGCTGCGCTCCTCGGCCCATACCGATTTCGCGAGCTTGAGGGACTTGTCGGCGAGCGTGTCGTCGTAGCCGCGCAGCGCGCGGCTCGCTGCCGCCAGCGCCGCGGCGGAGCCGTAATTGAGCGCGCTCGACTTGCTGGTGAATACCCAGCGATCGTCGGGCGTGCCGCTGCGATTGCCCTTGCGCTCGCCGAATTTCAGATCGGGGTCGTAGACCAGCCCGTCGGTTTTGGAGGCGGCGTCGCCTAGGTGGGTGTATTGCGCGACGTCGGGCTCGACGACCCCGTGCACGGCATAGCCGACCGCGTCGTACATCGAAACGAGGTAGCGCGTGCCGTGCTCGATCTGCTGGAGCAGATCGGGCTTGCCGTCGGGGACGTGCATCTCGACGCGGCGGAGCTCCTGGTCGACCAGCGTCTGGTCGCGCGTCGGCTTGTGGTCCTCCCAGATGCCGACGAGGCTGCGCACGACGGCATATTGCGTCTGGGTGCGGATGTCGAAATCGCCCGCGTCGAGCCAGCCGCCGACATTGAGGCCGGGGATGTGCTCGCCGGGCTTGAACCGGGTGTCGGTGGTCGGGCCCTGGCGGTAGAGATCGACATGCTCGTGATCGGTCGGGGCCTGGCGGGCGTCGTCGCGGTGGCTGTCGCCGTGCCAGATCCGGTACGCCTCGTTGACCAGCATGTGGTCCATCTGGACGGGCAGATAGACGTCGAGGCTCGGATGCCACGCATCGGCATAGACGTCGTCGGCGATGCGGAAGCTGTGCGTGCGCTTGCCGGCATAATCGAGCTGGTAGAGGCCGGGCCGGCGGACGCTGGAGAAGTCGAAGGTCAGGTAGTTGTAGCGGAGATACTTGCCCCAGGCCCTGGGCGTGGCGGACAGCGCGACCGCCGCCTTGCCGGTCTCGTCGATACGCAGCAGCTTCGCCGGACCCGCGGGTCTGGCATTGGCATCGAGCTCGATCACCGCGGTCTTGGCCTGTGCCGGCGTGTAGCCGAGCTGCGAATGGCCGATCACGGGGTCGCGCAGCCAGCCGGGCACGCTGTTCGGGCTGAGCGTCCATTCGACGACGCGTCCGGTCTTGCCCGTGGGGAGCAGGCTGCGCAGCACGAACCAGCCATTCTGCGCCTGGTTGCGACCGTCGAACAGTTCGACGGTGCCGGTGTCGGCGCGGACGGTGACGCGACGCGCCGGGTCCTCCGGCGCGAAGACCAAAGTCTTGCCCGCGGCCATCGGCAACGGCTCCGCGCCCGGACCGATGTCGCGCCCGCTGGCGGCATTCCGCGCGCCGCCCGCGACCATGTCGCCGGCAGGATAGAGCGGGAAGGCGCCGGGCTTGCCGTCGGCGAGGAAGCTCTTGTGGAAATAGGCCGAGGGGAGGAATTCGAGATTGAACCCGGCCTTGCCGGTAAGCGCCGCCGGGAGCGGCTGGTCGAGGATTACTGCGACATGGACGCCGTCGGCGCGGCGCTCGGCGCGGATGCGGTACTGGAACTTGTACTCCGGATATTCGAGCAGCGCCTCGATCGCGCCGGTCTTCGCATCGACGTCGCGCTTCACCATGCGGCCGATCGGGTCCCATTGGCCGGGCGTGGGCGAGAGGCGGACATCGCCATTGGTGGCGGTGCGCTCGCCCTGCTGGACGATCTCGACGCCGCTGATCTTCGAATCGGCGAACAGCCCGTCATACCAGTTGGAGAAGACGAGGACGTTGACTCCGCGCGCCTCGAAATAGCCGGCGTCGTTGAGGCGAAGATCGGCCTGCGCGGAAGCCGGGGACGCGAGGGCCGCGCTCGCGAGAAGTCCAGCGGCCAGCAGCCGGCGTCCGATTTTGCCCTTCACGTCGCTCTCCTCTATGCCCGGGTCCGGCCCGGCGCTGATTGAAGTTAGCGCTAACACAGACGGAAGGGGCGGGGGAAGAGTGGCGAACGCGCAGGTGCAATCGGGCAATGTGTTTACCGACCGGCGGGTCTGGTTGTTCGTGCTCGGCTGCATCGCCGTGACCATCGGCGTGCTGATGCACGTGCCGATGTTCCTGATGGGCCGTCACATGCATTTCATGCTCGCCGGCATGCCGATGGGCTGGGACATGGTCGGCGGGATGGGGCTGATCATCCTCGGCTGCGCGATCGCCGCCTGGGGGCTGCTGCCGCGCGGCATTCCGGCGCAGCTGGCAGCCGGCGAGAGCTTCGAGATCGCCGCGCCCGAGGACGCGCATCTCGGACCCGCGCATTGGGGGCTGATGGCGGTGCTGGTGGTCGCCCTGATCATCGACATCATGAAGCCCGCCGCTTTGGGCTTCACCGTGCCGGGCATGATCGCCGAATATGGCGTGCCCAAAGCGACGGTGTCGCTGGTCCCTTTCTTCGCGCTGTGCGGGACGGTGACCGGATCGGTGGTGTGGGGCGTGCTTGCCGACATCTATGGCCGCAAGGCGACGATCCTGCTCTCGGCGGTGATGTTCGTCGGCACCTCGATCTGCGGCGCGATGCCCAGCCTCACCTGGAACATCATCATGTGCTTCATGATGGGCGCCGCGGCGGGCGGGATGCTCCCCGTCACCTACGCCCTGCTCGCCGAGATGATGCCGAGCCGGCACCGCGGCTGGAGCCTAGTGCTGGTCGGCGGGCTCGGCGCAGTCGGCGGCTATTTCGCGGCGAGCGGCGCCTCGGCGTTGCTCCAGCCGTTCTTCGGCTGGCGGATCCTGTGGCTGCTCAATCTGCCGACCGGGCTGCTGCTGGTGGTGCTCGGCGTGTTCATTCCCGAATCGGCCAAGTTCCTGCTCGCGCGCGGCCGGCGCGCCGAGGCGGCCGCGGTGATGCAGCGGTTCGGCTCGACCGTGAAGCGGGTAGCTGCGCCGCGGATCGCGGCGAATCCCAAGGCGCATGTCCCGCTGACCGGGGCCAAGCTGATCGGCAAGCTGGCGGCATTGTCGATCGCCGCGCTCGCCTGGGGACTGATCAATTTCGGCTTGCTGCTGTGGCTGCCCGCCGATCTGGTGAGCAAGGGCTATTCGGTCGCGGTGTCGAGCAAGCTGCTCGCGGCCTCGGCGCTGATTGCCTTCCCCACCGTGTTCCTGTGCGCCTTCCTCTACAGCCGCTGGAGCACCAAGGGATCGCTGGTCGCGATGATCGCAGTGACGTTCCTGGGACTGATCGGCGTGATGTGGCTCGAACTGGTCGGCGGAATGAGCCCGGTGCTGCCCGTGGCGCTGCTGATCGTCGGATCGAACGGAATCATCGCGATCGTGCTGCCTTATACCGCCGAGAGCTTCCCGATGCGCGTGCGCGGACGCGCGACCGGCTGGGTGGCGGCATGCACCAAGGCGGGCGGCGTGCTGGCGCAATTGCTGTCGATCACCGCACTGGTGCCGGCGATGGGCTGGGCGGCGGCGGCGATCATGGCGCCGATCCTCACGGCGCTGGGGCTGGTGGTGTGGTTCGGCCGCGAGACCCGCGGCAGCGACTTGCGCCAGCTCGATGAAGCAATGGACGCGCCGCTAGTCGTCTGATTGATTTGGATTAAAGGTCAACGAGTTGCGGGCATTCGTATAGCTGCGAGCGGGAACTTCGCTTGGCGCCGCCGGTTGAAACACCGGCAGGAGAGCACAGCGACATGGCAACGCGTCTACGAAGCTTCGCAAATGATGCGGGGTCACAATTTCTTACGGACAGCTTCCAGCGCGGCCTCGCGCACTGGAATCGCGAGCGGCTCGAGCCCGGTTTTCCCAGCGAAGACTGGAGTCGCATCTTTGAGCGCGACCTAAAGATGCAGCGGCTCGAAGGCGCGTTCCTCGAAGAACTTCGCGCCGAGGTCGCCGAAGAGGCCGCCGAAGCGCCGACCGATGTCGAGGGCTTCATCGCCTGGTTCGAAGGGCTGAAGGCCAGCGGGCCGGGCCAGGGCGATCCCCTGTTCCCCTGGCTCGCCGAGACTGCGAACCGCGACGAGCTCCGCTGGTTCTTCGAGCAGGAAGCCGCCGGCGAGGCCGGGTTCGACGATCTGGTGGCAATGACGCAGGTCAAGCTGCCGGTCCGCCCCAAGCTCGAGCTGGCGCGCAATTATTGGGACGAGATGGGCCATGGCACCGCCAAGGGCATGCACGGCCCGATGCTCGACGCGCTGGTCGAGACGCTTCAGGTCGACCCGGTGATCGAGAAGACGGTGTGGGAGAGCCTGTGCCTCGCCAACGCAATGACCGCGATGGCGAGCAACCGACGCTATGCCTGGCACTCGGTCGGCGCGCTCGGCGTGGTCGAGCTGACTGCGCCGGGGCGTTCGGCGCTGGTCGCCGAGGGGCTCAAGCGCGTCGGGCTCAGCCCCAAGGAAGCGCGCTACTTCACGCTGCACGCGGTGCTCGACGTCAAGCACAGCGAGGACTGGAATCGCGAGGCGATCCGTCCGGCGGTCGAGGAGGATCCGCGCCGCGCCACGGCGATGGCGGAGGGCGCACTGATCCGCCTCAAATGCGGTGCGCGCTGCTTCGATGCGTATCGCGCGCGGCTATGGGGCTGACGCGAAGCGAAATCACGCAGTAACATCTCCGCGCCACGGCCAGTGGCAATCGGAGGTGGGGCAATGCGCGTTTTGATCGGAATGCTGGCGGCGAGCGCGCTCGCCGGATGTGCGGGGCATGTCGCTGCGCCGAGTGCTGCGCCCGCCGCGCCGGTCTCGGTCCAGATCATCGCGTTCAACGACTTCCACGGCAATCTCGAAGCCGGCAAGCTCGCAGTCGACGTCCCCGGCGAGGGCGGCGTCACGCGCCTGCCCGGCGGCGGCGCGGCCTATTTCGCCTCGGCGGTCGCCAAGCTGCGCGCGGGACATCCCAATACCATCACGGTGTCGGCCGGCGACATGATCAGCGCCAGCCCCCTGGTCTCTTCGATGTTCCTCGACGAGCCGACGATCCATGCGATGAACCTGGTCGGGGTCGACTTCAACGCCGTCGGCAACCACGAGTTCGACCGCGGGCAGAAGGAATTGCTGCGGCTCCAGAAAGGCGGGTGCGAGAAGAACACCAAGCGCCAGCCCTGCGCAGTCGAGCCGTTCGACGGGGCACGCTTCGGCTATCTCGCCGCCAATGTCGCCAGGGACGACGGAAGCACGCTGTTCCCGGGCACCGGCATCCGCACCTTCGGCACCGGCGCGCGGCAAGTGAAGATCGGCTTCATCGGGATGACGCTCAAGGGCACGTCGACCCTGGTGATGGCGAGCGGGATCGCGGGGCTGCACTTCGCGGACGAGGCGGATACGGTCAACGCGCTGGTGCCCAAGCTCAAGGCCGAGGGCGCCGACGCGATCGTCGTGCTGATCCACCAGGGCGGCTACAGCAAACTCGCTTTCGACGCGAACAGCTGCGAGGGCATGACCGGCGACATCTTTCCGATCCTCGAGCGGCTCGACCGCCGAGTCGACCTTGTCGTCTCGGGGCACACCCACAACGCCTATGTCTGCGATTACGGCACCAGGGACGCGTCGCGGCCACTGCTGCTGACCAGCGCCGGCTATGGCGGGACCCTGCTCACCGACATCAACCTCGACATTGATCCGGTCGCCGGGCGCGTCGTGGCGAAGCGGGCGAACAACGTGCTGGTCCAGGGCGAGCCGTTCACCAGCGCCAAGGGGCCGGTGGCGATCGACGCGCGCTATCCGCGCTTCGCGCCCGAGCCGCGGGTGGCGGCGCTGGTCGCGCGCTATGCGGCGGCGGCCAAGAGCGCTGCCGAGCGGCCGATCGGCAAGCTCACCGCACCGGCGCCGCGCAGCGACGACGACATGCATGAGCAGGTGCTCGGCAATCTGATCGCCGATGCGCAGCTCGCGGCGACCCGGGCTCCGGCGGATGGCGGCGCCGAGATCGCGCTGATGAATGCCGGCAGCGTCCGGGCGGCGCTGACGCCGCGCGCCGACGGGACGATCACCTTCGGCGACATCTATGCCGCGCAGCCCTTCGGCAACACGCTGGTGATCAAGCAGCTCACCGGCAGGCAGCTGCGCGCGGTGCTCGAGCAGCAGTTCGACGACGCCAAGGCCGGCGGGCACAATCTGCTGCTCGTCTCGCATGGCTTCGGCTTCGGCTTCGATCTCGGCAAGCCGGTGGGGCAGCGGGTGATCGATCCGAGACTGAACGGCGCGGCGCTGGTCGACGATCGGGTCTACCGCGTGGTGATGAGCAACTTCCTCGGCAATGGCGGCGACGGCTACACCACGCTGATCGGGCATGACGAAGTGCTCACCGGCGTGGCCGACCTCGATGCGCTCGAGGCCTATTTCGCGCGCAGCCCGGTGACGCCGCCGGCGACCGACCGGACGCGGGACCTGACGCTGCGCTGAATCGTCATCCCGGCGAAAGCCGGGATCTCATGCCGCTTGCTCGCCGCCTGAGATCCCGGCCTGCGCCGGGATGACGGGTCGGTCAAACCGCCTGCAGCGCTTCCTCGAAATCGGCGATCAGATCGTCGGCATCCTCGACGCCGATCGAGATGCGGACGAGATTGTCGGTGATCCCCAGCGCCTGCTTCCGGGCCTCGGGCACCGACAGATGCGTCATCCCGGCGGGATGGCTGGCGAGCGTCTCGGTGCCGCCGAGGCTGACCGCGAGCTTGGCGATCTTGAGCGCGTCGAGGAAGGCGAAGGCCTCCTTCTCGCCGCCCTTCAGATAGAGCGAGAAGGTCGATCCCGCGCCGGTGCAGTGGCGCTTGTAGATATCGGCCTGGCGGCTGCCTTCCTCGAGGAAGCCGAGATAGCCGACATGCTCGACCTTGGGATGCTGGCGCAGGAATTCGCAGACCTTCACCGCGTTCTCGCCGGCGCGGCTCATGCGCAGCTCGAGCGTCTCGAGGCTGCGCAGCAGCATCCAGGCGGTGTTGGGATCGCAGATCGTGCCGATCGTGTTGCGCATCAGCCGGATCGTGTTGATGTGCTCCTTCGAGCCGAGCACGCCGCCCGCGACGAGATCCGAATGGCCGCCGGCATATTTGGTCAGGCTGTAGACGACGATGTCGGCGCCCTGCTTGAGCGGCTGCGCCCAGAGCGGGCCGAGGAAGGTGTTGTCGATCGCGATCGGCGGCTTGGCGCCCTTGAAGATCGCGTCGCGGCTGGCGGCGACCGCTTCGACATCGACCAGCGCGTTGGTCGGGTTGGCGGGCGATTCGAGATAGATCAGCGCGACATTGCCCGAGGCGGCCTTGCTCAGCACCGCGTCGATCTCCTCGCGGGTGGCGCCGGCCGGGAAATCGAGCCAGTGGACGCCGAAGCGGCCGAGGATGCGCGCGATCAGCGTCTCGGTCGCGGCGTAGAGCGGGCCCGAATGGACGATCGTGTCGCCCGG
>Ga0065165_1003260_pt1 | contig 11716 bp, 10 predicted proteins | sample AraplaMF_Cvi_mMF_FD_63813 | JGI IMG/M metagenome (GOLD analysis project Ga0065165, IMG submission 63813) | Arabidopsis root microbial communities from the University of North Carolina, USA - plate scrape MF_Cvi_mMF (version 2) (version 3) | ecosystem: Host-associated > Plants > Roots >... | reverse complement strand
ACTGGCCACCGTCGGTCCGTGTCAGACGCGCGCCTGGTTGTCGAACACCACCATGCCGAGGGAGCGGGCCACCTTCCAGGTGAGGTAGGCGGTTTCGCTGGACGAGGCCGACGCGGCGAGCATGCCGGTGGTGGTCCAGCGGTTCACCGTGGTGCCGGCCGGGTTCTTGGCGATGAAGTTCTTGTCGCGGTCGTCCTTCATCAGCCGGGCGATGCGGTCCAGCGCGAAGTCCCAGGAGACTTCCTTGAACTCGGTGCCGCCGGCGGCGCGGTAGCGCGGCGCTTTCAGGCGGGTGGGCGCATGCACCACGTCGAGCAGGGCCGAGCCTTTGGGGCAGAGCGTGCCGCGGTTCACCGGATGGTCCGGGTCGCCTTCGATATGGATGATGTTCGAGCGCGCGTTCTTGGCGCGGTCGCCCATGCTGTAGATCAGGATGCCGCAGGCCACCGAGCAGTAGGTGCAGGTGTTGCGCGTCTCGGTGGCGTGGGTGAGCTTGAACGGCCTGACGGCGGCGGCTTGCGCCTCGCCGGAGGCGCCGAAGCCCAGGACGCCCAACCCCGATGCTGCCAGGCCGAGGCCGGTGATCTTGATGAACTCGCGACGTGTAAGTGCCATCGCTGTGCTGCTCCCGTCAGTTGGCTGGACATGCCGCCCGGCGAAGGGGGCGATGCGGCTCGAGAGACTGCTGGACGAATAGGACTGGTCCCATTGTCCGGATGGAAATTAGCACAGAACATCGTTTCCGATGGCGGGATAACAAGAAAGTTACAGCCGCCATCGACGGCGGGAAAAGGTCAGGATCCGGGCCAGCCCCAGCGGGCGAGCAGGCGCCGCAGCGGGCCGCGGTCGCGCAGCCGATACGCGGAGGCCGCCTTGGGCGAATCCACCATGACCGCGTCGGCGCCGAGCCCGGCGGCAAGCCGGTAATCGGGCTCGCTGTTGATGCCGAACAGGACGATCCGGGTGCCGCCGGCCGCGTTGAAGCAGGCGATGGCGTGGTCGTTCCACAGCAGTGCCGAGACCTTGCTGGTGCCCTTGCCCAGAGTCAGCGCCTCGGTGACTTCCAGGTCGCGGCGCAGTTCGAAGCCGACCTGCGCGCCGGCGGGCGGGCTTCCCGGGCAGCGCTGTTCCAGCAGCAGGCTGAGCAGCCGCTGGCGGGTGGCTTCGCGCGCCTCGAAGCGGCGGGCCTGCGCATGGGGCCCGAAGGCCTGCAGGTTGTCCGCCTGGGTCGAATAGAGCCAGGTCCTGCTCCAGAAATGCCGGCGCTGCAGCACCCCGGCGATGGCTTGCGCCGCGTGTGCGGCGTCCGGCGTCTTGATGTCGATGAAAAGCTCGACGTCTTCCGGCAGCTGGTCGATCAGGTCCTCCAATGCCGGTATATGCACTGGAGTATCCCGGTACGGATAGGTCACGGCGCCGGAGGCTCCCGTTTCCTTGAACTGCCATCCGGCATTGAGTTTCACCAGCGCCGCATAGGGCGTTTGCGCGACTTCGCCGGTGCCGTCGGTGAGCGCGGAAAGATCGCGCGGCCGATACAGCACCGGAATGCCGTCCTGGGTGACCTGCACGCTGACCCAGAGTTTCTTGACGCCGTAGGAGATGGCCAGGCGGCAGGCGGCGAGCGTGTTCTCCGGCGCGTCCGCGGTGCCGCAGCGGTGCGCGATCAGCGCGGGCGGACGGTGCGGCGGGTGCGCGGCGAAGGGGCGCGCCACCGCGAGCCAGGCCAGCGCCACCGTGACCATGCAGGCAAGCAGGACGCCGACACCCAGTCTGATGCTCATGCGAGTTCCTGCCGTTCGTGTGGAGTGGTGCCGGATCAAGTTAGCGATCCGCCACGATCGCTTGAATGGGATTTATCCAGAAATTTGCCCGCTTTCGCCGTCACCGAAGCCTGCGTACTGGAATAAGACTTTTCGCCGACATTCCTCCTCCTTCGCCTCGGCAGATGAGTCCGGAACGCAACCGCGGCGTGGCGCCAGGTCCCAGCTCCGGAAAATTCAGGTTCAGCGCACTGGTCCGCTTTCATACGCTGGCGGTCATGGGAACGATCCGTCCAAGCCGGGCGAGTGTGTCGGAAGGGGGCTTCGGCAAGATGTCAGCCACCACGATGCACGGCGTCGATCATGCGCAGGCAGAGCCGGCGCCCAAGACGGTGCGCCGTCGCGCAGGCCGCCTGCATCCGGCCGTGCTCGCCGTTTTCATCGCCTCGACGATGGGCGCCTGCGGCGTGGAACCGTGGCAGGAGCGGCCGTCGGGCCGGGACGCCGCCTCGGCGCAACGCGAGGGTGGCGATGCGCCGCCGGCGCCGGCGCCGATGCCGGCGCAGACTTTTCCGATCGAGCCGGTCGATGCGGAGCGCAAGGCCAGAAAAGCGCGGGCCGCGTCCGCGCTGCCGTCGCGGCAGGCGCGGCGCGCAAAGCAGGCAGAGCCCACGCCCGATACGCCTGCACTTGAAGATCCGGAGCTTACGCCGCCCGAGGCCGCTGAAACGCCGGCGGTGGAGACGGCGCCTGCCACCGCATGGGTCGATCCGCTCGCGACCGAGGAAGTGGCTACGCCGAACCTGGCGCCCTCGCTTCCTCCCGGCGCCGAGGCCGGCGCCAATCCGGTGGCGTGGCTGGTGGTGGCCAGCTGCGGCGTGCTCGGAGCCTTCATCCTCTGGCGCCGCCGGCGCGAACGCCAGCGGCGCCGGCGGCGCGAAGCATGGACGCCGATCCGCTGGGGCGGCCCCAAGCTGATCCGTCCGCACTGGGACTACGACCCAGGCCAGTTCGACTCGGATGCCTTCCTGCAGCGCTGGGACTCGATCGGCTTGAGCATCTCCGGCGACTGGCGCCTGCTGCTCGCCATCGCCGGCCGCATCGCGCCGAGTGCGGCGCAGTTCGCCGGCTGGCGCAGGGCGGTGGCGCGGCCGCGGCCGTTGCTGTCGTTCCGTCCGGACTGGCATTACCTGCCGTTTGCGGGCGATGCGGCCGAAACGCTGGCGAGATGGTGCCGGCTGGGCCTGAGCATCCATGGCGATGCCTTGCAGGCTTCGATGGTCGGCGGACAGCTCGAATGGGTGTTCGAGGTGGACGCCGGACGGGTCGAGGCGCCGGTGGAGGCGTTCGCGCAGTTGCCTGCGCCAGCGCCCGGGCAGCCGGCGGAAATCGTCTTCGATGTATCTCCTTCCGATCTCGCAGCTGTGCCGGTGGAGGATCAGGCCGTGCAGCATGACGATGCGCAGGACCTGCCTGCGGAAATTTCATCGCCCATGCCCGTCGCGGACGAGCCGCCTGCATCCGGGGTGATGGATGCCGAGCCGGAAAGCCGCCAGCCCATCGTCGAAGCCGTGGCGCCGGTCGCCTGCGACATCACCGCCGCACCGCAGGAAGAACAGTCCGGCACAAGCTGGCTCTCTCGTCTCGGCAGCTTGCTCAAGGCCTGGGAAAGCCAGCCCGCGCCGGAACTCGAAGCGGAGCTGTGGGGCGCATCGCGCCGCCTGTCCGCCCATGCCGCGGCTTTGCCGCCGGCCGCGCGCGCCCCTTGGCTGGATGCCGTGGAGGCGCTGGCCGAACGCATGGTGCGCAGCGTGCCGGCCGCGTCGCGCGGCGCCTGGCAGGCCCATTGGGTCGACCTGCGGCTGGACCGGCTCGGTGCCATGAATGGCGCATGGCGCCTGCTCGAGCTGCGCGCGCTCGACGACGCCTGCGCCGGCGACGGCGCGCCTGAAGTGATCGAGGCGAGGATCCGCCTTCTCCATCTATGGGCCGATGCGCTGCTCGGTCCGGCCGCCAAGGCCAAGCGCGCGGAAGCCGCGGCGCTGGCGGCTTCGCTTCGCCCGGCGCAGGCGGCGAGCGCCTGAGCGGATTCGCCGCTCGCTTTCTCGCTCCATCCACTTTCCATCCATCTGTTGTCATCACCATCCAAGAGGAACTACCCATGAACGTTTTCAATGCCGCCGCTCAAGAACCCGTCCCGCCGCTGCTGTGGACCGTGCGCTACGGCGTCGTCAGCGCCACCGCTTCGCAGCATCCGGCCGCGCGCTCGCTGCAGCTCTACGGCGAATGGGCCGAAGCGGAAATCGATCTGCTCAGCTCCGTGCTGCAGGAACAGCACACCGTCCTGCAGTTCGGCGGCGAATACGGCGCGCACACCTTGTGGCTGGCACGCGTGGTGGGCGAGGCCGGCAAGGTCTACGTGGCGGAGCCGGCGCGCATCGGCTTCCAGCAGCTGTGCGCCACCGCGGCGCTGAACGGCCTGACCAATGTCTATACGCTCAACCAGTGGCTGGGCCGCACCGGCGCGGCGGCGCCGCTGAGCGCGCTGCCGGGCGGCGCATCGCTGCGCTGCGAGACCGACGACGTGGTGCGTCCGGTCGCCGTCGACGACCTGGGCCTGGATGGCCTGGACCTGCTCAAGATCAACGTGCCGGGTTCGACCATTCCGCTGCTGCACGGCGCGGTCGAGATGGTGCGCAAGCATCGGCCGGTGATCTACGCGCGGCTGGAGCCGGAGCAGGCGCTGGCGGAAGTGCGCGCGATCAAGGAGCTCGGCTACCGCTGCTGGTCGCACGCGCCGCACATGTACAACCCGGCCAACATCCTGGGGCAGGGCGACAACATCTTCCCCGGCCGCGTGCTGCAGAACGTGATCGCGATGCCGGTCGAAGGCGGCACGGTGTTCGATCAGCTGATGGAAATCTGATGCGGGTTGCCGCTTTCAGAATTTTCCAGTCCACATCGGGCAGGCCGTCCGGCAATCTGTACACGGCTCGACACACATGACTCCAAGCTCTCTTCCCCCTGGGCCACTGGATCATTCTCGAGCCAGCCCGTGAAAACGTTCCTCTCACTGGCACCCGACCGCCACAAGCTGTGGCAGTCACCCCGAAGGCCCTCAGCAATGAGGGCCTTCTCTTTGCGAGATCTCCCTGTTTCGGCGGGCTGCGCGCGGGATTTTGCTGGCCATGCAGGGTCGATGGCAGATGCTCCGGGCGTTATCGTTCACGTACGTTTCCCGCCAAGGCCCCGCTGGGGCCTTTTTTTTGGCGTGGAAGCCGCCCGCCATCAGCGGGTGGCGTGATCCGCGCTGATGTGAAGCCCGGCCCGATGGCGGGCCAGCGTATCGATCAGGTTTACGAGGTCCTGCCGATAGTGCTGCAGCGGCGCTTCCTGGCCATCGACCCGCTGCTGCGCGAGCAAGGCGGTGCGGATATGTTCGCCCGTATCGGCCAGGCCGGCCGCGCCGAAGATCTTGATGGCGCCATCGATGCGATGGATGCAGCCGGCGATGGCCTGGATATCCTCCGCCCGCAAGGCCTCGTCGAATACCGCCAGGTCGTCGCGCGCCGTCGCCAGAAAGCCGTCCAGCAGTTCGTCCAGCCGCGCGGATGGGCCAAACAATTCCGTCAGCGCCTCGATGGGCGAGAACGCCGGTTCCGCCGCCTCCTTGCTCCGGCGCAAGCCGGCCGCGGCGGGCATCCATCGATGCAGCGCCTCCTGCAGCTCGCTGAGCCCCGTCGGCTTGACCAGCAGCGCGTCCATGCCCGCCTGCGAGCAGCGTTCGGCTTCATCGGGCAGGGCGCTGGCGGTCAGGGCGAGAATCGGCAGATGCCGGTCCGCCGATTCATGGGCGCGTATGTCGGTGGCAAGCGCATATCCGGCACAGAGCAAGGAAGTCGACGTGCGCCTGCGCAACGAGGGCGCCGAGCCGGTGGTGGTGCAGTCCTGGCTCGACCTGGGCGATCCGCGGCAGGCACCGGATGCCATCCGCGTGCCGTTCGTGCTGATGCCGCCGATGGCGCGGCTCGATGCCGGACGCAGCCAGATCGTGCGGCTGGTGTACACGGGCGATCCGCTGCCGGCGGACAAGGAGTCGGTGTTCTGGCTCAACGTGCTGGAGATTCCGCCGAAGGCCAATAAGGACTCGCAGCAGAACATGCTGCAATTCGCCATCCGTTCGCGCATCAAGCTGTTCTTCCGTCCCGACGGCATCCAGGGCAAGCCGGAAGAGGCGGCGGCCGGGCTGTCCTGGTCGATGGTGCGCGATGGCGATGGCTATCTGCTGGAGGCGGTAAACCGCAGCCCGTATCACGTGTCGCTCAGCAGCGTGGTGCTGCAGGACGGCGCGAAGGATATCCAGGGCGGCGACGGCATGATCGAGCCTCAAGGCCGCAAGCGCTTCGCGCTGAAGGATCTGCATGCGCAGCCTGGGCATCCGCGCGTGAGTTATGTCGCCATCGACGACTACGGCGCAAGCCGCGAGTACACGGCGACGCCCGCCCCCTGATATCCCTGCCCACCACCCTTCAGGAACGACTTATGAGCAAGGCGACGACCTGCCTCGTAGGAGGCGGGGCTGGACGATTGCGGCCCAGAATTCTTCATTTATGGATGATGCGCGCGCTGGCTGGCGGCGTGCTGGTGATCAGTCCGGTTTTCGCTGGCGCCGTGGAAGCGCCGGCCGCCGAAGGCGCGCATGCGGTGGATTTCGATCCGGTGTTCCTGCCGGGCGGCGTCGGCTCCGCGGACCTGGCCAAGTTCAGCCAGGGCGAGCAGGTGGCGCCGGGCACGTACCGCGTGAATATCTACGTCAACGAGCTGCTGCACGGCAGCGAGAGCATTGTGTTCAAGGCCGGCCCGAACAAACGCGATGCCACGGCATGCCTGCCTTACGCTTTCGTATCCGGCCTGGTCGACAAGCTTCCGCCGGAAGCTGCCGCGCAGCCTTGCGTCGATCTGGCCTCGCTGGTGCCATCGGCGAGCGTGCGTTTCGATCTGGGCGAGCAGCGCCTGGATGTAAGCATTCCGCAGGCGGCCATGCGGCGCAGTGCGCGCGGCTATGTCGATCCTTCGCGCTGGGACAACGGCATCACCGCCGGCCTGCTCAATTATCAGTTCAACTGGTTTCAGCGACAGGGCGGTGGCAGTCAGGACGGCCAGGCTTATCTGGGGCTTACCGGCGGTTTCAATGCGGGAGCGTGGCGTTTCCGCCATCAGTCGTCATTGCAATGGAACAGGCGCGATGGCTTGCAGTGGCAGAACCTGCGCAACCATGTGCAGCGGGATATCACCGCGCTGAAGTCGCAGCTGGTCGCCGGCGATTTCAGCACCAGCGGTGAGTTGTTCGATACGGTGGCCCTGCGTGGCGTCCAGCTTTCCACGGATGAACGCATGCTGCCGGATTCGCAGCAGGGCTACGCGCCGGTGGTGCGCGGCATCGCCGCCAGCAATGCGAAAGTGAGCATCCGCCAGAACGGTTACGTCATCTATGAAACGACGGTGGCGGCCGGCCCATTCCGCATCGACGATCTGTATCCGACCGGCTATGGTGGCGACCTGGAAGTCAGCGTGCTGGAGGCCGATGGCCGCGAGCAGAAATTCACCGTGCCTTATGCGGCGGTGACGCGCATGCTGCGCCCAGGGTCGACGCGCTTCAGTGCCGCGGCGGGTGTTTACCGCGAAGCCGGAGTGGACGTGCATCCGTGGGTGGCGCAGGCCACTTGGCAGCGCGGATTGTCCAACCGCATCACCGGCTATGCCGGCGCCGTGATATCGAAGCATTACCAGGCGGTGCAGTTCGGTTCCGCGTTGAATACACCGTATGGCGCGTTCGGCCTGGATCTGACCCATGCGCGCACCGTGCTGCGCGCGCCGGCGCTGGTGCCGAAGGATGCTGCCATCGGCGATGGTGCATTCGGCGGTGGGCGCGTTGCTTCAGGAGATAGCCTGCGGCTGAGCTACAGCAAGAATCTCAACGCCACCGGCACCAATCTATCGGTGGCGGCCTATCGCTATTCGACCCGCGATTACTACAGCCTGCGCGATGCGGTGCTGAGTACGTCCGCGATGGGTATCGGCGCCATGCACCGGCGCAACTCCGCGCAGATCACGCTCAGCCAGTCGGTAGGCGGCAGCGGGAGCTTGAACCTGACCGGCTCGACCCAGAATTACTGGGGCGGTGCCGGTTCGGATGTGCAGTACCAGCTTAGCTACAACGGCAGCACGCGCTGGTTCAATTACTCGGTCTCCGCGGCCAGGCAGCGCGATGGAGCAGGGCGGACGGATAACCGGGTCTACGCCACGTTTTCCATTCCGCTGAGCCGCGACACCGTGGACACCAGCATCGGCTTCGGCCGCGAAGGACATAGCGAACAGGTGGCATACAGCGGCTCGCGAGGTGACCGCATCAGTTACGGCGCGTCGGTTTCGCGCGATGCGCAGGGCAGTACCGCATTCAATGGCAGCGGCACCTATCGCCATCCGTATGCGTTGCTGAACGGCTCGCTGGCATTCGGGCCGGGCTATCGGCAATACGCATTCGGCGCCTCCGGCGCGATGCTGGTGCATCCGGGCGGCGTGACTTTCGGTCAGGGGCTGGGCGATACGGTGGCGCTGATCAAGGCGCCGGATGCGGCAGGTGCTGCTGTCAGCTCGTACCCAGGCGTCAAGCTCGACCGACGCGGCTACGCGATCGTGCCGTATCTGACTCCGTATCGGCGCAACCAGATCGAGCTCAATCCGCAAGGACTGTCCAGCGAAGTGGAACTGCTTACGGGAAGCCACGAAGTGGTGCCACGCAACGGCGCCGTGGTGATGGCGGCGTTCGCGACGCGCAAGGGGCGGGTGGCGGTGATCGATCTCAGTCCCGCGGACAGCGCGGCGATTCCGTTCGGCTCGGATGTGTTTGACGATGCAGGCCGGGTCGTCGGCGTGGTGTCGCAAGGCGGGCGCGCGCTGGTGCGCGGCATCGCCGACGAAGGGCGCCTGGATGTGCATATGGACGAGGGGCGCGTGTGCAGCTTCCATTATCGATTGCCGGCGGTGGATGCGGCGCGGCATGGGGCGAGGGACTATGCCTATTTGCAGGCGACCTGTGGCGGAGCGTCGGTATCGCGTGGGCGGGCGCCGTGAGGGTGGGGTCTTGTCGCTGGAATAATCCGGTTAACCGGTGGTGCTCTTGCTCGCTAATGTGTTCTGCATCGAGGCGATGATCGTGCTTCGCGCTTGACTTTGGTGTTCCCGTCTCTCCTCTCCACCGGATGGACATTCCATCCGGCGCCAGCGGTCTGTCACCCCCTGGGCTCCTGGCGCGGCGGATGGCCGGTGGAGGGGACCTTCTTAATGTCCGGCGATGCCGGGCACCGGAGCCGTTCGTCGGCTCCGGTGCCCGTGCGCATTCAGTTTCCGCGGTAAGTGGAATAGCCGAAGGGGCTGAGCAGCAATGGGATGTGATATGGCTGGGCGGGATCGTCGACGCTGAAGGTCACCGTGACGGAAGGGAAGAACGTGGCCTGGTGATGCGCGGCGAACCATTCACCGGTGGCGAAGGTGACGCGGTAGACGCCTTTGTGCAGGGGCTTGTCCGCGGGCAGCAGGCTGGCGACCCGTCCGTGCTCGTCGGTAGTGCTGTGCGCGACCATCTTCCAGCTGTCCGCTCCCTTTGACTGTTCCTCCAGCGTGACGCCCACGGTGGCGGCGGGCTGTCCTCGCACCTGATCCAGCACGTGCACGCTGATGGCGCGCGATTCCGCCGCACAAGCGGCTGCCGAGGCGAGGGTGCAGGATACGATCCATATCATCGAACGAAGCAAGGTCATGGCATACCTCTCTGGTGATGTTTGAATGGCCCGCGGATTTGATTCGCGGGCAGCATCATTCCAGCGCGTGAGGCTCCGCATTCCGTCCAGAATCGTCCAGTTCGCTGGGCTTTTTCGCGTACCGCATTGGTGCGGGGGGAGTACGAGAAATTTCCTGTTGGTAAGGCCCTGTCGCATTCCTAGTCTGGCGGCCTCTGATTAGGGGTTTTCCGCATGCCTTATGCAGATATTTTTCTCGTCTATGATTTATTGGGCGCCGCGATCGCGCGAGGGCGGCTCGACGTCGTTCATTACGGGCGCGATGGCAAATACACCCGTTCGGAAATCCTTTCCTGTCTTTGCATGCTGTGGCGAGAGCGGATGATCGAGCCGCCGGTGGTCAGTTTTGCCGCCGGCGAGGACAGCATCATCTCGTTCGATGAGGGCGCCAGCGAATGCGGGCGCGGCATGCATCGGTTTTTGCGGGAGACGCTGCTTATTTCGCCGGCGTTGTCCGAAGCCGCCGCGCGCATGGGCGATGGCAGGGCGCCCGCGCGGTCCATGCGGGCGCCGGCCGGCGCAGGAGGTGCTCATGTCCTTCGCTGACATAGCGCTGATCTTCGATCTGTTGCACGCAACCGCCTTATGCGCGCCCTTGCTCGCCACCGAGTACGACGCGGGCGGAAGCGATTCGCGCGCGCAGGTGCTGGGTGGTTTCAGTACCTTGCATAAGCATGGATTGATCCACTGCGAGATCATCGCCGATGCCTCCGGCTATCGGACCATCGACCTTCGGGTGCACGGCTTGACGCCCATGGGGCGGCGCGTCTACCAGGTGATGCTGCAGACGCAGCTGGCTTTCGAGGATCCGAAGGGTTGATGGGCTGGTGTCGGCAGGGGCGATTTCCTGGTTGGTTTGAATTTGTCTGACAATTAGACAACACTCTGCGGATCGTCACGGTTCGGGAGTGCGCGCATGCCTTCGCTGTCTTCGATAAGCCGCCGGTCCTTTCTGCAAGGGATGGCCCTGGCTGGAGTGGCAGGCACACTGACCTTCCGTCCGCTTCATGCGGCAGCTGCGCGGCCCGCGGAAACAGCCGGCCGCGCACAGCATGCTCCGTTGTTTCCCCAGGCACCGTTGGCGCAGCAACCCTTTGCCTTGCTTCCGGCCGGCTCGATCAAGGCGAGCGGATGGCTGTTGCGGCAGCTCCAGATCCAGGCCGATGGCCTGGGTGGTCATCTCGATGAGTTCTGGCCGATCGTGGGTCCGGATAGCGGGTGGTCGGGAGGGAAGGGCGAGTCGTGGGAGGACGGCCCGTATTTTCTCGATGGCCTGGTGCCGCTCGCGTGGCAGCTCGATTCGCCGAAGCTCAAGGCGAAGGCGATGCGCTTTATCGACTGGACGCTGGACCATCCCTGGGAAAACGGCATGTTCGGTCCGCGCGGCAACGACGACTGGTGGCCGCGCATGGTCATGCTCAAGGTGCTGACGCAGTATCACGAGCTGACCGGCGATGCGCGCGTCATGCCGCTGATGACGCGGTATTTCCATTATCAGTTGCAGGCATTGCCGGCCCGCCCGCTGCGCGACTGGGGCCGGATGCGCTGGCAGGACGAGCTGCTTTCCGTGCTGTGGCTGTATCAGCGCACGCAGGATGCGAAGCTGCTGGAGCTGGCGCATCTGCTCAGGCAGCAGGGTTACGACTGGCAGAGCATGTATGCGCATTTTCCGTTCAAGGAAAAGACCGATGCCGAAGCCTTGCGCAAGCAGGCCGGTGCGTCGGACGCGTTCATGCAGGACCTCGGCCTGCAGGTGCACGGCGTCAATATCGCGCAGTCGTTGAAGGCGTCGCCGATGTGGTCCGTCGTGTCTGGCGGTGCGCCCGATCGCGAGGCCATCCATCATCAGCTGCGGATGCTGGATACCTATCACGGCCTGCCCAATGGCATGTTCTCCGCGGACGAGCATCTGGCCGGCCGCAGCCCTTCGCAAGGCACGGAACTGTGCACCGTGGTGGAGGCGATGTTCTCGCTGGAGGTGGCGCTGGCCGTTACCGGGGATGCCGGCCTGGGCGACCGCCTGGAGCGCATCGCCTTCAATGCGCTGCCTGCCGCATTGACCGACGACATGTGGGCGCACCAATACAACCAGCAACC
>Ga0065165_1003259_pt1 | contig 11726 bp, 13 predicted proteins | sample AraplaMF_Cvi_mMF_FD_63813 | JGI IMG/M metagenome (GOLD analysis project Ga0065165, IMG submission 63813) | Arabidopsis root microbial communities from the University of North Carolina, USA - plate scrape MF_Cvi_mMF (version 2) (version 3) | ecosystem: Host-associated > Plants > Roots >... | reverse complement strand
TGATCACCAGGATATCCGAAAACAGGATGGCCGCGTCGAAGGCATATCGGCGAATTGGCTGAAGCGTCACCTCGACCGCAAAGTCTGGCGTGTAGCAAAGATCGAGAAAACCACCCGCCTCTGCACGGACCTGCCTGTATTCGGGCAGGTATCTGCCCGCCTGTCTCATCAGCCAGATGGGGGGCGGTGTGAGCGTCTTCCCGTCGAGCACCTCGAGGATTTTCCGGTTTGGGCCGGTCAATGGGTTATCTCCAAAAATAAAGAAATGAATCTTAGAAGGTTTCTATTTCTTAGAGTCGGTGAGTAGCAAGGATTAAACTGGATCCACCGAAAACCCCTGCCACGCGATCGCGTCAGGTTGACACCGCAAGCAGTTCTGCACAACCCGAGCAAGTTTGTGGATCGTGGCAAAAATATCAGCAAGATCATGCGGTTATTGGTGGCTTGGTAAAGCCGCAATCTGTGGACAGCCTGGGGAGAGCGCCACCCGATTGTCTTCTTGTCCCCAGAGTGCACAAGTGCCCGCTCATCCGCTGTGCCTTTCCTCGAATTGTGGATAAATGTCGACTTATCCCGAGGCCGGCAGCGCGGCGGCATCCGGAGGGTCGTTTGTCCCCAGTTGTCAACAGAGGATTAATTAGAGCGTGGAGAACAAGAAAAACTACTTCCATCTACATCTGATTTCTGACTCGACGGGCGAGACTCTCATTGCGGCCGGAAGGGCGGCCGCCGCGCAGTTCCAGTCTTCCATGGCGATAGAGCACGTCTATCCGCTGATCCGGCATCGCAAGCAGATCCTCGCCGTGCTCGAATCCATCGACGGGCAACCAGGCATCGTTCTCTACACCATCGTCGACGAAGAGCTTGCCGGGTTGATCGACCAGCGCTGCAGCGAAATGGGCATACCGGCCGTCAACGTTCTAAAACCGGTCTTGACTACGTTTCAGGCCTATCTCGGTGCTCCGTCGCGCCGACGTGTCGGCGCGCAGCACGCGCTCAACGCGGATTATTTCAAGCGCATCGAAGCGCTCAACTTCGCTATGGATCACGATGACGGACAATTGCCCGAGGACTATGACGAGGCCGAGATCGTTCTGATCGGCATTAGTCGCACGTCGAAGACACCGACCAGCATCTATCTTGCCAACAGGGGCATCAAGACCGCCAACATCCCGATCGTGCCTGGCCACGAACTGCCTGACAGCCTTTATCAGGCGACGAGGCCATTGATCGTCGGATTGGTGGCGACGACGGATCGCATCAGCCAGGTGAGAGAACATCGCGAACTGGGGAGCACTGGTGGCTACGATCGCAACCATTATACAGACAGGGCAACCATCAACGAGGAGCTGAAATATGCCCGCGCCGTATGCGCTCGGCAGAACTGGCCGGTCATCGACGTGACGCGCCGTTCGATCGAGGAGACGGCAGCTGCGATTGTTGCCCTGCGCCCGAAGCTGCGCTAAGGGGCGCTGACCTTTGGAGATCACCGTGAAGCAATCCCTCGTGCTGGCGTCTTCCAGCCCTTTTCGCCGCATGCTGATGGACAATGCGGGACTCGCTTTCGAGGCCTGTCCGGCCAGTGTCGATGAAAGAGCGCTTGAGAAAACGCTTCTCGGGGCATCGCCCGACGAGGTGGCCCTGGTTCTCGCGGAAGCCAAGGCTGCAGACGTCAGCGCAGGGCGTCCCGGATGCCTTGTCCTTGGATCGGATCAGACCATGTCGCTCGCCAGTCGCGTCTACCACAAGCCTGGCTCTTTTCTTGAGGCGAAGGAAACCTTGCTCTCGCTGTCCGGTGCACGGCACAGGCTCAACAGCGCCGTGGCGTTGGTCTCGGATGGCAGGGTGCTATGGAGGCATGTGTCGCATGCTGACCTGACTGTCCGACCCCTGAGTGAAGAGTTTGTCGATCGGTATCTTGCCCGGGTGGGCGACAAGGTCTTCGGAAGCGTCGGCGCTTACCAACTCGAAGGCGAGGGCATACAGCTCTTCGAAAAGATCGAAGGCGATTATTTTACCATTCTTGGGCTGCCCATGCTGCCGCTCCTGGAAAAGCTCCGCGAGCTCGGTGCGATCGATGGCTGATTCACGTGAAACAGAATTGCGCCGGGATGCATTCGTTACCGGTTGGCCGATCAAGCATTCCCGCTCGCCAATCATTCATAACCACTGGCTCGCCCGCTACGGTCTGCCGGGAAGCTACCGGGCCGAAGCCGTCCAGGCAGACGACTTTGCCGCCTTCTTTTCCGCGCTGAAGGAGGGTGGACCGTATCGCGGAGGCAATGTCACCATCCCGCACAAGGAAGCTGCGTTTCGGCTAGCGGATCGACGCGACGATATCGCCGAGGAGCTGGGGGCGGCCAACACAGTGTGGTTGGAAGACGGGCGCCTGACCGCGACCAACACGGATCCATTCGGATTTACCGCCAATCTCGATCAGCAGCACCCCGGCTGGGAGAAAACCGCAAGGGTGGTAATCCTTGGAGCCGGCGGGGCCAGCCGGGCGGTGATCCAGGCCGTGCGCGATAGGGGCATCGGCGAGATCCACGTGGTCAACCGCACGGTCTCTCGAGCCCGGGAACTGGCAGATCGATTTGGTGCACGCATTCACGCTCACGGTCTTGAGGCCCTGCCGGAAGTGATGCAAGGGGCCGGCCTGTTCGTCAACACAACCTCGCTCGGAATGGACGGCGGGGAGGCGATGGAACTTGACTTCACTGCGCTCTCGTCAAATGCCGTCGTCACCGACCTCGTCTACGTGCCGCTTGTCACGCCGCTGCTTCAGCAGGCGCACGACCAGGGTCTGGCCACGGTCGACGGGCTCGGCATGCTGCTCCATCAGGCGGCTCCCGGTTTCGAAAAATGGTTCGGCATCCGTCCTTCGGTGGATGACGATCTGCGCCGCCTGGTCATCGCCGACATGGAGCGTCACGCATGATCGTCATCGGTCTGACCGGATCCATCGGCATGGGCAAGTCGACCACGGCAAAGATGTTTGCGGATGAGGGCATCCCGGTCAACGATGCAGATGCAAACGTCCATGAAATCTACCGTCATGAGGGTGTGGCGGCTTTGCGCGATGTGTTTCCCGACGCCGTCGTGACGGGGGTCGTCGACCGCCAGCGACTGTCGTGGGACCTCGCCGCGGCGCCGGCAAAGCTTCCGCTTCTCGAAAGCATCATTCATCCGCTGGTGCGGCAACGAGAATATCAGTTTCTCGACCGGCAGAGGTCGAGCGGAGCGGATCTCGTCGTCCTGGACATTCCTCTCCTGTTTGAGACCGGCGGGGAGGAACGGGTCGATACCGTCGTGGTCGTTACCTGTGATCCACAGGTTCAGCGTGAAAGGGTGCTTGCGCGGCAGGGCATGACGGAGGAGAAACTAGCTATGATCCTGTCACGCCAGATGCCGGACGCGGAAAAACGCCAGCGCGCTGATTTCCTGGTCGACACCGGCACTGGGATCGACGCGGCCAGGCAACGGGTCAGGCAGATCATTGGCTCCCTGAGATCCGGAAGGATGAGCGAACAACATGCGTGAGATCATTTTCGACACCGAGACCACGGGGCTCGAGAGCCGGTTTGACCGCATCATCGAGATCGGCGGTATCGAGCTGATCAACAACTTCCCTACCGGTCGCACATTGCACATCTACATCAACCCGGGCGACCGCAAGGTGCATCCCGATGCGCTGGCGGTACACGGCATCACAGATGAATTCCTGAAGGACAAGCCGGCTTTCGGTGACGTGGTGTCGGAGATCGTCGAATTCTTCGAAGGCGCCAAGTGGATCGCACACAATGCGACCTTCGATATGGGTTTCATCAATGCAGAGTTCGAACGCTTAGGTCTCCCGCCGGTGCCGCCCGACCGCGTGGTCGATACCCTGTCGATGGCTCGACGCAAGCACCCCATGGGACCCAATTCCCTGGACGCGCTCTGCCGGCGTTACGGCATCGACAACGGTCACCGCACGAAGCATGGCGCCCTGCTCGACTCCGAGCTTCTGGCGGAAGTCTATATCGAGATGACGGGCGGCCGTCAGGCCGCTTTCGGGCTGATGGGCGCGGAGCAGAGCGCGACGGTCATCGAGGTGGAAGACGTGCTGATAGCCGGTCCGGTGGGCCGGCCGCGTCCGCTGCCGAGCCGGTTGACGGCTGGAGATCTAGCGGCGCACGCTGCCATGGTGGCAACGCTGAAGGAAAAGGCAATCTGGCTGAAATACGGTTCGGCTTCCTGAGACGGACTGACGGCGCCGGAACGCTCCGGCAGCCGTCGCTATCGTGCCTATCAGCTGTTGAGAGCCTGAACCTTGGACTTGGCCTGTTCTTCCGCCATGCGCTGGGAAAACATCTGGGCGAAGTCGATCGGGTCGATCATCAGCGGCGGGAAGCCGCCGTTCCGCGTGACGTCGGCGATGATCTGGCGCGCGAAGGGGAACAGCAGCCGCGGGCATTCGATGAACAGCAAAGGCAGCATGTGTTCCTGCGGGAAATCTGTGATGCGGAAGACGCCGCCGTAGACCAGCTCAGCCGCAAAAACGATCTTGCCTTCATCCGTTGCTTCCGCATTGAGGGAAAGCACGACGTCGAAATCGGTTTCCGACAAGGGATTGGCGTTGACGTTTACGCTAATATTGATGCCCGGAGCCTTGTCGCGAGCCTGAAGCGAGCGCGGCGCCCCCGGATTTTCGAAAGACAGGTCCTTCGTATACTGGGCGAGAATGCTGAGTGAAGGCGTTGCGGCCTGGTTTGTATCATCTGCCATGGGGTCATCCTCGGGGATAAAAGGGTCGAGGCCCTCTAACATTTCGCCTAACGCCTTACAACCCTGGCCAAAGGACCGTCAGTCTTTGGGGCGGTCGGCGCGTGACCACGGCGACGTCGGGTCCCGGCGGTAATCGTCCTGCTCGAGATCGATCACGGGGCCTCGCGAAGCATCAGGGGAGGTCGGGTGACCTGCGGGTCGGCCGGTCCTCGCCAGATCGTTCGGGCCTGTTTGGACGACGACGACCCGTTTACCAACCAATGACCAAAGACCCCTCCGCACCAGCGGGATCAGCAGCAGAAGCCCGACGATATCGGACATAAAGCCGGGCAGGAGGAGAAGGATGCTGGCGACGACGACCATAGCCCCGTCCACCATTGTCTGCCCGGGCACTTCGCCTTTCCGCCCAAGCGCAGAAAGCTGTTTCAGCAGGTGGACGCCCTGGGCGCGAAGCATCAGGCCACCAAGGACGGTGGTTCCCGCGACCAAGCCGAGCGTCCAGAGAAGGCCGATCGCCCGGCCGACAACCACGAAGCCAGCGATCTCCGCCAGTGGCCAGACGAGGACAAGAATGGGAAGAAAGGAAAGGCGCATGCTATGGTCCTGGCGGTTTGCCTGTCGCCGGATCACCCGGAACCCGCTATTTGAAGATGGCGTAGAGAAGACTATATGAACACGAATAGAAACATTTAAAGGACTAATGCGGGTCACATGGGTTCGAACGACTTCATAACACTGTTTTTCCTGGTCGCCGCAGTCCTGATTTTCTTTCAGCTGAGGAGCGTTTTGGGCCGCCGCACAGGCAATGAGAAGCCGCCGGCCGATCCCTTCGGGGGGCGCGATGCTGCCAAGGCTCCTGGAGCCGACGACAGCAAGGTCGTGACCCTGCCGCGACGCGACGGTGTCGAGGACGAGCAGCGCTATGCGGAAGTCGACAGCTTCTCGAAGCCCGAGACGCCTCTGAACGGAGCTTTGCGCAATTTGATCAGGATTGATCCGACCTTCCGTCCGCGGGAGTTCGTCAATGGCGCCCGGCTGGCCTACGAGATGATCGTCATGGCTTTTGCCGATGGCGACCGGAAGACCCTCAAGAACCTCCTTTCGAAGGAGGTTTACGAGGGTTTTGAAAGCGCGATCGCTGAACGGGAGAAGCGCGGCGAGGTTGTGAAATCGACCTTTGTCGGGATCGACAAGGCTGACCTCCAGCAGGTCGTGATGAAGGACAGTGAAGCCCAGGTCACCATCAGGATCGTTAGCCAGCTGATTTCCGCGACCTTCGACAAGACGGGGGCCATGATCGACGGGGACCAAGAGGCGGTTGCCGAGGTCACCGATATCTGGACATTCGCGCGCGATACGCGCTCACGCGATCCGAACTGGAAACTGATAGCGACCGAATCCGAGCAATGAACGCAACTTCGCCGGATTACCGACTGCTGCGCAGCAGTTTCGACGATCTGCCGGGATGGGGAGAAGACGATCCCCGTCCTCTCCTGGCAGCCATGGCTGCGTGCCTCGATCACATCGAGGGGGTTAAACCATACCGGACCGGCTCGCTCGGCCTGACGGCTGCAGATCTGGTTCCGCTGCTTCATGCTGCTGCCGGTGTGACCGGATCCGCTGACGCAGCGCGGGCATTTTTCGAAGACAATACCATTCCGTTTCGAATAGAGCGCAGCGATGGCCGTTCAGGTTTTGTAACGGCTTTCTATGAGCCCGAGGTCGAGGTAGACGACCACCCGAACAGCGAGTGGCAGTTTCCGTTTTACCGCCGCCCCGACGACCTCGTGGACATTGACGATACCAGCCGCCCTGCGGGCATGGACCCGTCCTACATGTTTGCCGGCAGGGCAGGCGAGAGCATCATCCCCTATGCGGACAGGCGCGAGATCGATCAGGGACATCTCGCTGATTGTGATCTTGAGATTGCCTGGGCACGGTCGAAGGTCGATGTGTTTTTCGCCCACGTCCAGGGTGCTGCGCGCCTGAGGTACCGGGATGGCGCGGTCAAGCGGATAACCTATGCCGCGAAAGCGGGACATCCCTTTTCGCCTGTTGGAAAGCTACTGATCGACCGTGGTGAAATCGCGCCGGACCGTATTTCGATGCAGTCTATCCGACAGTGGCTGGCAGACCACCCTGATCAGGTTGACGAAATCCTTTGGCATAACCGATCTTACATTTTCTTTCGCGAAGCGGATGTGTCGGATCCGGCACTTGGACCCATTGCCGCGGCGAAAGTACCTCTGGTGCCCGGCCGCGCGCTCGCAGTTGACCGAAAGATCCATACGTTCGGGTACCCGTTCTTCATCCACTCGCAAACTCTGACGCATCTGGATCGAGGCAAGCCATTTGCCAGGTTGATGCTGGCGCTCGATACCGGGACGGCGATCGTCGGACCGGCGCGCGGAGACATCTTCACTGGCTCCGGTTTTGAGGCAGGGGAACTTGCAGGCACTGTCCGCAACGATGCCGATTTCTATATCCTCGTTCCGAACCAGGCCACAAACAGAGTCAGCGCCGGGCGAGCAGGATGAGCGGCGGCCGCAAGCTCGATCCGCAGGAGCGGATCCTGTGGGGAAAGGTGGCCAAGTCGGCCCGCGCCTTGCCCGGGCGCATGAAGGATATTTTGGAATACGAGAAGGAAGAGGAACGACAGCAGGCGGCCGCCGAAGCTGCCGTCAAGGCAGCTGCGGTCTCAAAGGCCGCCTTGGTTCCGCCTTCGGGGATAATGCAGCCCGGACCGAAGAAGCCGCCGGCTGGCATCCATCATCCGCTCGAAAAGCCGACGCAGCGTAAGCTCGCGAAGGGGCGCCTTGCGATCGAAGCGCGCCTCGATCTTCATGGGATGTTTCAGGATGAAGCCCACGACCTGCTGCTGGACTTTCTGGAGCGCGCCCATCGTCGGGGTCTGCGTCATGTTCTCGTGATCACGGGCAAGGGAAGTTCGATGGGAAGCGAAGGCGCCCTACGACGCGCCGTTCCCCTCTGGTTTTCGAAAATGGAATTCCGCTTTCTCATCTCATCCTACGAATGGGCGGCGCGGCATCACGGCGGTGAAGGCGCGATGTATGTGCGCCTTTCGAGGAGTCGCGGAGATCGCTTGTGACCCCGTTCGGAACCGCCCTGCGGGAACTCCGCCGCAAGCGGGGTGTGACGCAGCGTGCCCTCGCCGAGGCCATCGGCGTCACCCCGGCCTATCTTTCGGCTCTTGAACATGGACAACGAGGTCGTCCCAGCTTCGAACTGCTTCAGCGGATCGTTGGCTTTTTCAACATTATTTGGGATGAGGCAGAGGAACTGTTCAGGCTTGCGGATGCCTCCCACCCCAAGGTGAGCCTTGATACCGGCGGATTGCCCGCCTCATACACCGCGTTTGCCAATCGCCTGGCAGCCCAGATTCGCACTCTCCCGGCCGACGTGATAGACGAGATGGACGCAGCCTTGGAAAAGGCTCGCGTTAAGCGCTGATACCCCCTATTTCCACGGTTTTCGCTTGGTATCGGCAGGGCTCAACCTTTAGAAAAACCCTTGGCTTGCCTATATTCCAAGGTAAATACGACCGGTGATTCGTTCGCCGATGTCCCGCAAGAACTGGAAGTTATTTGATGACCGATACACCCGTCAGCGAAAGCGCAGCAAGTGCTGAATATGGGGCGGATTCGATCAAGGTCCTGAAGGGCCTTGATGCCGTTCGCAAACGCCCAGGCATGTATATCGGTGATACGGATGACGGCTCCGGCCTTCATCACATGGTCTACGAAGTCGTTGATAACGCGATCGACGAGGCGCTGGCAGGACACGCGGACCTCGTCACCGTCACTCTCAATGCAGACGGCTCGGTTACCGTGACGGACAATGGTCGCGGCATCCCGACCGACATCCACACGGGCGAAGGCGTCTCGGCGGCAGAGGTCATCATGACCCAGCTGCATGCCGGTGGGAAGTTCGACCAGAATTCCTACAAGGTATCGGGCGGCCTGCATGGCGTGGGCGTATCGGTGGTCAACGCGCTTTCCGTCTGGCTGAAGCTACGGATTCGGCGCAGTGGAAGGCTCCACGAGATATCGTTTACCCATGGCGTGGCCGATTCCCCGCTGGAGGTGATCGGCGAATATGAAGGTCGGTCCGGAACGGAAGTTACGTTCCTCGCGAGCAGCGAAACCTTCACCATGACCGAGTACGACTACAACACGCTTGAGCATCGACTGCGCGAGCTGGCCTTCCTGAACTCCGGTGTTCGAATCCGGCTCACGGACCGTCGCAAGCCGGATATCCGCGAAGAGGAGATGCTCTACGATGGTGGGCTTGAAGCCTTCGTTCGTTATCTCGATCGCTCGAAGAAGCCGCTGGTCGACAATCCGGTGGCAATTCGCGGTGAGAAGGATGGGATCACGGTCGAAGTCGCCATGTGGTGGAACGACAGCTATCACGAGAATGTCCTCTGCTTTACCAACAACATCCCGCAGCGGGATGGTGGTACGCATATGGCGGGGTTCCGTGGCGCCCTGACGCGCCAAGTGACCTCCTACGCGGATAGCTCCGGCATCACCAAGAAGGAAAAGGTCTCTCTGCAGGGCGAAGACTGCCGCGAAGGCCTGACCGCCGTTCTTTCCGTCAAGGTTCCGGATCCGAAGTTTTCGTCCCAGACCAAGGACAAGCTGGTTTCGTCGGAAGTGCGGCCTGTCGTCGAAAGCCTCGTCAACGAGGCGCTCAGCACCTGGTTCGAAGAGCATCCGTCAGAAGCAAAGATCCTCGTCGGAAAGGTTGTCGAAGCGGCCGTCGCCCGCGAAGCGGCGCGGAAGGCCCGCGAGCTGACGCGCCGTAAGGGTGTGCTGGATATCGCGTCGCTGCCGGGCAAGCTGGCCGATTGTTCCGAGCGCGATCCGGCGAAGTCGGAAGTCTTTCTCGTCGAGGGTGACTCCGCTGGCGGTTCTGCAAAACAGGGTCGTTCGCGTGAAAACCAGGCGATCCTGCCGTTGCGCGGCAAGATCCTCAACGTCGAACGGGCCCGGTTCGACAAGATGCTGTCCAGCCAGGAAATCGGTACGCTGATCACCGCGCTTGGCACGTCGATCGGCAAGGACGAATTCAACGCGGACAAGCTCCGCTACCACAAGATCATCATCATGACGGACGCCGACGTCGATGGCGCCCATATTCGGACTCTACTGCTCACCTTCTTCTTCCGTCAGATGCCGGAACTGATCGAGCGCGGGCACATCTACATCGCCCAGCCGCCGCTCTATAAAGTCACACGTGGCAAGTCGGTCCAGTACTTGAAGGACGAAAAGGCCTTCGAGGAATATCTGATCAACATGGGTCTGGAAGAAGCAAAGCTGACGCTTGGTTCCGGGGAGGTCCGGGTAGGGCAGGACCTGCGCGAAGTCATCCAGGATGCGCTTCGGCTGCGCTCGCTCGTCGAAGGCCTGCATTCGCGGTACAGCCGCTCGATCGTCGAGCAGGCTGCCATTGCCGGCGCTCTCCATCCCGACCTGACCGACAATCCGGAGCGCGCGCAGCAGACGGCCGACGAAGTCGCGCGCCGTCTGGACCGCATTGCGGAAGAGACCGAACGCGGCTGGTCCGGTCACGTCACGCCGGAGGGTGGGCTCCGTTTCGAGCGAATGGTCCGGGGCGTGAAGGAGGCAGCCTTCCTGGATGTGGCTCTGATCGGATCCGCTGATGCGCGTCATATCGACCAGATGACCACGCGCCTTCACGACATCTATGGCACGCCGCCGACCCTTTCCCGCAAGGAAGGCGAGCAGGAAATTGCCGGGCCACGGGCCTTGCTGGACGCGATCTTTGCCGCTGGCCGCAAGGGCCTCTCGATGCAGCGCTACAAGGGTCTCGGTGAAATGAATGCCGAGCAGCTCTGGGAAACCACGCTGGACCCGAACGTACGTTCGCTTCTGCAGGTAAAGGTGCCGGACGCGACGGATGCGGATGGCCTGTTTTCACGCCTCATGGGCGACGAGGTCGAACCCCGCCGCGAATTCATCCAGGAAAACGCTTTGAGTGTCGCCAACCTCGACATCTAGTTTTCACGTGAATCATCCTCAAAGATGATTCACGTGAAACAGTTTGTTAATCTTCGCTCCGGAAGCGTCCCGCGAAAGCCACCTCGGAAAGAGGCCGTCTTTGGCTCGGCGCTTCCCTGCTGGCGAGATCGTCTGGCAGGGTGCTGGCAGGCGCGATGCGGCCGATGGCGGCGGCGGCCTCGACGCGGTAACCTTCGGGAACACCGAGCACGGCCATCGCCCTATCCCGATCCAGCCCCTCCATGCCATGGGCGTGAAAGCCAAGCCTTATGGCCTGGGCGGCAAGCGAGAACCAGGCCGCGCCGGTATCGAAGGCATGGGTATAGGCTGGCTTGCGGCTTCCATCGGTTGCGACGCGGAATGTCTTCGAAATAAAGATCACCAATGCGGCGGCATTCTTTGCCCAACGCTGATTGCCGGGTGTGAGAAGGTCCAGCAGAGCTGGCCATTCGGCGGTATCCCGACGGGCGTAGATGAACCGCCATGGCTGGTTATTGCCGGAGGAGGGTGCCCAATGGGCGGCTTCGAGGAGGGTCAACATCGTCTCCTCCGGGATCGAATCATCTAAGAAGGCGCGTGGAGACCAGCGGTCCAGGAAAAACGTGTCGATAGGAAACGGTGAATGTCTGCTATTGCTATCGGTCAAGTCTGCCTCATTTAGTTTGAGTACTGTGCCAGCACCAAGCATAAGCACAAAGATGAGCTTTGCAGAAGGCAGACGGCGGGGATATGCCATTGGGCATCACGCCAAGGCATTGCGGACAGGAGGAAGAGGCCATGTTCTATCAGCTCTATGAAATGAACCACGCAGCGATGGTGCCGGTGCGAGCCGCAGCGGATGCCGCACGCCTCTTCTTCGCCAATCCGCTCAACCCGCTCGCAGAAACCGAACTTGGTCGAACCATGGCGGCAAGC
>Ga0065165_1003258_pt1 | contig 11733 bp, 7 predicted proteins | sample AraplaMF_Cvi_mMF_FD_63813 | JGI IMG/M metagenome (GOLD analysis project Ga0065165, IMG submission 63813) | Arabidopsis root microbial communities from the University of North Carolina, USA - plate scrape MF_Cvi_mMF (version 2) (version 3) | ecosystem: Host-associated > Plants > Roots > Endosphere... | reverse complement strand
GCGTTGGGGTTCGCTGCGCTCACCCCAACCTACGCCGCCAAGTGCTTGAACGCCTCGGCCAGGGTCCGCAGCGCCTGCCGCGAGCGCGGGTCGTTGAGCCCCGTGTACAGCACCACGTCCTGCCGCGGCAGCTCCGGCAGCGACAGCGCCGGCCCGACGTCGACCGTGCCGCCCGGCGCCGCGCGCCGGGCGAGCACGGCCACGGCAAGTCCGGCCGCGGCGGCGGCGCCCAGCACCGCCGCGCCCTTGCCGATGAAGACTTCGGTCCAGGCGATGCCGGCCTGGTCCAGCGCGCGCACCGCCGCCGCGCGGATGCTGCACGACTCGCCCTGCGTCGACAGCGGCAGCGGTTCGCCCGGGCGCAGCCGCCAATGCGCGGCGGCGATCCAGGCGAACTGCTCCGCGTAGATCACCTCGCCTTCCTGCCGGCGGCTTTCCGGCTGCATCACCAGGATCGCGTCCAGCGCGCCCTCCTCGTAGGCCTGCAGCAGTTCGCGCGAACCGCCCACGCGCAGCTCCAGCAGCAGCTGCGCGTCGTGCTCGTTCATGTGGCGCAGCAGGGCCGGCAGTTCGCTGCCGACGATCAGCTGGCTGATGCCCACGGTCAGGCGGCGCCGCTCGACATGGAACGACGACACCGCACGCTCATGCGCCCCCACCAGTTCGCGCGCCGCTTGCAGGAACAGCGAGCCTTCCGCCGACAGCCGCACCTGGCGCGGCGTGCGTTCCAGCAGGCGCCGGCCCAGCTGCTCTTCCAGCCGCCGCAGCTTCAGGCTGAGCGCCGACTGCGTGGTGGCCAGCGTCTGCGCGGCGCGGGTGAAACTCTGCAGGTCGGCGATGAAGACGAAGGCCTTCACGGCATCCAGGTCGAGGGCTTTGGTGGAGGACTTCATCGAGGCGCTTCCGGTGGACGGTCCGTGTGACTGCGGGGCGGCGCGGCGGTTCCGTGCGCGCCGGGCGCCTTCTTGTAAAGCGTCCGGCGCGGCAGGCATAGTCCCTGGCGGCAGTCGACGTGGGGAATGGCATGCGGGTCCGCCTGGAAGACGTAGCGCGCGCGACGGGCGTGTCGCCCAAGACGGTGTCCCGCGTGCTGAACGAGGAGCCGTCGGTCAAGGAATCCACGCGCAAGAAAGTGCTGGCCGCGATGGAGCAGATGAACTACCGGCCCAGTCCCGCCGCGCGCGGCCTGGCCGGCAGCCGTTCGTTCCTGATCGCCATGCTGTACGACAACAACGAGAACCCCGCGTCCACCTACCTGGCCGAGATCCAGGACGGCGTGCTCGACGCCTGCGATGCGCACCGCTACAGCATGATGGTCAGCCCGCTGCGCCTGCGCGGGCACGATCCGATCCGCCGCATCGACGCGCTGGTGGCCGACCACCATATCGACGGCGTGATCATGACGCCGCCGCTCACCGACCACGCGCCCCTGCTGCGCCGCCTGCAGGAACACGGCGTGCCCTGCGCCAGCATCTCGCCGCTGCAACGCGAAGTGGCCATCGGCGTGTGCATGGACGAGCAGCAGGCGGCGAAGGCGGTGGTGCAACATCTGCTCGAGCTGGGCCACAAGCGCATCGGCCATATCCTGGGCATCGCCAACCACGGCGCCAGCCGCTGGCGCCTGCAGGGCTACAAGGACGCGCTGGCCGCGGCCGGCCTGCCGTTCGATCCGGCGCTGGTGGTGCAAGGGGAATTCACCTTCGGCTCCGGCGTCATCGCCGCGCGCGGCCTGTTCGAGCTGGCCAGACGGCCGACGGCCATCTTCGCGGCCAATGACGACATGGCGGCCGGCGTGATGTGGGCGGCGAACGAGCGGGGCCTGAAGGTGCCGAAGGATCTCTCGGTGTGCGGCTTCGACGACACCCCGCTGGCGACCCAGCTGTGGCCGCCGCTGACCACCGTGCGGCAGCCCAGCCGCGAGATGGGCAAGCTGGCCACCTTGCAGCTGATGGACAAGCTGCGCGGACGCGGGCCGGGCTTGCTGTTGCAGGTGCCCTATTCCCTGCAAATACGCGAATCCACCGCCAAGCCCTGACGTAGGTTGGGGTGAGCCGCAGGCGAACCCCAACATCGTAACGTCCAAACGCGCCGCACCGTTGGGGTTCGCCTGCGGCTCACCCAACCTACGGTCTGGTCCTAAAGTGCTGCAATGCTAATTGACAGCGCTGTCATTTCTGGCAGGCTCAGCGGCTCTGGGGGCAGCTCCGGGGTGAGCGCCGATGGTTCTTATCGTGGAAGGGAGAAAGGCGTGCTGGCGTCCGTTCGTCGTATGCGTGTTGCACCGATCGCTTGGGCCCTCGCCCTCGCCTGTCTGCCGCCCGGCGCCGTGACGGCCGCCGATACGGCCGTCCATCCCGAGCAATGGCCGGCGGCGCATTGGCCGCTGCCGCGCGATGCCGCGCTCGAACAGCGCGTCGCCGCGCTGATGGCGAAGATGAGCGTGGAAGAAAAAGTCGGCCAGCTGATCCAGGCCGACATCTCCGCCATCACGCCGGACGACCTGCGCACCTACCGCCTCGGTTCCATCCTCGCCGGCGGCAATTCCAAGCCGGAAGGAAAGACCACCGCCACCGCGGCACAGTGGAAGGCGCTGGCCGATGCGTTCTACCGCGCCGCGATGGATACCAGCGACGGCCGCCAGGCCATCCCGCTGCTGATCGGCATCGACGCCGTGCACGGCCACAACAACACCGTGGGCGCCACGCTGTTTCCGCAGAACTCCGCGCTGGGCGCCACGCGCGATCCGCAGCTGATCCGCGACATCGGCGCGGCGACCGCGGCCGAAGTGCGCGCCACCGGCATCAACTGGACCTTCGCGCCCACCCTCGCCGTGCCGCAGGACCTGCGCTGGGGCCGCGCCTACGAAGGCTATGCGCAGGACCCGAAAGTGGTGGCGCAGTACGCGGCCGCGATGATCGAAGGCTTGCAGGGCAAGGCCGGCACGCCGCATTTCCTCGACGCCTCGCACGTCGTCGCTTCGGCCAAGCACTTCCTCGCCGACGGCGGCACCAAGGACGGCAAGGACCAGGGCGACGCGCAGGTCAGCGAAGCCGAACTGCGCGAAGTGCACGCCGCCGGTTATCCGCCGGCGATCGATGCCGGCGTGCAGACGGTGATGGCCTCGTTCTCCAGCTGGAACGGCCAGAAGATGCACGGCAACAAGGCGCTGCTCACCGGCGTGCTCAAGGGCCGCATGGATTTCCAGGGCTTCGTGGTCGGCGACTGGAACGGCCATGGCCAGGTGCCGGGCTGCAGCAACGTCGACTGCCCCGCTTCGATCGATGCGGGCGTGGACATGCTGATGGCGCCGGACAGCTGGCGCGGCCTGTACGAGCACACGCTGGCCGAGGCGAAATCCGGTGCGATCTCCGCCGCGCGCCTGGACGACGCGGTGGCGCGCATCCTGCGCGTGAAGTTCCGCGCCGGCCTGTTCGAAGCCGGCCTGCCCTCCGCGCAGCCGCTGGCCGCGAAATCCGCCGAGGTGATCGGCAGCCCCGCGCATCGCGCGCTGGCGCGCCGCGCCGTGCGCGAGTCGCTGGTGCTGCTCAAGAACAACAACGGCCTGCTGCCGCTGGATCCGCGCAAGCGCATCCTGGTGGCCGGCGATGCGGCGGACAACATCTCGCGCCAGAGCGGCGGCTGGACGCTCACCTGGCAAGGCACGGGGCTGAGCAATAAGGACTTCCCCGGCGCGCAATCGATCGGCGCCGGCATCGCCGAGCAGGTGAAGGCAGCGGGTGGCCAGGCCGAGATCGCCGCCGACGGCCGCTACGCGAGCAAGCCGGACGTCGCCGTGGTGGTGTTCGGCGAAGACCCTTATGCGGAATTCCAGGGCGACCTGCCGAACCTGCTGTATCGCCCCGGCGACGAACACGATCTGGAACTGCTGCGCCGCCTGCATGGCGACGGCATTCCCGTGGTGGCGGTGTTCCTCAGCGGCCGTCCGCTGTGGGTGAATCGCGAGATCAACGCCTCCGATGCCTTCGTCGCGGCATGGCTGCCGGGCAGCGAAGGCGGTGGCGTCGCCGACGTGCTGCTGCGCAAGCGCGACGGCAAGATCGCCAACGACTTCCACGGCAAGCTCGCTTACGCATGGCCGGGCAGCGGCGTGCACGGGCAGGGCGAATCGCGCTTTCCGTTCGGCTACGGCCTGCGCTATGCCGACCATGCCAACGTTACCGACCTGTCGGAAGCCTCGGGCATCAGCGGTGAGCAGATTCCGGTGGGCAATTACCTTGATCGCGGCAAGTCGGTGCGCGGCTATACGTTCCGCCTGCTCGGCGCCGACGGCGTTGCCTCGGTGGTCAGCACCTCGCAGTCGGCCACCGGCGACAGCAGCCTGCGCATGAGCGCGCTCGACTACAAGGCGCAGGAAGACGCGCGCCGCTTCGAGTGGAAGAAGAGCGGCGCGGAGTTGACCATCCAGTCGCGCGCACCGTTCGATCTGGATCGCCAGACCAATGGCGACGTGCTGCTGGTGGCGACCGTGCGCGTGGATGCGCTGCCGGGCAAGGACGCATGGATCGGCATGGGCTGCGGTGCCGGCTGCAAGGGGCGCGTGGCGCTGGGTCCGACGCTGGCGGCCCTGCCCACCGGCACGTGGACGCGCATCGGCGTGCCGCTCAAATGCTTCCGCGCCGCGGGCGCCGACATGCACCGCATCGACCAGCCGTTCGTGTGGGGCGCGGGCGCCGGATCGTCGGTGGCGCTGGCGCGCGTCGCGCTGGGTACCGACGCCGACCAGGTCGTCGACTGCGCCAGATAAGCGCCGAACCGGGCAGCCCGGCACGGCGCTGCCGCAAGCCTCTTCCCGCTATGCACCATGAGGGCCGCCACGTTCGCTGGCGGACCCTCGCAAAGCCCGTCACAGCAAGGGTTTGATGCGGAGTTCACGCGTGCTGCCACGCGTCAAGCTTCCGCGGGAAAGGCGGTCTATCATCCCCGAATGACAGCGCTGTCATTTTGACATCCAAGCATCACGCCGCCGTCGGGGAGACGGCGGCGCCCATCGCCAAGAAGTAGGGGAGACTTACATGAAGTTGCGCTACTCAGCTTTGCACGTCGCCTTGGCCCTGGCGCTCGCCACGCCGGCGGCGTTCGCGGCGGACGGTCCGCAGGCCGCGCCTGCACAGAACACACCTGCACAGGGCGGCACCGCGCCGGACAAGAAGGTCAAGCAGCTCGACGCCATCGAGGTCAGCGCCACCAAGCGCGAAACCCCGCTGCAGAAGACGCCCGTCGCCGTCAGCGCCATCACGCCCGACACGCTCGACAAGGAGCGCGTGATGACGGTGCAGGACCTGACCCGCCTGGTACCCGGCCTGCAGGCCACTGCGCAGGGCGACCACGGCGTGGTGACGCTGACCATGCGCGGCATCGGCAACGACAGCGCCAAGACCGAATACGCCGATCCGGAAGTGGCCACCTTCGTCGACGGCGTGTACTCGCCGCGCGCCGAAGCCGCCGCCGGCCTGCTGCTGGACATGGATGGCGTGGAAGTGCTGCGCGGCCCGCAGGGCACGCTGTGGGGCCGCAACTCCACCGCCGGTGCGATCAGCTTCCAGACCGCCAAGCCCGACATCAATGCCGGCTTCTACGGCAATGCGCAGGTCGAAGCGGGCAACTACAACATGATGGGCGCGCGCGCCGCGGTGAACCTGCCGATCAGCAGCACTTTCGCCATGCGCGTGGCGGTGGTGCACGCCCAGCACGACGGTTACGTCGATTACCAGAATCCGTCCAGCCAGCTGCCCAGCGTGGCGCAGCAGCAGGCGACGTATCTCGCCGCCGGCGGCAACCCCGCCAAGTTCCGCCCGATCGACCCCAGCCTGTTCGTGCAGGGCGGCGACAAGTACAGCGCGCAGGACCAATCGGCCGCGCGCGTCAGCGCCTTGTGGCAGCCGAGCGAGGCGTTCAAGTGGAACCTCTCGTACGAGTACTTCATCGATCGCGGCACGCTCAACATGGGCCTGATGCAGCAGCCGCGGCAGGGGCAGAAGTTCTGGTCCGCGCTGATCGACACCGCGCCCGATCTGCACCGCAACTCCGGCACCTTGCGCAGCCGCATGGACTGGAACATCGGCAGCAATATGCAGCTGAGCTATGTGGCCGGCTACAACCATTTCTCCGGCAAGAGCCAGTTCGACCAGGATTCCGGCGTGCAGGTGCCGACCAGCTTCGCCACCGGCGCTTCCTCGCAGAACGACCGCACCAACTCGTCGAACTACAAGAGCTACAGCCACGAGTTCGACCTGAAGTCGGTGGGCGAGCAGACCGTGGACTGGATCGTCGGCGCCTATTACGGCTACGAAGACAACAACATCCGCTTCGACATCCCGATCATGAACGGCACGATGGTGTCGGAGTCGGTGGCGTGGCAGGGCTCCTTCATCCAGCCCAAGGAGACGGTGAAATCCACCGCGCTGTTCGGCCAGGCCACCTGGCATCTGTCCGACCACTGGCGCCTGACCGGCGGCCTGCGCTGGTCGGACGATGAGAAGAAGAACATCGGCGGCCGCGGCTGGGGCTGGGCGTACGACCCCACGGTGCCGCAGGTGCCGATCGCGCCGAGCACGTATCCGAGCCCCGCGACCGGTTTCAATATCTCCACGCGCAACGACGCCAAGTACAGCGACGACCGCGTGACCTGGCTGGCGCGCATCGACACCGACATCAGCGAACACGGCCTGCTGTATGCCAGCGTTTCCACCGGCTACAAGTCCGGCGGCACGCAGGACGCCGGCACGCTGTACAAGCCGGAGACGCTGACCAACTACGAGATCGGCACCAAGTTCGTCTTCCTCGACGGCAAGCTCACCTGGAACACCGCGGCGTACTACGAGGACTTCAAGGACTTCCAGCTGTCCGCGCCGATCACCTATCCGGACGGCAACCGCGGCCTGGGCTTCAACAACGTCAAGGGCAGCACCAAGGTGGCGGGCCTGGAGTCGGAGCTGGCGTATCAGGACAAGGACGACCGCGCCAACCTGGTGCTGTCGCTGATCCCGAAGAAGGAGCTGGGCACCTTGCTCTATGCGGGCAGCAACGATTACCAGGGGCTGCCGGCGTGCGCGCCGCAGTCGGGTATTTCGGCCTGCATGAATATCTCCGGCAACGATCTGCCGCATGCGCCGAATGTCGCGCTCACCGCGATCTACGAGCACGATTTTCATCTGGGCAATGGCGGCCGCCTGACGCCGCGTTTCAGCGGCCAGTACCAGAGCGACCAGTGGCTGAGCACGTTCAACCTGGGGGCAGGGGATAAGCAGAAGGCTTATTTCCGCGGCGACCTGGCGCTGCGCTATACCGAGCCGCAGGATCGCTGGTGGGCGGCGGCCTTCGTGCAGAACGTCACCGACGGCCGCGTGCGGACCAGTGCGGGGCGGTTTGCGATGCCGGACGGGAGCTTCCAGTACGTGTCGCAGTATCTGCCGCCGCGGACGTTCGGGGTGCAGTTGGGCGTGTGGTTCTGACCGGGTTCCATCCGCCGGCGCAGCGATGGCGCCGGCGTACTCCCCTTGGCCGGGTCCGCGCGACCCGGCCCTTTCTTCAGGGCGAAAGCGGACACGCCGCCGCCTGACGCGTAGGTTGGGGTGAGCCGAAGGCGAACCCCAACAGGCCTCCCGCGTGGCCGCACCGTTGGGGTTCGCTGCGCTCACCCCAACCTGCGCTGCTGCCACGGGATGTCAGCAGTCCGGCTTCGCTGCGACCGCTTCGACCATGCCTGCTGGCATGATGTACGGACCTCACCCCGTGATGGCCCCCACATGCCGCCCCGCAACACCCACGCCCAGGTCGCGCTCGCGATCGGGGTCCTGCTGATCGCCATGGTGTCGTACCAGTGCGGCGCTTCCCTGGCCAAGCACCTGTTCCCCCAGGTCGGCGCGCAGGGCGCCACGGCGTATCGGCTCGGGCTCAGCGCACTGATCCTGCTGCTGTGGCGCCGGCCGTGGCGCCGCGTCCACAGCGGCAAGGACTGGCGCGTGCTGTGGGGCTACGGCCTGGCGATGGGTGCGATGAACCTGGTGTTCTACCTGTCGCTGCGCACGATCCCGCTGGGCATCGCGGTGGCGCTGGAATTCACCGGCCCGCTGACGCTCGCGATGATCGGCTCGCGCCGCCTGATCGACTTCGTGTGGATCGCGCTGGTGATCGGCGGCCTGCTCCTGCTGCTGCCCCTGCAAGGCCAGGTGCATGCGCTCGATCCGGTGGGCGTGATGTATGCGCTGGCGGCGGGCGTGGGCTGGGTGCTGTACATCGTGCTGGGCCAGCGCACCGGCGCGGCGTATGGCGCCGATGCGGTCACGCTCGGCACCTCGATCGGCGCCCTGCTGGCGATCCCCTTCGGCGTGGCGCACGCCGGCACCGCACTGCTGTCGCCTTCGCTGCTGCCGTACGCGCTGGGCGTGGCCTTCCTCAGTTCCGCGCTGCCGTACTCGCTGGAAATGATCTCGATGACGCGCCTGCCCGCGCGCACCTTCAGCACCTTGCTGAGCCTGGAACCCGCCGTCGCCGCGATGGCCGGCGTCACCCTGCTGGGCGAGCGCCTGACCACGCTGCAGTGGCTGGCCATCGGCGCCATCATCATCGCTTCGGCCGGCACCGCCTTGAGCGTGCGCCGGCCGACCGCCGTCGAGCCGGGCACGGCCGTGAATTGAAGCGGCTCAGCGCTCCACCACCGGCAACCACACCGCCGACGGCTGCGCGCCCGACCGCAGCACCGTGATCGTCGCCGCGCGGTAATCGCCCGGCTTCGCCTCGAAGATATTCGGCACGAAGGTCTGCGGATTGCGGTCGTACAGCGGAAACAGCGAGGACTGGATCTGCACCATGATCCGGTGCCCCGGCTGGAACACGTGGTTCACGTTCGGCAGCTCGAAGCGATAGCGCTGCGGCTGGTTCGCCGGAATCGCGCTGGGATGCTCGAAGCTCTCGCGGTAGCGGCCGCGGAAGATATCCAGCGCAATCGGCAGTTCATAGCCGCCCATCGATGGATCGTGCGTCACCTGCGAGGGATACACGTCGATCAGCTTCACCACCACGTCGCCATCGGTGCCCGTGGTGGCCGCGCGCACGTCCGCCACGGGGATGCCCTGCACGCGCACCGGCGCGGTCAGCACCGGCGTTTCGTACACCAGCACGTCGGTGCGTCCATCGACAAAGCGCTGGTCGCTCACCAGCCATTTGCTCCAGGGCAGATAGCCGGCATAGGTCGAGCCGTAGGCGAAGAACGGATCCAGCACGGGGCGCGGCAGGAAGGGCACCGGCCTGGCCGGATCGCTGACATAGCTGTCGCCCGCATCCGCTTCGGTGGGCGCGGCGAAGCTCAGGCCGAAATCCTTGCCCAGGTACAGCGGCTTCAGTGCGTTCGCGCAGCCGTGCTCGCAGGCCGTGGGCCAGTCCTCGAAGCGGTCCCAGCGGTTGTCGCCGGTGTTGTAGACCGAGACGTGCGCCAGCGGCGCCGCCGGCTTGTCGCGCAGGTAGTGTTCGAGGAAGGGAAGCACCATGTCGCGGTTGTATTCCAGTGCGGTGTCGCCCGACCACTTGAGCGGCCCCAGCGCAAAACCGGTGCCGTTGACCTGGCTGTGCGACCACGGGCCCAGCACCAGCCAGTTGTTGGACGCATGGCCGGCGGCCTTCAATGCCAGCCACGCATGGTTGGCACCCCACATGTCCTCCTGGTCGAACAGGCCCTGCTCCCACAGCGTGGGCACCGACGAGGGATGCGCCGCCAGCAGCCGCACCAGGTCCTGCCCCTGCCAGAACGCATCGTAGGCAGGGTGTTCCATCACCCGCGCCGTGAACGGCAGCTTGTCCAGGCCTCGGCTGCGCACGTAGTCGCCGGTGGAGCCGGCGCGCAGGTACTCCTCGTACTTGTCGTAGGTGTCGCTGGGCGTGACCGCGCCCGCGCCCTTCTGCACCGTCTGCATATGCACGTAGCCGAGCATCAGGTTGCGGAACGCGCCATGGTGGAACCAGTCGTCGCCCATATAGGCATCGATCACCGGACTCTCCGGCACCGACGCCTTCAGCGCCGGATGCGGATCGAGCAAGGCCATGGCGGCGGTGAAGCCTTCGTACGATGAACCGATCATGGCGACGCGCCCGTTCGATTCCGGCACGTGCTTCACCAGCCAGTCGATGGTGTCCCAGGCGTCGGTGACGTGATCCACCTTGGTGGGATTCAGCGGCCCGCGCACCGGCCGCATCATCACGTAGTCGCCCTCCGAACCGTATTTGCCGCGCACGTCCTGATAGACACGGATATAGCCGGCCTGCGCGAACACCGCATCGCCCAAGGGCAACGCCGACAGCAGCGACGAACTGGTCGCATTGCCCGCGCGCTCGTCCGCGTTGTACGGCGTGCGCGTCAGCAGGATCGGCGCATCGTGCGCGCCCTTGGGCAGCATGATCACCGTGTAGAGCTTCACCCCGTCGCGCATCGGGATCATCGCCACGCGCTTGACGAAGTCCTGCCCGCCCGGCACCGCGTCGTCGAATGTCTTCGGGATATCGTTGACGCCGTACAGCGGCGCCTGCTTCCGCGGTGCGTCGGCCGCGGCCACCGTGGCCGCCATGGCGAAGAGGCACAGCAACAGCGACCTGCCCAGGGTGGTCCTCATGCGTCCGATCCTTTCAGCGGGGATGTCCGTTCGATCTTAGGCACGGCCCGCGCGCCGGCGAAAACTAAAAACGCTAATGGCTCTTATAAGATGCGATTATCCGGCGAGGCCCGGCATCCCCCACGGTCCGGCCCACCCACCTGATCACGGACAGCGGCATGGGCATCCGACTCGATATCGCATTGCTGCGCAGCTTCGTCGCCATGGCCGACGCCACCTCGGTCAGCGGCGCCGCCGGGCAGGTGGGCCGCACGCAGGCGGCGCTCAGCCAGCAGCTGAAAAAGCTGGAGCAGGCCGTGCAGCAGCCATTGATGATCCGCAGCGGCCGCGGCGTCTCGCTCACCACGCATGGCGAACGGCTGCTGGCGCATGCGCAGCGCATCCTGCGCACGCACGACGAAGCGGTGGCCGACCTCACCGGCGAGAACCTGTCGGGCCGCCTGCGCTTCGGTTGTCCGGACGATTACGCCCGCGTGTTCCTGCCCGGCCTGCTGCAGAGTTTCGCCAGCCTGCATCCGCAGGTATTCATCGAAGTGGTGTGCGCGCCATCGCCGCGGCTGCTGGAACGCTTGCGCGACAAGTCGCTGGACATCGCCCTGGTATCGCAGCCGGACAGCGCGGAGCGCGGTCATTTCCTGCGCCGCGAACCGCTGGTCTGGGTGGGCAGCAAAGGCAGCCAGGCATTCCGGCGCGATCCCCTGCAGCTGGCGCTGTCGGATCCGGATGCGCTGGATCATCTGGCCGCGACCGCCAGTCTCGATCGCGCCGGCCGCGATTACTGCATCGCCTATGCGAGCGGCAGCGTGGCCGGCCTCACCGCCGTGGTGCGTTCCGGACAAGCCATCACCGTGATGACCCTCACCGGCGTGCCGCCGGATCTGCGCGTGCTGCCGCCGTCCAGCGGACTGCCGGCGCTGCCCTCGATCGGCATCACCATTCAGAACGCCGCGCATGCCTCGAGGCTGTCGAGCCGTTTCGAAGCGCATGTGCGGGCGGTGCTGCCCACGCTTTGACCGCCCAGGCCGGGCAAACCGCCTACTTCATGCCGATGCGCATCGCCTTTCAATGCACCGTACGGCGTATGTCGGGCCTGCCAGCCAGCCCGTAGATT
>Ga0065165_1003257_pt1 | contig 11740 bp, 15 predicted proteins | sample AraplaMF_Cvi_mMF_FD_63813 | JGI IMG/M metagenome (GOLD analysis project Ga0065165, IMG submission 63813) | Arabidopsis root microbial communities from the University of North Carolina, USA - plate scrape MF_Cvi_mMF (version 2) (version 3) | ecosystem: Host-associated > Plants > Roots >... | reverse complement strand
ACGCGACGACGTCATCATCGTGGCGTCGGTGTCCTGCATCTACGGTATCGGCTCGGTCGAGACCTACACCGCGATGACCTTCGCGCTGAAGAAGGGCGAGCGCATCGACCAGCGCCAGCTCATCGCCGACCTCGTCGCGCTCCAGTACAAGCGTACCCAGGCCGATTTCACCCGCGGCACTTTCCGCGTCCGCGGCGACGTCATCGACATCTTCCCGGCCCACTATGAAGACCGCGCCTGGCGCGTGAATTTGTTCGGCGACACCATCGAGAACATCGAGGAATTCGATCCGCTCACCGGCCACAAGCAGGACGAGCTCGAATTCATCAAGATGTACGCCAATTCGCACTATGTGACGCCACGTCCGACGCTGGTGCAGGCGATCAAGTCGATCAAATCCGAACTGAAGCAGCGGCTCGACCAGCTCAACAACCAGGGACGCCTGCTGGAGGCGCAGCGGCTGGAGCAACGCACCACCTTCGACCTCGAGATGATGGAGGCGACGGGAAGCTGCGCCGGCATCGAGAACTATTCGCGCTATCTCACCGGGCGCCTGCCCGGCGAGCCGCCGCCGACGCTGTTCGAATACGTGCCTGACAACGCGCTGGTGTTCGCCGACGAAAGCCATGTCACCGTGCCGCAGATCGGCGGTATGTTCCGCGGCGACTTCCGCCGCAAGGCGACGCTGGCGGAATACGGTTTCCGCTTGCCGTCCTGCATGGACAACCGCCCGCTCCGCTTCGAGGAGTGGGACATGATGCGGCCGCAGACGGTCGCGGTGTCGGCGACACCGGGCGGCTGGGAGCTGAACGAGAGCGGCGGCGTGTTCGTCGAGCAGGTCATTCGCCCGACCGGCTTGATCGATCCGCCCGTCAACATTCGCCCCGCCCGCACGCAAGTGGACGATCTCGTCGGCGAGGTCCGCGCGACCGCTCAGGCCGGCTACCGCTCGCTGATCACCGTGCTGACCAAGCGCATGGCGGAGGACCTCACCGAATATCTGCACGAGCAGGGCATTCGCGTCCGCTACATGCACAGCGACATCGACACCATCGAGCGCATCGAGATCATCCGGGATCTCAGGCTCGGCGCCTTCGACGCGCTGGTCGGCATCAACCTGCTGCGCGAAGGCCTCGACATTCCCGAATGCGCGCTGGTCGCCATTCTCGATGCCGACAAGGAAGGTTTTCTGCGCAGCGAGACCTCGCTGATCCAGACCATCGGCCGCGCCGCGCGCAACGTCGATGGCCAGGTGATCCTTTATGCCGACCAGATGACGGGCTCGATGGAGCGCGCCATCGCGGAGACCAACCGCCGCCGCGAAAAGCAGGTCGAGTACAACACCGCCAACGGCATCACGCCGGAGAGCGTGAAGAAGCAGATCGGCGACATCCTCAACTCCGTCTACGAGCGCGACCACGTTCTGGTCGAGGTCGGCGGCCACGACATGACCGACGACGTCATCTCGATCGGCCACAATTTCGAAGCCGTGCTCGCCGATCTGGAAACGCGGATGCGCGAGGCCGCCGCCGATTTGAACTTCGAGGAAGCTGCGCGCCTGCGCGACGAAGTCAAGCGCCTGCGCGCCACCGAGCTCGCCGTGGTCGACGATCCCACCGCCAAGCAGCGCGCCGTGGTGGGCAAGGCCGGCGCCTATGCGGGCGGCAAGAAGTACGGCGACGCAGCCAATCTGCCCGTCAGCGCGATGAAGAAGAAGACCGTGACCTCCGCGCTGAAAGCCAGCGGCGGCGGCAGCGGCTCGAAGGTCCACAAGCCGCATCTCGACGAGATGCACGGGCCGGAATCGCTGCCCTACCGCGAGAAGCAGACGCTGCCGGCCAAACCGTTCGGCAGCACCAGCCGGATCATCCAGCCGACGGATTCACGGCAATCGGGCCCGGAGTTCGGGCCGTCGCCGAAATCGACGGGCGGGCAGCCGGGGCGACGGGGTGGGTGGAAGAAGAGGTAGGACACACCGACAATCCGAGCGGGTTTCGTTGCCAGCCACCGTCTGACGCGCGAATGGCAACGGTGCACGATCACGACGAGCTCAGTCATTGCGAGCGCAGCGAAGTAATCCAGAGTCCCTCCGCGGCAAGATTCCGGATTGCTTCGCTGCGCTCGCAATGACGATGCGGATGCAGCAGAGCGCCTCCGTCACCCCGCAATCGCCGCCAGCAGCGACAGCAACAACACTGATGCCATCAACTGCATCGATGTCGCGGGCTTCGCGCGCCAGCGGGCGATCTTCTCGGAGAAAGACAGGGTCGCGTCGAAGAAATCGGCTTCGTAGCCGCTCCTGACCTTCGGGAAGGCCGCGCCGGCCGCGATGACGAAGACGCTGTAGCAGATCGACGCTATTGCGATGGTGGCGACGTGGTTGCCGCCATGGGAGTCGCCGAGCAGTTTCACCATCAATGACGCGGCGGCGAAGATCGGGAAGCCCTGGAGGATGGTGGTCAACGCGAAGCCTTCGAGCCAGTTGATCGGTGCGGATTTGGTCGCGGTGATGAAGGGCATGGCGTTCACCCCACGCTCGCCGTCACGACCGCCATCACCGACAACAGCAGCACGATGGTCATGAGCTGGAGCGAGGCGACCGGCTGGGTGCGCCATGCCGTGATCTTGTCGGCGAGCGACAGATGAGCTTCGAAGAATTTCGGCTCGTAGACGGTCCTGAAGAAGCCGGGGAAGCTCGGGCCGAAGGTCACCGCCAGCAGCGCGTGGGCGAGCGAGGCGATCGCGACGAAGATCGCGACGCCGGGATCGCCGGAGAGGTCGTGGTTGCCGGCGAGCTTGATCAGGAAGGCGGCGGCGGCGAAGGTCGGGAAGCTCTGCAGGATCGCGGTCAGCGCGAGACCTTCGATCGCGTTGTGAAGCCGGGACTTTCTCGTGGCGGCGATGGTGGCCATGGCACGTCTCCCTGATGACATGCACATGACGTTAGCGGCGGCGGGACCCGCGCGATGTGAGGCGGGTCACGCGGACCGGGCGGTGGCCTTCACCTCGCCCCGCTTGCGGGGAGAGGTCGGATTGCAAGGCAATCCGGGTGAGGGGGGCTCTCCGCGAGTTAGCTGTCACCGTCTTTGGGGAGACTCCCACTCACCCCACCCTCTCCCCGCAAGCGGGGCGAGGGAGCAGACCGCCGTCGCGGCGATAGCTTCGCCGCGCACCGGAATGACGGGAGGTTACAGCTTGCCTTGCGCGTTGTTCTGGCTCTGCTGTTGCTGCTTGTCCTGCTCCTTGGCGTGGTGACGGCCGTAGAGGCAGCCGGCGGCGGCGCCGAGGACGCCGTGATGGCCGGCATAATGGCCGGCGACGCCACCGACGATGGCGCCCTTGATGCAGCCCTTGGCGTTGGCGGCGGAGGTTGCGCCCAGCATCAGAAGAGCTGCGGCGACGGCGAGAAGCGGGGTTTTCATGGATCGATGTCTCCAGATGCGATGTCGAGACAACAACGAGCGCGAGCGGCTCCCGGTTCCCGCGTGCGCCGCATGTTGGCACACGCGCGCGTCATCGCATCGGCCGGGCGCATTCGAAATCTTGCGTATCGAGCGACGCGCAACCCGCAGTGGCAACCCCCATGAACCTGGCATGGCGCGTGCGCGTCAGATCAACGAAACGTCCTGTGTTTTTGCGGATTGAAGAAAGGACCGCGCGATAGCGTCCGCGGATCACGGCCAATGAAGGCAGGTGCGGCATGACGGTGGAATCGCTGAACAGGCAACGCGTGCTGCATCTGCTCGAGAGCTTTGCGCGCGGCGACATCGAGGCCGCGCTGTCATGCTGCACCGACGACGTCGACTTCCTCACCCACGCGCCGATCGACGTGCTGCCGCACATGGTGCCGCGTCACGGCAAGGCCGAGTTGCGAGAACTCTGGGAGACGGTATGGTCGCGCTATTCGGAAATCCGCTACAAGGCGCCGCACGTCCTCGCCGAGGGCGACGAGGTCGCGACCTACCTGCACGGTTATTTCAGGAAGCGCGGCAACGATCGCATCGTGCAGTTCGACATGGCGGTGTTCTACAGCTTCCGCGGCGGCCTGGTGGCGCAGATCCGTGAGATCATCGATTCCTATGATCTCGTGCAGCAGGTGCTGGAGCGTGAGATCGGGCCGCTGATCATGAGTCAGAGGGTGGACGGGGTATAGCTCGACGCCGCGCCCGTTGAACCTCCCCGCCCGCGGGTCAGACCCATTCCCGGGGCGTTGTGCACGCCGGCTGGGGATCGCCGATGAAAGTTGCGTTGCTTGCGATGCTGGGGCTGCTGCTCGGTGCATTGGGTGGGGCCGCAGTCGGCTTCGGAGCCGGGCTCGCCTTCGTCGAAATCGCGCAGACCACGAATTTCGAGGGCCGCGGCGGTATGTTGGTGGTGTTCACCTTCATGCCGCTGGGCGCCGCGATCGGCGGGATCGGCGGCACGCTGCTGTTCGGCCTCCTGGCGATGCGCGACGACGCCATCGCGATCGAGCGGGAACCCGCGCGGCGCTAGCCCCCGGGAGATTACGGGGTTCTATTGTAAATCTCACAAAGAGCGGTCAATTGTGCATTGCAAAAACGTGAATTGCGTTTTGGCCGAAACCGCCTATCTTGTTTGTATACGAATGAATTGAGCGGCTCCCCGGCACGTGTTGCGTGCATGGAGCTGTTTTCCCGTTTTTACGCTTCAGTTGCAGGACGGCCAGGATGACAGAGCACAGCCTCTGGCGTTTCTCGCGCGCGTTGCATCGCGCGATCAACGACCGGCATTTCGAAGACATCGAGGCCCTGATCGACGAGGACGTCGAATGGGCGATCTACGGCCCGATCGACATGTTCCCGTTCCTCGGCTCGCGCCAGGGCAAGGATGCGGTGCTCGACGTCATTCATCAGCTCGCAGACAATTTCACGGTTCGCCGCTACGACCGCGAGAGCATCATGCTGGGTATCGATTCCGCCGCATCGATGCTGCGCTATTCGCTTACCGCGCTGGATTCCGACAAGCCGATCAGCTTGCGGGTCGCGCAGTTCGCCCAGTTCAAGGGCGGCAAGCTGATCAGCATGCGCGTGCTGGTCGACAGTTTCGATCTCGTAGAGCAGGCACTCGGCCGCGCCATTCATCTGCCGAAGATGACCAGCGTCGGCTGAGGGGGACACCAACGGGTCCCGCGGTTCGGGACCGATGAACGATGCGCCTGCGACGTCCCGGCCTCCAGCCCCGCCGGATGCCGTCGCGGCGAAGCCGTCATCGGGCGCGCGCGGTTCGCGCGGCCCGTTGGTTCGACATTTCGAGTCGTTCGCGAATGCCACAATTTCGCAATGATGGATCACCATGTAGTGCGCGGACCGAATGGCGCATGGTCATCACCGAGGACCGCATTATACTTGCGGCACGCATGCGCCAGGGCTCACGGGCAGGACGATGGAATTCTCGACAGGTTTCGGCTGGACCAGGCTGCCGGTGCTGGCGGCTGCATTCATTCTGGGATCGGTGCTGACGTTACAGGCGCAGATCATCCCCCCTTTCTCCCCGCCCCCTTCCGCGACCGCGCCGGACGATGACACCGAGGCCGCGGAGACCGCCGAGACGGCCCCCGACGTCAACGACCCCGACATTCTCAAAGGCATCGACGTCGACAAGCTCGACTGGAGCCAGCTCGCCGTCGATGCCGGCACCGGCAACGACCTCGCCACGGCCAAGAAGCGCGCCCAGGCCGCCGCCAAGGACGGCATGGACTGGTCGACCAACGCCAATGCCAACGGCTCCTCGTCGGTGGCGGTGAAGCAGTCCGTGTCCTCGTTCTGGGACACGCGGATCGGCGCCGACATGACGGTCACGAGCGAGCCGCGGACCATGTCCGAGCTGCTGGCGCAGAAGGCCACCAATGGCGGCAGCCTCCCGCAATCCTCCGGCAGCGCCTGGGCGACGGCGACCGCGCCGGGCGCCGGCGCGATCTGGGACAAGACATCCGTGGAAGCCCGCGTCGATCCCGGCTCCGAGCAGAGCAAGATCGGGGCGTCGCTGACCAAATCGATGCCGCTGTCCGGCGACACCTCGCTGACGCTGCAGAACGGCTACAGCGTCAACCAGCAGGGCACCACCGCCGTGCCCGGCATCGGCGGCCACATCACCCGCAATTACGAGACCGACCAGACCGCCAAGGTCACCCTCACCGACACCGGCACCAGCATCACCGCCGGCCAGTCGCTCTCCACCACCGACGACAAATGGCTGCGCAAGGTCGGCGCCGAGCAGAAGCTGTTCGACAACGTCACCGTCTCCGGCTCGGTCGGCGAGACCTCGCAGGGGGCGATCAACAAGAGCCTGACGGCGGGCTTCAAGAAGAGCTGGTAAGCTGGAAGCACCCCACACTCTCTCCTCATCCTGAGGAGCGCTCCAACGGAGCGCGTCTCGAAGGATCGAGGCCCCCGCTGCGGCAGTCGGGCCTGCATGGTTCGAGACGCGCGCGAAGAAGCGCGCTCCTCACCATGAGGGGATAGATGGGTCCCCCGCCGCACCGTTCAGACTTCCCTAACCATACGCCTCTGCAAAGCCCCCGAATGGTCCGCCCTTGCCGCAGCTCTGCCAAGTTGCGGCCAAAATCGGGCGCCCTAGTCCACCCTGACGTCGTCGTGCGGGGGACACTCGCGCTGCGCTCCACGCGAACAGGGGAATAACGATGAACGCCATGCGTCCGGAAAAGACCGAGACCACCGAGACCGAGACGGTCGACACCAACCTCGCCGCCGTGACTGAAGTCGAAGCCGGCATCCGTGACTTCGTCCGCAACGACATCGCCTATCTGCGCCGGCCGGCCTCGCCCGCCGCCACCACCGACGCGCCGCCGCTCGATCCGAGCGCGGAAGCCACCGTCACCAACGTCAACTCGCTGATCCAGCGCGTCGCCGGCACCTCGCTCGCCGAGATCGAGAATCTGATCTCCGAGCTCGAGAGCCTGCGCGACCTGCTTCATGCTGAAGGCCAGCGCGTCCAGCGCGAGATCTCGGGCTACGCCCAGCTCAGCCAGGCCGCGATGAAGTCGACCCGCATGATCGCCGACAACGTGTCCCAGTGGAAGCGCGCCGCCGACGGCCTGCGCAACAGCTAAGCACCGACGCCAAGCATCACCGGCCGCCGCGCTCCGAAAGGGGCGCGGCGGTTTTGATTCAGGGGGAGGTGGATGTGGCGCGCGATCCCGAGCCCGGCGATGGACACGCGTTCACACCGGCAACGCACTTGAACCCTCTTCCCCTCCCCGGCGACCAATGCCAAGCGCCCGTGCCGCCGACGGCCGGGTTGGGGGATATTTCAGATGGAAAGCATTCGGCCCGACAACACGGACCCGATACCGCTGCGGCCCGCGCCGAACCAGTTCGGCACGATCATGCTGCGCTTTGTGGGATTGCTGGCGGTTGCGATCGCGATACTGGCGTTCGTCTATAGCCGCTGAAGGCGGAGGCCGGTCGTTCGGCCCCCAAAAATCCAAGAAGTTAACGAGCCGTTAACGGCTCGCGTCGACCACCGAGGCTTCCAGGGTGTAGGCACCGTCGGCGTAACCCTTCACCACCATGCCGGCGACCAGCATCACGGCCAGCGTCGCGGTCGCAAAGATAAATCCAACAAACTTGAGTGCGCCGCGGTCAGCCATAGTCCTCGTTCCCCTGTACTCTGCCTATTCGTTTCAAATAGACAGCGACAGGTTCATAATTGGTTAGCAACTCGATGGTTCCGCAAATTGCTTCGCGCTAACCATATCGAACAGGCTTATGGCAGCCGCCCTGAATCGCGTCCATAGCGCGGCGGCAACACTTGGGCCTCAATCGCCCCGTTCATCCTGGAACAGGTCTAGACCTTGGCGCGGGTCGGCACGAAGGCGCTGGCGGTGATGGAATAGACCTCCTCGCCGCGCTGGTTGGTGCCGGTGGTGCGGGCCGTCAAAATGCCCCAGCCGGGACGCGAGGCGGACGTGCGCTTGTCGATCACGACATTGACGTAACTGATCGTATCACCGGCGAGCACCGGCTTGATCCAGCGCAGGTCGCGAAAGCCCGGCGACGGGCCCCACACCGCGACCTCCTCGCCGCGCGCCGCGGCCTCCCGCGCCAGGCGCTGGCCATCGGCGACAAGCAGGCTCATGCAGGCCGAGCCGACATGCCAGCCCGACGCAGCCAGCCCGCCGAACAGCGAGTTCTTGCCCTCCTCCTCGTCGAGGTGGAAGCGCTGCGGATCGAACTTCGCGGCGAAGGCCTTGATGGATTCCGCGGTGAATGTGTAGGCGCCGATCTCGCGGCGCTGGCCGATCGCGATGTCGTCGAAGAACCGCATCAGACCGCTCCCTCGCGCCGCTTGATCAGGATCGGCGAGGTCATCTCGCACAGCGCCTGCCCCGCCGCGTTGCGCACGGTGCATTTGAACTTGACGATGCCGAGCCCGGGGCGGCTTTTCGACGTGCGCGCCTCCACGACATCGACGTCGAGCATGAGGTCGTCACCGGGCCGCAGCGGCGACAGCCAGCGCACCTCGTCGACGCCGGGCGAGCCCAGCGATGCGGCGCGGGTGATGAAGCCGTCGGCCATCATCCGCATCATCAGCGAGCAGAGATGCCAGCCCGAGCCGGACAGGCCGCGCAGCATGCTCTTGCTGGCGGCCTCCTCGTCCAGATGCATCGGCTGCGGATCGAATTCGGCGGCAAAGGCCAGAATCTCGTCGCGGGTGACATGGCGCGGGCCGAACGTTCCGTAGCGGCCGGTCGGAAAATCTTCGAAGGTCAGGGTCATCTTTGGATTTGCTGTCGGAAATGACAGATTGTGGCCGCACTTTGCGGCAATCTCAACCCGCCGGCCCGCATGGCTCGTGCTACAGAGGACGCGGCGGCTCCGGCCTTGAGTCGATCAGCTGCGGGCCTGATCCATCGATCAAGGCCCGATTGAAATCCCGAACTACCTTGGAATTTGCCCTGGGGAGAGCAATGTTTTCATTCAACGACCTTTTCCAGTGGGACCGGTTCATCACGCCGACGATCATCAAGACCTTCTACTGGCTGGTGATCGCGCTGATCTGCCTGTTCGGCCTCTCCGGCATCTTCTCAGGGCTCGCGATGATGGCGATCAGCCCGTTCGGCGGCTTCCTGATGCTGCTGTCCTCGATCGCCAGCGTCGTCGTCGGCATCGTGTTCTCGCGCATCGTCGCGGAACTGATCCTGATCATATTCCGCATCAACGAGCATCTCGGTGCGATCAGGGACCAGGGCGGCGGGATGCGGTGAGACGCGCGCGGTGCCGTAGGGTGGGCAAAGGCGCAGAGCGCCGCGCCCACCATAGTTCTCGTGGGCACGCTTCGCTTTGCCCACCCTACGGCGCCGATTTTGGTGCTTACGTATTGAACCTGAAATGCATCACGTCGCCGTCGGCGACGACGTATTCTTTGCCTTCGAGGCGCAGCTTGCCGGCATCGCGGGCACCGGCTTCGCCGTTCAGCGCGACGTAGTCTTCGTACGCAATCGTCTCGGCGCGGATAAAACCCTTCTCGAAGTCGGTGTGGATCACACCGGCTGCGCCCGGCGCCTTGGTGCCGCGATAGATGGTCCAGGCGCGTGCTTCCTTCGGGCCCACCGTGAAATAGGTGATGAGGTCGAGCAGCGTGTAGCCGGCACGGATCAGGCGATCGAGGCCGGCTTCTTCCAGGCCCAGCGTCTCCAGGAAGTCGGCGCGCTCCTCGCGCGAGATAGTGGCGATCTCGGATTCGATCTTGGCGGAGATCACGACGGCGACGGCGCCTTCCTTGGCGGCCTGGTCCTGCACCGCCTTGGAGAACGAATTGCCTGTCGCGGCCGAGCCTTCCTCGACGTTGCAGACATAAAGCACGGGCTTGGACGAGAGCAGGCCGAGCATGCCGAAGGCGCGCTCTTCCTCAGCCTTGCGCTCGACGAGGCGCGCGGGCTTGCCGTCACGCAGCAGCACCAGCGTGCGGTTGACGAGGTCGAGCTGCTCCTTGGCGTCCTTGTCGTTACCCTTGGCCTTCTTGGTCAAATTGTCGACGCGCTTCTCGAGGCTGTCGAGATCGGCGAGCATCAGCTCGGTCTCGATGGTCTCGATGTCGGCGAGCGGGGCGATCTTGCCCTCAACATGGGTGATGTCGGAGTCCTCGAAGCAGCGCACGACATGCGCGATGGCGTCGACCTCGCGGATGTTGGCCAGGAACTGGTTGCCGAGACCTTCACCCTTGGAGGCGCCGCGCACGAGGCCGGCGATGTCGACAAAGGTCAGACGTGTCGGAATGATCTGCGCCGACTTGGCGATCGCCGACAGCTTGTCGAGCCGCGGATCCGGCACGGCGACCTCGCCGACATTCGGCTCGATGGTGCAGAACGGATAGTTCGCGGCCTGCGCCGCGGCCGTCTCGGTCAGCGCATTGAACAAGGTCGACTTGCCGACATTGGGCAGTCCGACGATTCCGCATTTGAATCCCACGAGCCTATTCCTTGCCGTTCTCGTCCTTGGTCAAAAATCCCTTCGCCTGCATGGCGAGATGCACCCTGTTGGCGAAGGTCGCGTCCGTGCCCTTGGCGACCAGCGCCGCATGCTCGGCGACAGCGTCGCAGAGCGTCGTTACCCAGTCGCCGTCGGCCTTGGCGAAGTCCGACAATACGTGGCCATGCACCAGCTCCTTGACGCCGGGATGACCGATGCCGAGCCTGACCCGGCGATACTCGTTGCCGATATGCGCCGAGATCGAGCGCAGGCCGTTGTGGCCGGCGATGCCGCCGCCGATCTTTACCCGCACCTTGCCCGGAGGCAGCTCGAGCTCGTCGTGGAACACGGTGACGTCGCCGGGCGCGATCTTGAAGAAGCTTGTCGCTTCCTGCACGGCGCGGCCGGAGTCGTTCATGTAGGTCGTCGGCTTGAGCAGGATCACCCGCTCGGTGCCGAGCGTGCCTTCCGAAGTCTCGCCCTGAAAGCGACGGCGCCATGGTGAAAAACCATGACGCCGCGCAATCTCGTCGACGGCCATGAAGCCGATATTGTGCCGGTTACGTGCGTATTTTGCGCCGGGATTGCCGAGCCCAACAAAGAGTCGCATGACGCGGCGCGCCCCTCGCTCGGCGCGCGATCAAGGACCGCGCGCCAGCTTTGAGAGATTACTTCTTCTTGTCGCCGCCGGCGGGAGCCTTGGCAGCGGCGGCCGGCGCAGCAGCACCCGCGGCCGGAGCCGCAGCGCCAGCAGCCGGAGCAGCCGCAGCAGCGCCCGGAGCAGCCGCCGCAGCAGCAGCCTTCTGCTCTTCGGCGTAGCCGGACGGCGGCACGATGGTGACGAGGGTCGCGTCCTCGCGGGTCAGCGCCTTCACACCGTTCGGCAGCTTGACGTCCGCCAGATGCAAGGAGTGACCGATTTCCAGCGAGCCGACGTCGGCCTCGATGTACTGCGGGATGCTCTCGACGCCGCACTCGAGCTCGATCGCATGGGCGACGATGTTGACCGTGCCGCCACGCTTCACGCCCGGGGACGCTTCCGCCTTCACGACATGCAGCGGGACGCTGATGCGGATGGTGGCGCCTTCGCCGAGACGCATGAAGTCGACATGGATCGGGAAGTCCTTGACCGGATCGAGGTGATAGTCGCGCGGAATCACGCGGTGCTTCTTGCCCTCGAGATCGATGTCCACCAGCGTGGTCAGGAACCGGCCGGCGAGGATGCGCTGGCGCAGTTCACGATCTTCGATCGAGATCGTGACGGGGGGCTGGTTGTTGCCATAGATCAC
>Ga0065165_1003255_pt1 | contig 11754 bp, 15 predicted proteins | sample AraplaMF_Cvi_mMF_FD_63813 | JGI IMG/M metagenome (GOLD analysis project Ga0065165, IMG submission 63813) | Arabidopsis root microbial communities from the University of North Carolina, USA - plate scrape MF_Cvi_mMF (version 2) (version 3) | ecosystem: Host-associated > Plants > Roots >... | reverse complement strand
TAGCGACGCTTCGGGCGGGTGATTCTTGTGAGCCGCCGGTTTAGGGCTTAACCACCGCTTCCGATGGCTTCCAGAAAACCGCAAACCTCCCGCAAATCCTGGTGGCGCTCCGGCTCGGCCTGGAAGCGAATCGGGCTATGGACCCTGATCAGCGGCTTCAGCGTCGGGCTGATCGCCGTGGTCGCCTTGCTGATCGCGGTCTATTCGACGCGTTCGTCGCTGCCGAGCTATGACGAGCTCAAGTCGTCGCCCAACGGCCAGATGGTCCGCGTCCATGCCGCGGACGGCACCGTGCTCGTCTCGCTCGGGCCGAGCTATGGCGAGTGGATCAAGTACGACCAGATCCCGCAGGTGATGAAGGACGCGATCATCGCGGTCGAGGATCGCCGCTTTGAGAGCCATTGGGGCGTCGATCCGCTCGGCCTGATCCGCGCCGTGCGCACCGGTATCGCCAATCGCGGCAAGGGCCGCCGCCTCCAGGGCGCCTCGACGATTACCCAGCAGGTCGCGCGGACGATCTTCCTCAGCAACAAGTACGATTTCGGCCGCAAGATGCGCGAGGCCGTGCTGGCGCTGGCGATCGAACGCAAATTCTCGAAGGACCAGATCCTCGAGCTCTACCTCAACAAGGTCTATTTCGGCGGCGGTGCCTACGGCATCGACGCGGCGAGCCGGAAATTCTTCGGCCATCCGGCGAGCAACCTGACGCTTGCCGAGGCCGCAGTGATCGCCGGCCTGGTCAAGGCGCCGTCGCATTATTCGCCTACCGCCGATGCCGAAGCCGCAGTCAGCCGCGCCAGCGTCGTGCTCGACGTGATGGCGGACACCGGCAAGATCAGCCAGGCGACCGCTTCGGCGACCGATCCGCGCACCGTCAAGCTCGCGCCCGAGCCGCGCCAGAACAGCGTACGCTATTTCACCGACTGGGCACTGCCCCAGCTCGAGACGCTGATCGACGAGACCGAGGCGCCGCTGGAGGTGTGGACCACGCTCGATCTCGGAATGCAACGCGCCGCCGACGATGCGATCCGCCAGAACGCGCCCGGCAATGCCCAGGGCGCGCTGATCAGCCTCGACCGCGACGGCGCAGTGCGCGCGATGGTCGGCGGCAAGGACTATGTTGCGTCGATCTACAACCGCGCGACCCAGGCGGTCCGCCAGCCGGGATCGGCGTTCAAACTGTTCGTCTATCTCTCGGCGCTCGAAGCCGGGCACAAGGTCGACGACATCGTGGTCGACGAGCCGGTGACGATCAACGGCTGGAGCCCGCGCAACAATTCGGGGCGCAACTCCGGCCAGGTCACGCTGCGCACTGCCTTCGCTTATTCGCTCAACACGATCGCGGCGAAGCTCGGCCAGGAAGTCGGCTTCGGCACCGTCGCCGACATGGCGCGCCGCTTCGGCATCACCACGCCGATCAATACCCAGCCGGCGATGGTGCTCGGCACGTCGAATGTCCGGCTGATCGACATGACTCGCGCCTTCGCCTCGGTCGGGCAGAAGGGCGTCGCGGTCACGCCGTACGGCATCACTCGCGTCACTGCGAACGGCAACGTGATCTACCAGCACGAAGTCGACACCAGCCACGTTCTCGTCGCGCCCTATGTCGCCGCGCAGATGACCGACCTGCTCCAGACCGCGGTCGCCACCGGCAGCGGCCATGCCGCGCAGATCGGTCGCCCGGTCGCCGGCAAGACCGGTACGACCACTTCGAACAAGGACGGCTGGTTCGTCGGCTTCTCGAGCGGGCTGACCACCGGCGTATGGATGGGCCGCGACGATGCCAAGGTCGTCCCCGGCCTGCAGGGTGGCACGGCGCCGGCGCGCGCCTTCGCGGCGTTCATGGGCAAGGCCGTGGCGAAACGGCCGGTCGAGCAGTTCGAGACGCAGGTGACGCTGCCCGAATGGCAGCTCGAGCCCGAGGACAATGCCTATTATGCCGAGCCAGACAACGGCATGTTCGTCGACGCGGACGGCAATCCGTTGCCCACCGACCAGCAGCCGCGCAGCGACGGCACCGAACAGCAACCGGGCGACGAACAGCTCGATCAGGACTGGATCGACCGGATGACCGGCAATCGTCCGCCGCCACAACCCGATCCCAACCGCCCGCCGCCATCGCGCGACGTGCCTCGCCAGCAGCCGCAACAGGAGCGCCCGCCGCGCGAGCCTCAGGACGGGTTCTGACCTCCACCGGCGCAGACCTCACCTTTGGTGCAAGAGTCGCCCCCCTTCGCCCTGAGCTTGTCGAAGGGCCGTCTTACTTTCTCGCGTGGAAAGAAGAACGGTGCTTCGACAAGCTCAGCACGAACGGCTGAGGTCGGCACATCGCGCTGCGCGCGATAGTGCGGGCTCAGGCGCGTTACGGCGCCGGCGCTTCCCGTCCCACCCAATGCAGCGCGGCGCCGTTGCGCCGCAGCCAGTGCCGCGCGGGCGTCGGATCCGTCTCGAACAGCGTCTCGACCAGCCGGTGGAATGCCGGCGAGTGGTTCATGTGGATGCGATGCGCCACTTCGTGCGCCACGGTCGCTCGCCGGACATGGTCGGGCGCGAGAATCAGCCGCCAGCTGTAACGGATCGCCCCCGAAGACGCGCAGCTCCCCCAGCGCCCGCGCGGATCGCCGATCGACACGCGCGTCACGCTCACGCCGGCGCGTTCCGCATATTCGGCGGTCTCGGCGCTGAGCACGCGCAGCGCCTCGGCGCGCAGCCAGCGCTCGACGCGACGCTCGAGCCCTTCGCGCGGACCGCCACAGACGAGCAGGTCGTTGTCCAGCCGCGGCGTACGCGTCGCCGAGAGGTCGTGCATGATTGCGATGTCGCGCCCGGCAAAAGGGAAGCGCGCGCCGGGAATCAGCGGCAGGCTGCCCGGCAGCCGCGCCTGCTGCGCGGCGATCCACGCGCGCTGCGCCTCGGCCCAGGCAAGCCCCTTCTTGAGCGACGCGCGCGGCGGCAGCGTCAGCCGCACCTTGCCGTCGCGGGGATCGACGGCGAGGCGCATGCGGCGGGCGCGGGCGTGTCGGACGACTTCGATGTCCGGCGTCAAAGCTCCCGGTCCACCAGATGGTGCTCGAAATCGCCGGCATCGTCCTCGGAGATCGTCCAGCCGCGCGTCGACTGGCCGGCGGTATGGACCGACTCGGGATCGCCGCTGACCAGATAATGCCAGTCGGGCAGCGGCTTGTCCTCCGCGCGCAGCCGATAGGCGCAGGTGGAGGGAAGCCACTCGATCCCGGCGACATTGTTGGCGTTCAGTCGCACGCATTCGCTGACATAGGCATGGCGATGGCGATAATCGCTGCATCGCCCCATCCGCCGATCGAGCAGCCGACACGCGACGTTGGTCGCATGAAGCTCGCCGGTCTCTTCATCCTCGAGCTTGTGCACGCAGCATTTGCCGCAGCCGTCGCACAGCGCTTCCCACTGCGCGCGGTCGAGCCTGGCGAGCGGAGTATCTTCCCAGAAGCGACCGCTGCTCATCGCACCCAATGCTGCACTTGCTCGGCGATCGCGGCGCCGTCCTTGTCGATCGGCAGCGAGGCGATCGGTTCGCCGTTCGGCGCCATCAGGAATGCCACCGCAAGGTGATCAACCATATAGCCGCCGCCGGGCCCGGGCGGCTGCTTCTTGTAATAGACCGCATAGTTTTTCGCGACCGCGGCGATCGCCTGCGGGCTGCCGGTCAGCCCGACGATGCGCGGATAGAAGTTCGCCACGAACTGCTTGATCGCCGCCGGCGTGTCGCGCTCGGGATCGACGGTGATGAAGATCGGCACGACTTTCTGCGCGATCCGCGGCGCCTGCTTGTCGAGCAGCTTCATCGCCTGGCCGATCTTGGCCATGTCGGTCGGGCAGACGTCGGGGCAATAGGTGTAGCCGAAATAGACGATCCGATAGCGGCCGGCGAAATCGATATCGCGCACGGTCTTGCCGTCCTGGTCGGTGAGCGCGAACGGTCCGCCGATCCGAGCTCCGGCGAGCGGCGGTTCCTCGGGCTTGGCGGTGCCGCAGCCGGCGAGCGGCGCGAGCGCAAGCAGCGCGAGGGCGGGAAACATCCTGTACATGGCGCGCCCAGCCATGATCTGTTAGGCCAGCGCTTGCAAGAACGGGGTTCAGCAAAGGGTTTGATCGCATCATGGGTTTTCGTGCGTTTCGCGTAGCCGCTGCCGCCGCATTGGCGCTGACCGCCATCCCCGCCGCCGCGCAGCAATTTTCGGACGGCTATGAGTTCCTCAAGGCGGTCCGCGATTCGGACGGCGCCAAGGTCAACAAGTTCCTGCTCGATCGCTCGCTCAGGATCGTCAACACCAAGGATCGCGGCACCGGGGAAGGCGCGATCCACATCGTCGCCAGGCGGTCCGACGCGGCCTACCTGCGCGTGATGCTCCAGGCCGACGACTCCAATCCCAACCTGCAGGACAATCGCGGCAACACCGCGCTGATCGTCGCGGTCGAGCAGAATTGGAGCGAGGGCGTCGGGATCCTGATCAAATATGGCGCCAACGCCAACCTCGCCAATTCGAGCGGCGAGACCCCGCTGATCCGCGCCGTGCAGATGCACAATGCCGACATCGTCCGCCAGCTGCTCGACGCCAAGGCCGATCCCGACCGGGCGGACTATGGCAGCGGCAAGTCCGCGCGCGACTATGCGCGCGAGAACACGCGCTATCCGAACATCGCCAAGCTGCTCGCCGAAGCGCCCAAGAAGGGCCAGAAAGCCCCGAGCCGGCCGAGCTCGAACTAACGACGCTGGAAAACCTGCTCGGCTTCGGGGTCGAGCAGGTGAGTCACGCGCCGCGCCGCGCGCCGCGCGAAGGCCAAGGTGCATTTCCGGCGCGTCGCGCTGGCGAGCGGCACCGTCGCCGCTTCGCGCACCACCGCGGCGTCATAGCGGTCGGCGACGATCAGCCCCGCGCGCGCCGGCAGGAAGCCCTCCTGCTCGAACGGCCTGAGGTCGAATCCTGCCGGCACCGCCCAGAAAAAGCGGTCGCAATGTGCGAGGTAATCGGTCCATTTCGCGTCGCCGAGCAAGTCGGCGCGCGACACCTTGATTTCGACGATCACGATGTTGCCGCGTGAATCGAGCGCCATCAGGTCGGCGCGCCGGCCGCCGTCGAGCGGCACCTCGGCGATCGCCGCGATGTCGTGACGCAACAGCATCCGCGTCACGCCGCGGGCGACGTCGCTCGCCACGAACGGGGCGTCGGATGGCAAAACAGCCGGGGAGGTCATCCCCGGCTGTTAGAACATTCAGCGAACGCGGGAAAGTCCCGCGCCGGCATCAGCGGTAGAAAATGTGGTTGCCGACCGTGGCGACGCGCGCCCGGTTCCAGCTCGGCTTGACGTAGCGCGCGTGGAAATAGAGCGCGTTGCCGGCCGGGCTGTCCCACAGGTCGTTCTGGGCGACCGTGGCGACGCCGACGGCCCTGCGCCATTGCGCATTGGACGGAGGGGTCGGCAGCTTGCCGCCGCGCACGAACGAGAACTGGCCGCGCTGGGTGATCACCGAGCAGATCGACTTGGGGAAACGGCCCGACTTGGTGCGATTGATGATCACGTCGGCGACGGCGAGCTGACCGGCGAGCGACTCGCTCTTGGCCTCGTAATAGACACCGACGGCGAGGCAGTTGAGCTCGGCATTGGCGACGCCAGCATCGTCATGCGCGTCGACTGCGGCGGAGAGCGATGCGAAATCCTGATCTTCCTGGAGTGCAGCCTGCGGAAGCGGCTGCACGATCTCGCCGTCCTGCTGGATCGGCTGCGCGGCGATCTGCGGCGCGGGAACAACATGATGTTCCTGGGGGTTGACTACCTGGACCGGAGCTTCCTGGCTCGACAGGCCGGCGTCTAGCGTGGCAGCATTCGCAAGTGCGCCAGCGCAAAAAGTCACAGCCGCGAAGGTCGCGGCGCGTGGCATGAACTTCATTAAACTTCGATACTGTGCGGTGGTGTGCGACCAGCCCCGGGATACATATGGGACTGTCGGACTTCCCCCCGACTGCGTAACCGCCCGGTCTCACACCCCGATCGGCACAACGCTGTTGAACGAATGTCGCCTGTGGCCCGCGCGCACGCGCAAAGTCAACAAAGGTTCATCATTTCAGCGGCGAACCGTTCGGCGTCTGCGATATCCAGTTCAACAACCCATAAATCGCCATCGAACCGGCGACGACGCTGCCAATAGTCGCTAACCGCTTGTTCGTCCGCAATATCTTGTGGTCCGGCGGGGATGAGGGCAGGCAGCCCCTCGGCGCCCAGGCCCCGCTCGAAGAGGCGCGGATTCGTGCCTTTCTGATACGTTACCAGCAAGATACCGCCGGCCGTCGCGTCGCCCTTGGCGAGCACCGCCGCGCTGCCGCCGCGCTGATCGGCACCGCGCACCAGCGCGCTCACCAGCATCGCGCTGGTCAGCCGCGCCATCAGTTCGGCCGATAGCCGGGGAGCGAGGCGAGCGCGATCCGCGAGCGCATGAAAGTCCCGGTGCCGCGTGCCGCTTCCTCGCCGCTCGCATCGATCAACCGCGCTTCGGCGACGAATACCCGGCGCTGGCCACTGACCCAGCGCCCCTCGGCGATCACCGGGCCTTCGCCGAGCGGCTTGGTGAAGAGCAGGTTGAACGCGGTCGTGAGCAGGAAGCGATCGGTCACCAAGCTGTTCGCGGCGTAGAAGGCCGCGTCGTCGAGCATCTTGAAATAGCTCGTGCCGTGCGCCGCGCCGGCGGCGTGGAAATAGCGCGAGTCGATCTCGAAATGGATCCGCGCGACTCCGCCCTCGGCGATCTCGAGCGTCGACTCGAACAGCCGGTTGATCGGCGCCGCGGCATAGAGCGACTCGAGCGCGCGAAAATGCGCCTCTGCGCCACGCGGGGAATCAGGCGGCGTCACGCGTCTCCACGCCGGCGAGCAGCGCGAACAGCGCATCGTCCGATCCCGCCCCGCGCAGCTTGGCGGCGAAGGTGCGATCGCGAAGCTTGCGCGACACGCAGGCGAGTGCCTTCAGATGCTCGGCCCCCGCGCCGACCGGCGACAGCAGCATGAACACCAGATCCACCGGCAGATCGTCGATCGCGGCGAAATCGACGGGCTGGTCGAGCCGCACGAAGATCCCGGCGACACGCTTGAGCCCGTCGAGCTTGCCGTGCGGGATCGCGATGCCGCCACCAAAGCCAGTCGAGCCGAGTTTCTCGCGCTCGACCAGCCGCTCGGTGACGATTTTGGCATCGACGCCATAGGCGCGCGCCGCGGCCGTCCCGAGTTGCTGGAACAAGGTCTTCTTGTTTGCCGCACCCATTCCGGCGAGCACCGCCTCGGGTATCAGCAAATCGCTGAGTTCGGTCATTGCATGTCCAAAACGATCGCCCCCCGGGGCGATCTTCCCCTAGGCCTGTGCGCGGTTGGGCTCAACCCATCCGATCGTCCCGTCGCCGCGGCGATAGACCATGTTGTGGGCGCCGGTGGCGGTGTTGCGGAAGAGCAGCGCATTGGTGTGGCGCAAATCGAGCATCATCACCGCGTCCGACACCGTCGCCTCGGGCACGTCGACTCGCGTCTCGGCGATGATCAGCGGCGCCTCGGCGGGAACTTCCTCTTCGGCGGTTTCCTGGAAGAGGGTGTAGCCGGCATTGTCGTAGCCATTGTCGTACGCGCCGTTCTCGGCGAGCGCGCTGACCACGCCGGCCTGGCGATCCTTGAGCCGGCTGACATAGCGGCGCAGCTGCTTGTCGATCCGGTCGGCGGCGCCGTCGAACGCACCATTGGCCTCCATGCCGGCATTGGTCGACTTGAGCACGAGGCCCTGCATCACGTGCATCACGATGTCGCAGGTGAAGCCGTTGTCGTGCGGCCCCTTGCCGAAGGTGGCGTGCGACGAGATCGCACGCGCGAAATACTTGTCGGCGATACCCTGGAGTCGGTCGGTGACCAGCGACTTGAGCGCCTCACCGGTTTCGACCTGATGGCCTGAGACTCGGATATCCATGACTTCACCTCCACTTCAAACGAGGTCGCCCGTCGAGACCCCGATGGCCGGATCCGGCTAAGCGGATGCGGCCAGGGCCCAGAGCGGGTCCTCCAATCCTTGGACAAAGGCTGCGTGGCGCTCAAGTTCCACAGCCGATGCCGCAAAATGTCGTGCCGGTCGCACATGGACCCGATTCGGCGCCTCGGCCGGGGTCTCGCGGATCACCGGCGCGTCGACCGCGAGGCCCAGCGTGATCTGGCGGCCGCCGGTAAGCTCGACATAGACCTGCGCGAGCAATTGCGCGTCGAGCAGCGCGCCGTGGAGCTGGCGCGCGCTGAGATCGATCCCGTAGCGGCTGCACAAGGCGTCGAGCGTGTGCTTGGCGCCCGGGTGGCGGACCCGCGCGATCGCCAGCGTGTCGACCATCCGGCCGCGGTCGACCGCCGGCCGGCCGCAGCGGCCGAGCTCGCCGTTGAGGAAGGAGAAGTCGAACCCGGCATTGTGCGCGACCAGCGGACAATCGCCGAGAAATTCGATCAGGTCCTCGACCACGTCGTGGAACAGCGGCTTGTCCGACAGGAAACGCGCGCTCAGTCCGTGGACGCGCTCGGCCTCGGCCGGCATGTCGCGCTGCGGATTGACGTATTGATGGAAGTGCTTGCCGGTGGGCACGCGATTGACCAGCTCGATACAGCCGATCTCGACCAGCCGGTCTCCGCCCGCGAAGCTGAGCCCCGTCGTTTCGGTGTCGAACACGATTTCGCGCATGGCGCCTTATCGGCCTGCCGGACCGGCTAGGCAAGTGAGGACCTCGCGCACGCGCGCCCGGGTCTGTTCCAGGGGAGCATCGGTCGAGACCACGAAGTCGGCGCGCGCGCGCTTCTCGGCATCGGGGAGCTGGCGCACGAGAATCGATTCGAATCGCTCGGCCGTCATGCCCGCCCGGCCGAGCACGCGGGCGCGCTGGACCTCGGGCGGGGCCGAGACGACGACCACCCGGTCGACCTTGGCCCAGCCGCCCGCCTCGAACAGCAGCGGCACGTCGAGCACGACCACCGGCGCATCGGCATTGGCCGCGAGAAAGGCGTCGCGCTCGCGCGCGACTTCGGGGTGGACCAGCGCCTCGAGCCTGGCGAACGCCGCCTCGTCGCCGAACACCGCTTCGCGCAATGCGGTACGGTCGACGCCTTCCACGCCGGTTGTATCGGGAAACGCCGCCTCGATCGCCGCGACCAGCGCGCCGCCGGGCCCCTGCAGCCGATGGACGGTCTCGTCGGCGTCGAACACCGGAACGCCCGCGTCGACGAACATCTGCGCGACGGTCGACTTGCCCATGCCGATCGACCCGGTGAGGCCGACCGTGATCACATTCTTGTCCCGTCATCCCCGCGAAGGCGGGGATCCAGGGTTACAACACGAGTCGCTCCGCGGCTCTGGATCCCCGCCTTCGCGGGGATGACGAAGGACGTGGCGCGGGTCATTGGATAAGCAGCGCGCGCAAGTCGTCGTCGCGGTCGCGCGGCGGTTCGGCGCCGAAGAACAGCTCGAAGGCAAGCGCCGCCTGCCCGATCAGCATGTCGAGCCCGTCGACAGTATCGAGCGTGCGCGTCCGCGCCTGTGCGAGCAACGGCGTCTCCAACGGCGCATAGACCACGTCGTAGACCACGGCATCCTCGGGCAGCGGCGAGAGATCGAGATCGAGCGGTGGCTGGCCGTTCATCCCCAGCGCGCTGGCGTTGACCACCAGGTCGGCCGGCGGCAGCGGGCTGCCCAGCGGCACCGCGTCGCCCTTGATCCCGAAGCTCGACAACAAGGCCGCCGCCTTGAGCACGTTGCGGTTGAGGATGGTGACCCGGCCGATCCCGACTTTCGACAGCGCGAACAGGATCGCGCGCGCCGCCCCGCCGGCACCGATCACCACGGCATGGCGGCCATCGAGATCGAGCCCCGCGATCGGCGCATAGAATCCGCCGGCATCGGTGTTGGTACCGATCAGGGCGCCGTCCTCGCCGCGCACCACGGTGTTGATCGCGCCGATCGACGCCCGCACGCCGCCGGGATCGCCGACATGGTCGAGCGCCGCCTGCTTGTGCGGAATCGTGATGTTGCAGCCGCGCCAGGCCGGATCGCCGCGGCGCGATTCGAAATAGCCGGGAAGCGCATCGGGGGGGACGTGCACCGAGCGATAGGCCGCGTCGATGCCGAGCGCGTCGAGCCAGAAACCGTGGATGAGCGGCGACTTGCTGTGCGCGATCGGGTCGCCGATCACTTCGGCATAGGGTGTCATGACGTCAGAACTCCGCGGACGCGCAGATAGTCGAGCAGCGGCAGCAGCGGCATGCCGAGAATGGTGAAATGGCTGCCCTCGGTACGGCTGAACAGCTGCACGCCCGGCCCCTCGATCCGGAAGCAGCCGACGCATCCGGCGATCGCCGGCCATTCCAGGTCGAGATACTCCTCGATGAATTGCTCGGACAGCGGCCGGACGAACAGCCGCGCGCGATCGACATGCCGCCACACCGCCCGGCCGCCTTCGGCGATCACTGCCGCCGAATAGATGTCGTGGCTGCGACCCGACATCTGCCGCAGATGCGCGGCGGCATCGTCGCGGCTCACCGGCTTGTCGAGCAGCGTGCCGTCGTCGAGCGCGACGATCGAATCGCCCCCGAGCACCAGCGCGCCCGGCGCCATCCGCGAGACCTTCAATGCCTTGAGCTCGGCGAGCGCGTCGGAAAGATCGCGGGCCGAGATTCCGCCGGCGATCAGCGAGTCCTTCGCCGACGCCTCGTCGACCTGCGCGGCGACCGCCTCGTGCGGCACGCCCGCCGCATCGAGCATCGCCCGGCGCGACGCGCTCTGCGAGGCCAGCACCAAATGCGTCATGAATCCCTCGCCTGCAGCGCGCGCTCGTTGCACAATTGGATGATCGCCGCGGCGGTCTCCTCGATCGATCGGCGCGTGACGTCGATCACCGGCCAGCCATTGTCGGCGAACATCCGCCGGGCAAAGGCGATCTCGCGCTGGACCGAATCCTGGTCGACATAGCTCGTCTCGGTCGCCTGGTTGAGCGACAGCAGCCGATTGCGGCGGATCTGCACCAGCCGGTCGGCACTGGTGGTGAGCCCGACGACCAGCGGATGCTTGAGCGTGTAGAGTTCCGGCGGCGGCGGCGATTCGACCACGATCGGGATATTGGCGGTCTTGTAGCCGCGATTGGCGAGATAGATCGACGTCGGCGTCTTGGACGAGCGTGACACGCCGGCCAGGACGATGTCGCATTCCTCCCAATCCTCGGCACCGATCCCGTCGTCATGCGCCATGGTGAACTGGATCGCGTCGACTCGCGCGAAATATGCTGCGTCCAACGTATGCTGGCGTCCGGGCCGTGCCTTGGCTTCCTGCCCGAGCAGGTTCGACAGCGCGTGGCTCACCGGATCGAGCGGGGCGATCGCCGGCAATCCCATCGCCCGGCAGCGGGTCTCGAGCGTGCGGCGGACGTCGTTGTTGACGAGCGTGAAGATCACCAGACCCGGATTCTGCGCGATCTCCTGGAGGATCCGCTCGAGATGCGCCTCGCTGCGCACCATCGGCCAGAAATGGCGCAGCGTCTCGACATCGTCGAACTGCGCCAGCGCGGCCTTGGCGATATTCTCCAGCGTCTCGCCGGTGGAGTCCGAGAGCAAGTGGAGATGGAGCCGCATTTTCAGGCCGTGGGGGAATCTGTGGAGAACATGCCGGACAGCCGCTAGCGCAACCACGCGCAACGGCCAAGCGCGCCGAAACCACGGAATCGGC
>Ga0065165_1003253_pt1 | contig 11759 bp, 10 predicted proteins | sample AraplaMF_Cvi_mMF_FD_63813 | JGI IMG/M metagenome (GOLD analysis project Ga0065165, IMG submission 63813) | Arabidopsis root microbial communities from the University of North Carolina, USA - plate scrape MF_Cvi_mMF (version 2) (version 3) | ecosystem: Host-associated > Plants > Roots >... | reverse complement strand
CTTGAGGCCGACCCGGCCCAGCCCAAACACCTGCTGACGGAAACGGCGGTGGGTTACCGGCTCTGGGTGGGCTGAGTGGGACAATAAGCAAGTAAGTCGCGATTCGGCCGTCCAGACCGGCCCCTAAAGTACACAGCCCATGCAAGATCCCCTCAAACCCGGCGCAGGCCCCAAACCCGTGGGCGCCGCTGTTCGCATCCCCAAACAAGCCGCCGTGCCGGGCGCGCCCGCCGCCACCGTGCGGCTGAACAAGCGCATGGCCGAACTGGGCCTGTGTTCGCGCCGTGAGGCGGATGACTGGATCGCGCGCGGCTGGGTGCGCGTGAACGGTGCGCCCGCCGTGATGGGCCAGCCCGTGGCCGTGGACGCGCGCATCGAGGTCGACCGCCAGGCCGAGCAGCAGCAGCGCCTGCAGGTCACCATCCTGATCAACAAACCGGTGGGTTACGTCAGCGGCCAGGCTGAGGACGGCCATGAGCCGGCCGTGGCGTTGGTGCAGCCGCAAAACCGCTGGCGCGAATGCAACAGCCATATGCGCTGGGGCCATGAACAGCTGCGCGGCCTGGCACCGGCGGGCCGGCTGGACATCGATTCCATAGGCCTGCTGGTGCTGACGCAGGACGGCCGCGTGGCGCGCCAGCTGATAGGCGAAGACTCCGAAATTGAAAAAGAGTACTTGGTGCGCGTTAGCTACAGAACTGAAAAAGGGGACGAAACCACCAATGTGCAGGCCTTGTTCCCGCCCGAAAAGCTGGCCCTGCTGAACCACGGCCTGAGCCTGGACGGCCAGGCGCTGCGGCCCGCGCAGGTCTCCTGGCAAAACCCGGAGCAGCTGCGCTTTGTGCTCAAGGAGGGCAAAAAGCGCCAGATCCGCCGCATGTGCGAGCAGGTGGGCCTGTTTGTGACCGGTCTCAAGCGCGTGCGCATAGGCCGGGTCAACCTGGGGCATTTGCCGGTGGGGCAGTGGCGCTATCTGGCGCCCCACGAGCGGTTTTAGCGCCCTTTAACCTTGCCGGTGGCGTGGCCGGCAGTAGTGCCCTGTCCTACCTGGACGTGCGCCAACGGACGGCAGCGTTTGCCCGGCAGCGGCCTAAAGTGGGTTTCATGGCACTGATTACTTACCTGGTCGAAGACAACGAGATCGTCCTGGAAAACCTTATGGAGGCGCTCCAGGAAATCGCCGCTGTCCAGGTTACGGGCCATGGGGCCACCCAGGCCGAGGCCAGCCAGTGGCTGAGTTCGCACAACGGCGAGTGGCACCTGGCCATCGTCGACCTGTTCCTCAAGGAGGGCAACGGCCTGGGTGTGCTGGCGGGCTGCCGCAAGCGCGAGCCCTACCAGAAGGTTGTGGTGCTCACCAACTACGCCACGGACGAAATCCGCCGCCGCGCCGCGGACTTGGGCGCCGACGCGGTGTTCGACAAATCCAGTGAGCTGGACGACTTGTTCGCCTACTGCGCGGAACAGACCTCCCATGAAGCGGAGCCGGAAAACCGGCAGGCCCAGCTTCTGGCGGTGTCGCGCCTGCGCGCGGCGGTCGCCGCCCCGGCGTCGCACAGGACGCCGCCGCGGGGTTGAGCGGGCGGGCTTAGCGGGCGGCGGCGCGCACCAGTTCATGGCGCGATGCAAGGGGGCTGACGGCCTGCGCGCCGCGCGCCTTGCCGTCCGTGCCCAGCGTGAATTCCACGCGGTAAATCTGCGTGAAACCCTCGGCGACGAGCTCGCCAAAACGCCCCTGCGGCAGGATGTCCGCGGAAAACGCATCGCCGCCCAAAGGCTGCAGCCGCAGCCGGGCGCCTATCTGCTCCAGCTGTAAAAGCAGCTGTTCGCCTTCCCGCAGCACGGTGACCGGCCCCAGCGTGGGTGAGTCGTAGGCGCCTGCATAGGCCTGCAGGCGTTCCGGCGCCGGCGCGGCGGCGTTTTGCGCGGCTGGCGCTGCTTCAGGCGCGGGCCGCTTGAAGCCGGCCCGGTGATCGACCACCGGCAGGCCCCAGACACGTTCGGCGAACCAGCGCGAAATCGCGAAAGGCGCACCTTCCTGGCCGTGGTTGGACAGCACGGCAATGCCGATGCCGCCTTCGCCGGCTTCGGGTAGCAGCATGGCATTGGAGCCATAGGAGGCGGTGCCGCCGTCGTGTGACACCATGCGCCCCTGGGGCGTGAAGCGCACGCCCCAGCCCGGCGCCGCGCCTTCGGTCGGGCTCATCATCATGCGTGGGCGCCAGGTTTCACCCATATTGGCTTCGGAGACGAGGCGCTTGCCGTCGACCTCGCCGCGCCCCAGCTGCAGCCTGAGCCACTGGCCCATGTCGCGCGCCGTGGAGTTGATGGAGCCCGCCGGCCCCACGCCTTCGCTGTACCAGTAGCGCCCCACGAGCGGAATGACCTGCAGCTTGCCCTTGTTGTGCTGGTGCGGGCTGGCGTGGTCGGCCGCGCCCAGCAGCCCTTCGCGCGTGGCCGAGCTGGCGCCCATCTGCAAGGGGCTGAAGATGCGCCGCGCGAGCATCTCGTTCCAGTCGGTATGGCCGGCGGCCCGCGCGGCGATCTGGCCCACCACGGGGTGCAGCAGGTTCACATACTGCGCGCTTTGCCGGAAGCGCCCCGTCAGCGGCGCATGGGGCAGGGCCTTGAGCCGCTGCGGCAGGCCGTAGCCCAGGAAGATCATGTCGTCATAAACATAGGGCTGCAGCCCGAGCCCGTGCGAGAGCACGTCGGCCGGCGTGGCGTGCTGCGCGACCCAGGGGTCTTGCAGGGTAAAGGCCGGCTCGCGTTCGGCAATGGGCGTGTCCCAGGCGAGCTTGCCGCCGTCCACGGCCATGGCGACCGTGGTGGCCAGGAAGGACTTGGTCACCGAGCCGATCTGGAACACGGTGGCCGGCGTGACCGCCTCGGGCTTGCCGGCTTCGCGCAGGCCAAAACCCTTGGCATAAAGCGCGCGGTGCCGGTCGGCGATCACGATGGCGATGCCGGGGATTTCCTCGCGCTGGCGCAACGCCTCCACATAGCGCTCCAGTTCAGGTGTCACCCGGGCCACCAGCGCGGCGTTGGCGGGGCTGTCGGCATGGGCGGCCAGGGTGGCGGTGAGCAGGCCCGCCGCCAGCCAAGCCTGCGCGCGGATGTGCCGGCGTCTACTCACAGCGCAGCTCCGGGCTGGCTTGCAGGGCCGAGGCCGGGCCGCTGTGCGTGGCGGTGCAGCGGCTCAGGCCGGCAGGCAGTTGCTTTGCGGCCTGCACCGTGGTCTGCGCATAGCCGCAGGCCAGCCAGTAGCGTTCGCTGCCGCCGGGCAGGCTCCAGGTGGACACCAGTTGCTTGCCGCTGCGGCTTTGTTTGTCGGGCACCAGGCTGGCCATCTCACGCGGGTGGCCCGAGAACAGGCTGATGCCGTTGAAGGGGTGCGGCTGGCCGGCCGCCACGGCCTCCCAGCCGGCCGGCGCCTGCGCGCTTTCGGTGACGGCAAGGGAGGCCGGGCAGGTCAGGACGAGGGGAGCTGCTTGTGCGCCCAGGCTGGCGCAAGCCAGGGCCATCCATGAGATTCGGTGCATGCGCAAAACCTTTGTTTGTTGTTGTGGTTCAGTCGAGGGACCGCCCTCACTCCGCGCGGCCCCTCAGCCCGTATTTGAACGGATGCGCCGCATTTTGGACAGGCCCGCGGCGGGGCCGCCAAGTTTCAGTTGCAATGCGGGCGCCCGGTTTTTGACATGGGCCGGGCATGGCGAGATTCAACAATCACGGCAGGGCAGCCCGGGGCATGTAGCCGATGTGGCCAGGCCCCACTGATACCAAGAACCATGAACTGGAGGCTTTGATGAAGATTCTGAAACCCCTTTCCCTCACCATCGTGCTGTTTGCCGGGACCTTGTTGTCCGGATGCGCGCAAATGGTGGCGCAGGCCCAGGCGCAGCAGCGGGCCATCGACGAGCGCGACTGCAATCCGGGTTCGCAGTGCTACAGCTCGCTCACGCCCGAGCAGAAGGTCCGGCTGGTGGCCATCAAGCAGGAGGCCGCGCAGCGCGAGAAGGACAGGCAGTTGCAGCGCGACGCCCTGCAGATGTTGCAGAACCGGTCCCAAAGAAAGTAAGCTCCAGCCACAACAACCATTGGAGGGAAGCCAGATGCGCGCTCATCGTCCTGCAGGGGGAGCTTTCACACATTCGCCGGTACGCGTGGCCACGCTGTGCTGCCTGACGCTGGCTGCCGGTGCCGCTCAAGCCCAGGCTGAAGCACCGGGCCAGATCACGCCGGCCGTGGCCGCGCAGATCGATGCGCTGGTCGCCGAATACGTGCCGAGCGCATTGCCCGGCCTGCAGCTCGCGGTCGGCAAGGGCGGCGCGGTGCTTTATACACGCGGCTATGGCGCGGCCGACCTGCGCGGCGGTGTGCCCATGACGCCCACAACACCGGTGAAGATTGGCTCTGTCACCAAGCAGCTCACGGCGGCCGCGCTGCTCAAGCTGCAGGAGCAGGGCCAGATCTCGCTGGCCGACCCGCTGTCGCGCTGGATTCCCGAGGCGCGTTACCAACCCGAGCCCAGTATTGCGCAAGTCATGCAGATGGTGTCGGGCATCCCCGGCGCCGAGAAAGACCCCGATGACCTGCTGCTGGACGGCATGCCGGCCGTGCTGCAGGAGCCGCCCATTGCCAGGGCGAAGCTGTTTGCCAACCTGCAGGCGACGGGCCTTTACGCGCCGCCGGGCACGGCTTACGACTATTCGAATGCCGGCTACACCGTGCTGGGCCGCGTGATTGAGCGCGCCAGCGGGCAGCCGCTGGAGGCCGTGTTCACGCAGCTGCTGTTCAAGCCCGCGGGCATGGCGGCCTCTTACATGCTGGGTCCGCAGCCGCGGCCGGGGATCGCGGTGGGCCACTACCGTGTGAAGCCCGGTGACGCCTGGCGGGTGTGCCCCGACCTCAATTCAGGCTTTGACGCGGCGGGCGGTGTGGTCTCTACCGCCTCCGACATGGTGCGCTGGAATGGCGCGCTCAAAAGCGGGGCGGTCATCTCGGCGGCCAGCCTGGCGCGCATGCGCACGCCGGCCGCGCTGGCCGGCGGCAAGTTCGCGCCCATCGGCATGGGGCTGGCGGCGCTGGGCGGGCCGGGCAGCTACGGCGCGGCCGGACAGACGGTCAGCTTCGCCGCGGTCAACGCGAGCTACGGCAGCGGCTACGACGTGGTTCTGCTGGCCAACGGCAGCAACACCATCGGCGACGCGGCCTACCCGCGCTACGCGCTGGCCGCGCGCATCCACAACGTGCTCAACCCGGGCGCGCCCGAACCTGTGCCGGTGACGTCGCCCAACCCCGATGCCATCGCGGCGGCCCCGCCGACGGAGTTGCTGGGCATGTGCAAATAGGCGCGCCGCAACATTCGCTGGCGCGCGCGGGGGCCTGCCCCCACAATCGGGCATGTCTATACCCCAGCAGCCCGGCGGCGCGCCATCTTCGCCTCCTTCGCCATCTTCTTTCCCCGGCGGGCTGTTGCCTACCTGGCTGCATGTGTCCGACATCCAGGGGCTGGCGCAGCTCGCCACGCAGGCCACGTTGGGCGTCACGGGCCTGGCCGAAAGCGTGCAGGGCAATGTCTACAAGGCCGTCGCCAAACCTTTCGGCCCGCTGGGTGCGAAGTTTGTTGACCGCATGCCGGGCGGCAGCGGCGTGCGCGCACGCGGCATTACCGGCCTGGTCTACGGCAGCATCAAAGGCGTGACGCGGCTGGCCGGCGGCGCGGCTAATGCGCTGTTGTCGCGTGCGGCAGTGCTGCCCGGCCAGCGCCCTTCGACGCCGCAGCGCGAGGCCATGCTGTCGGCGCTCAATGGTGTGCTCGGCGACCAGTTGCGCGAGACGGCCAACCCGCTGGCCATTGCCATGCAACTGCGCTGCGGCGGCCAGGCCTTGTTGCTGGAGCCGCAGGCGCTGGCCGAGCGGCTGCCGGGCGCGACCGGCAAGCTGCTGGTGATGCTGCACGGACTGTGCATGAACGACCTGCAGTGGAACGGCGATGCGCCCGCCGGTGGGTATAGCGGCCACGGCGAGCAGCTGGCGCGTGAGCTGGGCTACACCCCGCTTTATTTGCACTACAACACCGGCCTGCACACCTCGGACAACGGCGAGCAGTTGGCCGGCCTGCTGCAGCAACTGGTCAAAGCCTGGCCGCGACCGGTGGAGGACATCACGCTGCTGGCGCACAGCATGGGCGGCCTGGTCGCGCGCAGCGCCTGCCACCAGGCGGCCGCGGCCGGCTATAGCTGGCTGGCGCAGCTCAAGGCGCTGGTGTTCCTGGGCACGCCGCACCACGGCGCGCCATTGGAGCGCCTGGGCAACTGGGTGGACGGCGTACTGGGCGGCAATATCGTGACCAAACCCTTCGCGAAGATCGGCCAGCTGCGCAGCGCCGGCATCACCGACCTGCGCCACGGCAACCTGCTGCGTGCCGACTGGCACGAGGCGGGGCGCTTCGAGCGCGGGCCGGACACGCGCCAGCCCGTGCCCTTGCCGGCCGGCGTGGCCTGCTACACCGTGGCGGCCACCACGCTGGCGCCCGGCAAGGGGCCCATGGTGGCGGTGCGGGAGGCGCTGGCGCGCAAGATGGTCGGCGACGGCCTGGTGTCGCTGGAAAGCGCGCTGGGCCAGCATGCGGAGCCTGGCCGCTGCCTGGCCTTTCCGCCCGAAAACCAGTGGGTCGCGCAGGGCATGAACCACATGGAGTTGCTGAGGCGGCCGGAGGTCACGCGGCAGCTGGTGCGCTGGCTGGGTGCTTAGCCCGCCAACCAGCTTGTAAGGGCAAGACCCGGGCTACCAGGAGATGGTCAGCTCAAGCGGCTCTGTGGACCGCATGGGTGTTCCCGCCACGACGGCCAGCGCGTTCATGCGCTGGCGTGCACCTGTTTTGCCGTTTGAGGCGCTGGCAACGGCCTGTACGTCCACCGTGGCAGGGCAGCTGATGCGCACGGTTTCCTTGGGGCCGTCGGCCCGGCCGCGATGGGTGCAGCGGTGGTCCGCCGTCACGGCCTCGCTGAAGGTGTTCAGCACGATGGTGACGCCAAACGACGCGGAAGCGCTTTGCGCATGGAGCGCGGGGCTGGCAAGCAAAGCCTGGGTGGCCAGCAGTGCGCCCAAAACCGTCTTGAAAGTTCGCATGGCGTGTACTCCTGAAAGTGTCAGTAGTAACGACCATTTTAATGAAATTGATAAATTTAGTAAAAATTGATTCTGTAATTAATGCGTGAAGTTTTTGGCAATTTTCACCAAAACAAACCGAGATATGAAATTTGCCGCCGAAAGGAGGATGAAAAATATCATTTTTATCAATTTAATCGCGAAGATTTGACTGCGGCGGCGCGGTGCCGACGCGCAGGATGTGCGGCGGATGGCCTCGGCACGGGCTGCCCCATGCCTTTATTCCGCCTCCCGCAGGGCGACGGCTTGGGCGGCGTCAGTAAATGATATTGAGTTGGACCGCGGACTGCGTTGCGGTACAGGTGCTCGAGGAGCAGGTGCCCGCCTGGCCGGCCGGAATGCTGCCGGTCACCGTGTAGGGCTGGGCCAGGCCGGTTCCCGTTGCACTTGTGCTGTTGAGCGCCAGGGTGTAGTTGAGGCCCAGCAGCGTGCCTGAGGTCATCGAGAGTCCCAGGGTGTAGGTGGTTCCCCGTGTGCAGTCCACCGTAAAGTTCATGACGGCTGTCTGGGGCGTGGCTGCAAAAGAGACGTAATTGAGCGTCAGCGTGGATGGGGAAATCGCGCCGGGTGCCAGGTTGCCGGTGGCGACCTGGCCCACAAAGCAATTGGCGGTGATGCTGACGGTAGGGGTGAAAGTGGAGGTCGAAACGACGGCACCTGCCGTGGTCAATTGCAGGCTGGCGGTGAATGCCTCGTCATAGATTCCCGCCGCTCTGCCGGTTTGTCCCGCGGTCACCACAAAGTCATAAGTCAGCACCACGCTCGCGCTCAGCGCGGTGCCGAAATTCAAGGTCCCGTTGACGCGCGCGGTCCCGGCGTTGGTCCACTCGGTCGCGGTGCCGTTTTTGCGGATGCTGACATTGAGTCGGTCGGCAGTGACGGTACCTCCCCCATGGCGAAAGACTCGGCGAGGGGTGCCCGTTCGGGTCCCGAAATCGATGCTGACCCAATAGGTCTGGGTGTTGGCGTCGCTGGCCAGGCGCGTGCAGTTGACTGTGATGGTGCCGGACGCATTGGAGGTGGTGCCCTGGCCGTTGACGTAATTGAGGTCGACCGAGGTGGACGAGAGTGCGCAGCTGATGGCCGCGTGCGTCTGCAGCGCGCAGGTGCACAGCAGGCTTAGCAGGGCGACACGCAATGCGCAAAAGACACTCATCGATTGACTCCGTTACATCGCCCATGCTTTAGGCGCACGACGACTGTTATCCGGTGATAGTAACGTCTTGTAGCAGTATCGTGAATGGTGCCGCGTTGCGCCATTTTTGCGGGTTCAGTGGCCGTAGATTCGTGATAAAAGTCACGCCACAAGGCCCAAGGGTGGCAGGTTCAGTATCAATAGGTGACGGTCAGGGTGCGCGGTGCCGTGCTCGTACAGGTGGCCCCACTGCAGGTACCGGACTGCCCTGCGGCTATGGTGCCGTTGATCGTGAAGTTCTGTGGAAATCCGGTACCAGTCTGGCCTCCGGGATTGCTCAGCGCCAGACTGTAATTGAGGTTCAGCAGGGTTCCCGCCGTCGCGTCCAGTGCCATGGTGTAGGGTTCGCCTATGGTGCAGCGCACGGCATAGGCCGCGCTGGCCGTGGCGGGGGTGGCCTGGAACGAGGTGTAGTTGAACACGACGTTCCCCGGCGGCGTGCTGAGCAGGCAGACGGACTGGTTGTTGATGCTCACGGGGAAAGTCGGAAAGACGTCCGTATTGCCCGGGCCATTGTCGTAGCGCAGCCGCATGGTCACGGTGTCGGTGAATATCTTGGCGTTTTTGTTGAGCCCGGCCGCGATGCGGCTGTAAAAGACGTGTGAGACGCTGGCCGTCAGGGCCGTGCCGAAGTTGATGGTCCCCGCGAAGTCCGTGGCATTGGTATAGCCCCATTCCCCGGTACCCGGCGCCGTCCTGAAGAGGTCGTAGGCCATCTGGTTGGCCACGCCGGTGCCGTTCGCCGCCTGGTTGCTGCTTCCGGCGCCCGGGTTGAAGCCGTCGTCGGCCCGCAGGGTGTAGGCCGAGGTGGTCGGGTCCGCGGAGCCGCGTGTGCAATTGATGGTCACGGTCCAGGCGCCGTCCGTGGGGTTGGGGTCGTTCTCAAAGTACACCATCTGCACGGGTGTCGCCGTGGCGTTACAGACCAGCGCGGCCATGGCCGGCGCCGAGCCCAGCAGGGACAGGCATGCCGCGGCGGCGAGGCGCCAGGGTTTCATGAGATTCAAGGTTTGACTCCTGGGCAGTGGACAGGGCCCACGCGGGTGATGTCTTCCAGGCTGCCGGGCGGCAGCTCGACGGTAAAGGTGCAACTCGCGCCGTTCCATTTCAGGCGCAGGCTGTTGGTGGTTTGCAGGCCGGTGACGAAGGCTTCACCGCGCCGGGCGACAAAAAACTCCTTCTTGTCACCGACCAGCTCGACCTCGGCGCCGGCCGGCGCGGGCTCGCCGCCGTCAAGCACGATGCGTATCAGGGCGCCGCGGCCCGAGCGCACGGGGAAGCTGATCTTGACGGCGCTGCGCAGGGCCGGCACGGCCTCCCGCTCGATGGAGTCGAGTTCGGCGCTGATGGGCAGCTCGGTCGGGTCCAGCCGCACGCTGTTGCGCTGGAAGGGCAGCAAACGGGGCAGCAGCGCCACTCCGTTTGCGTCGGTGCGGGTCAGCGTGCTGCCCTGGAAGCCCACACCGACATTGGCGTAGCCCGGAACTTCGACGATGGCGAAGCTGTCCTGCACCCGGCGCGTTGCGAAAGCCTGCCCATCGGCCACAACCATGCCGCCTATCAAGCCCAGGCGCAGGTTCTGCTGGGTCTGCCCCGCGCTGACGTCGGCTGAAAACAGGCCTTTGCTGCCCTGATAGTAGGCGCCGCCCTCGGTATAACCGCCGTCGGCGCGCGAGCCCAGCGCCGTGCGCCAGCCCCAACCGGTTTCGGCGCTCAGGGCCCGGCTGGCATTCACATAACTTTCGGTGGTGCCGCTGCGGCGGGTGACGCCGGAAGCAATCGTGACGCGGTTTTCCAGCGGCACGATCAGCGTCGCGCCTACCGAGTTGCCGGTGGAGATCCCGCTGAGCCGGGTGGCGCTGAGCGTCAGCGCGCTGTGCGGCCCAAGCCGCATGGTGTAGTTGAGGCTGAGGGTGTCGAGTTTGCCGGTGTCATAGTTGTCAAAGCCCGCGTAGCTGATGTTGAAGGCCCCGAACTTGTCGGTGCTGTAGCTGTAGCTGGCGGTGGTTTGCAGGCGCGGCAGCGGGGTTGCCGTGTCTATGCCCAGTTGCCGGTAGCCGCGCGAGGCGCCTTCCGCGCTCAGCGAAACGCCGTGGCGCAAGCCGGTGCGCTCTATGCCGACCAGCCAGTTGTGGCCGCGGCCGGCGGTGTCGCTGCGGCTGAAGGACACGGCGGTTTGGCCCAGCATCTGGAAGGGCAGCTCGTAGCTGGCGCCCGCGCCCACGCGCGCCAGCGGGCGGGACCATTCGCCGTTGGCCTCGACGGTGATGCTTTTGGTCAGGCCCTGGCGCCACAGGCCCGACACAAAGCGAGGGCCGTAGTCGGCGTTCTCGGTGCCCAGCTGGTTGCGTATGGCGCCCAGCTCGAAGCTCCAGTCGCTGAGGTTTTCTTCCAGCAGGTTGGCATTGCTGAAAAAAGACTGGGTAATGATGGTTTCACGGCCCAGGATGTCGCGCACCACCACCCGAGCCTCGCCGGCACCTGTCAAGGCCGGGAAGTTGTCGATGCTGAAGGGGCCGGAGGGGACCTTGGAGGTCTGCCGCAGCGCGTCGTTGACGTAGAGCTCCACGGTACTGGGAGCTGCCGACAGCCCGGTGACCGTGGGGATGGGCTGGGTGACAAACCCGGGTTGCAGGGAAAAATTCTTGGCGAACTGCACACCGCCGAAATAGACCGACCGCCCCGAGATGCCGGTGCGCGTGCTGCTGTCGCCGAGCCGCAAGGTGCTGTTGGACTCCAGGAAATTTCGCGTGTAGGTGGTTTCCAGCCGCCGCCATGAGGCCTTGAGCGTCGGGTCCTGGCTCACGAGGTTACGGCCCACGTAGCTGCTGGTCAGCAGGCCCCACTGCCCTGAAAACCCGAATTCGGTCAAGGCGCCCAGGTCGCGGGCCGTTGTGGCGCCGCTGATGGCGTCGCGGTTGTGGCTGGTGAGGTAGTTGAGGTCGTAGTTGGCGAAGAAAGCCGGGATGGACGGTGACAGCGGCGGCCGCATGGCGGCCTCCTGCGTCAAGCGCACGGCATTGAAGGCCGAGGGGGAAAACACCAGGTCGACCGATTGCTCGGCAAAATTCAGGCGCGCCTCGAAACCCGGGATGGACGAGAGGGCATACCAGCGCTGGCCCTGGAAATCGATGTCCTGTGCGCTGGGGCGGCGGTTCAGCCGCCATTCCTCGAAAGCGTCCTCGGGCGCATACAGAATGCCGTTGCGCTCCAGCAGGGTCCAGACCCCACCCTTGGTGCTGTTGATGAAGACTTCCAGCGGAAGCAGGCGGTCATTGGCGGCGCGCGCCGCTGGCGGCGCGTTGGCGGGCGCCGTGGTTTGGGCCTGCGCGGCCAGGGCGCAGCACAGGCTGGCGATGCCAATGGCCAGGGGGTGCATTCGTAAGACCTG
>Ga0065165_1003252_pt1 | contig 11764 bp, 11 predicted proteins | sample AraplaMF_Cvi_mMF_FD_63813 | JGI IMG/M metagenome (GOLD analysis project Ga0065165, IMG submission 63813) | Arabidopsis root microbial communities from the University of North Carolina, USA - plate scrape MF_Cvi_mMF (version 2) (version 3) | ecosystem: Host-associated > Plants > Roots >... | reverse complement strand
TACAGGTGGTGCCGATCACTCGGCCTTCCCTGCGCGATGGTCGGACGGCTTATGCCGTGCTCTCCCGGGAGCCGAGTTCCCTCTGGCCTCCCTCGCCTCGCGAATTTGGATGATGCTGTCCGCCCGGTTGGGCTCGCACACATCTCCGCGAAAGCTTGACCGTGGCAACGACGGCCAGGACCACACGGTTTTGCCGTACGCACGGCCCGCCATATCGCTGCAGTATTTCCAGCCCTGTCGACGGAGCCGGAAACTTACAGGCGAGACGAAGCCTAACAGCGCCGCTCGTCCGCACGCGGCCGCGAGCTCACAGGGACTACCCGCCCTGCCCGCACCATTTCGTGCCGACGCTGCCGCGTCCACCGCAAGCCCGGCTCGCGATCAAGACGACCTCAAGATCGCCCCTCAAGGATGAGCTGGGATGACCGACGTGTACGACATTTCCGAATTTCGGTAAAGTGGAATATTTTTGTCGGGAGGGGTTGACGGGGTGGTGGGTGTTTTGCCCGACGGGCGACATTATTGGTGCAAACCTCTGTTACTGATCGACGGCGTCCGAATGGGCCCGACCAACCCGAGCAAGTGCTGTTTTTGTTCTCAGTCGCCCCGCTATTTTTAGGTTAGCGCTACAGAGATCAACTCGCCTATAACGAGAGCAATCAGGTACTTTCATCTACCGTCGGACAGAGGCATGGGTTTCGCAAGTGCTCGACCCCTCCTACCTGGCCCAAACCTCACGCGGCGCTCTCCCGCTTCCCGACATCGTCTTCTTGTGTGCGTCAGATCACAGCAGAACCGCGCGCCCTCCCCTACAATGCGCAGGCATGGCCGCAAACAAGGTAACGGCGGTACGCACGAGGCTGGACAGGCAATCAACAGCTACGAACTTTTTCGAAGCCGCAGGGTGAAGAACCCGGCGGCTTTTCTCCATCGTGCAAAGCGAAACAGGCGGCCGGAGACGGCGGCGCGGCTGGCAGCCGGTGCGGATACCGCCTGAAGCCGACATCTGTCGCGTCTATGAAGCGCCCGGGTCCTTTCGCTCCTCGCGTTCGTCCTCGATCTGTCGTTCGGCTTCGAGCCAGAACTCAAGGTCGCGATCGATCGGCCGGCCGGCCTGCTCCCAGAGTTCGTAGGCACGCACGCGCACCTGGCCGCGTCCCATCATGCGGCGGAGCTTTCGCTTCAACTCCTCCGCAAAGCTCTTGAACCGCTGGACGGTGGACTCGTCCTTGACGAGCGCAGCCGCTCGCGTCGCGAGTTCGATCTGGTGCTCGATCTTTTTCTGCTCGTCCACTGCAAGCACTGCCGTCGGCACGATTGGTTTCGGAGCCCGTGCCGTTCAGACATTGAATTCGTTGCAGGGAAGTTCTGTTCCTTCACAGCGTATCCGGCGTCCGCAACGTGCTCGACTTGTCCTCGTTGCGCAGCTCCTGCTCGGCCGCGTGCCAAAACTCTTCCTCGCGGCCTTCGGGCTTGCCGGCTTGCTCCCACAAGCGGTGCGCGCGTTCTCTGATCTCGTGCTCGGTCGGCTCGGACAATTGCATCTCCTGCTGTGAGCACGGCCCACCTTGGGGGGCATGGGGGCTTGGAGGCGGGCCGTGCAGGCCAGCGATCGGCGGCGATTCTGGCCCGCGGATTCAAGCCTTGATCGTGCGCGGGAGTTCCTAGCCGCGCGTGCGATCCGGCGCGCCCTTGGTCCGACCTCGTTGAGCAATGCAGTTGGGGCAACGGCACAACAGGACTTGGGCCACGCTGGTGGGGCCACGCTGATGGGCCCAAGCCGCGGCTGACAAATATCGGAAAAGAAGGTGAGATCGAAATGGTAGCGGGAGAGGGACTCGAACCCCCGACCCCAGGATTATGATTCCCGTGCTCTAACCAGCTGAGCTACCCCGCCACAGGGTCGCGAACGGCGAACGGCCGATCTCGCGAACGCGCGGCATATAATGAAGCGGGCGGGGGTAAGTCAATCCGCCTTCGCTGCGCTTCCGCGCGACAAGTCCGCGGGAGCGTGGAAAAGTGGCCGGTTTGGGGGCAGGAATTGCCGTTTTCGGGCACCGGGCTGGCAGAAGGTCCCGTTACCTGGAATCCGCAGGTTGCGCGGATTCCGGCTCTTTTCCCCCGGCGGGGAGAGGCGAAGAAAACCGCCTATTTCGGCCGCACGTTCGGGTCGCCGCCGGGGCTGCCGGGGGGCGGGATGACCGGGGTGTTGCCGCCGCTGTCGGGCGCCGGGGCGTGCATCTCGGGGTCGACGCCGGCGGGCGGGCAGAGCACGCCGTCGGATTTCGCCAGCTTGTCGCCGAGCGGTTCCCGGGACTGGCCGGTGGTGGTGCCGTCGGGGGCGGTGGCCCGGTTCGGCCGGTCCTGCGGCGTGCAGTTGGTCGCATGTTGCGGGGATGGCGGCGCGGTCGCTTGCGGCGGCGTTGCCGGGGCGGGCGGCGCCTGCGCGATCGCAGCACCGGAGGCGGCGATCAGGAGGCTGGCCAGGATGATGTTTGATGTCGTGCGCATGGGAGGGAAACGCGCCGGGAAGGGGCGATGTTCCCGAGGGAAACGCGATGTGATCGGGGTTTGGCCCGTGACGACCGCTTGCGGGGGAGGTCGGCCCGGGGCGCCGGTGGGGGCTTTATCCGCTCGCGAGATATCGCAGGTCGAGAGAACCCTCTCCCGCAAGCGGGAGAGGGAGCGCACTGCCGGCTTGGCTGCGCGCTCGGCAAATCGCGCTTACGATTTTTGATAGCGGATCAGCGAAAAGTGTCCCATCGGCGGCATCGGGCGGCGCTCGGCCAGCGTGACGCCGCCGTGCCGGGCGGCCCAGTTGACGAGGCGGGCCCACGGGAATTCCGGGCGCCAGCCGAGGCGGCGGGCCAGCGGCGCGAAGGCGAGCTCGGAGAGTTTGCGAAGGCCGCGCTCGGCGCCGATGTGGTTGACCAGGATCAGCTCGCCGCCGGGCTTGAGCACGCGCACGAACTCGTCGAGCGTGCCCTCGGGATCGGGCACCGCGGTGATGACGTATTGCGCCACCACCGCGTCGAAGGCGTTGTCGGGGAAGGCGAGGTTCTTCGCGTCCATCACCGAGAGCACCTCGACATTGGAGAGGCGCAAGCTCCGCACGCGTTGTTGCGCCTTGCGCAGCATCGGCTCGGAGATGTCGACGCCGCAGATTTTTGTGGTGCGCGAATAGTCGGAGAGCGAAAGACCCGTGCCGACGCCGACATCGAGGATGCGGCCGCCGATGCGGTCGGCCTCCGCGATGGTCGATTGCCGGCCGGCGTCGAACACCTTGCCGAATACGAGATCATAGACCGGCGCCCAGCGGCCATAGGCCTTCTCGACCCCGGCCCGCGAGATGTCTGCTGCCATGCCCCCTGCCCTTACGCGTTTCTAGAGTGTGATGCGTGGTGGTGAATTCAATGCCGGCTCCGCGCGCGCCTCCCCGACCCTCCCCCGCAAGCGGGAGAGGGGGCGCACTTCCGGTGTCGCGAGAGTGCGATCCAAATTCGTCATGATCAGCCGCGCACGGCTTCGGCGAGCGGACGCGATGTCGCAGCACCGGGCTTCGCCGCGGCGCTCTGGATGAAGCCGCCGCCGAGCACGCGGGCCTGGCCGTTGGGCGCGTCGTAGAACACGCAGGCCTGTCCGGGCGAAACGCCCTCCTCGCCGGCGACGAGCTCGACCTCGTAATGGCCGTCGGCGCCGCGCAGCCAGGCCGGCTGGGGGCTGCGGGTCGAGCGGACGCGGACGAACAGTTCGAGGCCGCCGCCAATGGCGCGGTCGATGTCGCCGCCGCCGATCCAGTTGACGTCGCGCAAGGCGATACGGTGCATCTTCAGGGCATCGCGGGGGCCGACGACGACGCGGCGGCCGGGGGCATCGAGGCGCACCACGAACAGCGGCGCGTGCGCGGCGATGCCGAGGCCGCGGCGCTGGCCGACGGTGAAATTGGCGATGCCGTTGTGCCGGCCGAGCACGCGGCCGTCGAGATCGACGATGTCGCCCGGATCCATCGCGTTCGGACGCAGGCGGGTGATGATGTCGGTGTAGCGGCCGGTCGGGACGAAGCAGATGTCCTGGCTGTCGTGCTTGTCGGCGACGCTGAGGCCGTAGCGGCGCGCGAGCTCGCGTGTCTCCGGCTTGGTCATGTCGCCGAGCGGGAAGCGCAGGAAGTCGAGCTGCGACTGCGTGGTCGCGAACAGGAAGTAGCTCTGGTCGCGATCGGCATCGGCGGCGCAGACCAGCGCGCGCGAGCCGTCGTCGCGGCGGCGCGAGGCGACGTAATGGCCGGTGGCGAGGGCCTGCGCGCCGAGCTCGCGGGCAGTCTTCAGGAGATCGCGGAACTTGACGCTGCGATTGCACTCGATGCATGGCACCGGCGTCTCGCCGAGCGCGTAGGAGTCGGCAAAATTGTCGATGACGGACTCGCGAAAGCGATCCTCGTAGTCGAGCACGTAATGGGGAATGCCGAGCTTGGCGGCGACGTCGCGGGCGTCGTGGATGTCCTGGCCGGCGCAGCAGGCGCCCTTGCGATGGGTCGCCGCGCCGTGGTCGTAGAGCTGGAGCGTGATGCCGACGACATCATAGCCTTCAGCCTTCAGCAGCGCAGCCGTCGTCGAGGAATCGACGCCGCCCGACATGGCAACGACGACCCTGGTGTCCTCAGGACGGCCTTCGAGATCCAGACTGTTGAGCATGGCTTTCAAGGTGTGATGGCGGCGTTCGGCGATCCGCGATGAATGCTCTGACCGGGACATCGGCGATCCCCGGGAACTTCGGTTCCCCCGGGGGGCACGGTCTGCCCGGTCGAAAGCGGCTGAGAGCGGTCTCTTTAATATAGGCGGCATTCCGGTGAAGCAATCACGAGGGCTGCCGGCTTAGGGCAATTCTTGCCGGGGCGGCAGAAATGGCGGGGTCAAGGGCGGCCGTGCGGCGCTCAGACCGATCATTCAAGTCATTGATTTTAATATATAAAATCATTCTGCGCGAGGCTGGCCCGCTCCTTGCTACCCTTTCCCCGAAGATGTTTCCAAGGGGTCGCCTGTGGTCGGTGTTTCGTCAGATCTAGCTGCCAGCGTGCAGGTTTCGACCGCGCAGCAAAAGCCTGCGCGCTCGCACGGCACGAAAGACGCCACCGCCAACGACTCCTTCGGCTCGCTGGTGGACAGCAATACCCAGGCGATCAGCAACAGCTCGTCCAGCCAGGATAGCGCGCCGCGCCGGACCGATTCGTCCTCGTCCAATCAGGACAAGAGCCCGCGCGAGACCTCCTCGGCGGATAATTCCTCGCAGAGCAAGGCCAGCGACGACACCGACACGCCGGCCAGGACCGACGGCGACACCACGGCCGATCCGGCCAAGGATCAGGTCAAGGACCAGACCAAGCCCGCCAAGGCCAAGCCGGAGACATCGGACGCCAAATCGGCGGACAAGTCCGACGACAGCAAGGGCGACAAGTCCACCGACGGGCTCGCCGCCGCCGTCGATGCCGCGGCGACCGCGCAAGCTGATGCGACGCAGACCGCGGTGCCCGATCCGAACGCAATCGTGGTCGCCGCGCCCGTGGTGCCGGTCGATCCGAATGCGGCCGCCAACCAGGCCACGGATGCCGCTTCCTCGCCGCTGACGATCGCGGCCGCCGGCATCGCCGCCAGCGCCTCCACCGCGGCGCAGATCGCGGGCGGCAAGACGGATACCGCGACGGCGACTGACAAGAGCGCCAAGACCGCCGGCGCCAAGGTCGATGCCGACACCACGGCGACCCTCGGCGAAGCCGCCACCGGCACGACCGATCCGACCGCGACCGACGCCAAGAGCAATGGCGGACTGATCGCCGTCGTGGACCAGGGCACGCCAAAAACCTCGTTCAAGGCCGCCGTCGCCGCGCAAGGCGGCAGCGACGTCTCCAATATCGGCCAGGACGCCGGCAAGACGACTGCCGCGCAGACGCCGGCGACGGCCAATGCCGCGCATGCGCAGGCCGCCAAGCCGCAAGCCGACGCCTCGACGGCCGACGCCAAGGCTGCTGATGCGAAGGCCGATGCAAAGGCCGACGCCGCGCCCGCCCCCACAGCCACCCACGCGCATGCGGGCGCGCAACCGAGCGTGCCCACGACCGATACCAGCGCACAGGCCGCCTCCGCGATCCAGGCGCCGGTCACCAATACGACATCGGCCGCGACGGCTTCGACCGCGACGCTCACCGCGACCGCGGCGAATTCGACCGCCGTGCCGATCAGCGGCGTCCCGATCGAGATCGCCGCCGCCGCCCGCGCCGGCAAGACGCGCTTCGACATCAGCCTCGACCCGGTCGATCTCGGCCGCATCGACGTCCGCGTCAATGTCGACCGCAACGGCCAGGTCACCTCGCATCTCACGGTGGAGAAGCCGGAGACGCTGGCAATGCTGAAGCAGGACGCGCCGCAATTGCAGCGCGCGCTCGACGATGCCGGCTTCAAGACCGGCAGCAACGGGCTGTCCTTCAGCCTGCGCGATCAGAATTCGTCGGGCCAGCAGTCCGGCCAGAACGGCAACGACAACGGCGGCAATGCCCGCCGGCTGATCATCAGCGAGGACGAGACCGTGACCGCTGCGCCCGCCGGGCGCGGCTACGGCCGCATGCTCGGATCGAGCAGCGGCGTCGACATCAGAGTGTGAGGAGTATTCGACAATGACCACCACGAATGCCGCCACCGCCCCGTCGGTCGTCTCGGGGACGACCGACATCCCGAAATCCTCCTCGTCGAACTCGCTGAGCTCGAACACCGGCGCGACGCTCGCCGGCAACTTCCAGACCTTCCTGACGCTGCTGACGACGCAGCTCCAGAACCAGAACCCGCTCGATCCGCTCGACACCAACCAGTTCACCCAGCAGCTGGTGCAGTTCGCCGGCGTCGAGCAGCAGCTCAAGACCAACGATTCGCTGTCCCAGCTCGTCACCCTCCAGCAGACCACGCAGGCGACCCAGGCGCTCGGCTTCGTCGGCAAGACCGCGCTCGTCGACGGCACCACCGCGACCATGACGAAATCGTCGGCGACCTGGCACCTCAACGTGCCCAGCGACGCGACCGTGGACATCACCGTCGCCAATTCCACCGGCCAGACCGTGTTCACCGGTAAATATACGGCCGGTGCCGGCGCCGACGTTCCCTTCACCTGGAACGGCCAGGGCAATGACGGCACCCAATGGCCCGACGGCAAGTACACGATCTCGGCGACCGGCAAGGACGTCGCGAACAACAATGTCGGCATCGCCGCCCAGGTGCAGGGCGTGGTGTCCTCGGTCGACCTGACCCAGTCGCCGCCGCTGATCTCGATCGACGGCAACAGCTACACGCTGAGCCAGGTCAAGAGCATCATCGCCACCAGCAGCAATTAAGGGCGCGCGCCTCGCCACACCCGTGCCCCGGGACGACAGTTGAGGGCCTGGCGACACCGCGCACAGGCTGCATTCGTTAGTAAAGTATTTACCTTCTGCCCCGCCCGCCCGGCCCGAACCGCACCGTTCAGCCGTCAGGCCGGCCGCGTTCCCGCAAGTTTCAACGAGAATTGTATTGAAGCCTTAGGCTTAGCGGATTTTTAAGCCGCCGCGCGTAGGGTTTCAATGTGAGTTCAGTGGTTGAGAGTTTGTGAGTACGCCATGACAGAACCCCATCGCCCGAGGGTAAAATACGTCATCGGGCCGGACGGCAGTCCGCTGACGATTGCAGATCTGCCCGCGCCCGGCACCAAACGCTGGGTCATCCGCCGCAAGGCCGAAGTCGTCGCCGCTGTGCGTGGCGGACTTCTCTCCCTCGAGGAGGCCTGCAGCCGTTATACCCTGACGGTCGACGAATTCCTCTCCTGGCAGTTTTCCATCGACCAGCACGGTCTGGCGGGTCTTCGCACCACCCGCATCCAGCAATATCGCCAGTAAGCGATCCGGAAATCTGCGGCTTTTGACGAAAATCGGCCTCGCCCTGCGAGGCCGATTTTTTTCATGACGCGACTTTTGTCGCAGCTCTTAACCTTCGTTAACCATATCGAAACCATCACCTAGGCAATAATTGCCCAGTCGGCCGCTCGGTTGCGGGTCGAATTGGTCGGGGCGGTTGCTTGCAAGGTCTTGCGGACTTCTTAAAGGGTATCGGCGCCGCCCGCTTCGGGGCGATGATCGCGGTCACCGCCGCGCTCATCGGCTTTTTCGCGTTCGTCATCATGCGCGTCACCACGCCGCAGATGACGACGCTGTTCACCGACCTCTCGGTCGAGGACTCGTCCGGCATTATCAAGGACCTGGAGCGCCAGGGCATCCAGTTCGAGATCCGCAACGAGGGCAGCATCATCATGGTGCCCAAGGACAAGGTCACACGCCTGCGGATGAAGCTCGCCGAGGGCGGCCTGCCCAAGGGCGGCGGCGTCGGCTACGAGGTGTTCGACAAGTCGGACGCGCTCGGCACCACCTCCTTCGTCCAGAACATCAATCACCTTCGCGCGCTGGAGGGCGAGCTCGCCCGCACCATCCGCGCCATCGACCGCATCCAGGCCGCCCGGGTCCACCTCGTGCTGCCCGAGCGCCCGCTGTTCTCGCGCGAGGCGCCGGAGCCGTCGGCCTCGATCGTGGTCCGGGTCCGCGGCGCGCTGGAAGCGCAGCAGATCCGCGCCATCCGCCATCTCGTCGCCTCCGCCGTCAACGGGTTGAAGCCGCAGCGCGTCTCGATCGTCGACGAGGCAGGCTCGCTGCTCGCCGACGGCGCCGCGACCGACCCGGAGCAGGCGGTCGGCGACGAGCGCCGCACCGCCTTCGAGAAGCGGATGCGCAAGCAGGTCGAGGACATCGTTTCCTCGGTGGTCGGATCGGGGCGCGCCCGCGTCCAGCTCTCGGCCGATTTCGACTTCAACAAGGTCACCCAGACCTCGGACAAGTTCGACCCCGAGGGCCGCGTGCTGCGCTCGAGCCAGACCCGCGAAGAGATGAGCCAGACCGCCGACAACAACGGCCAGGTCACCGTCAACAACGAGCTGCCCGGCAACCAGCAGAACAACGGCGTCGCGGCCAAGGACCAGAGCAAGAAGACCGAGGAGACCAACAATTACGAGATCTCCCGCACCACCAAGACCGAGGTGACCGAGGCCGGCCGGGTCAACCGCATCTCGGTCGCGGTGCTGGTCGACGGCATCTACACCAAGAACGACAAGGGCGAGCTGGCCTATACCGACCGCACCAAGGAGCAGCTCGACCGCATCGCGACCCTGGTTCGCTCCGCGATCGGCTTCGACCAGAAGCGCGGCGACCAGGTCGAAGTGGTCAATCTGCGCTTTGCCGACGCCCCCTCCACGGCCCCGATCGCGGAGCCCTCCGGCTTCCTCGGCATGCTTCAGTTCACCAAGGACGACGTCATGTACTTCGTCGAGCTCGGCGTGATGATGCTGCTCGGCCTGGTCGTGATGTTCATGGTGATCCGCCCGCTGGTGAAGCGCATCCTCGCCTCCGACGAAGTCGCCGCCGCCATCTCGGGCGTCCTGACCGGCCCGGCGGCCTCGGACGAGACGGCGCCCGCGGCCGGCAGCCAGCCGCTGCTGCCGAGCGGCGCCGCCAGCGCGATCGACGTCGCCACCATCCAGGGCCAGGTCCACGCCCAGTCCGTTCATCGCGTCGGCGAGCTCGCCGAACGCAATCCCAACGAAACCGTCGCCATCATCCGCCAATGGCTGACCGAACCCGCCAAGTAATTCCAGCCTCGTGAATCAAGAAGTGATCTGACATGGCCGCCGCACTGCAAAACGCCAACTCGAACGACATCACCAGCGTGATCTCCACGCTCGGCGCCCGCCAGGGCAGCCGTGTCGGCGGCAAGACCGAGACGGTGACCGGGCCGCGCCGCGCCGCGATCCTGATGCTGGCGCTCGGCGAGCAATATGGCGGCAAGATCTGGTCGCTGCTCGACGACGACGAGGTGCGTCAGCTCTCGCTGGAAATGTCGACCCTCGGCACCGTCGAGGTCGAGACGGTCGAGGACATGCTGCTCGAGTTCGTCTCGCGCATGTCGGCCTCGGGCGCGCTGATGGGCAATTTCGACGCCACCGAGCGCCTGCTTCAGCAGTACCTGCCGCCGGAGCGCGTCAATGGCATCATGGACGAGATCCGCGGCCCCGCCGGCCGCAACATGTGGGAGAAGCTCTCCAACGTGCAGGAAGAGGTGCTCGCCAACTATCTCAAGAACGAATACCCGCAGACCATCGCGGTGGTGCTGTCGAAGCTGAAGCCGGAGCATGCCGCACGCGTGCTCGGCATCTTCCCCGAGGACCTCGCGCTCGACGTCGTCAACCGCATGCTGAAGATGGAAGCGGTGCAGAAAGAGGTGATCGAGAGCGTGGAGAAGACGCTGCGCACCGAGTTCATGTCGAACCTGTCGCAGACCCGCCGCCGTGACGCCCACGAGGTGATGGCGGAAATCTTCAACAATTTCGACCGCCAGACCGAAACCCGCTTCATCACGTCGCTGGAAGAGGACAACCGCGAATCGGCCGAACGCATCAAGGCGCTGATGTTCACCTTCGACGACCTGGTGAAGCTGGATTCCGGCTCGGCCCAGACCCTGATGCGCAATGTCGACAAGGACAAGCTCGGCGTCGCGCTGAAGAGCGCCAACGAGGACGTCCGCAACTTCTTCTTCGGCAACATGTCCTCGCGCGCGGCCAAGATGCTCCAGGACGACATGGCGGCGATGGGCCCGGTGCGCCTGCGCGACGTCGACGAGGCCCAGGCGCTGCTGGTCAACCTCGCCAAGGACCTCGCCGCCAAGGGTGAGATCATGCTGACTAAGAACCGCGCTGACGACGAACTGGTGTATTGATGGGCGCTCCGGCCAAATTCCTGTTCGATACCGACTTCGCAGCGCCCGACCGGACGCGCGAGAAGGCCGCGACCGCGGCCGAGATCGCGCAGAAGGTCGCGGAAGCGGAGGCGCGCGCCTATCAGGACGGCTTCGCCGCCGGCCAGCGCGAGGCCAAGGCCGAGAGCGACCGCCGCGTCGCGCTCGCCATGGAAGAGATCAGCATCGGCATAAGGGGCGTCGCATCCGGCATCGGCAACATCGAGTCCAAGATGGAGACCGAGGCGGTCGAGGTCGCGCTCGCGGTGGCGCGCAAGCTGTGCGCCGACCTGGTCGCCGCCGAGCCGCTCGGCGAGATCATGGCGCTGGTCAAGGACTGCTTTTCACACCTGGTCGCAACCCCGCATCTGGTCGTCCGCATCAATGACGCGCTCTATGACAGCGCGCGCGAGAAGATCGAGCGGCTCGCCAAGCAGAGCGGCTTCGAGGGCCGGCTAGTGATCCTGGCCGAGCCGGAGATTGCGACCGGCGATTGCCGGATCGAATGGGCCGATGGCGGCGTCGTGCTGGAGCGCGGCGCCATCGCGGCCAAGATCGACGAAATGGTCGGACGCTATATCGCGTCCCGGAGGGGGAGCTAAGCCATGAGCGACACCGACGGACAGGTCCCGCTGCCCGATCTCAACGGCCCGATGCCGCCTGCCGGCGCCGACGTCGGCTACAACGAGGACGAATATGCGGCCCGTGCCGCCGCCGACCTCGAGGCCGTGTTCGACGTGCCGGTGCAGGTCTCGGCCGTGCTCGGCCGCTCCAAGATGGACGTCAGCGAGCTTTTGAAGCTCGGACCCGGCACCGTGCTCGAGCTCGACCGCCGCGTCGGCGAGGCCATCGACATCTACGTCAACAACAAGCTGGTCGCCCGCGGCGAAGTCGTCCTGGTCGAGGACAAGCTCGGC
>Ga0065165_1003249_pt1 | contig 11770 bp, 9 predicted proteins | sample AraplaMF_Cvi_mMF_FD_63813 | JGI IMG/M metagenome (GOLD analysis project Ga0065165, IMG submission 63813) | Arabidopsis root microbial communities from the University of North Carolina, USA - plate scrape MF_Cvi_mMF (version 2) (version 3) | ecosystem: Host-associated > Plants > Roots > Endosphere... | reverse complement strand
CGCTCGCCCTCGCCGGCGAAGATGACCGAGTGGTCGCCGATGACGGCGCCGCCGCGCAGCGTCGCAAAACCGATCGTGCCGGCCGGTCGCGGACCGTGCGCGCTTCGAACAGCAGTTCAGGGAGATGGCGGCCAAGGTCGTGAGCCTGCAGCAGCAGGACGGCCTGTGGCGCGCCAGCCTGCTCGACCCGGCCAGCTATCCGATGCAGGAAACCAGCGGCACCGGCCTGTTCGCCTATGCGCTGGCCTGGGGCATCAACCAGGGCCTGCTGGACCGCGCCGCCTACGAGCCGGCCGTACTTCGCGCCTGGAACGCCTTGAATGCGAAAGTCCAGCCGGACGGCAAGCTGACCCACGTGCAGCCGATCGGCCGCGCACCGGGCGTCTTCGCTGCGGACGCCAGCGAAGCCTACGGCATCGGCGCCTTCCTGATGGCGGGCAGCGAAATCTACCGCTTGGCGGTGCTGCAGCGGACGCCGGCGCAGACCGTGGACGCCGCCAATCCCGGCGATTTTTACCGCGCCGCCGAAAGCATCGAGGTCAAGGCCCCGGCGGCGCCGGTGGCCGTGATCGAAGCGGCCACCAGCCGCATCCTGCCCTCCCAGCGTATTGGCGACACCCTGCTGTTCCAGGCTAACTTCGCGCCCGGCGAGAAGCGCCGCTTCCTGCTGGTGCCCACGAGCGCGATGCCGCCCCTGCCCGCGCCCGACGTCAAGGCCCACGCCCGCTTCGTGCCCGAGCGCCTCGACGATTTCGCCTGGGAGAGCGACCGCATCGCCCACCGCACCTACGGCCCGGCGATCCTGAAGGAGCCGAAGGAGCACGTCAGCAGCGGTATCGACGTGTGGGTGAAGTCGGTGCGCCGCCCCGTCCAGGACAAGTGGTACAAACAGGGCGCCTATCACCTCGACCATGGCGAAGGCGTGGACAACTACCACGTCGGCACCGCGCGCGGCTGCGGTGGACTGAGCGTGGTCGATGCGGGACGTGCCTGGGATTCGAACGTCTACGCCAGCCACAAGCTGATCGCCGACGGTCCGCTGCGCGCCGTGTTCGAGCTGCGCTACGACAGCTGGAACGCCAACGGCCGCCGCGTCGCGGAGATCAAGCGTATCTCGATCGATGCCGGTTCCAACTTCAGCCGCGTCGAAAGCACTTTCGACAGCGACCGCCCCGGTCCGATCGAAGCGGGGCCGGGCATCTCGCTGCGTAAGGGCGACGGCCACCTGGTGAAGGACGATGCCGCGGGCTGGATCAGTTACTGGGAACCCGAGGCGCCGCCGCACGGCCACACCGCCTGCGCCCTCATCGTGCCGGGCCAGCCGGTGCGCAGCGCGGAACTGGACGGCAACGCGCTGCTGCTCGGCCACGCGCAGCCGGGCAAAGCTTTCGTGTACTACCTCGGCGCCGGTTGGGACAAGAGCGGCGATTTCCCGAATCAGCAATCGTGGGAAGCGCTGGTCCGCAACACGGCCGCACGCCTTTCTCGTCCGCTGGACGTGACCGGACCACGATAAAGTTGCATCATGTAGTACGGCCGGCATGGAGACGCCGGCCGCCGAATCGGCAAGTCAGACCCATAACATCGACTCGAACTGACCATGAAACAGAATGATTTCGGCAATACCCGCAACATCGGCAACTACAGGTGGACCATCTGCGGCCTGCTGTTCTTCGCCACCACCATCAATTACCTCGACCGGCAGGTCCTGAGCCTGCTGGCGCCGTCGCTGTCGAAGGATTTCGGCTGGTCGAATACCGACTACGCCAACATCGCCGCGGCCTTCCAGTTCGTGTACGCCGTGGCCCTGCTGTTCGCCGGCCGTGTGGTCGACCGCATCGGCACCCGGCGCGCCTACCACCTGGCGATTTTCATCTGGTCGCTCGGCGCCATCGCGCACGCCTACTCGCTCGCGATCGGCAATGCGGTCAACAGCGTGTTCGCCAGCATCGGCCTGGCCGCCGTTCCGGCCTCGGTGGCGGGTTTCATCGTCGCACGCGCCATCCTGGCCATCGGCGAAGCGGGCAACTTCCCGGCCGCGATCAAGGCCACCGCGGAATTCTTCCCCAAAACCGAGCGCTCCTTCGCCACCGGCATCTTCAATTCCGGCGCCAACATCGGCGCGATCCTGGCGCCGATCTCGGTGCCGGTCATTGCCAGCATCTGGGGCTGGGAAGCCGCCTTCATGTGGATCGGCGCGATCGGTTTCCTGTGGATGGCCTTCTGGGGCGGCCTGTACGAAGAACCGGGCAGCGGCAAGCGCCTGGGCCAGGCCGAACTCGCCTACATCAACCACGACGCCGAAGTGCCGGACGAGGCCTGCGTCGAACCCAATGCGCGCAAGGCCACCTGGGCCGAGCTGCTGCGCTGCCGCCAGACCTGGGCTTTCGCCTTCGGCAAATTCATGACGGACGGGGTCTGGTGGTTCTTCCTGTTCTGGCTGCCCAAGTACCTGGCCTCGGCCTACAACATGTCCGGCACCGCCCTCTCGTTCCCGCTCACCGTGTTATACAGCATGACCATGGTCGGCAGCATCGGCGGCGGCTGGCTGCCCAAGTACTTCATCGCGCGCGGCCGCAGCGTCTACGATGCGCGCATGAAGGCGATGCTCCTGATCGCCTTCTGCCCGCTGGTGGTGCTGCTGGCCCAGCCGCTCGGCTCCATGGGCTACTGGGTTCCCGTGATCCTGATCGGCATTGGCGCCTCGGCCCACCAGGCCTGGTCCGCGAACCTGTTCACGACGGCGTCGGACTGGTTCCCCAAGAACGCGGTCGGCTCGGTGGTCGGTATCGGTGGCCTGGCCGGCGGCATCGGCGGCGTGCTGGTCACCAAGCTGGGCGGCGCCCTGTTCGATTACTACGGTGCGCAGGGACAGATCCAGACCGGCTACCTGATCATGTTCGCCATCTGCGCCACCGCCTATCTGGCTGCCTGGGTCGTGATGAAGCTGCTGGTCCCGGTGCACAAGGTGGTCGAACTGCCGAAAGGACTGAAGCATGCCTGATACCCGCACATCCTTCGAACGCATTGGCGAGGTGCGCTGCACGGTGGGCGAAAGCCCGGCGTGGAGCGCCTTCGAGAATGCCTGGTACTGGACCGACATCCCGGCGAAGACCATTTGGCGCCTGGACGCGGCCAGTGGCGCGCTGCGCAGCTGGGCTACGCCCGAGATGACGGCCTGCCTCGCGCCCGCGCGCAGCGGCGGCCTGATCGCCGGCATGGAGACCGGCATCTTCAAGCTCTCACTGGGCGATGACGGCAACGTGGATGCGCAGCTGCTGGCGTCTCCCGGCGACGATGAGCTGAGCCCGCAGATGCGCTTCAACGACGGCCGCTGCGACCGCCAGGGACGCTTCTGGGCCGGCACCATGTTCCGCGACATGGCGGCCGCACGCGCCGACGGCCGCTTGTACCGCTACGATGCGCAGGGCCTGTCGGGCGCGGTGGTGTCGGAGCTGGTGACCCAGAACGGCGTCGCTTTTTCTCCCGACGGCCGCACGATGTACCTGTCCGATTCGCATCCGGCGCGCCGCCGCGTGTGGGCCTTCGACTACGACATTGCGGAGGGACTGCCGCACAATCGCCGCCTGTTCGTCGACATGGCTGACTGCGCCGGCCGGCCCGACGGCGCCACCGTCGACAGCGACGGCTGCTACTGGGTGGCCGGCAACGACGGCGCCTGCCTGATGCGCTTCACGCCGGACGGACGGCTGGACCGCAAGATCGCCCTGCCGATGGCCAAGCCCTCGATGTGCTGCTTCGGTGGTGCGGACCTGGACCTCATGCTGGTGACTTCGATCGATCCCGGCCAGGGCGCCGGCGGCGAGCTTGCCGGCGCGGTGCTGCTGCTGCGCCCGGGCGTGAGCGGCGTCCCCGAAACACCTTTTGCAGACTGAACGTTTTACTTATTACGACAATGACGAAACCATTCAAACGCATTCTGTTCACCGGCGCCGCCGGTGGCCTGGGCCGCCGCCTGCGCGAGCACCTGCACGCCTTTGCCGACGTCGTACGGCTGTCGGACCTGAACGACTTCGGCCCCGCCGGCGAGAACGAGGAAATCGTGCTGGGCGATCTGGGCAAGCGCGAAGACGTCTTCCGCATGTGCGAAGGCGTCGACGCCGTGATCCACTTCGGCGGCGTCTCGACCGAGGAAGAGTGGGCGCCCATCATGAACGCCAACGTGCACGGCATGGTCAACCTGTACGAGGCCGTGCACACGCTGGGCATCAAGCGCGTGGTGTTCGCCAGCTCCAACCACACGGTGGGCATGTACAAGACCACCGACCTGGTCGACGCGACGATGCCGACCCGGCCCGACGGCTATTACGGCGTGTCGAAGGTGTTCGGCGAATCGCTGTCGCGCTATTACTGGGACCGTTTCGGCGTCGAGACGGTCTGCATCCGCATCGGCTACTGCTTCCCCGAGCCCTCCAACCACCGCCAGGCCGTGCTGTGGCTGGATTTGCCGGACCTGGTCGAGATGCTGCGCCGCGCGCTGATCACGCCGGCGGTGGGCCATACGATTGCCTTCTGCACGTCGGACAATCCGGGCGCATGGTGGGACAACCGCGCGGCGCGGCACCTGGGCTATGTGCCGAAGGGGAGTTCGCGCGGGTTCACGCACCTGGAGGAAGGACGGGTCGATCATTCGGGGAATGACGACATTACCCTCAAGTTTCAGGGCGGGGGATTCCTGAACAACGGTCCTAAGTACCCGAAGACGTAAATCGTCATTCCCGCGCAGGCGGGAATCCATACTGAGGCAATTCTGCACGCTCAGCATGGATTCCCGCTTTCGCGGGAATGACGTGCTCAGGGTGATGTCAACTCAATCGTCTGCCTCAAGCGCACATCATCCGAAGCCCCGCCCAGCATCAGCTCGAACTTCCCCGCCTCCGCACCCCACGCCAGCTTGCGGTTGTAGAAGGCCAGCGTCTCACGATCGATCGTAAAGCGGACCGTCTGCGCCTGCCCCGGCTGTAAGACCACGCGCTGGAAACCCTTCAACTCCTTCAGCGGCCTCACCACGGACGCCACCGGATCGCGCAGGTAGAGCTGCGCCACCTCGGCGCCGGCCACAGGCCCGCTGTTCCTCAGTGTGAAGGACAGCTCGATCTTCCCATCCGGCCGCATGGTAGTGGAAGACAGGCGCAGATCGCTGTAGGCAAAGCTGGTATAGCTCAGCCCATGGCCGAAGGCATAGCGCGGCGTGTTTGGCGAGTCGATGTAGGCCGATTTGTAGACCACGTTCTTTTCATCCTGCACCGGGCGGCCCGTGTTGTACTGCTGGTAGCTGATCGGGATCTGCCCCATATTGCGCGGGAAAGTCATCGGCAGCTTGCCGGACGGGTTGACGTCCCCGAACAGCACATCGGCAATCGCATTGCCGCCTTCGCTGCCCGGATGCCAGGCATACAGGATGGCCTTGGCCTGCTCGGCGACGTTCTCGAAGATCAGCGGGCGCCCCGCCATGATCACGACCACCGGCGTCTTGCCGATCGCGCGCAGGGCCTCGAACAGTTCGCCCTGGCGGCCCGGCAAGCCAAGATGGGCGCGCGATTTCGCTTCGCCGGACATGTCCCAGCTTTCGCCGACCGCCAGCACCACCACGTCCGCCGCTGCGGCGGTTTTCAAGGCCGTGTCGAAGCCTTCGCTGTCGCGGCAGGCGACGTCGCAACCGGCCGCGTAGGCGACACGCGTGCCCTGCCCCGCATGCTCGCCGATGGCGTCGAGCAGGCTGGCCATCTTCGAGGCATTCGACTGCACGATCCAGCCGCCCTCGAGATCGCGCCGCGCATCGGCCAGCGGCCCGATCACGGCAATCGAACGCAGGCCGCGGCGCAGCGGCAGCGTATTCCCCTCGTTCTTCAGCAGCACCATCGATTCGGCGGCGATGCGGCGCGCGGCCTGGCGGTGGTGCGGATCGTTCAGTGCCGCCTGCTCGCGGGCAGCGTCCGAAAAACGGTAGGGATCGTCGAACAGGCCCAGTTCGAACTTCTTGGTCAGCACCCGCCGCACGGCATCGTCGACCGCGGCGACGTCGACCTTCCCGGCCTTCACCAGCGCGGGCAGCGAGGCCGCATAGGCATTGCTCTCCATGTCCATGTCGCTGCCGGCCGTGATGGCCTTCGCGGCCGCATCCGGCAGGTCGTTCGCATAGCCGTGCACCACCATCTCGCGTACCGAGCCCCAGTCGCTGACGACGAAGCCCTTGAAGCCCCACTTCCCTTTCAGGATCACGCGCTGGAGCATGGCGTTGCCGGTGGCGGGCACGCCGTTCAGGGTATTGAAAGCGTTCATGAAGGTGGCGGCGCCGGCGTCCATCGCGGCCTTGAAGGGCGGCAGATACGTCTCGTACAGCTGGTGCTCGCTCATGTCGACGGCGTTGTAGTCGCGTCCCGCGATCGCGGCGCCGTAGCCGGCAAAGTGCTTGGCGGTCGCCATCACCGATGCGGTGCCGCCCAAGGTGGCGCCCTGGAAGCCGCGCACGCGGGCGGCGGCGATGCGCGATCCGAGGTAGGTGTCTTCACCGGCGCCTTCCATCACCCGGCCCCAGCGCGGATCGCGGCCGATGTCGACCATCGGCGCAAAGGTCCAGTGGATACCGGCGCTGGATGCTTCGCGCGCGGCGATGCGCGCCGATTCCTCGATGGCCTCGAGGTCCCAGGACGCGGCTTCGCCCAGCGGCACCGGGAACACGGTCTGGTAGCCGTGGATGACGTCGAGGCCGAACAGCAGCGGGATGTGCAGGCGTGACTGCAAGGCCAGCGCCTGCACGCGGCGGGTGTCCTTCACGCCTTTGATGTTCAACATGGAGCCAACCATGCCGCTGCGGATGTCGCGCTCGATATCGCGCACCTTGTCGCTGTTGGGGCCCGTGCTGAACTCCTTGCCCGACAGCTGGTTCAGTTGGCCGGCCTTTTCTTCGAGCGTCATCTGGCGCAGCAGCGCCTCGACCCGCTGTGCCACATCGGCCTCGCCGCCGGCATACGCTGCGCCCGCGAGCATCATCAGCGCGCTGGCGACGGCCGCCCGTGTCTTCCACTTTTTTTGCATCTCCCCTCCCAGGAAGGATTTTTAGGATAACGTTTTCTTAGTTGACGACTGGAAGGATTAATATATACTTGAGTTAAACGTTTTACAAGGCACGCAGAGGCCTCCCAACAGCTCATCATCCAGCATCAGGAGACACATGAAGATCGTGAAGTCGACCCTGGCGGCGCTCCTCGCAAGCGCCCTCCTACCCCCTGCTTTCAGCGCCACGCCGTCCCCGGATGCGCCGCGCCCGCCGTCCTCGCGCTACGTCCCGCCGCTGGCCGACGTGCCGATGAACCAGATTGTCCAGCGCCAGCTCTATCCGCAGCTCGAGTATTTGTTCGACAAGATGGTAACGGAAAAGGAGCACGTGACCATCGACGGCGTGGAGGCGCTGAAGAGCAACGACAAGTTCTTGCAGGGGAAAATCGCCAGCGGCCTGGCCCACGTGCTGCTGAACATGCGCAAGGACGATCCGCGGCTGCAGGAGCGCCTGCGCCAGTTCCGCGACATCACCGACATGACCGTGGGGATGGACAACCACACCTGGGGCATCTACTACTACCTGGAAGCGCTGTACCAGCTCAAGCAGGCCGGCCTGCTCGAACAGGCGATCAGTCCGGCCACGCTGGCGCGCCTGAAGACCACGCTCGACTGGCACACCTTCGTTACCCCGCAATGGGAGCTGATCAAGCTGCCGACGAACTACTATGGCGTGGCCTTCAGCGTGGCGCGCCTGCGCATGCTGCTGGGCTGGGAAGACGAGAGCGCCAGCAAGGTCCTGCTCGAGAAGATGATGACGCACTATGCGACCTACTCCGGCAAGTTCGGCTTTTCGGACGAGACCCCGGGCGAAGGCCGCTTCGACCGCTACAGCGTGCTGCTGGTGGCCGAGATCTGCGAGCGCTTCATCGAGACCGGCATGGAAGTCACGCCCGAAATCAAGGCCCTGCTGCGCAAGTCCGCCGACGTGGTGCTGAACTTCGCGAACACCGCCGGCGAGGGCTTCACCTGGGGCCGCAGCCTCGGTCCCTACGGCGAAACGGCGGCGCTGGAGATCCTGTCCGTGTCGAGTTACCTCGGCATCCTCACGCCCGAGGAAAAGCAGTACGCCTATGCCTACGCCAACCGCATCGTCTCCAAGTACATGGACTTCTGGACCAATCCGGGCATGCACTCGGTCGACATGTGGAACGGCGGCCGGCGTACCGACACCTACCGCGCCAAGCACCGCATCCTCGGCGAGAACTTCTCGCTGTCGCACCAGCTGATCTTCACCAACGAGTTCTGGAACCAGGCCGGCATGAAGGATGCGAAGCCGAAAGCCGACCTGCAGGCCTGGCTGGACAGGACCCGTCCGCGCTTCAGCACGACCTGGTTCGCGCGCGGCGACTACGACCGCGCACTGGCCATCTACCGCGACAAGGGCCACGTGTTCAGCCTGGCCATGATCAACGGCGGCGACAGCCAGTTCGACAACAGTCCCTACTATCCGCTGCCCTTCGCCTCCGGCATCGTTGCGGGCACGCCGGACAGTGGCGCGGAACACGCCCAGCTGCTGCCGAAGTTCACGCTGGCGGACGGCAGCCAGCTGCTGCCGGTCTCCTACATCAAGGACATCCGCACCGCTAGCCAAGGAACCAAGGCGCGCGTCAGCTACCGCCAGGACGCGCTGGCGAAGCTCGGCAAGAAGGGCCCGTCGCCGGACGAGCGCATCAAGCTGGAGACCACCTACAGCTTCGAACCCGGTATCATCACGCGCACCGACACCTACACCCCTAGCGCGCCGCTGCAGATCAAGCGCGCCAGCCTGGAGTTCGCGTCCTACTCGGATGCGCCCAGGGTGGAAGGCAGGACCGTGCGCTTCGGCCAGGGTGAGGTCAGCGCCTTCGAGGTGAGCGGCCTGGATGCCTGCACGGCCGAGCGGACCAACGGTGCCGATCCGTACCGCGCACCGGAAGGCCCGATGGCCAGCCACGTCAGCTGCGCCACCGAGAATTTCACGCTCGAACGTCCGCTGACGATCAAGTGGACCCTGCGTTATCGTTGAAGGAAGGACGCCGTGAAAAGCATCAAGCACACTACTCTGCTGACGACGCTGCTGCTGAACCTGGGCGCGGCGCAAGCCTGCGAAGCGCCGCCGCCGGCCGTCCACGACATCGACGCCAACAGCTACTACATCGACAAGAACCACTCGGTCATCGACCCGGTGCGCAAGGCGCGCAACGTCGCCGCGACCAAGCCGGTCGACGAGTTCCTGGATGCGGTGGCGCGCCACGCAAGCGCTTACCAGCAGACCCCGTCGAAACGCGAAGAAGCGCAGTGCGGCCTGCAGTGGCTGTCCGCCTGGGCGCGCCAGAACGCGATGATGGGCACGATGACGAGCAGCCAGTCCTACTACACGCGCAAATGGGCGCTGGGCGGCCTGGCCCTCAGCTACGCCAAGCTGCGCCCTGCCGCGAGCGAGGCGGACCGCCAGGCCATCGATGGCTGGCTGAAAACCCTGGCCGATGCGACCCTCGTTCACGCGGATGCCGGCAAGGGCGCGCGCAACAACCACTATTACTGGGAAGGTCTGGCCGTGGCCGCAACCGGCGCCGTGACCGGCGACCAGCGCCTGCTGGCCTGGGGCCGCAAGGTCTTCGATCACGCGATGTCGCAGGTGGCGCCCGACGGATCGCTGCCGCTGGAGATGGAGCGCGCCGCCAAGGCCCTGCACTACCATTCCTTCGCGGTGCAGCCGCTGGTGATGCTGGCCTCGATCCTGGACCTGCAGTCGCCGAAGCTCGACCAGCTGGTGCGCTTCACGCTGCAGGGCATCGCCGACCCGGCCGCCATCGAGAAGGCCACCGGCATCGCCCAGGAGCGGATCCAGGGCACGCCAGGCTGGAAAATCATCTACGACCGCCACACGGGAGCCGCTGCTGCGCCGGCGGCATCGAAGGCGCTGTGGGAACCGCGGATGGGCGGCGACATTGCCATTCCCAATCCGCTGGAGCACGTCAAACAATGACGAACGGCCGCCGCAGCCTCGCGCACAGCGTCGTCGACGGCATCGCCGCGCGCATCCGCCGCGCCGAGCTGAAGCCGGGCGAGCGGCTGCCCACCGAATCCGCGATCATGGCGGAATATGGCGTCAGCCGTTCCGTGGTGCGCGAGGCGATCTCGCATCTGCAGGCGGCGGGACTGGTCGAGACACGCCACGGCGTCGGCACCTTCGTGCTGGAGCCGCCGCTGCCGGGGACCGCCCTGGCGATCCTGGAATTGCGCATGGGGATGGAAACGGAAGCGGCCGCACTTGCAGCCGCGCGCCGCAGCGAGGCCCAGCTGGCGGCCCTGCGCGAAGCGCTGGACGACATGCAGCGGGCCCGGCAGGCGGGCGAATCGACGGTGGAGGCCGACGTGCGCTTCCACCGCATCCTCGCCGAATCCAGCGCGAACCGCTATTTCGTCGATCTGCAGAACCAGCTCGGCCGGGTGCTGAGCGCACGCGAGCGGCCGCCCGGCAGCTTCGAACGCATGCACCGCGAGCACGAGGATATCGTCGACGCCATCGCGCGCCAGGATGCCGATGCGGCGCGCGCGGCGATGCGCACCCACCTGTCGAACAGCGGCGAGCGGATGCGCAAGCGGACCGGATGATCAGGGCGCGGCGCGGGCCACCTGCTGGCGCGCGGCGAGCATCGCACCGAGGTTGTCTTCGATCCAGAGCGCCAGGTCCTTCAGCTTGCTGCTGGCCTCTTCGCCCAGCGGCGTGAGCCGGTATTCAACGCGCGGCGGCGCCACCGGATGCGCAATGCGCTGCACAAAGCCGTCCTGCTCCAGCCAGACCAGGGTCTGGGCCAGCATCTTCTCGCTGATGCCGCCGACCTTGCGGCGCAGTTCGCCGAAGCGCTGGGCGCCGTCGCCCAGGGCGACCAGCAGCAGGACGCCCCAGCGGCTCGTCACGTGCTTGAGCACGTCGCGCGAAGGACAGCGTTCGGAAAACAGGTCGCCACGCAGGGCGTGGTCCGGGGGCGTGTCGTTCATGGTCTCGGTCTCTCCTTGCCAATGATGACATCCTAAGCCATGTAGACGAACCCGGCCGTCGCATTGGGTCTAACGTGCGTGCGCAGGCGTGCGCGGGCATGAAAAAACCCGCGCTGGACAGGCCAGCACGGGTTTCGGGAATGGGGGGAGTGCGAGCACCAGGTATCTCCTGGCGTCGCCTCTTGCCGGTTGCATCCGGCGTCCGCTGCCACTGTAGGCACGCGGACCGCTTCCGGGGACAGGCGTTTCTTCAACGTACATCCGGTTTCCGCGCCACGCTATCGGTGGTGGCTGCGCCGGATCCTGAGCCGTTTTGTGGTCATTAAGATCACATGAGACTGAGTATAACGCAATTTTTGAACTTGTGTAGACGAGTTGTGCGCGCTTAATCGAAAGTGGGTTCGACTGCTTCCTCGGCGATATCCGGAGCGGCTGCAGCGGCCGGCTTGGTACGCGCGGCGAAGCGCTCGCGCAGGCGTTCGATCAGGCGCGGCTCGGCCGGGATGTCGACGTTCTGCACGGTGCGGACGCGGCGGCGCAGCAGCAGCAAGCTGCCGCCGAGGGCCAGCAGCACGGCCGCCCCGCTGCCGATCCAGCCCCATGGTAGTGCGGCGTCCGGCGCCGGCGCGGGCGCCTTGGGTTTGCGCGGGACCAGCGGCTTGATGGCGCTGATGGGCTTGGGCGCGGCCGGCAGGCTGGCTTC
>Ga0065165_1003247_pt1 | contig 11779 bp, 11 predicted proteins | sample AraplaMF_Cvi_mMF_FD_63813 | JGI IMG/M metagenome (GOLD analysis project Ga0065165, IMG submission 63813) | Arabidopsis root microbial communities from the University of North Carolina, USA - plate scrape MF_Cvi_mMF (version 2) (version 3) | ecosystem: Host-associated > Plants > Roots >... | reverse complement strand
CGCCAGCCGCCTTCAGTAGGTCAGCCAATTCCTGCCATCTCGGCCGGCCGAGATGGCAGGAATTGGCTGACCTACTGAAGGCGGCTGGCGCCGAGAAGAAGGCCCGCAAAGCAGCTGAAGATTCGTCGTTTAGTCACAAGGACACGGACGATCGCTTCCTGGCCGTGCTTCGGGCGGTCAAGGCAGATAGTCGAAAAACGTCGGCATCATCCCCGGTTCGACTGATAGCCAAGTCGTCTGAGGGAGTCGAAATCGCGATACTTGCCGTCGCCGGCAAGCACTGCAAGATTGAAATGAATCGAAGTCGGGACGAGGCTTTCGCCAAGTTTGTCATGGAGCAGCTGCCCGAACTCTACGCGAACTTCAGAAAGGAAATCCCGTCGTCTGAAGGTTAGTTGGAGATAGGAACAGAGCAAAAAGAAAAAGGCCCCCAAACGTTGCCGTCGTGGAAGCCTCTCTCATAGGTCTAAGCAGCCTGAGAATCGCATTTCCATGAATCGCAGTCAAGAGTCTTTGGCACCGTTTTGGTGAGCGGATTTCTTTTGCCTATTGGAAGGTGAAGGAAGATGCAGACTGGAAGTGTGACGACGCCCTTTGGGCGGCGGCCGATGACGCTCGCCTTGGTGAAAACTCAGTTTAGAACGGCTGAGATCAAGCAGGGCAAGTCTGTCGACAAGTGGAAGGTCTATCGCGACGCCTGCGATGCTCGTTCTCTGTTGGGCTTGCGCGATCGCGCGCTTGCCGTTTTGAACGCGCTGCTGTCGTTTTACCCCGAGACGGAGCTCAAGGAGGACGGGAACCTCATAGTGTTTCCGTCTAACACTCAGCTGATTGCGCGAGCAAACGGGATAGCCGGCACGACGCTTCGGGAGAATCTAGCAGTCTTGGTCGAGGCTGGAATAATCCAGCGACACGACAGTCCCAATGGCAAGCGATACGCTCGGAAGGACTCGGATGGCTCCATAGAGACCGCTTACGGCTTCAGTCTCGCGCCGCTCCTTGCTCGCTCGGAAGAACTTGCGCTCCTGGCTCAGCGCGTCGTGGAAGCCAATCGGCGTCTGAAAATTACCAAGGAGCGAATTACGATCGCACGCAGAGACTTGCGCAAGCTGATCTCCGCCGCTGTTGAAGACGGCGTCCCAGGCGATTGGGAGAAGGTTGAGGAGGTTTATATTGCCGCCATGTCGCGACTGCGGCGTGCAAAGACACTCGATGACTTGGCAGGTATCCTCGATGAGCTAGAGCTTCTCAGAGATGAAGTGGTCAATCTGTTGGAAAGCCACGTCAATCCAGAAGAATCCGACACCAATGATAGCGGATCCCGTCAGCACATACAGAATTCAAATACCGAATCCATCAATGAACTTGAACCTAGCTCAGAAAAAGAGCAGGGCGCGAAGTCGAGTAAATTTTATGAACGAAGTGGCGAGCCGATAAAGCCCTTCCCACTCGGGATGGTGCTGAGGGCCTGCCCGGAAATCTCAGCGTACGGTCCAGGGGGATCGATTGGGAGTTGGCGGGATCTGATGACGGCCGCGGTCGTAGTCCGATCGATGTTGGGGGTGAGCCCTTCAGCCTACCAGGACGCCTGCGAGGCGATGGGACCTGAAAACGCCGCGGCGGCGATGGCGGCGATATTGGAGAGGGCAGGACATATCAACAATGCTGGAGGTTATCTTCGTGACCTGACATCGAGGGCGCGGAGGGGCGAATTTTCACTCGGACCCATGCTGATGGCGCTTCTTCGAGGAAAGGAGAGCGGCACGACACTCGCCGTGAGCTAAGAAACAATTCGTGGCTGAAGATACTAGTTTTGCGAGGGTGAGGTTTTGAGGTAAAGCCCAATGTTGTCAGCTGACTACAAGCTAGTGTGTTGAAATTCCTGCAGGCAGGGTCTCGCGATTAACTGCAAAGCGGCAACTGCGTTGCACGCTCTTGGTCTCTGAGGTAGCGATTATCTTCGTCGGGTGAAACGCGAGCTTCTCCTAAGAAAGATTCGAGCTTTTGTTCACGCGGGCGAGCGACCATCGGGAGGGATCATTGGAAACAGGAAGGGCTGTAAGCGAGCCTATGCGGAGAGCGATCGACCAGCACAACGCGTTCAACCTCAGGATAAAGCTTCTATTCGGATCACTGAACAAAGTGATGGATGAGGGACTCAAAGACAATCTTCCAATTGCGCTTCCATATGGGAGAAGAGCCTCGGGGTGAGCCGAAAACCTGGAATTCATCTGTCGACGGTCATGCTGCCGCGCTGCTATTGGCGGAACTGGGCATTGTCCGAGCCGCTTCCGCCTTCGAAGACTACTTGCAGGGGGTGATCGCTGAGATGGATCGAGCGCAAATTCCAACGCCGACATCGACGCAATCGGATCTCATTGAGCGGGTGCTCCAGCGTCTCTCGACAGAACCGTCGGCAAAGCCCTCATTGGCGAGGGTGCGTTTTTTTGATTGCGCACGAAACTGCATCGTGCATCAGATGGGCCGAGCTAACAACGAGTTAGCAACCCTCAGCACCGCCAAAGAATTACACGACTCCTTAGCTGCCCCCAGTGCGCGCAAGAAAGCGAAATGGAAGCCCGCGATACCATCGATCTTGCTCGGTGGACAGGTAGAATGGAGGCCGAGGCACGCAATCCTAGCCTCGGACGCATACTATCGAGTTGCAGCTGCGATCGATCGCGGGCTTGTCGATTTTCTGGGGCCGTCTCGTTTGGTTGCCATGGCTGCCCATTGGGCAGTGGTAGACCCTGTTCCATCGCTGACAGCGCGCAGTTCACTTATCACAACCATACGTTCGGCGCTAAACGATCGCTACTCTATGAGGGTGGAGGCGGAGGAAATCGGACCTTTGTTGAAATCAATCGACAGATGGGATCACTTTAAATCCGTCTTTCTTTTGAAGTATCCGGATCGGGCCATCTAAGCTGCGTGTTGCGAAACGCCAGCCCCGCGTTCTCGCAGCTGGTGACTGCAATCAGAGCAGCATCTGCTCCGGTGACTCGATATTTACAACATGTGTGCCGCACGCCCGCTGCGTCGCGTTGCGTTATTGTAGTAACTTGATGCCTGCTGGACAGATCGATGGCGCGACTGCTCCATTGCCTCGGGCAGGGGTATTCCGCGGTTCGCCGCTTCGGTGAGGTAGCCTGATCGCAGCCCGTGCGCCGAAAACTCCCCCACCTCAAGCCCTGCCATTGCCACGCGCTGCTTGAGAATGGCGTTGACGGCCTGCGGATCGAGCGCCCGGCCCGAAACCTTGCCCCAGCGATCGATCGCCCGAAACACACTGCCGCTGTCGATCTTTGCCGCCTGCAGCCAGGCGTTCAGCGCCTCGATCGGCCGTCCGGTGAGATAGACCACTTCATCCTCACCGCCGCCGCTGTTCTTGGTGCGGCCGAGATGGATCGACAGCGAGGGGAGGGGCGTATCGTCCTCGGTGATCACCGGCGGTTCGACGGTGAATTGCTCGGTGCGTAAGCCGACGACCTCGCTGCGCCGGCGGCCGCCGGAGGCAAAGGCAACCATCAGGATCGCGCGGTCACGCAGGTCCCGCAAACTGTCGCTGCAGCAGGTCGCCAATAGTTTTGCCAGCACGTCGCCGGTGACGGCCTTGGCGCTCTTGCGGCGACGCGTCTGAGGGACGGCACGCACGGCGAGGCGGATCGCCGACTTGAGGGCAGGGGAGGCGAAGGTGCCGCCGAGGCCGCGCCACTTGGTCAGAGTCGACCAGTTCGCCAGCCTCCGGCGCACTGTTGCCGGCGCATGTGGCCCCAGCGATTTGAGAAGGCCCTCGCGGCGCAAAACCTGGTCGACTTCGAGCGGCATGCCGTGCTCGGGATCGGTCTCGCGGCGCCGTGGATCCCACAGATGGTGGGCGACAAATTTCAGCATCAGTGCCTCGGGCGCCGGCCAGGGGAGCGGCGCGCCGGTCGCGGCAACCGACCATCCTTCGAGGTAAGCCAGATCCGAGGCCAGTGCGCGAAGGGTATTTTCGCCGATGCCTTCCTTGACCAGGTGACGCAGGGTTTCGACGTCCTGGTCGGTCAGCAGCTCGGCGAGCTTGTCGCGCCGATTGATCGGCAGCACCGCTGCGACCGCGTCGAGCATCTCTGCGCGGCGTTCAACGGCATCGCTCATGCCCGCCACGTTCGGGGGCTCCGGCTAAGAAATCCCACCGGGTGTGTCATGCCACCGCATTCCTACGCAGGCGGCGCACAGAGTTGTCAATGCGCCCCGCAGGCGCCTTAAAGCGCTTGAACGCAGCTTTGTAGACCTTTTCCATGCCCTTTAGAGCGTCGTGTCCGAGTTCGGCCCTCGCTGCCAACGTACGCAAGACGTTGAGATTTGCTCTCGCCAACGGATCATCCGGGTCGAGGGGATGGTCGTTATCCGGCAAGATGTAATTCTCATGGAGATGGGGAGCCAATTTTGGCTTCAGGCTCGCTAGCCTGTTCTTGTCAGGCGGACCATAAATCTCTGCCGTTATCCCCGCGAGCAGGTCGGCTATCTGCAGGCCTGGGAGGTCTATGGATCTGCCGAATGTGATCGGTCGCGCCATGTTCAGGCGCCACATGACCATTCGATTTTCGCCATTGATCGGCAACTTTTCATCTCGATCGATCCAGATGGAAAAGAACTCGTTCATCGCCAGGAGGGGCTTCGATTCATCACAGGTCACCGCTACACGACGATGTCGATGACCGAGCCCCTGCGCCAAGATCGAGTGAAGGGCGGTCGACGTCAAATCGAGAACCCATTGCCCCGTTTCGCTGTCTCTGAGGTGTTCCGATTCCCGATCGATCAGTTTCCGGTACCCGCGCGCGAACCGGAGAACTTCCTTCAAAACCAGCGCGTCCTCCGGAAGGGCAGGTGTAGCAGCAAAGATGTTGGGGGCATCAGTCGGATCGAACGATTTCATAAATTGCTTCAGTTCAACGGCGATACCTTCAGCCGGTCCGTCAAAGTCCTTAATCGTGCGATGGACGGCAGAGGCGACGAGCCGATGAAGGCCGTTCGAATAGAAGAGCACGCTTTGATCGGCCAGAACCGGTTCGAAAATGTACTCGAACGTCTTTCCCGCCAACGCTAGTCTCTTATCCATCACGATGGTAAGAAAGCGATTGCGTGTAACGTCAAGCACGAGTTCGGCGATCTCCTGCCAGTCGTCTCGTTTACGTAGGCCTGTTTTCCCCGCGGCTTTCAATTCAGCAGCCTGAATCGGCCGGGATCGGCTGGTACGAATTCGGTCGACCAGGGCAGCCGATTCATCGGCGGAAAGGTCGTGCGCTGCATATGCGAAGACGGGCTGCTCGCGATTGATCAGGTCTCCGCCGGTGTAGCCGGATTCGTCGCACCAGATCGCTTGAGGTTCCGCGAGGGCAGTTGTGGGTGTCATAGGCACTCCAAGCGATTATTTCGGCTTAACGGTCGATATATCATCTGTCGATCAGCTTGGTTAAGCGGAATCAATTTCCTTTGAATGATACAGTTTATTACCTGCCGGGATCACTGGAATCTTTCGGAATGACCGGAATGCGCCAATAGCGGCGGTCCCCACTCTGGCACTCGTGGATTGGCTGGACGACTCCAACCCTGGGCTTAACACTTCAGTTCGATCGGAACACGATAAGGGTCGCGCCGATAGCAAGCAGAAGAGCGCCTACCATTGCGTATTCGTAGCCTCGAATACTCCCGATCTTGACAATGTCGATGGCCAAACCGAAGGCTAGTTGGGTGCCGACGAGTGTCGCTATCGTCGCTGCAGCCCCAACACGTCGGTAGCCGAGGATGCTCGCCAAACACGAAGAACGATCCGAGAAGTCCCGGCAGCACATTCCAGACCTTGAAGGAGCCCCACGCCTCTTGGATCGCAGGCCTGCCAGACCGTGCAATCAGTATTCCGAGAAGGGCAACAAGGCCGACTGCGGAATTCAAGACCAATGGAATAAGTATGGTCGAAGAACTCGCGGAGATGCGGGCCATCAAGAAGTTTTGCGCGATGAGAGCTGCACCTGCTGCCGCCAACAGGACGAATACGGCAGACGGCATTTTTTCCTCACTGGCTCTTCGGTGAACCGTTGGGATCGAGGGTCAATTGCATGAATGCGAGATCAAGCCACTTACCGAATTTGGTGCCGACCTGTTTGAGATGGCCAACGTGTTCGAAGCCGAGCTTTTCGTGGAGCCGAACGGAGCCGAGGTTCTCGGCTTCAATCCCGGCGACCATGACATGCTTGCCGATGATGCGCGCCCGCTCGATAAGTGCGTTCATGAGGCCCTTGCCCGTCCCCTTGCCGCGCTGGTCAGCCCTGACATAGACCGAGTGCTCGACGGTGTGTCTGTATCCGTCGAAGGCTCGCCAGTCGCCGAAGGAAGCGTAGCCAACGACTTGGCCGTCCGTTTCGACGGCGACGAGAACCGGATACCCCAGCCTCGTGCGATCGGCCAGCCAAGCGCCCCTGTTGGCGACATCCACCTCGACGTCGTTCCAGATCGCCGTCGTGTTGACAACGGCGTGATTGTAGATGTCGGTGATACTGGGGATGTCGGCCTCGAGGGCGTCGCGGATATCCATGGTTGCTTCCATTTCGCTTAATATAATAGATTATTGTCTACTATATTAAACAATCACGGGCAAGCCAATTTTGCTCGATTAGGACACGGTCAGGGCGGCGACCGCGTAGACGCAATCGCGACCACTCTCGTTCTTGAACACGCAGTCCGTCGGCGGCCCAAGCTCAAGGCAATCGCCTTCCTTCATCTCGTGTCTTGTATGGCCTTCAATGAACACGAGCTCGCCTGAGAGCACCCAGACGAGCTGGCGCAGGAAGGCATATGCCGAGGCTGGCATGGGCACGTCCTTGCCAGCGGGTAGAGTGACATTGACGAGGTCCAGCGGCATGTCCGAACGCGGGGAAACGTGGCGTCGAAGGTATCCCGTCTCGGGATCGGTCCAAGTCGGCTGATCCGCCTTCCTGAGGAGGCGGCCCTGCTGTATCTCGGCGCGCGCCATCAAGGTGGACATGCTCAGGCCGAATGCCCCTGAAAGCTTCCCCAGCATGTTGGCGGTGGGACTGCTTTGGCCCCGCTCGACCTTGTAAACCATGGCGCGGGACACCGATGCCTTTTCCGCAAGGTCGCTCAACGACCATCCTCGGCTTTCGCGCTCGGTTCGGATGCGGGCACCGATGCGTTGATCCATATTATCTTCGTTGCTCATCGTGCTACAATAGTAGACACACGTGCGGTCTTCAAGGGGCGTCACCCAACGGCGACGCCTCTGCAGGTCAAGTGGACTGCTTGAGCAACTTGACGAAGGTTTCCGACGAGATAACGGGAGCGAAGAAGTTGTTGATGCGCTCCATTGCGGCCTTCTCCTGTTCGGGTTTCTGGCAACCGCACGCGTCGCCGATGACGATGGGAAGGTATCCGTTATCACGGGCGAGACGCGCATTGCCTTCGATGCACCAATCGAGATGGATGCCCGTGAGCACGATGACCTCGACCTTCTTGCAGCCATGATGACGGGTTTGGGCCAAGCGGAGCCGTCCCTGTAGACACCTTTCAATTTCTAGCGTCTTCCGACTGTCATCGTCGAGGAGCATTCTTAGATCAGCAGCAGTTGATCGTGGCCACGCCGATACGTCTGCCAGGAGGTCTCAATGGCGCAGACACCTGACAGGATGCTCATCAGCGAGACAGCTTGGCAAAAGGCTTTAGCTCGCGAAGCGGTCATTCGGCCCATAGCTTTCGTAAAGAAGTTTACTGGCCCGGAGAGATTATCCGCATGCAGGCAGTTGGGCCTAAGGCCAACACGGTTCTATCAGCTGCTGGCCCAGTTCCGGCGAAAACCCGTTACCAGTTCCCTTCTTGATGTGCCGCCCGGCCCAGAGAAGGGGCAGCGGCTCTTATCTTCGGAACTGGAAGATGCCGTCGCGTGTGGCATCAAGGAGATCTATTGCTGCCCCGAGCGGCCTACGATCACCGCCGTCCATGATCATGTCCGGGTAATTTGCCGTCAGCGAAATCTGCCCGCACCATCTTGGAAAGCAGTCAAAGTTCGAATTGATCAATCTGATCGGCAAAAGCTGACCAAGGCCAGGGAAGGCGGCCGCGCCGCACGTCAGCGATACACGCCTGCCGTGGGGGAATACTCAGCACGGCAAGCCATGGAAATCGTGCAGATTGATCATACATTGGTTGATCTCTTCGTTGTTGACGCTGTAAACCGCCAACCATTGCAACGTCCCTGGCTGACGTTGGCGATCGATGTCGCCAGCCGCATGGTGGCCGGCTTCTACCTGAGCCTTGAGCACCCATCTTCGACATCCGTCGCTTTGGCCATCCGGCACATGGTTTTACCGAAGGCATCGTCGCTCGCGGATCGAAACGTGGCCGGCGATTGGCCCGTCCATGGTTTGCCCACTGCCATTCATCTCGACAATGCGCGGGAGTTTCGGGGGAAAGCGCTCGCCTGGGGAGCGGCCGAGCACGGCATCAATCTCATCCATCGACCAGTCGCTCGTCCACATTACGGTGGTCATATCGAGCGGCTTATTGGCACGATGATGGGCGCCGTTCACTTTCTCCCCGGCTCAACGTCGAGCGATATCGGCTCCCGCGGCGACTACGATCCGCAAAAGCATGCAGTCATGACCTTTGACGAGCTGGAGCGGTGGCTCACCCTTGAGATCGTCGGCCGCTATCACGCCGATATCCACCGTGCGCTGAAGATTCCCCCTCGCCTGGCTTGGGAAGATGCCATACTCGCCCGCCGTGAGCCTCTACGGCTTCCATACGACGAGCACCGTTTTGTCCTGGATTTCCTGCCGTTCGAGGAACGCGTCATCCGCCGAGACGGACTTCACCTGTTCGGCCTAAAATACTGGGACGATGTCTTGAGCCCATGGACCGGTGCGCCGGACAAGATGCGGGTTCGCTACGATCCTCGGGATATTTCCTGCGTGTTCGTCGACGGGCCAAGCGGCGAAAGCTGGCCGATTCGGTTCGCGGACCTCGGACGGCCGCGGATCACGCTCGGGGAGCACCGGCAGGCCGTGACCGCTTTGAAGGCTCGTGGACCGCAATCGGTTGATGAGCACCTGATCTTCGAGACAATCGAAGCCCAGCGACAGATTGTCGAGATGGCGGCGCGCCAAACGCGGAGTGTCCGTCGGGGAGCTGAAAGACAGTCACGAGCACTGGCGGCGACTGACCGGAAGCAAGCAGAAATGACGGATGATACCGATGAAGACGATTTCTTAGATTTGGCACCGTTGTCGGTGGAGGAATGGTCGTGACGGAATATCCCCATCTTCTGCCGGCCTATCGCCATTATGCCGAGATGGGGATTGAAGAACGGGTCGCCTGGATCCGTGCGGATCGGTGGTTGGAAACAGCCGATGCGAGGGCTGCGTTGGCACGGCTTGAAGATCTGCTCTCCTATCCGCCGCGGGATCGAATGCCTTGTCTGCTTCTCTACGGCGATACCGGCATGGGAAAGACAAAAATCATCCGAAAGCTTCTTCGCGATCACCAGCCCATCTTCGATCGTGGGACCGGGGTGACGAGCATGCCGGTCGTTGCGATGCAGATGCCGGCCGAACCCGTCGAACGCGACGTCTACGGCGAACTCCTCAATGCGATGAATGCACCGAGTCCAAGCGGAGACGCGACGTTCCGACTGAAGACCACTTGCCGAACCCTCATGCGCAGGATGGGTGTGCGGATGCTGATCATCGATGAGATCCATGCCATGCTTACCGGGACATATCGGCAGCAACGGGTGTTCCTCAACGTCATCCGCTTTCTGGCGAATGATCTGAAAGTCCCGTTGATCTGCGCCGGTACCGATCTCGCCCGGCAGGCGTTGTTGACGGATCCTCCGCTCGCGGAGAGGTTCGAAGCAATTCACCTGAAGCGCTGGTCCAATACGCAACAGCTCGCCCAATTGCTCGCAAGTCTCGGAAGCATCCTGCCTCTGCGTGAGCCCTCACAGCTTGGGACCGCAGCGGTGCGCCGCAAGGTGCTAGACATGACAGACGGCGTCACGGTGCGAATTTTTCGCCTGATCGAGACAGTTGCGGTCGAAGCCGTCCGAAATGGGAAAGAGAGGATCACCTTGGAGAGCTTCGATGGTGACAACCTTGTCCTGCCGCTTGTGGCGATGGCGCGCCGCACTGAAGGCCGTCTGCAGCGGCATGCAAACCAGTGAGACCGGTGCGGCTGCTGGCGATCGCCCCGCGGCCCTTTGAGGATGAGCTCCTGAGCTGTTGGCATTGGCGGGTGGCGAGCCATTATTCCAGTTCACCCCGGCAGGTCGAGAACTGGATAAGTGGCTCTTCGAGAGTTTCGACCCCGCATCTCTTCAACCATGATATCCCGACCGACCAGTCCGCAACCCGATTATGGGCGCTTGCCTGTCGCCTGCGGCAAGGCGATCTGGAGCGACTGTCCCTGCGGGCGACGGGGCGCAGCAGGGCGTCATTCGTCAGCGATCCTGGCCATCGAGGCGTTTGTCCGGCATGTTTGGATGAAGATGCCCAGGAGGGGAGGGACCACTATTGCCGACGATCTTGGGCACGCGTCGAAGCCGTAGTCTGCCCTCAGCACAAGACTGGGCTCGAGATTAACTGCGGCGGGTGTTTCCGCACCGGTCTGTTTCAGTTTCGGTCTACGCCTGCCGGAGTCGTCAGACTGTTTTGCCGTGAATGCGATGCGGTTGTGTCGGCGCGGCGGTTCCAGCGCCGCAATCAGACAGACTTGCTGCAGGTCGCCTCGTTGGTAGGCGAGGCAATAAGCAAGGGCGGGTCGGGGTTTGAACGCATTGAGGTGGCAAGCCGCTTCCTCTGGTCGCCGCGGCCGGAAGGGATGCCATACATCGCCGCGCAGGGTTTCCCGCTGCCACATGGCCAGCGACCGCCAGTCACTGCAAGCACGCCGCCGCTGGCCAGCCTTCCACCGGCATGGCGAGCCGTGACCATTACGGCCATCGCAGACCTCCTCTTTCAGGAGACCGCCAAGAAGGCTCTACTCTCTTCCTCCGTTCGCGAAGCCTTTCGGCAATTCGAGCGCGGGTCGGCCCCAGACTATCATCCTGTACCTCTACCAACGCGGGCGACGTCAGTCCTAAATCTCCGTGCGGAAACCGAATACCGGCAGCTCGCTCGCGGCATTGTCGAAAGCGAAGGCTGGAAATCGGTGCTGTCCAAAACAGGCCGCGCGAGAAACCGGGCAATCGGCAAGCTGATGCTCCGCGCCCTCAATGACGGATAAGGCCGAACCGATGTGCCTCGTCCAGCAGGTGGCGGACCGAGGATGGCTGCCATTTGCGGCCACCGCGCGCCGGCCGCTCACCCATCTGATCCAGTTGCGCGGCAATGTCGCGCAGCGACAGGCCGGGATCAGCAATGGCAATCGCCGCAACTAGCTTCATCAGGTGATCTTCTGGGGCACGACGGGGCGAGCGCGCCAAGAGCTCGGGATCTGCCAGCTTTTCGCGGACCATGCGATGCACGGCTCGACGTAGCCTTTCTACCGTCCAGTCGTGGCCTCGGCGATTGAGCACCCGCACGACATTATCCCAGCTGTGTTTTGGACGAAGTTGCCGAACGGTCGGGAGCCAGGTTTGCGCAGAGGAGATCAGCTCGTCGAGATAGATTTTTTCACGGGCCTTCGACACCGCCTTGATCGCTTCCGGCCGTCTCTCCCGAAGGCCTGGATTGCCTGGCAGCTTGCCGCGGGCTTTTGCCGCCTTGATGCCGGCCTTGGTTCGCTC
>Ga0065165_1003246_pt1 | contig 11779 bp, 11 predicted proteins | sample AraplaMF_Cvi_mMF_FD_63813 | JGI IMG/M metagenome (GOLD analysis project Ga0065165, IMG submission 63813) | Arabidopsis root microbial communities from the University of North Carolina, USA - plate scrape MF_Cvi_mMF (version 2) (version 3) | ecosystem: Host-associated > Plants > Roots >... | reverse complement strand
GTTCGCGCTGATGGTGCTGAACATCGACCGCTTCAAGCAGATCAACGACACGCTCGGGCTGGGCTTCGGCGACCGCGTGCTGCTGGAGGTCACCGACCGCATCAAGGCCAGCCTGCGCAACGTCGACACGGTTGCGCGGCTGGGCGGCGACGAGTTCGTGCTGCTGGTGCACCAGGCCGATGCCGCGACCGCCGAAGCCACCGCGCGTCGCGTGATCGACGCGATGGCGCGCCCGTTCACGCTCGACAGCGTCAGCTTCACCGTCACCTGCAGCATCGGCATCGCGCTGTGCCCGGCCGACGGCGACAGCGCCGACGACCTGATGCGCCGCGCCGACGCCGCGATGCACCGCATGAAGGAGGCGGGGCGGGCGAGCTTCCGCTTCCACCAGCCGCGCGGCGATGCCGGCGAGCGCTCCGACAACTCGCCGATGCAGATCGACCATGCGATGCGCCAGGCGCTGGCGAGCGGCCAGTTCCGCCTGCACTACCAGCCGCAGATCGACCTGAAGAGCGGCCAGGTGATCGGCGCCGAAGCGCTGATCCGCTGGCGCGACCCGGTGCTCGGCGAGGTTTCGCCGGGCGAGTTCATCCCGGTGGCCGAGGAGAGCGGCTTCATCATCCCGATCGGCGACTGGGTGCTGGCGCAGGCAGTGCGGCAGGCCGCCGCGTGGCGCGCCAACGGGCTGGAGATGCCGGTGTCGATCAACGTCTCGGCGCTGCAGTTCCAGCAGCCCGACTTCATCGACCGCGTGGCCGACGCGTTGAAGGGCGCGAGCCTGCCGGCCCGGCTGCTCGAGCTGGAGCTCACCGAATCGATCCTGATCCACGACGCGGCCGGCGCCCTGCAGCGGCTGCAGGCGCTGGAGCAGCTCGGCGTGCAGATGGCGATCGACGACTTCGGCACCGGCTATTCGAGCCTGGGCTACCTGAAGCGCTTCCCGATCGCGCGGCTGAAGATCGACCGCAGCTTCATCAAGAACCTGCCCGACGACACCAGCGATGTCGCGATCGTCAACGCGATCATCCAGCTCGGCCGGGCGCTGAACCTGCGCGTGATCGCCGAGGGCGTCGAGACGGAGGCGCAGCGGCAGTTCCTGCACGACGCCGGTTGCGACGAATTCCAGGGCTTCCTGTTCGCGCCGGCGCTCGACCACGGCAGCTTCGAAGGCCGCATCGGCCACGGCTCGCCGGTGCCCCGCAGCGTGCGGCTGGTCCACCCCGCGTGACATGAACTGACACGCTTCGACGGATGTTGTGCCGGACAGAAAAGTCCGCACGCTGCGAGGCGTTTGTTTTTTCCCTACATTTTGGGGATCCCGGAGGATCCCGATGAGCCCTCTTGAACGAACGCTGGAGCAGCGCGTCGAAGCGCTGGGTGTGCCGATGGCGGTGGTGCTGCCCGGCGGACAACGGCTCGGCCATGCGCAGCCGACGGTGACGATACGGCTCAACGAGCTGTCGCCGCTGGTGCACATCGCCGGCGGCCAAGTCGGCCGGGTTGCGCAGGACTATGTCGAGGGCCGGCTCGATTTCGACGGCACGGTGCGCGACCTGATGGCCATCGCCGCCCAGCTGATCGACGACGACCCGACCAAGTCGGAGGCCAGCGGCGCACCGCTCGCCTGGTGGCGCACCATCACGCGGGCCGCGCGATCGCGGGCGCGCCACAGCACCGAATCCGACGCCCAGCAGGTCCAGTTCCACTACGACGTCTCGGACGATTTCTACGCGCTGTGGCTGGACCCGCGCAAGGTCTACTCCTGCGCGTATTTCCGCGAGGGCAGCCTGTCGCTCGCGAAGGCGCAGGAGGCCAAGCTCGACCACATCTGCCGCAAGCTGATGCTGCGCGACGGCGAGCGCTTCCTCGACATCGGCGCCGGCTGGGGCGGGCTGCTGATGTGGGCCGCGCAGCACTACGGCGTGCGGGCGCACGGCATCACGCTGTCGAAGAACCAGCATGCCCACGTGACCCAGCTGATCGAGCGCTGCGGGCTGCGCGGGCGCGTCACGATGGAGCTGCGTGACTACCGCGAGCTGCCCGAAGACGAGCCCTTCGACAAGATCGCGTCGGTCGGCATGTTCGAGCACGTCGGCCATGTGCAGCTGCCGGCCTACTTCGACAAGATCCGCCGGCTGCTGAAGCCGGGCGGGCTGCTGATGAACCACGGCATCACCGCCGGCAGCACGCGCAACGACCAGCTCGGCGCCGGCATGGGCGACTTCATCGAGCGCTACATCTTCCCCGGCGGCGAGCTGCTGCACATGTCGCACGTGCTGAAGGTGATGAGCGAATCGCAGCTCGAGCCGCTCGATGCCGAGAACCTGCGCCCGCACTACGCGCGCACGCTGTGGGCCTGGAGCGCCGCGCTCGAGAAGCAGCTCGACAAGGCGCGCGAGCTGACCGGCGAATCGGTGGTGCGCGCCTACCGGCTCTACCTCGCCGGCAGCGCGATGTGCTTCGAGCAGGGCTGGATCTCGCTGTTCCAGATGCTGGCCGCGCGGCCGGACGGCGATCCGGCCAGCGGCCCGATGCGCGGCGCACAATCCGGGTTCCCGTTCAACCGCGAGTACATGTACCGATGATCTACAAGTTCAAATCGAAGGCGGCCGGCGACGTGATCATGATGGGCCCGAACGGTGACCAGGTGCTGCGCCTGATCGGCAAGACGCCGGGCGCGACCGGCATCATCGAGCCGGCGCAGATGCCAGGCGCGATCGGCGCGCTGGAAGCTGCCATCGCGCAGGACGAGGCGGCGCGCAAGGCGGCCGAGCAGGAGGCCGCGGCCGCCGGCAAGAAGCTGCCGCCGGCCGACGGCGTGAACCTGCGCCAGCGCGCCTGGCCGCTGGTCGAGATGATGAAGCGCTCGCAATCGGCCGACGCCGAGATCACCTGGGGTGTCTGAGTGCGGTTCGAAAGGGAACAGCGATGAAACTGTGGAGTGACAGCTGGATCAACGGGGACCGCATCCCGGCCCGCCATGCCGCCGGGCGGCTGGACGGCAGCGCCGGTGTCGGCTTCTCCGACAACCTGAACCCGCACCTGGCCTGGAGCGAGGTTCCGGCCGGCACGCAGTCGCTGGCGCTGATCTGCCACGACTTCGACGTGCCCAGCCGCGGCGACGACGTGAACCAGCCCGACCGCGAGGTGCCGAGCGACCTGCCGCGGGTCGACTTCTTCCACTGGGTGATGGTCGACCTGCCGGCCAGCCTGTCGGCGATCGCCGAAGGCGAGTTCAGCCGCGGCTTCACCCCGCGCGGCAAGCCGGGCCCGCAGACGTTGCACGGCGCGCGGCACGGCCTGAACGACTACACCGGCTGGTTCGCCGGCGACGCCGAGCGGGCCGGCCGGTATTTCGGCTACGACGGCCCGTTCCCGCCGTTCAACGATTCGCTGGTGCACCACTACGTGTTCACGCTGTATGCGCTGGACATCGACCGCGCGCCGGTCGACGACGTGTTCACCGGCGCGCAGGTGCGCGACGCGATCGCCCGCCATGTGCTGGCCGAGGCCACGCTGTCCGGCACCTACACGCTGAACCGGCGCCTGGCCTGATGCCCTTGCCACCGATCCCATGCAACTGACCCGCATCCTCGCGATCCGCCACGGCGAGACTGCGTGGAATGTCGATGGCCGCATCCAGGGCCACACCGACATTCCGCTGAACGACAAGGGCCGCTGGCAGGCCGGGCGCCTCGGCGCCGCGCTGGCGCACGAGCAGATCGACCTGGTGTTCGCGAGCGACCTGCAGCGCGCCCTCGAGACCGCGCAGGCGGTCGCGCGGCCGCACGGGCTGCCGGTGCAGGCCGACGCCGGCCTGCGCGAGCGCAGCTTCGGCCTCTTCGAAGGCTGGACCTTCGCCGAGATCGAGGCGCGCTGGCCCGAGCAGAGCATGCGCTGGCGCCAGCGCGACCCCGAGTACGGCCCCGAAGGCGGCGAGAACCTGCAGCAGCTGTCGGCGCGCTGCGTCGGCGCCGTGACGCGGCTGGCCGAGGCGCACCTCGGCCGCAGCATCGCGATCGTCGCGCACGGCGGCGTGATGGACTGCCTGTACCGCGCCGCCGCCCGCATCGACCTGCAGGCACCGCGCTCGTGGCAGCTTGGCAATGCGAGCATCAACCGGCTTCTCTACACGCCCGAGGGCTTCACGCTGATCGGCTGGAACGACACGCACCATTTCGACGGCGTCGAGGCGCCGGCGCTGGACGACCCCGGCAACGCGACCGGCCAGGCGATCCCCGACCGCGTGGGCCACGCGGCATGACGGGGGTACGGGTCGGCGACCCGGTCACGGCGGTTGCGACGCCGGCGCTGGTGATCGACCTCGACGCGATGGAGCGCAACCTGGCGCGCATGGCCACGTTCGCGCGCGAGCACCGGCTGAAGCTGCGCCCGCACGCGAAGATGCACAAGAGCGCTCACATCGCCGCGCTGCAGATCGCCGCCGGCGCGGTCGGCGTCTGCGTGCAGAAGCTGTCGGAGGCCGAGGCGCTCGCGGCCGGCGGTGTCGGCGACATCTACATCAGCAACGAGATCGTCGATGCGGCCAAGCTGGCGCGGGTGGCCGCGCTGGCCGGGCGGATCCGGCTCGCGATCGCGGTCGATTCGCCGCTCGGCATCGACCGCCTCGCGCTCGCGTTGAAGGCGGCCGGCAGCGCGCTCGACGTGTTCGTCGAGATCGACGTTGGCCAGGGCCGCTGCGGCGTCGCGCCGACCGCGGCCGGCGCGCTCGCGCACCAGGTGGTGTCGCACGGGCTGCGCTTCGCCGGGCTGCAGGCGTACCACGGCAAGGCCCAGCACCTGCGCAACGCCGACGAGCGCGCGGCGGCGATCCGCCATGCGGTCGCGCTGACGCGAGCCGCGCAGGCGTCGGTGACGGCAGCCGGCATCGCCTGCCCGCTGGTGACCGGTGCCGGCACCGGCAGCTTCGCGTTCGAGGCGGCCAATGGCGTCTGCGGCGAGCTGCAGGCCGGCAGCTACCTGTTCATGGACCGCGACTACGCCGACAACCAGCCGACGCCGGGCGCGCCGGTGTTCGAGCACGCGCTGTTCGTCAAGAGCCAGGTGGTCAGCCGCGGCGCGTCGCATGCCGTGGTCGACGCCGGCCACAAGTCGCATGCCATCGACAGCGGGCTGCCTCGCACCTGGCAGCGCGAGCTGGTGTTCGCGAACGGCGGCGACGAGCACGGCATCCTGCACCCGGGGCGCGATGCGCTGCCGGCGCTGGGCGACACCGTGTGGCTGGTGCCGGGACATTGCGATCCGACGGTCAACCTGCATGACCGCTATGTCGCGGTGAGGGGTGGCCTGGCGGAGGGCGTCGTCGAAGGCGTGTGGCCGGTCGATGCGCGGGGATGCGTGGTGTGATGCCCGTGGCCCGGAAGCAGCGCAGCGGCTTCCGGGATTCAGCTTCTAGAGTTCATCCCGCCGAGGCAGGTCCGCCCCACGCCGCGAGCAGGTGATCGCCGCGGCCTTCGCCGCGAAGTCCAGCGCCTGCCCCAGCTGCGCCGACGCCAGCGCCGCAATCGCCGCGCCGTTCAGCGCGTCGCGCTCGGCCAGCCAGGTCAGCAACGCCGCCTGGAAGGTGTCGCCGGCACCGACGGTGTCGATCACCGTCACCACCACCGGCTTTGCCTCGGCCTGCGCCGACGCGGTCCAGCCGATCGCCCCCTGGGCCCCGCGCGTCACCACCACCAGCGCGACGCCGGCCGCCAGCCACTGCCTCGCCAATGCCTCGTGCTCGACCCCCGGATACAGCAGCGCCAGGTCCTCGTCGCTGACCTTCAGCAGGTGCGTGCGCGGCAGCATCCACTGCAGCTGCTCGCGCCAGCGCCCGACATCGGGTTCGACGTTCAGCCGGATGTTCGGGTCGTACGAGATCAGGCAGCGGCGATGTTCGCGCTCGACCAGCGTGCGCAATGTGCCGGCCACCGGCTCGACGACGGTGTTGAACGAGCCGACGTGGATCACCGTCGCATCGGTTGGCACGCGCTGCAGCGCCTCGACCGGCACTTCGCGGTCGGCCGCGCCATGCCCGTAGAACGCATACGACGGCACGCCGGCCGCATCGAGCCCGACCAGGCCCAGCGTCGTCGGCGCGCTGCTGACGTGCAGCGCCCGCGTGTCGACGCGCTCCGCCTGCATCGCCGCCACCAGCCGCTCGCCGAGGAAGCCGCTCGACACGCCGCCGAAGAACGCCACCGGCTGCGCCAGCCGCGCCAGCCCGACCGCGACGTTGAACGGCGAGCCGCCGATGCGCGCATCCAGGCTGATGCCGGTCGGCGTCGAGCCGGTCGAGAACACATCCATCAAGGCTTCGCCACACACCACGAACATCGAACGCTCCAGGAGATAAGACGCCAGCTTGCCCGCCAGCGGGACGCGGAGGCTACAGGGTTTTCCATTAATCAATCAACTTGATTTATTAAACGCCGCTGTCCATACTTTGCGGCGCGTTCCCGATACGCCACCTCACCACACCACAACGGAGACAAGCCATGCGCCTGAAGACCCTGCCGATCCTCTCGTCGATCACCGCCGCTGCCGCCCTGCTGGTGGCCGGACCCGCGGCGCAGGCCGCCGACCAGCCGATCATCGGCCTGATCACGAAGACCGAGACCAACCCCTTCTTCGTGAAGATGAAGGAAGGCGCGAACGAGGCGGCCAAGTCCAAGGGCGCGAAGCTGCTGACCGGTGCCGGCAAGGCCGACGGCGACAACGCCGGCCAGGTGACCGCGATGGAGAACATGATCGCCGCCGGCGCCAAGACGATCCTGATCACGCCGAGCGATTCGAAGGCCATCGTGCCGGCCATCAAGAAGGCGCGCGACAAGGGCGTGCTGGTGATCGCGCTCGACAGCCCGACCGACCCGACCGACGGCACCGACGCGCTGTTCGCGACCGACAACTACCAAGCCGGCGTGCTGATCGGCCAGTACGCCAAGGTCGCGATGGCGGGCAAGCCGGTGAAGATCGTCACGCTCGACCTGTTCCCCGGCCACCCGGTCGGCGCCCAGCGCCACAACGGCTTCCTGAAGGGCTTCGGCCTGGCCGCGCCCGACGCGAAGAGCAACGAGCTCGGCAAGGCCGCCGAGGTGGTCTGCATGGCCGACAGCTTCGGCGACCAGGCCAAGGCCCAGACCGCGATGGAGAACTGCCTGCAGAAGAGCCCCGAGGTGACCCTCGTCTACACGATCAACGAGCCCGCGGCCGCCGGTGCGTACAAGGCGCTGAAGTCGGCCGGCAAGGAGAAGGGCGTGACGATCGTGTCGGTCGACGGCGGCTGCCAGGGCATCAAGGACGTCGGCGCCGGCGTCATCGCGGCGACCTCGCAGCAGTACCCGCTGAAGATGGCGGCGATGGGCGTCGAGGCCGGCATCGCATACGCGAAGACCGGCAAGAAGCCGAGCGGCTACACCGACACCGGCGTCACGCTGATCGCCGCGAAGCCGGTGGCCGGCGTCGACAGCAAGGACGTGAAGACCGGCACCGAGCTGTGCTGGGGCAAGAAGTGATGAAGGGGCGGCTGCCCCCGCTCGCGACGCTCGGCCCCTTCATCGCGCTGCTGCTCGCCTGCGGTTTCTTCGCGACGCAGAACGACCGCTTCCTGACCGGCGGCAACCTGTCGCTGGTGCTGCAGCAGGTGATGGTGGTGGGGGTGATCGCGATCGGCCAGACGCTGATCATCCTGACCGCCGGCATCGACCTGTCCTGCGGCATGGTGATGGCGCTGGGCGGCATCGTGATGACGAAGTTCGCCACCGAACTCGGCGTGCCGCCGCTGCTGGCGGTGCTGTGCGGCATCGGCGTCACGACGCTGTTCGGGCTCGTCAACGGGCTGCTGGTCACGCGCATCAAGCTGCCGCCGTTCATCGTCACGCTGGGCACGCTGAACATCGCGTTCGCGATCACTCAGCTGTATTCGAACTCGCAGACGGTGACCGACGTGCCCGACGCGATGACGATGCTCGGCAACACCTTCGCGCTCGGCGGCACCACCAACGTCGCGTACGGCGTGGTGCTGATGCTCGCGCTGTACGGCCTGGCCTGGTTCGCGCTGCGCGAGACCGCCTCCGGCCGCCACGTCTACGCGGTGGGCAACAGCCCCGAGGCGACCCGGCTGACCGGCATCCCGACGCAGCGCGTGCTGCTCGCGGTGTACGTGCTGGCGGGCGTGTTCTACGGCATCGCGTCGCTGCTGTCGGTGGCCCGCACCGGCGTCGGCGACCCGAACGCCGGGCAGACCGAGAACCTGGACGCGATCACCGCGGTGGTGCTCGGCGGCACCAGCCTGTTCGGCGGGCGCGGCGTGATCCTCGGCTCGCTGGTCGGCGCGCTGATCGTCGGCGTGTTCCGCAACGGCCTCACGCTGATGGGCGTGTCGTCGATCTACCAGGTGCTGGTGACCGGCGTGCTGGTGATCCTCGCGGTGGCCACCGACCAACTGTCTCGCAAGGGAGCGCGCTGATGAGCACCACTGCAAACGCGCCGATCGTGATGGAGGCGCGCGGCCTCGTGAAACGCTACGGCCAGGTCGTCGCGCTGGACGGTGCCGATTTCGAGCTGCGTGCCGGCGAGATCCTCGCGGTGATCGGCGACAACGGCGCTGGCAAGTCGTCGCTGATCAAGGCCTTGTCGGGCGCGACCATCCCCGACGAAGGCGAGATCAAGCTCGACGGCAAGACCATCCACTTCAAGAGCCCGATCGACGCGCGCCGCGCCGGCATCGAGACGGTGTATCAAGACCTGGCGGTGGCGCCGGCGATGAGCATCGCCGAGAACCTGTTCCTCGGCCGCGAACTGCGCCGCCCCGGCTTCCTCGGCAGCGTGCTGCGCATGCTCGACAAGAAGAAGATGCTGGAGGAAAGCATCACGCGGATGAACGAGCTGAAGGTCGGCATCCGATCGATGACGCAGGCGGTCGAGACGCTGTCGGGCGGGCAGCGCCAGTGCGTCGCGGTGGGCCGTGCGGCGGCGTTCGCGCAGCACGTGGTCATCATGGACGAGCCGACCGCGGCGCTCGGCGTCAAGGAAGGCAACATGGTGCTGGAGCTGATCCGCCGCGTGCGCGACAAGGGCCTGCCGGTGATCCTGATCAGCCACAACATGCCGCACGTGTTCGAGATCGCCGACCGCATCCACATCGCGCGGCTCGGCAAGCGCGCGGCGGTGGTCGATCCGAAGAAGATCAGCATGAGCGACACGGTGGCGGTGATGACCGGCGCGAAGCGGGTCGACGAACTGCCGGCCGATTGCCTGGCCTGAACCCGGTGCCGATCCCATGCTGAAGAACATCGACCCGGTGCTGACGCCGGCCCTTCTGAAGCTGCTGTGCGAGATGGGTCACGGCGACGAGGTGGTGCTGGCCGACGCCAACTTCACCGCCGAATCGCTGGCCGGCGGCAAGCCGGTGCTGCGCCTGCCCGGCATCGGCATGGCGCGCGCCTGCGCGGCCGTGCTGTCGGTGTTCCCGCTCGACGCGGCGGTGCCGCGGCCGGTCGCCTACATGCAGGTGAGCGGCAGCGCCGACGGCTACCGCTCGGCGCTGCAGCGCGAGATCCTCGACCCGCTGGACGCGCAATGCGAGGCCGTCGAGCGCTTCGCGTTCTACGCGCGGGTGCGCGGCGCCTTCGCGATCGTGCAGACTGGCGAGATGCAACCGTTCGCCAACATCCTCTTCAAGAAGGGCGTCATCGCCGACGCTCTTCGGCCATGACCGAGCTCCAGTCCAGCCGGCTACGGCCGCGCGGCTCCAACCATGTCGGCATGCGGCAGTTCAACGAGCGCGTGGTGCTGCAGGCGATCCGGCTGCACGGCGCGCTGCCGAAGGCCGAGATCGCACGGCTGACGCACCTGACGCCGCAGACGGTGCAGCTGATCATCGGCCGGCTCGAAGGCGACGGGCTGGTCGTCAAGCAGGCGCCGGTGCGCGGCAAGGTCGGCCAGCCGTCGGTGCCGATGGCACTGAACCCCGACGGCGCGTTCTCGATCGGCATCAAGATCGGCCGGCGCGGCATGGACATGCTGCTGGTCGACTTCACCGGCCAGGTGCGCGAGCGGCTGGTGCGGGCCCATGCCTTTCCCGACCCGCGCACGCTGTTCGACGAGATCGCCGACGGCCTCGCCGAGCTGCGCGGCCGGCTCGGCCCCGAACGGGCGCGCGTGCTGCACGGCGTGGGGGTCGCGGCGCCGCTGTCGCTCGGCGGCTGGGAGTCGCTGCTCGGGCTGTCTGCCGACGCGGCCCGGGCCTGGGCGCTGATCGACATCCGCGCCCGCGTGGCCGCGCTGACCGAGCTGCCGGTGGTGTTCGTGAAGGACACCGCGGCCGCCTGCGTGGCCGAGCTGGTGGCCGGCCGCGGGCGCAGCATGCGCAGCTACCTGTACGTCTTCGTCGACACCTTCATCGGCGGCGGGCTGGTGCTGGACAGCCACCTGCGCGGCGGCGTCAGCGGCAATGCCGGCGCAGTCGGCTCGCTGGCACTGGGCGCGAACGACGGCAGCGGCCTGCCGCGGCAACTGCTGAGCCTGGCCTCGCTGTTCGACCTGGAGGCGCGCTGGCGTGCCGCCGGACTGGCCGAGGACGCCTGGCTGGACGAGCGCGCGCTGAGCGCGCCGTGGCTGCCGATCACCGAGGCCTGGCTGCGCGACGCCTGCCCCGGCATCGCGCTGGCGGTGCACACGGCGGCCTGCCTGCTCGACCTGGAAGGCGTGATCATCGACGGCTCGTTCGGCCGCGGGCTGCTGGCCGCGCTGCTGCGCGAGCTGACGGTGGCGCTGGACGGCTACAGCTGGGAAGGCGTCGCGCGGCCGGAGGTGCTGCCGGGCACGATCGGTTCGGATGCGCGGGCGATGGGCGGGGCGCTGCTGCCGCTGTATGCGAACTTCGCGCCGGACCGGGATCTGTTTTTGAAGCTGGAACCTTGATCTCCGTGCGCGGCTTCGACAGGCTCAGGCCCTGCTCAGGGCGAACGGGCAGGTGGTCATCGCGAGCCGAACATCATCTGCCGCGCCAAGGCCGACTTCACCGGCTTCAACGCCTGCAACGCCGCCATCCCCAGCCCGCGCGCCGCCCCCGCCCCCGGCAGCTTCCACGTGAAGCTGCGCGCCAGGAAATCGGTCGCGGCGATCATCGCCCAGCGGTCGGGCCCGCGCTGCCATTCGAGCCGCCGCAGCACCTGCGCGACGTCCGCGTTGCGCGACAAGGCCTGCACCAGCTCGAACGCATCGCGCAAGCCCAGGTTCAGGCCCTGCCCCGCCACCGGGTGCAGCGTCTGCGCCGCGTTGCCGATGCGCACGATGCGGCCGTCGGTCAGCGTGCGCTCGGCGCTCAGCCCGAGCGCGAAGCGCTTCAGCGGCGATACCGCGGTGATCGCACCGACCTCGGCATCGAACATCGTGTTCAGCACCGCGAGCCGCTGCGCGTCGCTGAGCGGCTCGACCGGGTCGTCGTGGCCCGGCACGCACCACACCAGCGAGGCCTGGCCGTTCTTCAGCGGCAGCAGCGCCGCCGGCCCGTGGCGCGTGAAGCGCTCGTAGGCGACGCCCGGCCGCGCGTTCGCGAGCGTCACGGTGCCGACCCACGCCGTCTGCCGGTAGTCGTGGTGCAGCGGCTCGCGCCCGCTGCCCAGCCGTTCGCGCGGGAGCTGGCTGAACACGCCGCCCTCGGCCACCACCACCAGGTCGAAGCGCTCGGCGATGCCGGCATCGACCTCGACGCCGTCGGCCAGCGGCTTCAGCCCCTGCACCGGCTGGCCGAAGCGGCTCAGCAGCCGCTGCGGCT
>Ga0065165_1003245_pt1 | contig 11782 bp, 11 predicted proteins | sample AraplaMF_Cvi_mMF_FD_63813 | JGI IMG/M metagenome (GOLD analysis project Ga0065165, IMG submission 63813) | Arabidopsis root microbial communities from the University of North Carolina, USA - plate scrape MF_Cvi_mMF (version 2) (version 3) | ecosystem: Host-associated > Plants > Roots >... | reverse complement strand
TGCTCGCGGCCTGCCTGAGCGATCGCGACGGCCGTGCGCTGCCGGCCGACGAGGCCTGGGACTGGACGCTGAACCGGCGCCTGCACGGGCTGATCGCGGTGCGGCGGGCGGCCGGCGACGAACCGCTCGAACTGCAGGCGCCGTGCGGGGCCTGCGGCGAGCCGATGGCGCTGCCGCTCGATGTCGCGAGCCTCGGCAGCGAGCCGGCCGCGCCGCGCTTTGCATGGCGCGATGCGCAGGGCGTCGCGTTCCGGTTGCGGCTGCCCTGCGGGCGCGACCTGCGGCAATGGCAGCACCAGGTTCCGCTGTCGGCCATGGCGCTCGCGCGCACGCTGGTCGAAGCGATCGACGACCGCTCGGTGGAGGAGGGCGTGCCATGGAGTGCCGACGCGTTGCCGGCGCTCGACGATGCCTTCGAGGCGCACGACCCGCTGACCGCGTTGCGGCTGCAGGCCGGTTGCCCGGCCTGCGGCCAGGTCAACGACGTGGCCTGCGACCTGGAAGCCGCCTTGCTGGCTGGCTTCGCGGTCCGCCAGGCCGCGCTGCTTGACGACGTGGCGCGGCTGGCCGGCGCCTTTCACTGGAGCGAGGCCGAGATCCTGGCGCTGCCGCATTGGCGGCGCACGCAGTACCTGCGGCGCATCGACGGGGCGGGGAGCTGGGCATGAGCGGGTATTTCGCGCGGCTGGTGGCGAAGGCGGCGCCGGGCGGTGCCGTGCCGCGTGCTGCGCCGGCGGTGGCGCCGCTGGAGCAGGTGGTGGAGGTCGAGTCGGTGCCGGTCGGCGTGGCGCGGCCGGTGGCCGCGGCGCTGTCGCAGGCGCAGGCGCCGCGCGGCGCGGAGCAGCCGCGGCCGAGCGCGCTGGCGCCGACGGTGCAGCGCGAAGCGCTCTCGCCGGCGGCGGCCGTGCCGGCGGTGCCGTCCGCACGGTCGATGGCGTCGACACCGGCGCGCGGCGCGCTGCAGGCGCACGGGCCGACGCCGATGCGCGGCATCGAGACCCAGGCGCGCAGCGAGAAGCCCGCGCCCGAGACGCCGTCGCATGCGCAGCCGCTGACGTCGACGCGGCCCGGCATCGACCCGGTGGTCGCCGGACAGCCGACGATTCCCGCCGAGACGCGCGGCGCGCCGCAGGCCGGTCCGTCGATGCCGTCCACCGTGCGATCGATGGCGTCGCCCGACGCGCCGGCAGTGCTTCCGATGCGGGCGGCTGCACCCACCACGCCGCCCATCGAGGCACTCGCGATGCCGGCCACCATCGCCGGTTCGAGCTTCGACACGGTGGACGCAGCCGCGTCCCCCACCATCCGCACCGCCGTCGCCGCGATGCCGCTGATCCCGTCCTCCGCCCCGTCCCGCGGCGACCGGTCCGCGCAGCCCGATGTCCGCATCGGCACCGTCTCGCTCGAAGTCCGCCTGCCGCCACTCCCGGCACCGGCTGCACGCCTCGCACCCGCGGCCCCGGCACCGGCCCCCGCCGCGCCGCGCTTCTCCGCGCAGCGCCACTACCTGCGCTGGAGCTGAGCCATGTCGCTCGCCGCGAGCCAGGAAGCCATCGGTGCCGTCAGCGAGCTGCTGAAGGTGCAGCTCGCGGTGCGCACCGGCATCAACGCGGTGGCGGTCGGCCGGCCCGAGGAGGCCAGCAAGGCGGCGTCGTCCGGCGCCGGCGGCAGCAGCTTCAACCTGTTCCTGTACCGCGTCGGCATCGACGGCAACCTGCGCAACCGCGCGCTCGACGACGGCCAGTCGCCACCGGTGTGGCTGGTGCTGCACTACCTGCTGACCGCGTTCGACGGCACCGACAGCGATTCGGCGCTGGCGCACAGGCTGCTCAGCCGCGGCATGGTCGCGCTGAACGCGATGAGCATCCTGCGCCCTGCCGCGACCAACGCGGTGCTCGCGAGCAACCCCGATCCGCTGCGCATCAGCTTCGACGAGGCCGATGTCGAGATGCTGTCGAAGGTGATGCAGGGCAGCGACGAGAAGTACCGCGTGTCGGCCGCGTTCCAGGTGCGCCCGGTGATGCTGGCGTCGACCGACGCCGCGCCGGCCTATGCGCTGCCGGTGCTGACGATCGGCCCGGCGCTGCCGCCGCCGCAGCGGTACACCGGCGTCAGCGTGCTGCCCGGCATGGGCCCGCGCCTCGGCGCGATCGAACCCGAGCGTTTCGCCGCCGGGCAGCCGTTCGTGCTGCGCGGCGCCGACCTCGCCGGCTGCGACCAGGTGTTCGTCGGCGCGGCCGCGTACCCGGCGACGCCGACCGCCGACGGCGGGCTCAGCGCGACGATCCCGCTGGCCGACACCGCCGCCGCCGGCACCTACCCGGTGTGTGCGGCGCGCACCTTGCCCGACGGCCACCTGTTCAGCAGCAACGCGCTGGCCGGCCACCTGCTGCCGCGCATCACCGGCGTTGCGCTCGACGGGCCGCTGGTGCCGCAGATGGGCAAGCTGTCGGGCAGCTTCACGGTCAGCGGCAGCCAGCTCGGCGGGCCGCTGTCGGCCGCCTATGCCGCGCTGTACCTGAACGGCCAGGCCCGGCTGCTGCTGGAGCCGCAGCCCGGCGGCACGCCGACCTCGCTGGGCTTCACCGTCGGCGACGCGCAGGCGCTGCCGCCCGACCCGAACTACCGCGTGATCCTGCGCGTCAACGGCGAGCAGGCGCTGGACACGCCGCTGCTCGCCTGGACCTGAGACCGCGATGAACGCGCCGCAGCTGCTGATGCCGCCGTCCCTGCACCCGGAGCTCGGCCCGGCCGACCCGCTGTGCGCGCTGTGGTTGGCCCAGGTCAGCCTGCGGCTGCGGCGCGAGGTGGCCTGGTGCTGGCACCAGCGCGGCGTCAGCCTGCCGCCGGCAGGCGCGCTGCCGGCCCCCGGCGACCCGGCACAGGACAGCCTCGACCTGCTTCGCTTTCGCGACGACAAGCAGCGCTTCTTCGATGCCGACCCGACCGCGCGCTACCTCGACGACTGCCTCGCGGCGTTGGCACCGCTGCCGCAGCGCAGCGCGCGGCGCGGCGACTGGGCGTGGATCGCCGGCGCCTGCGCGTTGACGCCGGCCGCGCAGTTCGTGCTGGCCTGTGCACTGGCCGGCCGGGCCGATGCCGCGCTCGGCCCGGTCTGCGCCGCCTGCCTGAACGATGCGTCGCGGCCGTGGCCGACGCTCGCGCTGGCGCAGCGCCTGTGGGACGAACCGCTGGCCATCGCCGCCTGTGCCGATGCCGGCCATGCGCTGTTCCGCCACGGGCTGCTGAGCCTGCCGCCGGGGCGCGACGCGCTCGACTGGCAGCAGCCGCTGGAGATGCCGTCGCGGGTCGCGCAGGCGCTGCTCGAACCGCTGGCCGCGGACGACGACCCGCTACCGCGGCGCGAGATCCCGCCGGCGCTGCAGCCGCTGCTCGCGCGGCTGCGCAGCGACCCGCCGGCCGCGATGCAGGTGCTGCCGCTGCAGGGCGCGCACGGCACCGACTTCGCGGCCTGGGCGCAGACGCTGGCCCGCGCCTGCGGCCGCGGGCTGACGGTGGCCGGCGACGGCGTGTCGCTCGAACGCGGCCTGGCCGGGCTCGCGACGCTGGCCTGGCTGCAGGGTCACGACCTGCTGCTGCCCGCGCACTGGCAGGAGCGCTGCTGCGCCGGCGCGGCCGATGGCGCCTGGACCGTGCCGGTCGCCGCACTGCCGCTGCGCTGGATGCTGCCGCTCGGCGACGGCAGCGCCGGCCTGCGCGGCGTGCCGGCCGGCCTGCTGCTGCCGGCCTGGCCGATCGCGCCGCTCGACACGCCGGCGCGAACTGCGCAGCTCGTGCAGGGTCTCGCCGGCGCAGCCCCGGCGGTGCGCGACGCCGGGCCCGAAGCCGCGCGCCGCTTCCGCCTCGCCGAGCGACCGCTGGCGCGCGTCGCCGCGGCCGCCTGCGGGCTGGGCCCGGACGCCGGCGCGCGCGAGCTGTTCGCCGTCTGCCGGGCCGAGGCACGGCTCGAACTCGACGGCCTGGCCAACCCGGTGGCGACCCGCTTCGGCCTGGACGAGCTGGTGCTGCCCGCCAACCAGGCGAGCCAGCTGCGCGAGATCGTCGATGCGATGGGCGCGCTCGGCCGGGTGCACCACGACTGGGGCACCGCGCGCGCGTGGAACGAGAGCGGGCTGTCGGTGCTGTTCTGCGGCCCGCCGGGCACCGGCAAGACGATGGCGGCCGAGGCGCTGGCGCAGACGCTCGCGCTGCCGATGGTCCGCATCGACCTGTCGCAGGTCGTCAACAAGTACATCGGCGAGACCGAGAAGAACCTGCGCCGCATCTTCGACGCCGCCGAGACCAGCGACTGCCTGATGTTCTTCGACGAGGCCGATGCGCTCTTCGGCAAGCGCACCGAGGTGCGCGACGCCCACGACCGCTTTGCCAACATCGAGATCAGCTACCTGCTGGAACGCATGGAGCGCTTCAAGGGCCTCGCGGTGCTGGCCAGCAACCGGCGCAAGGACCTGGATGAAGCCTTCACGCGGCGGTTGCGCCACATCGTCGAGTTCCCGATGCCCGGCGCGCCGGAACGCGAGCGGCTGTGGCGCCAGGCCTTCCCGGCGCGCGTCGACATCGGCGCGCTCGACTGCCGCTGGCTCGGCCAGCAGTTCGAGCTGGCCGGCGGGCACATCCGCTCGGCCGCGTTCAACGCCTGCCTGATGGCCGCCGGTCGCGCGCCGCAGGCCGACGCGCGGGTCGACATGGTGCAGGTGCTGGGCGCGGTGCGGCGCGAGCTGGAGAAGATGAACCGGGTCGCCGGGCGCGAGCAGTTCGGCCGCTACGCCGCGCTGCTGGAGAACCTGCCATGAGCCTCGAGATCGGGCGGCTGTCGATCACGCTGCACGGTGGCTCGGGCACGCTCGGCGACGGCCTGTCCGACGCGATCGAAGGCGCGCTGCGGCAGGCACTCGCGCGGCACGCCGGCCTGCACGGGCTGGCCGATGCGGTGCAGCTGGACCTCGGCGTGCTGCAGGCGCCGGCCGGTGCCGCGACGGACGCCCACCGGATCGCCGACCTGATCGCCGCGCGGCTGCTCGCGCTCGGCGGGGAGGGCCGCTGAATGGCACTGTTCCCGTTGCGCGGCGTGCTGGTCGAGTACGGCATCAACCTGCTCGGGCCGATCCCGAACATCGTCGTGTTCCAGTTCAACCCGGAGTCGATGACGCGCACCATCGCGATCCCGCCGCCGCCGGCCACCGCGTCCGCGCAGCCGCGCACCGAATCGCATTCGACCGCCGCGCCGCCGTCGGAAAGCTTCGAGGTCAGCGCGCAGTTCTCGGCCGCCGACGACCTCGGCGCCGGCGGCGTGGTGTCGGCGATCCCGCGGGTGTTCGGCGTCGGCCCGCAGCTCGCGGCGCTCGAGAAGATGGTCTACCCGCCGACCACGCCGGGCGGCCTGCTCGGCGCGGCGATCGACGCGATCGGCTCGGCGCTGTCGGGGCCGAAGAAGGACCCGCCGTCGCAGCCGGTCCCGCGCGTGCCGCTGCCGCGCATCCTGTTCATCTGGGGGCCGTCGCGGGTGCTGCCGGTCAGCATCACGTCGATGACGATCACCGAGCAGAAGTACGACGTGCTGCTGAACCCGATCCAGGCCGACGTGAAGATCGGCATGCAGGTTTCCAGCCAGGCGCCGGCCGACGACGCGGTGGGCGAGGGCGCCTGGCAGTACTCGCAGATGGTCAAGGACACCCAGGCCACGCTGAACCTGGCCAAGGTGATCGAGTTCGCGCTCGACATCATTCCCTTCTGAAGGAGCCGCGATGTTCCTGCCGAACTCCCGCTACCACGGCCTGCCGACCGTGACCGCGACCGACCGCGCCGGCGTCGAGGTGGCGGCCGTCGCGCTGCGGCCGCTGCCGGACACGCCGGGCGACCCGGCCAGCGTGCGCGCGCACGACCAGCTCGACGCGATCGGCGAGCAGCGCTATGCGGATGCCACCCGCTACTGGCACGTGGCTGACGCCAACACCGAGCTCGAGGCCGGCAGGCTGCTGCAGCCGGTCGGCCGGCCGATCAACCTGCCGCGAGGCTGAGCAGCATGGCCACCGCCGAGTTCCGGGTCTTCTTCGACAACGCGCCGGCCAGCGTGGAGCAGCTGGCGCGCTTCACCGAGATCCGCATCGACCAGGCGATCGGCATGGCCGCCGAGGCCGAGCTCGACTGGCCGGTCGGCACCAGCGACCAGGGCGTCTGGAAGGGCGCCGAGGAAGACTGGGCGCGGGTGCGCGTCGAGGTCAAGGTGGCCGATGCCGATTTCGTGCCGCTGATCGACGGGCCGGTGGTCGGCAACCGCTTCGAGCTGAGCGCGCAGCCCGACCAGAGCCACGCGACGCTGGTGGTGCAGGACGACAGCGTGCTGCTGAACCGCGACGAAAAGGTGCAGCTGTTCGAGGACATGGCGGCGCAGGACATCGTCAGCAGCGTGTACGCCGAGGCCGGGCTGACGCCCGATGTCGACGCCACCCCGGATGCCGGCGCGGCGCTGCAGCGCGTGGTGGTGCAGCGCGGCACCGGCATGCAGCTGCTGCGCGACCTGGCGCGGCGGCTCGGCATGTTCGCGTACGTCAGGCCCGGCGACGCGCCAGGGGCGAGCATCGGGGCGTTCAAGCGCCTGCAGCTCGCGCCCGGCACGCTGCCCGAGCTGCTGCTGGTGGGGGACAAGCGCAACGTCGCGAAGTTCTCGGCGCAGTACGACGCGCTGCGCCCGCTGGCCAGCCAGGCCGGCAGCGTGACGCTGGCCGACCGCAGCGTGCTCGCCGCCCAGGCCGATGCCTCCAGCCAGCTGCCGCTCGGCGATCTGGCGGCACACGACCTGGCCAGGCCCGGCGTCGCGCTGCTCAGCGGCATGCGCGAGGAGCAGGCCGATCTCGACGCGGCCACCGCCGCCGCGGTCGACCTGTCGTCCTGGGCCTGGGCCGCCAGCGGCGAGCTCGACGTCGACGACTACGCCGGCGTACTGCAGCCCTACGAGGTGATCCGGGTGCGTGGCGTCGGCGGCTTCCTGTCGGGCGACTACCTGGTCGGGCGCGTCACCCATGTGCTCAGCGACAGCGCCTACCGGCAGCGCTTCTCGCTGCACCGCAATGCGCGCTCGGCCGGCAGCGGCGGCGGCGCGGGCGGCCTGCCCGGAGGGATCTTCTGATGGACACCGGCAGCCTCGAACGCCTGGTGGTCGAGCTCGCGTCGCAATCGCGCGCACGCCACTGGGGCAAGTACCGCGGCATCGTCAGCGACACCGCCGACCCGGACGCGATCGGCCGCCTGAAGGCCCAGGTGCCCGAGGTGTTCGGTCCCGACGTCGTGACGCCGTGGGCCACGCCGTGCACGCCGTACGCCGGCCCGGGCGTCGGGCTGCATGCGGTGCCGCCGGTCGGCGCCGGCGTGTGGATCGAATTCGAGGCCGGCGACCCGTCGCGGCCGATCTGGTCCGGCGGCTGGTGGGGCACCGCCGACATGCCGGCCGACGAGAAGGGCACGGCCGCCAAGCCGACGCTGAAGATCCTGCGCAGCGAGCAGGGCCTGCTGGTCGCGCTCGACGACGACGCGAACACGCTGACCTTGTCCGACGGCCACGGCAGCAACCTGCTGACCGTCAGCGTCAACGACGGGCTGATCACCGTGAAGTCGACCGCCAAGGTGGTGGTCGAGGCGCCGCTGATCGAGCTGACCGACGGTGCCAGCCACCCGCTGGCCTTCGGCGATTCGCTGCTGCAGTACCTGAACCAGCTGGTCGGCGTGTTCAACGCCCACCTGCACGTCGGCGAGACGGTGCTGGGCATCCCGGTCACGCCGATGGTGCCGGTCATGCAGTTTCCGCCCGCGACGCCTTCGCTGCTGTCGACGCGCGTCACCACCGGATGAGGCAGCCATGGCCAACGAACTGAAAGCCGGCCGGACCGACGACATCGCCGGCAGCCTCGCGGAGTACATCGACACCGCGATGAAGAACGAATGGAAGAAGACCAAGGGCGAAGACTTGCCCAAAGGCGAGGGCGCGCAGGACCGGCAGATCCTGTTCGCGGCCATCGCGCAAGGCATGCTGAAGTTCCTCGAAGACCACCGGGTCGACCTGGTCACCACCGATGACAGCGGCGATTCCGGCCTGACGACGCACCACCACGCGATGGCCTTCACGGTCGGCACCTACCGGGATCCGCTGCCATGAACCGCGCACCGCACGGCCGCCACCTGGCGTTCCCGTTCCACATCGGGCCGGACGGGCGCAGTGCGACGCCGGCCGACCTGACGGAGCACGTGCGCGGCGAGCTGATCCAGCTGCTGCTGACCGCGCCCGGCGAGCGACCCTTCCTGCCGAGCTTCGGCGCGGGGCTGCGCCGGCTGGTGTTCCACCAGAACGACGACGCGACCGCCGGTATCACGAAGGCGCTGCTGAGCCGCAACCTGTCGCGCTGGCTCGGGCAGCGCATCAGCGTGCAGGCGCTGGACGTCAGCGCGATCGACGCGACGCTGAACGTCGATCTGCGCTACCAGGTGATCGCGACCGGCGAGGTCAAGCAGGTGCGCTTCCAGCGCCAGGGAGCCATGTAATGGCCGTGCTGCACGACGACGAACGCCTCGAGGACCGCGCCCGCGACCTCGACACCCGGGGGCTGAACGGATTCCGGCTCGCCTACGTGACGCTGGAGGCGGTCGCGAAACCGGGCTTCGCGTGGCTCGACGTCGAGTTCTGGAATGACGGCGCGCTGGTCCCGCTGCCGCCGAAGGCCGCGTTCCGGGTGCGGGGTGCCGAGCGGGCGCGCGGCGGCAACCCGGCGCGGCCGGTCGAGGTCACCGAGGTGCAGGCCGGGCCCGACGCGACCACGCTGCGCCTGAAGATCGCACCCGTCGGCGACTACTCGACCTACCTGCTGTCGACCACCGCCGACGGCCTGGCCGCGCCCGGGAATGCGCTGCCGCTCGCGATGGACCCGCTGCTGAACGCGCTGCCGTTCAAGTTCCGGCCCGGCTGTTTCAACCTCGGCTGCACGCCGCGCGCCGCCTTCCAGCCGCCGCCGGTCGAGCCGGCGATCGACTACCTGGCGCGCGACTACGACTCCTTCCGCCACGTGCTGATCGCCGCGATGATGCGGCGCGTGCCGGGCTGGCAGGTCACCAGCGAGGCCGACCTCGACCAGGTGCTGATCGACCTGGTCGCCGCCGACGCCGACGAGCAGGCCGACTACCACGACCGGGTGCTGGCCGAGCGTGCGATCGGCACCGCGCGCAAGCGCGTCTCGCTGGCCCGCCATGCGCGGCTGATGGACTACCACGTGCACCAGGGCAACCAGGCCGGCACCTGGCTGGCGCTGGAAGTCGGCGGCACGCCCGACCTGCCGGCCGGCCCGAACGACGAGTTCGGCGCCTGGACCGGCACGGACTGGGCCGCCGCCGACGCGGTGGTGTTCGCGATGCCGCGCGACGGCGTGCGCTGGCGCCGTCGCTGCCATGCGCTGCTGAACAGGCTGCGGCTGTACACCTGGGGCGACACCGTGCGCGCGCTGGCCGCCGGCAGCACCGAGGCCGACCTGACCGGCCCCGCGCCGCTGACGCAGGCCGGTGCCGAGGCGCTGCGCGACCTGCTGCTCGGCACCCATGCCAGCCAGGCGGTGGCGGCCGGCGACGTCGACGTGCAGGTCGACCAGCTGCTGGTGCAGGAGGTGCTGAACCCGGAGACCGGTCTGCCGAACGGCGCGCGCGCGGAGCAGCGCCAGGTGCTGCGGCTGCTGCCGCTGGACGGGCCGCGCCCGCGGGCCGAGGCGCTGCGCGACCCGTACACCGGCGAGTGGCTGCTGCGCGTGCGCTGGCGCGACGAGGACGCATTGCGCCGCACCGTCTGCTTCACCTGCGACTGCAACGAGCTGCCGGTGCACGACGTCAGCGTGTTCCACGGCAACCTCGTCCTCGTGACGCAGGGCCGGCCGCGCATCACCACCTTCCGCGCGCCGGGCGCGCCGCTGGGCCCGCTCGACGAGCATGCGCTGGTCGCGACCGACGAGGCGGCGTACGAGGTGGTGTGGCGCCCGCGCGGCAGCGAGCGCGTGCGGCGCGGCGTGCTGTGCCCGCTGCCGGCCGCGCCGCTGGCCTGGCGCGACACGCCGCCCGGCGGCGAGCTGCCGACCCGCAGCACGGCCCAGGTGCGGGTGCAGGGCACGGCGGGGTTCTGGCAGGAGCAGTCGGACCTGATCGAGAGCGAAGGCGACGACGAGCATTTCATCGTCGAGACCGACGAGCTGGGCGGCAGCTCGCTGCGCTTCGGCGACGGCGTCAACGGCGCGGCGCTGGCCGACGGCGCCGTGGTGGTCTGCCGCTACCGCGTCGGCCAGGGGCGCGCCGGCAACATCGGCGCCGACCGCCTGACCGGTTTCCGCGACCCCGGCGGCGCGGTGCTGCGGGTCTGGAACCCGCTCGACGTCGACAATGGCCGCGACCCCGAACCGGCCGCCGAGATCGTGCGGCGCGTGCCCGAGGCCTACCGGCAGCGCCAGTTGCGCGCGGTGACGCTGGCCGACTATGCGAAGCGCGCCGAAGAGCTGCCCGGCGTGGCGCATGCCCGCGCGCGCTACGCCTGGACCGGCAGCTGGCGCTGCGTGCGCGTGGCCATCGACCCGATGGGCGGCACGGTGCTCGACGAGCCGCTGCGCGCGGCCATCGCCGGGCACCTCGAAGCGGTGCGGCTGATCGGCGAAGACCTGGAGGTGCGGCCTGCCACCTACGTGCCGCTGGACATCACGCTGACGCTGTGCGCACAGCCGGCGTACTGGCCCGAGGACCTGCGCGCCGAGCTGGAGCAGGCCTTCGGCGACGGCTGGACGGCGCGCGGCGAACGCGGCTTCTTCCACCCCGATGCGTGGACCTTCGGCCAGCCGCTGTACGCCAGCCAGCTGATCGGCCGCGCGCTCGCGGTCACCGGCATCGGCCGCGTGCTGCGGCTGGGCATGCGGCGCTGGAACCCGGGCAGCGGCGGCGGGCTGACCGTGATCGACATCGACCCGGCGGCGCTGCCGACCGCCTATGCCGACAGGCTGGCGATCGGGCCGTTCGAGATCCTGGTCGTCGCCAACGACCCGGACCACCTGGAGACCGGCCGCATCCGCTTCGAGATCACCGGAGGCCGGCGATGAGCAGCTCCTGCGACAACGACTGCAAGCGGCCGGTGGCGTTCCCGAAGCCGATCGCCAACCGGCCGGGGCTGGGCACGATCGACTACCGCATCGGCAGCTATGCCGACCTGCGCGCGCACATGCTGGCCCGGATCGACGCCGCGCCCGAACTGGCGGACTGGACGCACCGCGGCACCGACGACCCGGGCATCGCGCTGGTCGAGGCGGCCGCCGAGGTCGGCGACATCCTCAGCTTCTACCAGGACCTGTACGCCAACGAGGCCTACCTCGGCACCGCGAAATGGCGCGACAGCGTGGCGCCGCTGGTGCGGCTGCTGGGCTACCGGCTCGCGCCGGGGCTGGGCGGGCGAGGGCGCTTCGCATTCACCGCGAAGGGCGAACGGCCGGTGCTGCTGCCGGCCGGGCTGGGCGTGAAGGCGCAGCTCGACGGCACCGATCCGCCGGCGGTCTTCGAGACCACGCAGGCGCTGACCGCGTACCCGGCGCTGTCGGCCTTCCGGCTCTACCGGCCGCGGCGCGCGCCGGAGATCCGCTACGGCGCGACGGTCTTCGCGCTGGTGCCCGACGCGAACCCGCCGCCGGCGCTGAAGGCCGGCGACCGGCTGATGGTGGGCGTGGCGCGCGACGGCGGGCAGTCCTTCGATCACCTGCAGGTG
>Ga0065165_1003242_pt1 | contig 11791 bp, 10 predicted proteins | sample AraplaMF_Cvi_mMF_FD_63813 | JGI IMG/M metagenome (GOLD analysis project Ga0065165, IMG submission 63813) | Arabidopsis root microbial communities from the University of North Carolina, USA - plate scrape MF_Cvi_mMF (version 2) (version 3) | ecosystem: Host-associated > Plants > Roots >... | reverse complement strand
AAGCCCACCGGCAACGGTGGTACCGAAGTGAAGTCCGGAGGCAACAAGTGAACGCGCCCTTCAATCCCTCGCGCACCGGCCATCGCGAGCCGTTCATCGCGTTCGTCTGCGACGAAACCACGGCCGAGGCGCTTCGCCCGATCGCGGTCGAGCTCGGCTGGTCGCCGGAGAAGGTCAACAAGGGCGGGCTGCGCAACGCCGTCCAGACGCTGTCGGTTTCGGCGAGCCCGAACGTGCTGTTCGTCGATCTTTCCGAATCAGGCGATCCGCTCAACGACATCAACGCGCTTGCCGAAGTCTGCGAGCCGGGCACGATCGTGATCGCGTCGGGGCAGGTCAATGACGTGCGCCTGTACCGCGATCTCGTGGCAAGCGGCATCCACGACTATCTGCTCAAGCCTTTGAACCCCGACGCCCTGCGCGATACCTTCGCCCAGGCCCAGGCAGCCCTCAACGCGCCCAAGCTCGCCGAGCCGGGCAACGACCGTCCGCACTGCGCGGTCGCAGTGATCGGCACGCGCGGCGGCTGCGGCGCGTCGACGATCGCGACTTCGCTGTCGTGGCTGCTGAGCGACAAGCACACGCGCACCACCGCGCTGCTCGATCTGGACGTCCATTTCGGCACCGGCGCGCTCGCCCTCGACCTCGAGCCGGGCCGCGGCCTGACCGATGCGATCGAGAATCCGAGCCGCATCGACGGCCTGTTCATCGAGCGCGCGATGGTCAAGGCATCGGACCGTCTCGCCGTGCTCTCGGCAGAGGCCCCGATCAACGCGCCGGTCCTCACCGACGGCGCGGCATTTTACCAGCTGCAGGAGGAAATGCGCGGTGCCTTCGAGTGCACCGTCGTCGATCTCCCGCGCAACATGCTGGTCAACCACCCGCATCTGATCACCGACGTGCAGATCGCAGTGCTGGTCACCGAGTTCACCCTCGCCGCGGCGCGCGACGCGATCCGCATCCTCAGCTGGTTCAAGTCGAACGCGCCGCAGACCCAGGTCATCGTCGTGGCCAACAAGGTTCAGCCGCAGGCGATGCTCGAGATCAGCCGCAAGGACTTCGAGGGCTCGATCGAGCGCAAGGTCGATGTGATGATCCCGTTCGAGCAGAAGGTTGCCGCGCAGGCCGCCAAGCTCGGCAAGCCGCTCGCCGAAGCCGGCAAGTCGACCAAGTCGCTGGCACCGCTCGGCGATCTGGCGACGCGGATCACCGCGATCACCGATTCGGGTGAGCGCGACGACAAGCTCGCCAAGCCGGCCAAGGGATCGAAGGGCAGCTCGCTGCTCGACAAGATCAAGGTCAAGATGCCGTCAAAGGCGAAGAAGTAACCAATTCGCGCATATCCTGCGCGGGTTAACGGGTTCGGAGGCAGGTCAGCGTGGAATTGCTGCCGGTTTTGATGCTTGGTGGGGGCACCTTCCTGGTGCTCGCGCTGATGGTGCTCGCCCTTTCCGGGCCGTCTGCCGAGCGTGCGAGCACGCGCCGGCTCAACGGCTTGCGCGAGCGCCATTCGGGCACGGGCGCCGTCGCGATGGAAGCGCAGATCCGCCGCGTGACCGCCAAGGGCAAGACCAGTATGGATCTGGCCGCGTCGCGCTTCCTGCCCAATCCCGCGTTGCTCCAGAAGCGCCTCAACATGACCGGCAAGACCTGGACGCTGAGCCAGTATGGCATGGTCACGCTCGGCCTGATCATCCTTCCTGCCGCCTTTCTCTATCTCAAAGGCGCGCCGATGTGGCTCGCGCTGTTCCTGGGCCTGTTCGTCGGCGTCGGACTGCCGCACAAGGTGGTGAGCTTCTTCATCAAGCGCCGCATCGCCAAGTTCACCGCGAAGTTCCCCGACGCGATCGAGCTGCTCGTGCGCGGACTGCGCTCGGGTCTGCCGATCACCGAGACGATCGGCGTGGTCGGCGCCGAGGTCGATGGCCCGGTGGGCGTCGAGTTCCGCTCGGTCGCCGACAAGATGAAGATCGGCCGGACGCTCGACGCCGCGCTGCAGGACACCGCGGACCGGCTCGGCACGCCTGAATTCCAGTTCTTCACGATCACCATCGCGATCCAGCGCGAGACCGGCGGCAATCTGGCCGAAACGCTCGCCAACCTCGCCGAAGTGCTGCGCAAGCGCTCGCAGATGAAGCTCAAGATCAAGGCGATGTCGTCGGAGTCCAAGGCTTCCGCACTGATCGTCGGCGCGCTGCCGTTCATCGTGTTCGGCTTGGTGTGGTTCATCAACAACAACTACATGATGAACTTCTTCAAGGACGAGCGGCTGATGGTCGCCGGCGGCGGCGGGCTCATCTGGATGGGCCTGGGTGCCTTCATCATGGCCAAGATGGTCAATTTCGAGATCTGATGCGATGAACCCGCCCCCCACCGGTCCCACTCTGCTCGGCGTCGACGTCCTCTGGGTCGCGACCTTGCTCAGCGCCGTCGCCGCCGCCGCGGTCGTCTTCGCGATCTACACCGCGACCACGGTGCGCGATCCGATGGCGAAGCGCGTCAAGGCACTCAACGATCGCCGCGAGCAGCTCAAGGCCGGCATCACCGCCTCGACCTCGAAGCGCCGTGCCAAGCTCGTTCAGAAGAACGAGACGACCGACCGTATCCGCTCGCTGCTCTCCTCGATGAAGGTGCTGCAGGAGAGCCAGCTCAAGATCGCGCAGACCAAGCTGCTCCAGGCCGGCATCCGCTCGAAGGAATGGGCAGTCGCGGTGATCTTCGGCCGGCTGGTGCTGCCGATCGTGATCGGCATGCCCATCCTGTACATGGTCTACGGCACCGACATGTTCATCGAGTGGAGCGCGTTCAAGAAATACGGTCTCGTCGCGATCAGCTTCATCCTGAGCTACAAGGCGCCCGACATCTATCTCAACAACAAGATCACCAAGCGCAGTCACGCGATCCGCAAGGGGCTTCCCGACGCGCTCGACCTGCTGGTGATCTGCGCCGAAGCCGGCCTCACCGTCGACGCCGCCTTCCACCGCGTCTCACGCGAGTTGGGCAAGGCCTATCCCGAGCTGGGCGAGGAATTCTCGCTGACCGCGATCGAGCTGGGCTTCCTCACCGACCGCCGCCAGGCGTTCGAGAACCTCTCCAATCGCATCAACCTCGATGCGATCCGCGGCGTGGTGACGACGATGATCCAGACCGAGAAATACGGCACGCCGCTCGCCTCGGCGCTGCGCGTGCTATCGGCCGAATTCCGCAACGAGCGCATGATGCGCGCCGAGGAGAAGGCCGCACGCCTTCCCGCGATCATGACGATCCCGCTGATCCTGTTCATTCTGCCGGTGCTGTTCATCGTGATCCTCGGGCCCGCGGCCTGCTCGATCAACGACGCGCTGCTGAGCTAATCGCGCTTTCGATCGTTACGATGGCATTGGCGGTGCGGGCGCGTTAGCCTGCCCGCTGCCACGGGAGATCGCGCGATGCAGGGATTGCCTTTCGACACCACCACGCAGCTGGTCGCCTTGGCGGTCACGCTCATCGCGGGCTTCTTCTTCGGGCTCGCCGCACGCTCCGGGCGCAGCAAGTGGCGCGAGCGTTACCAGGACGAGGAACTGCGCTATCGCACCTATCGCGACGAGACCGGCGCCGAACTGCGCGAAGCGCAACGCCGTCTGCGCGAGCTCGAGACCGAGAATGCCCGCCTGCGTGCGGCGACCGCGCCGGTGGTGGCACCGCCGCGAGCCGTCGATCCTTACTGACCGCAACTAGGGCTCCTGCGAAAGCAGGAGCCCAGGGCGGCAAGCGGCAGTCCTTCGTAATTCTGGGCTCCTGCTTTCGCAGGAGCACGGGCATTATTCGGTCTTGAGCGCCGCCTGCGCTGCCGCCAGCCGCGCGATCGGCACCCGATAGGGCGAGGCCGAGACGTAATCGAGCCCCGTTGCCTCGCAAAAGGCGATCGAGGCCGGATCACCGCCATGCTCGCCGCAGATGCCGAGCTTGATGCCCGACCGCGTCGCCCTGCCCCGCTCCGCCGCCAGCGCGATCAACTCGCCGACGCCCTCGACATCGATCGAGACGAACGGGTCGCGCGCATAGATGCCCTTCTCGACATAAGTGGTCAGGAAGCGCGCGGCATCGTCGCGGCTCACGCCGAGCGTGGTCTGGGTAAGATCATTGGTGCCGAAGCTGAAGAACTCGCCGACCTCGGCGATCTCGCCCGCGCGCAACGCCGCGCGCGGCAGCTCGATCATCGTGCCGACGAGATATTCGATCCGCCGCCCCTTCTCGGCGAACACGGCCTCCGCCGCCTTGTCGACGACGATCTTCATGAGCTCGAGCTCGCGCCGCGTCGCGACCAGCGGGATCATCACCTCGGGGATCGGTGCCGCGCCCGACTTCTCGGCGACGAGCACCGCCGCCTCGAAGATCGCGCGCGCCTGCATCTCGTATATCTCGGGATAGGTAACGCCGAGCCGGCAGCCGCGATGGCCGAGCATCGGGTTGAACTCGTGCAGCTCGGCTGCGCGACGACGCAAGGTCTCGACGTCGATATCGGCGGCCTTGGCCACTTCTTCGAACTCGGCTTCCTCGTGCGGCAGGAACTCGTGGAGCGGCGGATCGAGCAGGCGGATCGTGCAGGGCAGACCCGCCATCACTTCGAAGATCTCGACGAAATCGCTGCGCTGCTCGGGGAGCAGTTTGTCGAGCGCGGCGCGGCGGCCCTTCTCGTCGCTCGCGAGGATCATCTGGCGCACTGCGGTGATCCGCGCGCCGTCGAAGAACATATGCTCGGTGCGGCACAGCCCGATGCCCTCGGCGCCGAACTCGCGCGCGGTGCGGCAATCGAGCGGGGTTTCGGCATTGGCGCGGACCTTCAAGCGGCGCTTGGCGTCGGCCCATTCCATCAGCGTGCCGAAATCGCCCGACAGCTCGGGCTGGACGGTCGGCACTGCGCCGAACATCACTTCGCCCGTGGTGCCGTCGATCGTGATCGTATCGCCCTCACGCACTTCGCGGCCGCCGACGCGAAACAATTTCTCCTTGGCGACGATCGCCAACGTGCCCGCGCCCGAGACGCAGGGCCGGCCCATGCCGCGCGCGACCACCGCGGCGTGGCTGGTCATGCCGCCCCGCGCGGTCAGGATGCCACGCGCGGCATGCATGCCATGAATGTCCTCGGGTGAGGTCTCGACGCGAACCAGGATCACCGCATCGCCCGCGGCGGCGCGCTTCTCGGCGGTGTCGCTGTCGAACACCGCAAGGCCCGAGGCCGCACCTGGCGATGCCGGCAGCCCCTTGGTCAGCACGTCGCGCGTGGCATTGGGATCGAGCGTCGGGTGAAGAAGCTGGTCGAGCGCCTGCGGATCGACGCGCAGAATCGCCTCTTCCTGCGTGATCAGCCCCTCGTTCGCCATGTCGACCGCGATCTTGAGCGCCGCCTTGGCGGTGCGCTTGCCGCTGCGGGTCTGGAGCATCCAGAGCTTGCCGCGCTCGACGGTGAACTCGATGTCCTGCATGTCGCGATAATGGCGCTCGAGCTGGTCGAAGACGCGCGCCAGCTCGGCATAGGCCTCGGGCATCGCCTCTTCCATCGACAGCGGCTTGGCCCCCGCCGTCTCGCGTGCCGCGCGGGTGAGGTATTGCGGCGTGCGGATGCCGGCGACGACATCCTCACCCTGCGCATTGATGAGGAACTCGCCATAATAGGCATTGTCGCCCTTGGCGGGATCGCGGGTGAAGGCGACGCCGGTGGCGCTGGTCTCGCCCATATTGCCGAACACCATCGCCTGGACGTTGACCGCGGTACCCCAGTCGCCGGGGATGTCGTTCAGGCGGCGATAGACCTTGGCGCGCTCGGACTGCCACGAGCCGAACACCGCGCCGATCGCGCCCCAGAGCTGGTCGTGGACGTCCTGCGGGAAGGGCTTGCCCCACAATTCCTCGACGATCGCCTTGTATTCGGCGACGAGCTTCTGCCAGTCGCCGGCGCTCAGCTCGGTATCGAGATTGTAGCCATTGTCCTCCTTGGCGATCTCGAGCGCTTCCTCGAAGCGGCCATGATCGAGCCCGAGCACGACGTCCGAATACATCTGGATGAAGCGGCGATAACTGTCCCAGGCGAAGCGATCGTCGCCACTGACCTGGGCAAGCCCGACGACGGTGGCATCGTTGAGCCCGAGGTTGAGCACGGTGTCCATCATGCCGGGCATCGACACGCGGGCGCCGGAGCGCACCGAGACGAGCAGCGGATCCGCGGCGTCGCCGAACGTCTTGCCCGTCGCGCTCTCGATATGCGCGACGCCGGTGGCGACTTCCGCCTTGAGGCTGTCGGGGAACGTCTCGCCTTCGTCGTAATAGAGTGCGCAGACCGGGGTGCTGATCGTGAAACCGGGAGGGACCGGCAGGCCGATGCCCGCCATGCCGTCGAGATTGGCGCCCTTGCCGCCGAGCAGATTCTTGTCGCCGTCGCCGCCGTCCGAAACCCCACCGCCGAAGCGGTACACGTACTGCGTCATCCCTGGTCCTTCTGCTGGAGGCACTGCCCCGGCACGCGAGGCGCCTACCGCGGCTGCGAACGAGGCGGAAGTGCTGATTGCGTTGTCAGGAGGCTCCCGTGCGCCAGGCGGCCAAGACTTCCTAAAGGCTGGACAATTTCGACTATTCCGGAAGCGCAATAAATCCGATAAATCAGCCTTCGATCTTCGAAAAATCGGCAACTTGATGCACCGCAGCACGCATCCGCGCGAGCAGGCCGAGGCGGGCAATCCGCTTGTCGGGATCGGAGTCGTTGACCGTCACGTCGTCGAAGAACCGGTCGATCGGTCCGCGGAGCGTGGCGAGCGCGGCCATTGCGGCTTCGAAGTCCTCGGACGCGATCGCCGCCTCGGCGCGCGGCTCGGCGGCGTCGAGCGCTTCCTTCAATGCGGATTCGGCGGGTTCGGCTTCGTAGATGTTGCCGCCGACATCGGTATCGGTGCCGTCAAAGCCTTCCTTCTTGAGGATGTTGGCGGCGCGCTTGTAGCCGGCGAGGAGGTTCTTGCCGTCTTCGGTGGTGACGAAGGCCTGGAGCGCGTGGACGCGGGCGAGCAGGCGGACGAGATCGTCCTCGCCGCCCAATGCGAACACCGCGTCGATCAGGTCGTGGCGGACGCCGGCTTCCTTCTGCTGGACCTTCAGGCGGTCGGCGAAGAAATCGAGCACTTCCTGGTTTGCCAGCTTGGCGAGACGAAAGCGCAGACCGTTATCGAGGATCAGTGCCAGGATTCCCAAGGCGGACCGTCGAAGCGCGAACGGATCCTTCGAACCGCTGGGCTTCAGATCGGCACCGAAGAACTGCGTGATGCTGTCGAGCTTATCCGCAAGACTCACCGCCACCGTCACCGGCGCGGTCGGGACATCATCGCCCTGCCCGACCGGCTTGTAGTGGTCGCGGATCGCTTCGGCGACTTCGGCGGGCTCGCCCTGCGCGGCGGCGTAATAGCCGCCCATCAGGCCCTGGAGCTCGGGGAACTCGCCGACCATGCCGGTGACGAGATCGGCCTTGGCGAGGCGCGCCGCGCGCTCGGCCGTGTCGGCCAGGTGCTCCTGCGAAGGCAAGTGCCCCGGGTTGCCCTGCCCCTCGCCATCCTGGGCTCCTGCTTTCGCAGGAGCACGGTTGGTGACGATCCCCTTCTCGACCAACCAGCGGGCCAGCTTCGCCACCCGCTCGACCTTGTCGGCGACGGTGCCGAGCTTCTCATGGAAGACGATCTTCTCGAGCTTGGGCTGCAGGTCCTCGAGCCGCGTCTTGAGATCGGTATCGTAGAAGAACCGCGCATCGCTCAGCCGCGCCGCGAGCACCTTCTGGTTGCCTTCGACGATCTTCGCGCCGCCATCGGCAGCGTCCACGTTCGCAGTGCAGACGAAGGCGTTGGCGAGCTTGCCCGCCGCATCGCGGCAGACGAAGTATTTCTGGTTCACCCGCGCCGTCAGCTGGATCACTTCAGGCGGCACGTCGAGGAACGCTTCGTCGAAGCGGCCGAGCAGCGGCACCGGCCATTCGGTGAGCCCAGCATTCTCGAACAGCAGGCCCTCGTCCTCGACCAGCGTCAGCCCGGCTTTCTGCGCGGCCATCTTGGCACCCACCGCGATGATCGCGCGGCGCTCGGCGCCGTCGACCACGACGTGGCAGGCGCGCAGCTTCTCGACATAGTCGTTGGCGCTCCCGATCGTGATGACGCCAGGATGGTGGAAGCGGTGGCCGACGGTCTGAACGCCGCTCTTGAGCCCGGCGACTTCGATCGGCACGAGCTTGTCGCCGAGCAAGGCGACGATGCCCTGCAGCGGACGCACCCAGCGCAGGCTCTCGGTGGAGGACGAGGCGGCGCCCCAGCGCATCGACTTGGGCCAGGCGAAATTGTGGATCGCATGGGCAGCGGCGCTGGCGAGCACCGATCCCGCGACGATGCCCGGACGCTCGATCACCGCGAACAGGACTTGCCCGCCCTTGCCGTCGTCGCGCGCGACGAGCTGGTCGTGGGTCAGGCCGGTCGAGCGCAGGAAGCCCTCGATCGCCTGGGCCGGCGCGTCGGCGCGCGGGCCCTTGCGCTCCTCGGTCGCGGCGGTGGTGGTCTCGGCCACGCCGCGGACGATCAGCGCGAGGCGGCGCGGGGTGGCGAAGCTCTCGATGCGCTCGAAGGCCAGGTTGAGCGCCTTCAGCCGCGCGTCGAACAAGGCGACGAGATCAGTCCGCGCCTTTTCCTGCATTCGCGCAGGGATTTCCTCCGAGCGGAGTTCGAGAAGGAAATCCTCGGTCACGCCGTCCACTCCGGATATTTCTCGGCCCAGGCGGGCTTCATGTGCGCGATCCACGCCTCGCAGCTGCCCTTCGCCAAGTCGCGGACCCGGCCGATATAGGCTTGGCGCTCGGCGACCGAGATAACGCCGCGGGCCTGGAGCAGGTTGAACAAATGGCTGGCCTCGATTGCCTGCTCATAAGCGGCGATGGGGACGTTCTGGCTCAGGCAGTTCTCGCATTCGGCCATCGCCTTGCGGAAACCCTCGAACAAGGTCTCGGTGTCGGCGACTTCGAAATTGTATTTCGACATCTGCTTCTCGTTCTCGAGAAACACGTCGCCATACGAAACGCCGCTGTCGTTGAAGGCGAGATCGTACACGCTGTCGACGTTCTGGATGTACATCGCCAGCCGCTCGAGCCCGTAGGTCAGCTCGCCGGCGACCGGCTTGCAGTCGAAGCCGCCCATCTGCTGGAAATAGGTGAACTGGGTGACTTCCATCCCGTCGCACCAGACTTCCCAGCCGAGCCCCCAGGCACCGAGCGTCGGGCTCTCCCAATCGTCCTCGACGAAGCGGATGTCGTGACGCGTGAAATCGATGCCGATTGCCGCGAGGCTGCCGAGATAGAGCTCCTGCAGATCGGGCGGGCTCGGCTTCAGGATCACCTGATATTGGTAATAATGCTGGAGCCGGTTGGGGTTCTCGCCATAGCGGCCGTCGGTCGGGCGGCGGCAGGGCTGGACGAAGGCGGCGTTCCACGGCTCGGGGCCGAGCGCGCGCAGCGTCGTTGCGGGATGGAAGGTGCCGGCACCCATGCGCATGTCATAGGGCTGGAGGATCACGCACTCCCGTTCGCTCCAATAGTCATGGAGCTTCAGGATCATGCGCTGGAAGCTGAGCGGCTCGGACATATGCGCGGTGCTTTGGCGTGGCGGGGCCGCATTGACAAGGTGTCAGGGATCGCCTCCTGTCGCGGCCATGCGGAAGATGTGGATCGGACTGGCGCTGCTGGCGCTTTGCGGATGTCAGCCGAAGCAGGCGGCGAACGACGCCGATCCGGCGCTGTGGGTGGTCAAGGACGCCGACACGACGATCTATCTGTTCGGCACGGTGCACATGCTCAAGCCGGGCCTGACCTGGTTCGACGAAGGCGTGAAGTCGGCGTTCGACGCGAGCGACGAGCTGGTGCTCGAGCTGGTGATGCCGCCCGAGGCCGAGATGCAGGCATTGGTCAGCGAGCTCGGCATGACCAGCAGCGGGCCGGCTTTGCCCGACCAGCTCTCCCCGGCCGAAGCGGCCAAGTTCCGCGCCGCGCTGCCCGAGATCGGCCTTGCGCCCGACGCGCTCGACCGCGCCGAGCCGTGGCTGGCGGCGACGATGCTGTCCGCCGCGCCGCTGCGCCAGCTCGGTTATGACGAGAAGGACGGCGCCGAGGCGGTGCTGACCGCGGCGGCGCAGGCCGGCGGCAAGCGCGTCGAAGGGCTCGAGACCGCGCGCGAGCAGCTCGGCTATTTCGACCGGCTGCCGCTGCCCGCGCAGCGCGCATTGCTGGTCGATACGCTCGACGACCTGCCCAAGGCCGGCGAGACGATCGACCGGATGGTCGCCTTTTGGCGCAAGGGCGATGCCGACGGGCTCGCCAAGGTGATGAACGAGGATCTCGGCCGCTCGCCCGAACTGGCCGACGCCCTGCTCGCCCAGCGCAACCGGAAATGGGCCGCCTGGCTGGCGCAGCGAATGAAGGCGCCCGGCACCGTGTTCGTCGCGGTCGGCGCCGGACACCTAGCCGGAAATGCGGCGGTGCAGGCCGAACTCGCCAAGCGCGGATTCAAGGCCGAACGCGTCCGCTACTAGAACCGCTGCCGGGCCGGTCCGGGGCCTAAGGTCACACTAAGGTCACACTATCCGCAAGTCTTGCGAACCGCCGGTTTCCGGAGGAGCCGCGGACCCGTGCCTCCGACAGAGCCAAGCAGGCGAAATCCAACATTGCAAGCGCGGCACCATCGCCGCTTGACTCCGCACATCATTTAACCGATTAGTTATTTAACTTGGAGGTTATATGATTTCCGACCCGCTCAGCGCCACCTTTGCGGCGCTCGCCGATCCCACCCGCCGGGCGATCCTCGCACGTCTGGCGCTGGGCGAGACCAATGTCGGCGAGCTCGCCCGGCCCTTCGCGATGAGCGGGCCGGCGGTAACCAAGCATCTGAAGGTGCTCGAGCGCGCCGGGCTGATCTCGCGCGGCCGCGTGGCGCAGCAGCGCCCCGCGAAGCTCGAGCCCGAAGCGCTCGCCGCGGCGACCGCATGGCTCGATGGCTATCGCCGCTTCTGGGACCGGAAGTTCGACGATCTCGACACGTATCTGAGCGAATTGCAGCAAAAAGGAGAGACGGAATGACCACGACCGAAATCGGTGTCGGCCACGAGATGACGATCGTCCGCACCTTCGCGGCGCCCCGCGGGCTGGTGTTCGACTGCTTCACCCGGGCCGAGCATCTCGCCCCGCTGGTGGGGTCCGCGCGAATTCGATGCCCCGCTCTGCGAGACCGACCCGCATCCGGGCGGCCAGATCCGCATCGACATGCGCGGGCCCGAACCGTACGGCACCAGCCCGATCTATGGCGAATATCTGCAGATCGACCGGCCCGACCTGCTCCGCTTCGTCCTCCGCGCCTTCGCGCAGCCCGATGGCGCCTGGGGGATCGAGCATGAGGACACCCTGGTCTTCGAGGACGCGCCCGGCGGCGGCACGACGCTGCGGATGACGACCAGGATCACCCAGCTGAGCGACTCGATGCGAGAAGCGGTGAAGGGCATGGAAGAAGGCTGGAACCAGAGCTTCGACAAGCTCGCCGAGCTGGTGGTGGAATTGGGGTGATCTGATCCTCCCCGAGCTTGTCTCGGGGAGGCTTTGCACCATGTTGCCTTTCGCCGCCCTTTCCGCTAAAGGCGCGCGCTTGCCGTGGCAGGGTCATCCCTGGAGGCCTGCCGGGCATGCGAACTGAAACACTTTAGCGCATTGGAACGACACATGAGCGAGACGCTTACGCTGTCGGCCGAGACGCGC
>Ga0065165_1003240_pt1 | contig 11802 bp, 9 predicted proteins | sample AraplaMF_Cvi_mMF_FD_63813 | JGI IMG/M metagenome (GOLD analysis project Ga0065165, IMG submission 63813) | Arabidopsis root microbial communities from the University of North Carolina, USA - plate scrape MF_Cvi_mMF (version 2) (version 3) | ecosystem: Host-associated > Plants > Roots > Endosphere... | reverse complement strand
TGCTGTTCGTCGTCATCCTCGGGCCGACCGGCATCAAGATCACAGAGCTGCATTGAGGCGGAGCGAACCGCGCGGTTCGCTCCCGACACAGGCTCTAAGGGATGATCTGATCAGTCGGCCTGGCTGAGCGAGGCGACGGGCATCCGCTTCGGCGCGCCGCGCGGGCCCTCGCTGCGGCTGAGCATTTCCTTGAGATAGGCGACGTTGGCCGCGGCCTGGTCCGGCGGCAGATCTGCCTTCACGATGGTCTCGGCCTCCGCAAAGCGGCCCTGAAGACCGACGACGAGGCCGAGATTCTGCCTCACACGCGTGCTCGCGCGCGGCGAGGCGTAGGCCTGCCGCAGCACCTCTTCGGCCTTCGGAAGATCTCTCGACAACATGTAGGACAGGCCGAGATTGGAGAGTACGCCGGGATCGCCCGGCGCGATTTTGAGCGCGCTCGCGTAATAGGAGCGGGCTTCCTCGTGACGGCCCATCTGGTCTAGCGCGGTGCCCTGCACCGAGAGCAGGCGCCAGTCGGGATTGTCGGGCGAATGCGCTTTCGACAGGACGTCGTAGGCCTGCTGGAAATTGCCGTTGTCGGCGAGGGCGCGGCCGTACAGGGCGAGCAGAGCCTTGTTGCCGGGATTGGCAATGGTCGCCTGCTCGAGCACGGCGGCGGCCTGGGCGCGCTGGCCGTTGGCGCGCAAGGCCTGACCATAGGCAAGCGCGGCGTCAGCGTCCTTGGGATTGGCGCGGTAGCGTTCGCCATAGACCTCGACGGCACGCACCGGATCGGCGGGTGCGCGATCGGTAGGAGCTGCCTCTGCCCGTGGGCCGCCGACCGAGCCCGTCACTTCGGAGAGTTTCGACATGGCCGTGCAGCCGCCGAGGCCCATGGCCAATGCCGCGGCCACCGAGGTGGACGCAAGAAGCCTGGCAAGACTGAACCGTTGACGCATGACGCCTTGACTCTCGAGCCGATTGATCGAGCCGAACGCGCCAGCAATAGACTGTTAACCCTAACGGCGGGTTAACGCCGCTTCCCGGCCCCCACCTCCCACTGTGACATCTGCGGCGGCCCCTCACCGCCGAGATCCAGCTCGAGGCCGAGCACCCTCAGCCGTTCGTTCAGGTCGCGCAGCAATTGCCGCCTTTGCAGCGCCGGCTGCCGAGCATCGACACCCGCGCCGGACAGCCTCGGCAGCTGGCGCAGGAAATCATCACGGTTGATCGAGCGCCTGCGGTTGAGCTCATGGAGCTGCGCGCGGTCGACGCCGAGCACGCCGGCGGATTGCGCGATCAATCGATCGAGAAGCACTCTCACCGCGGACAAAGCGTCGATATCGGACCTCGGCCCGGACCTCGCGAGCTTGCCTTCGAGGTCCGTCCAGGCATGAGACGAGACGACGTAAGTGTAGAACGCGCTTGCCCAGTCCGGCTGGGCTTCATCATAGAAGCCGCGACGCATGAACAATCGGGAGGCGATCACTGCGACCTGATCCCACCTCACTTGAGCGCATGAGGCGATCTCGATCGCCGACTGGACCGCCGGATCACGGGAAAAGTCCCGCCCTGCCGGCAGCCTGATGATCCCGTCCGGCAGGTTCGAATCGAGCAGCCTGAAAGCGACATCGTTGCGCGGCCTGGAATAGCGTGCGATCGCGAACTGGTGCTCCGTGCGGCCGGCATGGGACGTGGGACCGAAATGGATGATGTTGAAGCCGGCATCGTCGCCGGCCTGCCCGGTCGAGGATGGACAGGAGAGCACGTAGATCGTGCGCCAGAACGCTTCGCCGCTCGCGCTTGAGGTCGCGCGCGGATCTGGGATGGAATAACGGGTCAGCCCCTCGACATGCCGGTGACCGTGCAGCACCAGATTGACGTTGAGGGAGGTCGCCGCCTCCAGAAAGGTTCCGGGCGCTGCCAGATACATCAGCGGCTCGTCGGGCACGCCGAGAAAGCGCTTTCCTTCTCCCGTCGCCTGCGGCAGCGGATGATGATGCAGGGCCAGCACGCGCACCAGGTTTTCCGCCGGTTCGGCATAGCCGGCACGCCCCGCAGAACCCGTGCTGCCGGCGAGCTCGACGCTCAGCCGGGCGGAATCCGCGACCAGCGCCTTGTACGCGCCCTCATCGATATGGCCGCTCGCAAGCGTCGTCAGGCTTGCGCGGTTGGAATCCAGCAGCACGAGGTCGAGACCGGCCTGCCGGTAATAGACGCTCTTCGAGGTCCGCGGCAGATGCAGGTAATCATAGACGTCGTGACGGCCGGTCCGCTGGCTCGGCCGCTTGACGTCGTGATTGCCGGCAACGGCCTGGATGTCCGTAAACAGTCCGGTCTGTCGGAAGGACCCGATGACGGCCAGCGCTTCGTCGAGCGCGCGCGGCGTCGGATCGTCCACGAGATCCCCCGTGATCAGCAGGATGCGATCGGGAACATCGGCAAGGTCCGCCATCCTCTCGCGGAGAGCGGCCCTGAGCGCCTCGATCGTCGCAAGCAGCCGGCCAGAGCCGTCCAGATGCAGATCGGAAATCTGCGCAATGACGAACGATCTATCCATTTTGCGCCGCTCATTTGCGAATGCTGCGCCGCCCAAACCATGCGAGAAATGTGTCGACGAACAGATTCAGGCCGGTCGCAGCCCGCTCGAGAAGCCCGCTCTCGATGCGCGCGACACAATCTAAAATATCAGCCGATAATGCCACAACCGCGACGCCAGTAAAGCCCGGCGACAGCGCTCGCGTGAACGGCAGTTCTCAACACGAGATACGAGACCTGCCATACAACGGTTTCGTCTTGCCCGATCAATATTCGATGGCAAGCCGCTTGCGGATTTCATCGATGCGCTTGTCCAGCGCATCGAACCGCGCGTGGACGGAGCGGTCGTGGAGATAGAAGACGTAACCGCCGGCAAGGAGCGCGAAGATCCAATGGTGGTGCTCGACATAGCCGAAAATCGCCTCGACGGCCTGGCCGATGAATGTGACCACGCTCCACACGAATTCCATTGCACTTCCTCCCGGCGCGCTTTGTCGTCGGTCGCCCGATTTCCATCCCTGGCGGCCGTTGCCGGAACCTAGCATGGCCCCCTTGCCGCGAGTAGCGGCTCGCCGAACGGTGACAGCAAAGCCGATTGCAGCGGCGGCCAAACTCTGCGAAGTCTCGTCCGTTCGTATGACCCGTTTGATCTGACGACCGGGACCCGCCAATGCCTTCTGTCTTCGAGACGTCGTCCACCGCCATCCCGATCACTTTCGTCACCAAATCAAGCTGGGATCAGGTCGCCGAGACGCTGCCGCCGCCGCAACGCCTGTTCGCGACGGCCTGCGCCTTCAGCGCCAAGCCGGGCGCCTATCTGGCCCTGCCCGCACCCGACGGCGCGATTGCGCAGGTGCTGTTCGGCATCGAGGACGAGGGCGCAAGATCGCGCGACCTGTTCCGGCCTGGCGCCCTGCCGGGGTTGCTGCCGGCAGGCACTTATCGCTTTGCCAACGCACCACACGATGCGCGGCTGGCCGCGCTCGCTTTTGCCCTGGGGTGCTACCGCTTCGCGCGCTACCGCAAGGCTGACAGGCCCGACGTCCGGCTTGTGCCGCCTGATGGTGTCGACGCGGCCGAGATCGAGCGGATCGCCGATGCCGCAATGCTGGCGCGCGACCTCATCAACACGCCGTCCAACGACATGGGGCCGGCGGAGCTCGCCGCTGCCGCGCAAGCGCTCGCCGCCGAATTCGGGGCAAGCTATACCTGCACCATCGGCGAGGAGCTGGAGACGAATTTCCCGCTGATCCACGCCGTAGGCATGGCCTCCAACCGCGCGCCGCGGCTGATCGACATCGGCTGGGGCGACCTTGACCATCCCAAGGTGACGCTGGTCGGCAAGGGCGTCTGCTTCGACACCGGCGGGCTTGACCTGAAGCCGTCGAGCGGCATGCTGATCATGAAGAAGGACATGGGCGGCGCCGCCAACGTGCTGGCGCTGGCGCGCATGGTGATGGACGCGAAGCTGAAGGTACGGCTGCGCGTGCTGATCCCGGCCGTGGAAAACGCGGTTGCCGGCAATGCCTTCCGCCCGCTCGATATCTTCACCTCGCGCAAGGGCATCACGGTCGAGATCGGCAACACCGATGCGGAAGGCCGCCTGGTGCTCGCCGACGCGCTGGCGCTCGCCGACGAGGAGAAGCCCGACCTGCTGATCGATCTGGGCACGCTGACCGGTGCAGCCCGCGTCGCGCTGGGGCCGGATCTGCCGCCCTTCTATACCAATGACGAGGCCCTCGCCGCCGATCTCGCGCGCTGCGCGGTGAAGGAGAACGATCCGTTGTGGCGCATGCCGCTGTGGCCGCCTTACGATTCCTGGCTGGACTCCAAGACGGCCACCATCACCAACGCGCCGTCAGGCGGCTTTGCCGGCTCGATTACTTGCGCGCTGTTCCTGCAACGCTTCGTCGAGCACGCCGGGAGCTGGCTGCATGTCGACATCTACGGCTGGACGCCGTCGGCGAAGCCCGCACGCCCCGAAGGCGGCGAGTGCCAGGCCGCGCGCGCTATCTATACCTTGCTGAGCGAGCGCTATGCATGATCCGCGAATAACACCGGCGCGAGGCGACCTCGCCGCGAAATACCTCGAAGGCAAGGTTGAGGCGGATCGCTTCGTCACCGGCGAGGAATTCGAGGTGATCGAGCCCGTCGCGCCGGTGCGCGAGCAACCGTCGTCGAACGCGATGCTGATGACCGAGGCGCTGCGCGGCGAACGCGTCACCATCTACGACCGCAATGGCGAGGGCTGGGCCTGGGGCCAGCTCAATGGCGACGGCTATGTCGGTTGGCTGCCGGAAGCGGCACTCGTCAAACCATCGGCTGCGCCAACACACGTGGTCAGCGCGCTCAGGACGTTTGCCTTCCCCGGTCCCTCGATCAAGCTGCCGCCGGCCGAGACGCTCGTGATGGGATCCAGGCTCGCGGTGGCCCGCGAGGACGGCAGCTTCGCCGTGACGCGCGACGGCCAATATCTGCCGAAGTCCCATCTCGCGCCGCTCGACCATCGCGAGCCGGATTTCGTCACCGTCGCCGAACGCTTCGTCGGCACGCCTTATCTATGGGGCGGCAAGAGCAGTTTTGGCATCGATTGCTCCGGCCTCGTCCAGGTCTCGCTGACATCAGCGGGGATCGGTTGCCCACGCGACAGCGACATGCAGCTGGCCGGGCTCGGCCGCGCCCTGGAGCCGCATGAACAACGCGGCTTGCAGCGCGGTGATCTGATCTTCTGGAAGGGCCATGTCGCCATCGTTCGCGACGCCAGCACCATGGTTCACGCCAACGCGCATCACATGGCGACCGCGATCGAGCCGATCGAGCCGGCCACAGCGCGGATCAAAGCGGCCGGCAGCGAAATTATCGCGATCAAGCGGCTCTGACGGCGCTTATGTCGCCACCGACCCGTTGCCCGCCGTCTCCAGCCGGAACGCCGCCGCGAACAGCGCCCGCGTGTAATCCGTCTTAGGGGACTTGAACAGCTCGGCGGCCTGGCCTTCTTCGACCACCTTACCGCCGCGCATCACGATCAGGTGGCTCGCGAGCGAGGCGACGACGCGAAGATCGTGCGAGATGAACATGTAGGTGAGGTCGCGCTTGCGCTGCAGCTCACGCAGCAGATCGACCATCTGCGCCTGGAACAGCATGTCGAGCGCGCTGGTCGGCTCGTCCAGCACGACGAAATCCGGCTCCAGCACCACCGCGCGTGCGATCGAGATGCGCTGGCGCTGGCCGCCGGAGAATTCATGGGGATAGCGATAGCGGGTGTCCGGCTTCAGCCCGACGTCTTCAAGCGCCTTGACGACACGCGCCTCGCGCTCCTCGCGCGACAGCTTCGGCTGATGCACGGAAAGCCCTTCGGCGATGATGTCGGCGACCGACATGCGCGGTGAGAGCGAGCCAAACGGATCCTGGAACACGATCTGCATATCGCGCCGGAACGGGCGCATCTCCTTGAAGCGCAGACCCTGGATGTCTTTTCCGAGAAACACGATGCGCCCGTTCGAGGAGATCAGCCGCAACAGCGCCAGCCCCAGCGTGGTCTTGCCCGAGCCGGATTCGCCGACGACGCCGAGCGTCTCGCCCTTGCGCACGGCGATGCTGACGCCGTCGACCGCCTTGATGTGGCCAACCGTCTTGCGCATCAGGCCGCGCTTGACCGGAAACCAGACTTTCAAATCATCGGCCGACATCACCACCGGCGCGTCCGGCTGCGGCGGTGCCGGATCCGGCTTCGGCTCCGCAGCGAGCAAATCGCGCGTATAGGGATGCTTCGGAGACCTGAAGACCTGCTCGACCGGGCCTTGCTCGACGATCTCACCGCTCTTCATGACGCAGACGGCATCGGCGATGCGGCGCACGATGCCGAGGTCGTGGGTGATGAAGAGCAGGCTCATGCCGAGCCGCGAGCGAATCTCGGCGAGCAGCGCCAGGATCTGCGCCTGCACGGTGACGTCGAGCGCCGTCGTCGGCTCGTCCGCGATCAACAGATCCGGCTCGTTGGCAAGTGCCATCGCAATCATCACGCGCTGGCGCTGACCGCCGGAGAGCTGATGCGGATAGCTGTTCAGCCGCGTCTCCGGCTCGGGGATGCCGACCTGCGTCAATAGCTCCAGCGTCCGCTTGCGCGCCTGCGCATTGCTGGTCGGATTGTGCAGCTGGATGATCTCGCCGATCTGCGCCTCGATCGTGTGCAGCGGATTGAGCGAGGTCATCGGCTCCTGGAAGATGATGGAGATGTCGCTGCCGCGGATTTCCCGCATCTGCTGCTCGGAGCGGTCGATCAGCTCCTGCCCCTTGAAGCGGATGCTGCCCGAGGGGTGCGAGGCGTTCGGATAAGGCAGCAGCTTGAGGATCGAGAGTGCGCTGACCGACTTGCCGGAGCCGGATTCGCCGACCAGCGCCAGGCATTCGCCGCGCTTGATCTGGAACGAGACCTTGTCGACCGCGAGCGTGGTGGCACCACCCTGGTGGAAGGCCACCGAGAGATCGCGCACGCTGAGCAGGGGCTGGTTGATCGCGTCCATGGACTTACCTGAAGGTCTTGCGCGGATCGAAGGCATCGCGCACCGCTTCGCCGATGAAGATCAGGAGCGACAGCATGATCGCGACCGAGAAGAATCCGGAGAAGCCGAGCCAGGGGGCCTGCACATTGGATTTGGCCTGGGACAGCAATTCGCCGAGCGAAGGCGATCCCGGCGGCAGGCCGAAGCCAAGGAAATCCAGCGCCGTCAAAGTCATCACCGAACTCGACACGATGAAGGGCAGGAACGTCATGGTCGCCACCATCGCGTTCGGCAGCAAATGGCGAAACATGATGACCGCATTGGAAACGCCGAGCGCCCGCGCCGCCTGGATGTATTCGAAGTTGCGCCCGCGCAGAAATTCGGCGCGCACGAGACCGACCAGCGAGACCCAGGAGAACAGCAGGAGGATGCCGAGCAGCACGAAGAAACCGGGCACCAGGACCGAGGACAAGATCAGGAGAAGATAGAGCGAGGGGATCGCCGTCCAGATCTCGATGAAACGCTGGAAGATGAGGTCGACCCGACCGCCGAAATACCCCTGCACCGCGCCTGCTGCGATGCCGACGACGGACGAGACGATGGTGAGGCAAAGACCGAACAGCACAGAGATGCGGAAGCCATAGATCAGCCGCGCGACCACGTCGCGGCCCTGATCATCGGTCCCGAGCCAGTTATATTCGAGATCGCGGCAGCTCTTCAGTCCCTTCTTCTCCACCACTGGCTGGCACTGCTTTTCCGTCAGCATCCAGGTCGGCGGCGACGGCGCCGGCGTCGGCAGGTCGAGATTGTGGGTGTCGTAGGAATAGCGGATCAGCGGCCAGACGATGATGCCGCTCTTGTCTTTGATCAGCTTCTGCAAATAGGGATCGCGATAGTCGGCTGCGGTCTCGAAGTCGCCGCCGAAAGTGGTCTCCGAATAGGTCACGAAGGCGGGCCAGTAGAGACGGCCGTCGAACTTGATCAGGAAGGGGCGATCGTTGGCTATCAGCTCGGCGAACAGCGAAATCACGAACAGCGCGATGAAGATCCAGAACGACCAGTAGCCGCGGCGATTGGCCTTGAAGTTCTGCCACCGCCGCTTGTTGAGCGGTGACGGCGCGAACGGCTTGCGCGTGATCGGAACGACCTCGCCCAGCGGAGACTGGGTCGTGGTCTCGATCGGTGTCGGGGCGGTGATCGTCATCAGACCTCCCGCGCCTCGAAATCGATCCGGGGGTCGATCCACATATAGGTCAGGTCGGAGACCAGATTGATCACGAGGCCGACCAGCGAAAAGATGTAGAGGGTGCCGAACACCACGGGATAGTCGCGGTTGAGCACGCTCTCGAAGCTGAGGAGCCCGAGCCCGTCCAGCGAGAAGATGGTCTCGATCAGAAGCGAACCCGAAAAGAAGGCGTGAATGAAGGTGCTGGGAAAGCCTGCGATCACGATCAGCATCGCATTGCGGAAGACGTGCCCATAAAGCACCCGGTTCTCGCTACAGCCCTTCGCGCGCGCGGTCATCACGTACTGCTTGCGGATTTCGTCCAGGAACGAGTTCTTGGTCAGGAACGTCATGGTGGTGAACGCACCGAGCCCCATGGCGATCAGCGGCAGCGTCAGATGCCAGAAGTAATCGATGATCTTCCAGTACCAGGGGAACTGCGACCAGCCGTCCGAGGTCAGTCCGCGCAACGGGAACCAGTTGAAGAAGGAGCCGCCGGCAAACAGGATGATGAGGAGAATTGCGAACAGGAAGCCGGGAATCGCATAGCCGAGCACGAGCACGGTCGACGTCCAGGTGTCGAAGCGTGTGCCGTCCTTCACCGCCTTGCGGATGCCGAGCGGGATCGAGATCAGATAGGTCAGGAGCGTCAGCCACAGGCCGAGCGAGATCGAGACCGGCAGCTTCTCCTTGATGAGCTGGAGCACGCTGACATCGCGGAAATAGCTCTTGCCGAAATCGAAGCGGGCGAAATTCCAGACCATCAGGGCAAAGCGCTCCGGTGCCGGCTTGTCGAAGCCGAACTGCTTTTCCAGCTTCTTGATGAAGTCGGGATCAAGGCCCTGCGCGCCGCGATATTTCGAGTTGATGGCGTCGCCGCCCGCCCCCAACTGCCCCGGCGCACGCTGCGCAAAATCGCCACCGCCGGAAATGCGCGAGCTGCCGCCGGTGTCGGCCCCCGACAGCTGCGCGATCACGCGCTCGACCGGGCCGCCCGGCGCGAACTGCACGACGATGAAGGAGACGAAGAGGATTCCGAGCAGCGTCGGGATCATCAGGAGGATGCGGCGGGCGATATAGGCGCTCATGATTATTTCGCCTGCTCGAGTTTGGCGGCCTTGGCGGGTTCATGCCACCAGATGTCTGGCGCGCCGACACCGTTGGCATAGCGCGGCAACTTCTGCGGATGGCCGAACTGATCCCAATAGGCCAGCCGGTGCGTCTTGTTGTACCATTGCGGCACCCAATAACGTCCGGCGCGGAACAGGCGGTCAAAGGCACGGCAAGCCACGGTCAATTCCTCGCGGCTGTCGGCCGCCATGATCTTCTCGATCATGGCGTCGATCGCCGGGCTGGCGACGCCCGCGAGATTGTACGAGCCCTTGGTGTTCGCGACCTGCGACGAGAAGAACGCGCGCATGGCATCGCCGGGTGTCGCCGACATGCTGAAGCGCTGGATCGTCATGTCGAAGTCGAAATCTTCCTGGCGCGCCCGGTATTGCACCGCATCGACGAGGCGCACGCTCGCTTCGATGCCGAGCGTCCCGAGATTCTTGATGTAGGGCGCGTGGTGCGGCTGGAACGAGGGCTCGTCCAGCAGGAATTCGATGCGGAATACCTCACCGTTCGGCAGGACACGCTTGCCGTCCTTGATCGGCACACCGGCCTCGGTCAGCAATTGCTGCGCCTTGCGCAGCAGGGTGCGATCCTGTCCGGATCCGTCCGTGGTCGGCGGCGAGAAAGGCGCTGCGAACACCTCGTCGGGGACTTGGCCCCGGAACGGCTCGAGCAGCTTCAGCTCTTCCGGCGAGGGCGGCGCATTGCCCGCCATGAGGTCGGAGTTCTGGAATGGCGACACCGTACGGGCATAGGCGCCGTACATGATGGTCTTGTTGGTCCATTCGAAGTCGAAGGCATCGATCAGGGCCTCGCGCACGCGCGGATCCCTGAACTTCTCGCGTCGCGTGTTGATGAACCAGCCCTGCGCGCCGGACGGCGTGTCGTCGGGCACGATTTCGAGCTTGACACGTCCCTCCTTCACAGCGGCGAAATCATAGCGCGTCGCCCAGATGCGCGAGGTGAACTCCTCGCGGTAGAGATAGTTCTTGCCGGTGAACCCCTCGAAGGCGACGTCACGATCGCGATAGAACTCGTACCGCACGACATCGAAATTATAGGTGCCGCGGCAGGGCGGCAGATCGGCCGCCCACCAGTCCTTGACCCGTTCATACTCGATGTAGCGGTTAACCTCGAACTTGCCGACCTTGTACGGACCCGAGCCCAGCGGGATCTCCAGAGACGATTCATCGAACGGGCGAGAGGCATAGTAGGCCTTCGAGAAGATCGGCAGGCTTGCGGCATAGAGCGGCACGTCGCGCGCCCGTCCCTTGGCAAAGGTGACGACGAGCGTTGCGTCGTCGACTGCTTCCGCACTGACCATGTCGCGCAGCTGCACCAGGATCAGGGGATGTCCCTTGGTCTTCAGCGCCGTCAGCGAAAACGCCGCATCGTGCGCGGTGAGCCTGGTGCCATCGTGGAATTTCGCCTCGGGCCGCATCTTGAAGCGATAGACCAGCTTGTCGGGCGATATCTGCACGGATTTGGCGGCAAGCCCGTACATCGCGTCGGGCTCGTCGTTCGCGCGCACCATCAGCGGCGCGAAGGTCATGTCCATGCCTTGCGCGCCATCGCCCTTCAGGATGAAGGCGTTGAGCGAATTGAAGGTCTGGTAGGACTGGTTGTAGGCGCGCACCGACGGGATCAGCGAGAACGTGCCGCCCTTCGGCGCATCGACCTTGACGTAGTCGAAATGGTGGAAGTCGGCGGGATATTTGAGATCGCCGAAGGCCGAAATGCCGTGCGCTTCGGTCCCCGCTTCCGATGCCCGCGCGCTGCGCGACAGGACGACGCCGAGCGCACCGCCGGCACCCAGGACCAATACATGCCGGCGTGAAAGTTGCGCCATGCGCGATTGCTTCCTCAAGAGCGTTTTCCGACGCGCGCCGCCTTGTCCGCGTCGTACCACCACAGCGCCGGCAGGCCAGACCGGCCGTATTTCGGGAGCGGCTCAGCATGGCTGAAGCGGTCCCAGCGAGCGTAGCGCGCGAACGGATAGGTGAACTGAGGCACCACGTAGAAATTCCAGAGCAGCACCCGGTCGAGCGCGCGCGTGGCAGCGACAAGACCCGGGCGATTCTTGGCGAAGATCACCTTCTCGATCAGGGCATCGACGGCCGGGTTCTTGATACCGATGGTATTGCGCGCGCCGGGTACATCCGCCGTCGCCGAGCTCCAATATTCACGCTGCTCGTTGCCGGGCGAGAGTGACTCGCCCCACTGGTCAATGATCATGTCAAAGTCGAAACTGCGCAGACGGTTCTGATACTGCGCGTCATCGACTATACGAACCGACGTATTGACGCCGATACGCTCCAGCGACGGCTTGTAGAACAGCGCGATACGCTCGGATGAGGGATCCTGCACCAGGATTTCGACTGTCAGAACCTTGCCCGACGCATCGACCAGCTTGTGGTCCCGCACCTCGAAACCGGCCTC
>Ga0065165_1003238_pt1 | contig 11805 bp, 10 predicted proteins | sample AraplaMF_Cvi_mMF_FD_63813 | JGI IMG/M metagenome (GOLD analysis project Ga0065165, IMG submission 63813) | Arabidopsis root microbial communities from the University of North Carolina, USA - plate scrape MF_Cvi_mMF (version 2) (version 3) | ecosystem: Host-associated > Plants > Roots >... | reverse complement strand
GCAGCTCGCCGGCTTCCCGGCCGAGGTCATCGATTCCGTCGTCTCGGTGCTCTGCCGCATGGCCTTCGATTTCGGCCTGTGGAGCGACGGCGTCTCGCCGCTGCTGTTCGTATGCGAGGAAGCGCATCGCTACGCCTCCGCCGACCGCAACATCGGCTTTGGGCCGACCCGCAAGGCGGTGTCGCGCATCGCCAAGGAAGGGCGCAAATACGGCGTCTATCTCGGCCTCATCACCCAGCGTCCGGCCGAGCTCGACGCCACCATCATCTCCCAGTGCAACACGCTGTTCACGATGCGCCTTGCCAACGAGCGCGACCAGGCGCTGCTGCGTGCCGCGGTGTCGGACGCCGCCGCGAACCTGCTCTCCTTCGTGCCCTCGCTCGGCACGCGTGAGGTACTGGCCTTCGGCGAGGGTGTCGCGCTGCCGACGCGCTTGCGCTTCAAGGAAGTGCCGCCGCATCAATTGCCGCGCGGCGAAGCCACCATCTCGAGCGTCCCGTCGGTCACCTCCGGCCACGACATGCATTTCGTCAGCGCCGTGCTCGAGCGCTGGCGCGGCGCCACCTCGCAGCGTGACGTGCCGAACGACCCGGTGTTTTCGGCCCCGCCTGCCAAGACGCTCTCCAACGTCGAGGCGCCGATGCTGCAGCCCTCGATGGGGCTCGATCCCGACCGCTTCTCGCTCCTGAAGAAGCCGCTGCGGTAAACCGCTCTCACCGCTGAAGAAGCACCGCGCCGCGTCCGGGGACGCGATCTTCCGGCGCCTCTGGAGCGTCTCGCTCGCATAGACTATGCTTTGCCGGCTCGAAGCCGGCTTTCCGACCCTTGACGATCTCATGGGACGCCGGCCGACGAAGTGACGGACACGACATGACCGAACTGGATTGGCCCGAAATTCTGCTGCGCCTTGGAAGCGCGACGCTCGCCGGCAGTGCGATCGGCCTGAACCGCGACCTGCACGGCAAGCCGATCGGGCTGAAGACGCTCGGCATCGTCGGGCTCTCCACCGCAACCGTCGTGCTGCTCGCGGTCGAGTTTGCCGAGCCGGGCAAGCTTACCGATGCGGCCAGCCGCGTGATCCAGGGCATCCTGACTGGCATCGGTTTCCTCGGAGCCGGCGTCATCGTCCACGAGAGCGACCGTCTCCGCGTGCGCGGCCTGACCAGCGCGGCGTGCACCTTTCTCGCCGCCTGCCTCGGCATTGCCTGCGGCGCCGGCCAATGGAAGATCGTGCTGGTCGCACTGGCCTTCACCTTCGTTCTGCTGACGATCGGCCGCCGTCTCGAACGCTGGCTGCATCGGATGCTTGGCGGCAAGGATGAGAAACATGACGTCGGCCACGACGTCGAAGCGCGCCGTCTGTCGGAGCCGGATCGCCGTCCATAAATCTCAGCGCGGTTGAGCTGCGCGGCGCCAGCAGACGATCCCCAGAACGACCGGCAAAGACAAAGCAAGCCACGAAATCGCATCCCAGAGACCGTCTCCAACCAGCGCAACGGCGAGCCCCACGCCGCAAACAACGCCGACGAGGAGAGGCCAGCGGAAGACATCCCATACGCTTCTGTGAACCTGAGGCCGATTCCGGACGGGCGTGGCCATGGGCTAGACGCCGACTGCTGCGGTCTGACCCGCGCCGAGCGGCTTGCGGCGGACCGGTGACTTTCGCCTCGCGACCCAGAGATAGATCCCGCTGACGAGGACGATGATCGTCATCACGTCCAGCAGCGCCCAGACGATCTTCAGCGGAAGCCCGCCATAGTCGCCGAAATGCAGCGGTCGCGAGACCTGAAGCGTCTTCAGATACCAGGGCACTTCAGGCGCGACGATCGTCTTGCCGTCGTTGGCGTCGACCAGCATCGGCTGCAACATGCGCGCGGTGAAGGGCGTCGCGCCCTTGGTCCAGACCACGAGGTGCTGCGGGCTGCCGAAGCGCGACGACGTCGGCATCGTCACCGAGGTGACCAGACGATCCGGAAATCTCGCGCGGACGAGCTCGACGGCGGCCTGAACCGAAGGAATCGGAGCTACGGGCTTGCCGAGATGAGGCGCCAGCAACACGGGAATGAGCTGCGCGCGCCACAAATCGAACAGCGGCGTCGCCAGCGTGTTGATCATGCCAGTGAGGCCCACCACCAACGTCCAGGTCACGGTGACGATGCCGAGGAGATTGTGCGTGTCGAGCCATTTGGCGCGGGGCGAGGATCGCCGGCGGATCGTGCCGAAATCAAGCCGCCGCATGAACGGCCAATAGACCACGACACCGGAGATGATCGACACGGCGAACATGAACCCCATCGCCCCGAGAAACAGCTCGCCTGGCAGGCCCGCAAACATGTCCTTGTGGATCCGCAACACGATGTCCATGACATCCTGATGCGGCGCTTCTTCGCCGAGCACGGCGGCGGTCCGCGCATCGAGTGTCAGGCGATGAAAGTTGCCCGGCGCGGGAACAGCGGTCGGCGAAACCGCGACCGTCACCAGCGGCTCGGTCTGCTTCAGATTGAGCAGCAGGACGTATTGCCCGGGAAAGCGCGCCTGGGCCGCCGCGATCATCCTGTCGAGCGAAAGACGCGGCGTCCCCTCCGGCAGGACAGGAGCTTCGATCTCGTCCTCGAGCAGATCGTCGATCTCGTCGTGAAAGACCAGCGGAAGGCCCGTCACGCACAGCATCAGCAGGAACAGCATGCACACCAGCGAGGTCCAGGTGTGAATGCGGGACCACAGGCGGATCGTGCGCGCTTGAACCATGGTGTCTACCAGCGATAGCTGAGCGTGCCCGTGACGGTGCGCGGGCTGGTGTACTGGCAACCGCCGCCTGTCGTGCACGCGAGCGTGACGCGGTCGGCGATGTTCTTGACGTTCAGTGCGAGGTTCACACCCTTCGGCTGGCGATAATGCAGGCCGGCGTCGAACACGACGTATGCCTCGTTGACGATGGTGTTGGTGGTGTCGGCGAAGGTCGGCCCGTTATAGCGGACGCCGCCGCCAAGACCCCAGCCGTCCCAGGCGCCGCCCTGGACGGTGTAGTCGAGATAGGCCGATGCCATCTGGCGGGCCACGAGTGTCGGCACCTTGCCGAGGTCGGTGCCGGTGCTCTGCGTCACCCTGACGTCCTGATTGGTATAGGTCGCCACGAGATTCAGCCCGGGCACGATCTGCGCCAGCGTCTCGAACTCGACGCCGCGCGAGTTGACCTCGCCGAGCTGGACCGAGAAGCCGAGATGCGATGGATCACTGGTGAGCGAATTCTGCCGCGTCAGATCATACAGCGCCACTGTCATCAACAAGGTGCGCGATGGCTGATACTTGACGCCGACCTCATGCTGCTGCGCCGTCGTCGGCTTGAAAGGGTTTCCCGCGAAGTCCGTGTTAGGTGTCGGCAGGAACGACTCCGAGTAGCTGTAATATGGCGCCACACCGGAATCGAACACATAGGAGACCGCCCCGCGCTTGGTGAAGGCGGTGTCCTTCGTATCGGTGGTCTTGTTGGTCGCCAGGGCATAGGTGTTCTGTTCCGAGGCGTCGTACCGTCCACCCAGCGTGAAGATCCAGTTCTGGATCTTCATCTGATCCTGCATGTAGACGCCGACCTGGTCGATCGTCTGGTTCGCCGAGGGCGTGACGAGCACAGTCGGATCCGCGATGGCCTGGTTGTAGACCGGATTGATCTTGCTGAGCGACGGCGCGTTTCCGGATTGGGTGCGGTCCGTCATGTTGAACGTCAGATAGTCGACGCCGGAGACCACCGTGTGCTGAAGCGGCCCCGTGCTGAACTTGCTGATCAAATGGTTGTCGGTCGACAGGGTGTCGACCTGCTCCTGGATGCGCATGGCGCGGCGCGGAAACACCGTGGCCGTATCGAGCGGAGTCCCGACGAACGTGAGATAGCGATAGTCGAGTTCGGTGTGGCCGTAGCGGGCCTTCGATTCGAAGATGAGATTGTTGCTGAAGCGGTGTTCGAACTGGTAGCCGACGCGCTCCTGCTCCTGGTCGAACTTGTTGTAGCTGGGATCGCCGAGGAAAAGCGGCAGCGCGGTGATACCGGTGATCTTTCCGCCCGCGACATGAAGCATCGACAGCGGAAATGCGTTTCCGGTCACGTCGTGGGTGTAGTCGGCGAGAATAGTCAGCGTCGTATCGTTGGTCGGCTTCCAGGTCACGGCCGGCGCGATATAGGTCCGGTTGTCCTTCACGAAGTTGGAGAAATTGGCGATCTGCGCGTCGGAATCACGGAACACGCCGGTCAAGCGATAGAACAGTGTCCCATCCTTGGTCGCGGGACCTCCGACGTCGAATGCGCCCTGAAAACGGTCGTAATTGCCGAACTGGCCGACGATCTCCCCAAAAGCCTTGTCGGGCGGCCGCTTGCTGATGACGTCGACGAGGCCGCCCGGTGCGCCCTGCCCGTACATGACCGAGCTCGGTCCCTTGATGACGTCGATGCGCTCGAAGCCGTAGGGCTCGTTGCGAAACAGCGACAAGAAATTGGGATCGCCGACCTCGCGAAGTCCGTCGCGATAGGCGCCGTAGCCGTTGTTGTCGAAGCCGCGGATGAAGACGTTGTCGAAGCGCGGGTCCTTGCCACCGGGTTGGATGGCAAGACCCGCCACGTACTGCAATCCTTCGACCAGCGTCGTGGCCGAGCGCGCATCGAGCTGGTCGCGGCTGACCACCGAAACGGATTGAGGCGTTTCGAGGATCGGCACGTCGGACTTCATCGCAGCCGAGCTGACGACGGGCACAAAGCCCCTCACCGGATCCGTGCCGCGTTCCGTTGCAGCGACGGCCGGCTGAGAAACCGCTTGAGATGTCTGTCCCGAAGCGCGCGATCGTGCTTGCCGGACGCGCGCCGATCGCGGATTGCGCGACGTCGTGACCTGGCGTCTGCTCTCGCGACTTTGCTCGACCACGACGGGGGGAAGATCCGATGCTGTGCTCGCACTCTGGGCTTGGGCGTTGCTGCCGAAGAGGATGGCAGGAGGAAGTGCGAGAAGACCGCACAACACCGACACGCGCCCGCGCTTCATTGCGCGTGCGTCAGACACAAATTCCAGCATTCCCAGTCCCCGAATTTACGGAGACGACCATGCAGAGACTTCGTGCGCACAATCAAAGTCTTTTGGACATTCGTGTCGTAGAATCGATTTAGACTGGATCCGTTCTAATGTGTCGGCTCCGCCGTCCTGCTCGCGTCTTCCGCCGGCTGCACGAATTCCTGGGACTGTCGATCTCTCGCGATCACGAGCACGACCTGCCGCGTCACGATCTAGAATCGCAGCCGCCGCGCCCAGATCGGTTTCAGCAGTTCGAGCGCCGTCAGCAACAGCAATCCCGCCCCGAGCGTGACCATGAGATCGTCGAGGTGCATGGGACCGAACCGAAACAGGCTGGACGCCGGCGGCCAGAACAGAGCCGCTGCCAGAATCGATGCGATCGATACGAAGATCCAGAGCAGCGCCGGGTTCGGACGGAAGAAGGCTGACATGAAGGACGCGCTGAACGACCGGTTGGCCAGCACCAGCGCGACGACGCAGGTGACGAGCACGATGAAGGCAAGCGTGCGCGCCTCGTCGGGCGCAACGCCGGAACGAAGCGCGACGACGAAGATCGCGGCGATCAACGCGAATGCCATGACGCCCTGGAGAACGCTCCACCCGACCAGGGCCCACGAGAACAGCTCCGCATCGACGCGCCGCGGCGGGCGCGCCATGACATCGCGCTCCTCCCGCTCCGCTTCGAACACCAGCGAGCAGACGGGGTCGATGATCAGCTCCAGAAACGCGATGTGAACGGGGCCGAGAACCACGGGCAGCCCGAACACCAGGGGAAGCAGCGCAAGTCCCGCGATCGGAACATGGACGGCGAAGATGAAGGCCATTGCCTTGCGGAGATTGTCGTAGATCCGCCGCCCCAACCGGATCGCTGCAACGATGGAGCCGAAATCGTCGTCGAGCAGCACGATGGAGGAAGCCTCGCGGGCGACATCGGTGCCGCGGCCGCCCATCGCGATCCCGATATGGGCAGCCTTCAGGGACGGCGCGTCATTGACGCCATCACCGGTCATCGCGACGATCTCGCCGTTGCGCTTCATGGCCTGGACAATCCGCAGCTTCTGCTCCGGCAGGACGCGCGCGAAGACGTTCACATTCCTGACGAGGGCCTCGAGCTCGCGCTCGTCCGCGAGCTTGATCTGCTCGCCGGTCACGACCTCGTTGACGTCGAGCCCGGCCTGCCCGGCGATCGCCATGGCGGTCGCCGGATAGTCGCCCGTGATCATGACGACGCGGATGCCGGCCGAGCGAGATTCGGCCACCGCTTCGGGGACCTGCGGACGAAGCGGATCGGCCAACCCGACAAGACCGAGGAAGCGAAAGGAGAACCCCTCCTGCGAGGCTGGAAGCGTCTGGCCATCGCAGGTCGCCGCGGCCACCCCCAGCACGCGAAGACCATCCCTCGCCATGGCCGCGACCGCCCCCTGCATCGCCGCCTGCTCCGCACCGTCGAGCTGGCAGAGGCGCGCAATCGCCTCGGGGGCGCCTTTCGCCGCGGCGAAGGCTTCCTGGCGATGCGGCAATTGCCAAACCTGGGTCATGGCCAGCAGCTCGGGCCGCAGGCCGTAGCTGCGTATCAAGGTCCGAGCGCTCCCGGCGTCGTCATCCTCCGGCACACTCGCACGCACGAACGCGTGCAGCGCCTTCTCCATGGGATCGAACGGCTCCGGCGAGCTCGCCAGAACGCTGCACCGTGCCAGATCGAAAAATTTCGCTCCCACGGCAGCCGGCTGCGCCGAGCCAAGGCGCAAGCTCGTTCCGTCGCCCAGCCTCAGCTCGGCAACCGACATCCGGTTCTGCGTCAGCGTGCCGGTCTTGTCGGTGCATAGCACCGTGGCGGAGCCGAGAACTTCGATCGCGGCAGAGCGCCGCGTCAGCACGCGCGCCTTCGAGATGCGCCAGGCGCCCATCGCCATGAACACCGTGAGGACCACGGCAAATTCCTCAGGCAACATCGACATGCCGATCGCAATGCCGCCGAGCAGCGCCTGCAGCCAATCCCCGCGTAACGTTCCGTAAAGCAGCACGGCGGCCAGGCTGATCGCCGCGCCGCCGAGAAAGCAAAGCCGTACCAGCCGTGCCGTCTGCTGCTGCAGCCGCGGCGGCTCTGCCTGCAAGCCATGCAGCGACAGTCCGATCTTGCCGATCTCGCTGCGGGGGCCGGTGGCCTCGACCTCGGCCAGACCCTCGCCTCGCACCACCAGCGAGCCGGAATACACGAAGGGCAGATCATCGCCGCCGGGGCGATGCTCGGCCGCGACGGCTTCGGTGGCTGGCGTCTTGGCGGCCTGCTTGCGCACCGGGACGGATTCCCCGGTCAGCAGCGACTCGTCCACCTCCAGATCGCGCACGCTCACGAGCAGCGCATCGGCCGCAATCCGATCGCCTTCGGCCAGGACGAGAAGATCGCCACGAACGACGTCCCGGCCCGCGATCCGCCGCCGCTCCCCGTCCCTGACCACGAGCGCGCGCGGACTGGTCAGGTCTCGCAAGGCTTCCAGCACGCGTTCGGTGCGGGTTTCCTGCACGATCGTGATGACGATGGAGATGGCGCCGAATGCCAGAAGCAGCAGGGCTTCGCGGAGGTCGCCGAGCAGGAGGTAGACCAGCCCGCCGCACAGAAGCAGCGCAAGCATCGGTTCGCGCAACACCTCGATGACGATGCGCAGCGCCGTGCGCCGCTCGGGCCGAGGCAGTTCGTTGTAACCGTCCTGTTGCAGCCGCAGCCGAGCCTCGGTTTCGCTCAGCCCGGCCGCGTCGCCGTGTTCTGCCTTGCTCACGTCTTCCGCCGCAGGCTCCAGAAACTTCCAACCCCCACGATGGCCGTCACAAGCAGGACGGCGACGAAGGTCTGGATGATGGTGAAGTTCAGGGCATCGCGCGCAACGAACAGCGCAGTGACCGCGCCGGCGATGATAAAGACGATGCGAAAGATGAGGCTCATAGTCATGTCTCCAATCGGCATGACCTGGAGCCCACCTCACTTCGACATCGGGGCGCAACGCTCTTCGGCAATCATGCAAGGCGGACAGTAGCGGCCGGAACCGGGACGCGTTTGCGAAAAGTCAAGCCGTGCCCAGGACGCAATGTCGGTGCCCCCAAGCTTCCGCCGCCCCTTGGGTGCTATTGGAGGGCTTCTAGACATGTCCGCGCGCAGCACGGCGGGAGATGCCGGGTGTATGACCTCCATGTGAAAATGACGCCGGCGGAAAAATAGAGTTCCCGCTCGACGGGAACCATGACGATTTCACAATCCCACACGTTTTATTAAGAGTCTCGCCCCCAACTAGCACAAACACTTCGGCACAACCTCCACAGTTTCCCTCACACCATGAGCGGAGACGCGGACGAATCGTGCCTGCTAAAGGGCGCCATCTCATGAATCTGCGAGCCTCCATCATCGCGACGTGCATCGGCGCAGCATTCTTCGGGATTGGGTACACCTGGAACTATCAGCCCGACATGATCAATCCCGATGAAATATGGAGCATGTTTCAGTCCGAGCACCGCAAGGCCCGAGCGGCAGTCTCTCGCCTGCTCATCGAGCCCGGCTCGGCCCACTTCAGCGGCCTGCGAACGGTCGAGGCGGACGCTGCGAGATATGTATGCGGCGCCGTGAAAGCGAACGACAAGGCCGGCCACGCCATCGATGCCGCGTTCGTCTACACCGTCGCCAGCGACTTCGCCCGGGTCGACGACGGCGGCCGGATTACGTCCCAGCACTCTCCCTACCAATCGTGCCCCAACGCAACCGATGTCAGGACTGCCGAACAACAACTGCCGATCGCACCCGGCACGCTGGCAGTGGCCAAGGCGGTCTCGAAGATGATCCCTCAATCCAGCGGCGGGACGATGGAGCAACAGCTCGGCCAACTCGCCGCGCAGACGACAGCCGTCGCGCCAGGATTGGGCTCCGCGTCGGGTCCGGCCGGGACAGGACAGGCGCCGTCGCCGGCAGCGCGGCCTTCAGGCTCGGAGGTGAAGGCCGCACCGGCGAGCGAACCCATCTGGCAGGCCGATCGGCCGCCGGTCGCATGGCCCGCGCTCGCCTCCGGCCAATGCCCGGCGAAACCGACGCAGGAGCGCACGGCCGCTGAAGCGCTGGCTTTTGCCGGGGAGATCGAGGCCCGCTGGGAGCAGTCGAAAAATTCGCAGGCTTCGGCGAAGCGTTTGTCGCCGGAAGAGATCAAGCAAGCGCGCTGCGCGCTGCTTGCGATCGCTCCCGCCGACAAGGAGTATCCGCAAGCCTGGGCAGCCTTCGTGCGGCTGCGGAACATCGATCGCGCCCTGGCCGGTTGAGGTCATAGGCTCGCACGCAGCGATGTCGCCGCGCCGCAGCGGACGCTCTCATCATCGTCCGCCGGACCGCACCAGCGAGACGCCGCTAACGCTTCGCCATCAACTCGAGTGCCGGAGCAAAGCGCTCCGCGAACGTCAACGACTTGGCGTGGTGAACTGCGGCAAACGATGCCGAGATTCCCGCCGACGCAACCGCGAGCAAGGCAATGACGAAAACCAGACGGCGCATGTTCGCCTCCTGTGTGAGCTCGACTACCCCATAGAGATGGGACGGCTCTGTTTCAGGACGGTTTCGTGGACGCGGAATTTGATTTCACTCAAGCGGCTGTGATGGGATTCGGCTTATCTGGGCACGAGCCGCAACCACTTACTAATGGTCGACGGTTTTGCAGCGGAATGTGAGCGGTGTTGGGAATTCCACACCCCCGGCCACGATCCTCAGCAATACAGCGACAAGCAGCATCCGCTGGAATGGGAGTTATCGAGGACTACTCAAATGAAAGTCGTGATCCAGAAACTCAATGGCCTGTGGCACCTCATCGTCGGGTCGTGCCAGATCCGAACGCCGTTCCCGGACACCCAGGACCGCGCGCTGGTGATCACCTACGCCCGTCGCGCCTACCCCGGTGCCAGGATCTTCCAGCGCGACTGACGCGAGTGGCCGCGCATGATGGTCAGCTCACGAGAGGCACGGGGTGAATCACAACGCCTGATTCCCGATACCTCTAATCTTCGTCCGCCGGACCGCACCAGCCGGGCAGATAGATCGCATCCTTGCTCTTGGCCGCGGCCATCGCCTTCTCGATGGCCTTGTCGAAATCGGCCTCCACCACCTTCCGCGAGACCTTTCGGCGCAGGAAGTCGGCCCACAGAAATTCGGAGAACGGCGTGGTGTCTTTGGCGAAGCCGCCCATGCGGCGCAATTCGCCGGCCAGGCTGCGGAACGGATCGTCCTTGAGATCGGCGATCGATTTCGGCAGGTCCCGGAACCCCCGCCGCTCGCCCTTGGCGTCGTAAGGGTAGACCCAGCGCTTGTTGTCCATCACGCCCCAGAACGCCTCGCGCTCGACCATGCGGAGGTCACCGACGACGGTCACCAGCACCTCCTTGACGCCTTCGTCGTGCAGCGCGCGGCCGAGATGGTGATGGTCGATCACGTAGTAGCGCTCGTCCGGACCGTAGACGACGGGAATCATGTGCTTGCCGAGCAGATCGGCCTGCTTCTTCTTGTCGTGGCCGCGCCAGCGCTTGCGCTTCTCCTTCACCTCGCGCATGCCGACCGTCATCTGCGTCGGCCGGAGCGACAGGATCGGGACCGGATGCACTCTCGGCTCACGTGCGTTGGTCGTGGTCATGGTCGAAGGCCCCTCGCGTGGATGCAACTGACGATTCAGGTTCCATGGACTATGACATGCGCTCTGCGGCGGCAAAACGTGCTCGGAACGGCGTCGAGATCACAAGCTGATGTAGGCGCGACCGAAGACGGCGAATCCCTGACTGTCGCCCGGCCCCTTGTTGCAACGCAACTCGCGCCATCGACTTGACGGGCGGTTCCCCGGTCGCTCCATACCATCCATGTACAAATAGCGCGAGCGCCAGAATGCACGCAGGCATTGCGAAGATTTTCTGCAACGCGTTCGTCACGTGTGCTATCAAAAACCGCTGCTTCGGAGTGATCCCCGCCCCATGAATAGCCAGCGGCCCATAAGCTCTGACGACGAGCACCGGGTGCTCCAGTTCAGGCCGCGCACCTCGCCATCCCCGACGGTCCACCGCGGCAGCGGCACCGTGCAGCCATTGCACGTCGCGCCCGAGCCGCTGGACCTGTCACGCTACGAGCAGCCGCGCGCCGAGCCGGACGATTTCCGCCATCGCATGCTCGCCAACGTCGCGGCGCTGGCCTTCACCATCGCGCTGACCGCGATCGGGATTTGGCTCGCGGTCAACATCGCCGACCTGCGCCGGACCCAGGATTGCGTGCTGATGGGCCGTCGCGACTGCGTCAAGATCACGACGCCGCATATCTAGGCCCGATCCACCGCCGGCCCCCGGCGGGAAGGGCTCCGGCGGGCATCCCCAGCCCCGCCTCCAAGCCTGCCCGGCTCCATTGAACTCAGGGCGGCGCTCCGATATACGGGCTCTCGACCCGGCCAGAGGGGGGTTTTTGGGCGTCATCAGGGGCGCGATGCCCACCCACCGTGCCACTCTGGATAATCTGACAAATACCCGCAATATATCAAAGGCTTAGTGATGTCTTCCACATTCGATCAGGTCGCCACGATCATCGCTGAAACCTGCGACATCCCGCGCGACACGATCACGCCGGATAGCCATGCCATCGACGATCTCGGCATCGACAGCCTCGATTTCCTGGACATCGCGTTCGCGATCGACAAGCAGTTCGGCATCAAGCTGCCGCTGGAAAAGTGGACCCAGGAGGTCAACGACGGCAAGG
>Ga0065165_1003237_pt1 | contig 11806 bp, 12 predicted proteins | sample AraplaMF_Cvi_mMF_FD_63813 | JGI IMG/M metagenome (GOLD analysis project Ga0065165, IMG submission 63813) | Arabidopsis root microbial communities from the University of North Carolina, USA - plate scrape MF_Cvi_mMF (version 2) (version 3) | ecosystem: Host-associated > Plants > Roots >... | reverse complement strand
GATGCGGTGAAGGATGGGCAGCCGTCCGGCAAGCCCGCCGATCCCGCCAAGCCGACCGATCCGGCCAAGCCGACCGACCAGGCCAAGACCAATCCGCCGGCGATGCCCCCGGCAGGCGCGCAATCGCCATCCGCCGCATCGCCGTCGGCGACCGGCCAGGCTGCCACCGCCAGCGCCGCCAAGGGCAACCGTCCCGTCGACGCTGCCAGGCCGACCCCGTCCTTCGACGTGCTGCGCGTCGAACCGGATGGCTCGACGGTGATTGCCGGCCGCGCCGAACCTCATGCAACACTTGAAGTGACGGACGGATCCTCCGTGGTCGCCAAGGTGAATGTCGGCCCGAGCGGCGACTTTGCGGCGGTTCTCGATACGCCCCTGCCGCCGGGCGACCACCAGCTGGTCCTGAAGGCCACCGGCAAGGACGGCAAGAGCGTAATGTCCGAGGAGACCGCGACCGTCTCGGTGCCGACCGACAAGAACAGCGGCAAGCTGCTCGCCATGGTGACGACGCCCGGCAAGGCCAGCCGCCTGATCGCGACGCCCGGTGCACCGGGTGCACCCGCTGCCCCGGGTGCCGTCGCACCGACACCGGCGCCACAGGGACAGAGCGAAGCGCAGGTTGCCGCCACGGCGCCGCAATCCCCCGCGGCCTCACCGGCCAGCCCCTCTGCCGGCGCAGCATCGCAAGCCGCTCAACCGCCCGCGACGCTGCCGGAAACATCGCTGCCTGCACTGCCCGAGGCCTCCGGCACGCTCGCCTCCAATCCGCCGCCGGCCGTCACCCCTGGCGCGTCCGCGCCTGCGACACCGGCTGAAGCAGCCGCGCCGAACACGGCGGCCGAGCTGCAGATCACCGCCGTCGAACTCGAAGGCAACAAGATCTTCATCGCCGGCGTGGCAAAGGCCGGCTCCACCGTTCGCGGCCTCGCCGACGGCAAGGCGATCGGCCAGGCACAGCCCGGCAGCGACCGCCACTTCGTGATCGAAGGCACCGCGGATCTCTCGGTCGGCGACCATACGATCAGCGTCGAATCGTTGAACGGCGCCGGCCAGGCGCTGGTGCGCGTCGAGGTTCCGTTCAACCGTCCGGCCGGCGAACAGGTGGCCGCGGTCGCGGCCCCGGCAACGACCAGCCCGATGACCCCGGTCGACGGCGGCGCCTTCGACAAGCTGCGCAGCGACACGGTGCGCGCCTTCAACCTGCTGAAGAACCTCTATGCGGGCGGCAAGCTGCCGAGCATGGAGCAGATGACGGCGGCGCGGTCCGGCACGAGCATTGCGCTGAAGACGCTTTCCGAATACCGCCTGCCCGCAGGGGCCGCGGCCTCGGCCCGGATGCTTGCCGAAACCACGACCAAGGATGCCTCGACGGCGGCCATGACGCTGGACAAGCTGCCCGCCGATGTGGCGGCCGTCGGTGCCGCGCTCAACGATCTTGGCGCGCTCGTGGCAAAGGCCGTCGGTCCGATCATGGCGCAGCAGATCGAGGGTCCCGACATGGCCGACGCCGCGCCGCAGCAGCCCGCGAGCAGCCAGGACGGTCCGCGCACCATCCAGCAGGCACCGCTGACGCAGAGCCAGCGCGCCTCGGTGATCATCCGTCGCGGCGACACGCTGTGGCAAATCTCGCGGCGCGTCTACGGCCAGGGCGTGCGGTATACGACGATCTACCTTGCCAACGAGGACCAGATCAACAATCCCGACATCATCCAGCCCGGCCAGATTTTCGGCGTCCCGGACGAGTTCCGCCCGGATGCTGAAGAACTGCACCGTCAGCGGATGTTGCACCGGAAGAGCTGACGTCCCGGCCCGCGCGTCCGGCGGGTGGGCGGGGACGATTTTGCCGGCCTTGAACTTTTTCCGTCTTCGGGCGCAATGGGTTGGCGTTAGCGCTATGCCGCGATTGTCCTCACGGCGCGCAGATCGCCGACAATCGGGCTGTCATCGGATGGGAACCGGGTTCGCGAGCCGGCCTCCTCCACGGTCTCACTGACACGGATCCGGTGATGGTTGCCATAAGCGTTCGGGAGGGCTCGGAAATCCTCCACCGATCGCCGAAAGACAGCCGGGGCAGGCGAAATCCTTAAATTTAACTTCACACACCCGCCTCCCCCGTTCCCAACCGGATCGGCTCACCGCTCTACCGCCTCACCGCGCCGGATATTTCCGGGGCGGCCGCAGGGCGTAGGCGTGTCGTCTCTGCCGGTATCGCTCAGCCGAGCCGATGTGTCTCAGCCAAGCTTGTCGACGGCTGCCTGATTGAGCAGCGTCGTCACCGCGAGGATCAGCTGGGCCTGGACGAACGGCTTCTGGATGAGAATGCTGTTGGGGACGCCTTGGGAGGCCCATGCCTTGGCGCTGTCGGCCGTCATGTAGACGACCGGCATGGTCAACACGAGTTCGCGGGCTCGATGGCCGATGTCCCAGCCTGTCGGTCCGTCGCCGAGCCTGATGTCGCTGACCACGGCATCGAAGCGGCCGGCATCCTTGTCGAGCTCGGCGAGCGCCTGGGTCCCGTTGCCGATCGCCACAACCGCGAAACCTTCGGCGACGAGTGCTTCTTCCGCATCGAGCATCAGCAGCTGGTCGTCCTCCACCAGGAGGATCGTCCGTATCATCGTCGCGCTTGCAGTCATAGGATGCTACTTCAATCAATGAATGTGAGTAACTTGCGCCGCATAGATTAGGCCGGGATTAACGGCGGCACGGGAACGGCCCAGACCGCCACAAGTTCCACAGGCTGAGGGGAATGGTCCACGCCCCGAAGTTTCATGCTCCCGTCATTGCAACACGTGGCCCCGAGGCTTATGTGGCGGAAGCGCGACGCGCCCCGCCCGGAGACTGTAATGACCGCAAGCAAGAAGACGATCTCGGCCGATGCGAGCAACCCGCTCGGCACGCTGGTGAACCTCTGGCCATATATGTGGCCGCAGGGGCGGCCCGACCTCAAGGCAAGGGTGGTGTGGGCGACCTTCTACCTGATCCTCGCCAAGCTGGTGCTGATCGCGGTCCCCTACTTCTTCAAATGGGCGACCGACGCTCTCAACGGCAAGCTGGACATGGCCGGCGTCTTGCCGGCCCTGTTGCTCGGCGCCGTCATCCTGGTGATCTTCTACAATCTCACCCGCGTGCTGCAGGTCGGCCTCAACCAGCTGCGCGATGCGTTGTTTGCCTCGGTCGGCCAGCATGCGGTGCGCCAGCTCGCCTACAAGACCTTCGTCCACATGCACGAGCTGTCGCTGCGTTTCCACCTGGAACGCAAGACCGGCGGCCTGTCGCGCATCATCGAGCGCGGCACCAAGGGCATCGAGACGATCGTCCGGTTCACCATTCTCAACACGCTGCCGACCCTCTTCGAGTTCGTGCTGACGGCGATCATCTTCTGGGTCAGCTACGGCTTCTGGTACGTGCTGGTGACGGCGGCGACCGTTGCGCTCTACATCTGGTTCACGATCAAGGCGAGCGACTGGCGCATCTCCATCCGCCGGTCGATGAACGACAGCGACACGGACGCCAACACCAAGGCGATCGACAGCCTCTTGAACTTCGAGACGGTCAAGTATTTCGGCAACGAGCAGATGGAAGCCCGCCGCTTCGACGCCTCCATGGCGCGCTACGAAAAGGCCGCGACCCAGGTGTGGACCTCGCTCGGCTGGCTCAACTTCGGCCAGGGCGTGATCTTCGGCCTCGGCCAGACGGTGATGATGGTGATGTCGGCGATGGCCGTGCAGCGCGGCGACCAGACGATCGGCGATTTCGTGTTCGTCAACGCGCTGTTGATGCAGCTCTCCGTACCGCTCAACTTCATCGGCTTCGTCTACCGCGAAATCCGTCAGGGCCTGACCGATATCGAGCAGATGTTCGACCTTCTGGAGGTGGCACCCGAAGTGGTCGACCGGCCTCAGGCGGCGGACCTGCAGATCGGCCAGGGCGCCATCGTCTTCAAGGACGTGCACTTTGCCTACGACCCGGAGCGGGCGATCCTCAAGGGGGTCTCCTTCGAGGTGCCGGCCGGCAAGACCGTTGCGATCGTCGGGCCGTCGGGCGCCGGCAAGTCGACCATTTCGCGCCTGCTCTACCGCTTCTACGACATCCAAGACGGCGCCATCACCATCGACGGCCAGGACGTTCGCGACGTCACCCAGGCGTCGCTGCGCAAGGCGATCGGCATGGTGCCGCAGGATACGGTGCTGTTCAACGACACGGTCGCCTACAACATCCGCTATGGCCGCACCTCGGCCAATGACGAGGAGGTGCTGGCCGCCGCCGAGATCGCCCAGATCGGCTCCTTCATCCAGACCCTGCCGGACGGTTTCGAGACCAAGGTCGGCGAGCGCGGGCTGAAGCTGTCGGGCGGCGAAAAGCAGCGCGTGGCGATTGCCCGCACGGTTCTGAAAGCCCCACCGATCCTCATTCTCGACGAGGCTACCTCGGCGCTCGACACCACCACCGAACACGAGATCCAGGCGGCGCTCGACGTGGTGTCGAGGAACCGCACGACGCTGGTGATCGCCCACCGCCTGTCGACCGTCATCAACGCCGACGAAATCATCGTGCTGCGCGACGGGCAGATCGCCGAACGGGGCACGCATGCGGGCCTCCTCGACCAGGACGGCCTCTATGCGTCGATGTGGAACCGGCAGCGCGAGGCGACACAGGCCGAGGAACAGCTGCGCAAGGTGCGCGAGGAAGACGATCTCGGCGTGGTGCTGCGCGGCAAGCCGGCAGCGGAATAGGAGGCGGACCCATGAGCTTTTCCCCGGTCCGGGTGATGATCGCGGTGGTGCTGGTCGGCGCCTACCTGTTCTACTGGGCAAACTACGGTTCGCCGCTGATGGCGTTCAGCACCTGGATGGGCTGGATCGACCCGCAAGCCACCCGCTGAGGACGCAGTGTTCACAAGGCGGCCCCTGTGAACCGCGCCTGCGCCATGCCATTTGGGATGCAACGACAACATTGACCGGCAGAGCGTCAGGCTTGCGAGAGCTTCTGACGAAGCAAACATGCCGTCCCCCATCGGGATGACATGGCCTGGATCCCGGCACGGCTGCCGGGTGTCCGGACAGCCCCGCGGTCAACACGATTGGAAGAGTGCATATCATGAAGAAAATCGGCTTTCTCTCCTTCGGCCACTGGAACCCCTCGCCGCAATCGGCAACGCGATCGGCATCCGACGTGCTGCTGCAATCGATCGATCTGGCCGTGGCGGCCGAGGAACTCGGGGCTGACGGCGCCTATTTCCGCGTCCACCACTTCGCCCGCCAGCTCGCCTCGCCCTTCCCGCTGCTTTCCGCCGTCGGCGCAAAGACCAAGCACATCGAGATCGGTACCGGCGTCATCGACATGCGCTACGAGAACCCGTTCTACATGGCGGAAGATGCGGGTGCCGCCGACATCATTTCGGGAGGCCGCCTGCAGCTCGGCATCAGCCGCGGCTCCCCCGAACAGGTGATCGACGGTTTCAGGCATTTCGGCTATCAGCCGGCCGAGGGCGAGAGCGCGGCCGAGATGGGCCGCCGGCACGCGGAAGTGTTCTTCGACCTGCTGCGCGGCGAAGGTTTTGCGCGGCCCAACCCTCGACCGATGTTCCCCAACCCGCCCGGCCTGCTGCGTCTCGAGCCCTTTGCGGAAGGCCTGCGCGACCGGATCTGGTGGGGATCGGGCTCCAACAGCACCGCCGTCTGGGCCGCCAAGCTCGGCATGAACCTGCAGAGCTCGACGCTGAAGGACAACGAGACCGGCGAGCCCTTCCATGTGCAGCAGGCCAAGCAGATCCGCATCTTCCGCGAGGCGTGGAAGGAGGCGGGCCACACCCGCACGCCCAGGGTTTCCGTCAGCCGCAGCATCTTTGCGCTGATGAACGACACCGACCGTGCCTATTTCGCCGGCAGCGGCGAGAGCGAGGATGCGATCGGCTTTATCGATGCGCAGACCCAGGCGATCTTCGGACGTTCCTATGCCGCCGAACCGGAAAAGCTTATCGAACAGCTGAAGGCCGACGAGGGCATTGCCGAGGCCGATACGCTGCTGCTCACCGTGCCGAACCAGCTCGGCGTCGATTACAACGCGCATGTGATCGAGAGCATTTTGAAGCACGTCGCGCCGGCGATGGGCTGGCGGTAGGCACCTATAGCCGCGCTTCCGCGAACACCTGGACCAGCCAGTTGAGGAAGACGCGCAGGCGCGGCGAGAGCTGGCGGTTCTGGGGATAGAGCACCGAGAGCGGCGTCGGCGTCGGTGGAAACGATTTCAGGATTTCCACCAGCCGGCCGCTGTCCAGATCCGCCTTTAGCCGGTATCGCGGCGCCTGGATCAGGCCGAGGCCGAGCCTTGCCATGTCGTGGGTCGTATCGGAATGATTGGCGGTCACGCGGCTCGGCAAAACGATCTCGCGCACGTTGCCCTCGACCCCGAATTCCAGCGGCAGCACAGTACCGGTGCGCGAGGAAACGAAACCGACCATCTGGTGGCCGGCCAAGGCATCGGGTGTCTCCGGCGTGCCGTGGCTGGCAAGATAGGCGGGGCTGGCGCAGGTGATCTCCTCGATGACCGCCAGACGCCGCACGATCATGCCGCTATCGACGAGGTTTCCCGCCCGGATGGCGCAGTCCACCCCTTCCCGCACCAGGTCCACCAGCCGATCGCCCTGCCCGAACTGGATGTCCACATCCGGATAGCGCGCCAGGAAATCCGGCAGGCGCGGGAGGAGGACGGTGCGCGTCAGCCGCACGTTGGCGTCGATGCGCAGCAGTCCGCGCGGCCTCGGATCGCGGAACACGGTCTGCGCGTCGTCCACGTCGGCCAGGATTGCCACGCAGCGCTCGTAAAAGGCCTGCCCGTCCAGGCTCGGGCGCACGTGGCGCGTCGTCCGCTCGAGCAGGCGCGCGCCGAGATCCGCCTCCAGCTGCTTGATCGCCTCGGTCACAGTGGAGCGGGCAAGCCCGAGATCGGCGGCCGCGGCCGTGAAGCTGCTGCGCTCCACTACCCGGACAAAAAGTTGCATGCGGTCCAGTCTATCCATTCAAACTGTTCATCACAGGCGAACAGATATGTCAAATTTCCCCTGATTGTTTCGACGTGGCAATGCAATATCTTCCCGCTCAGATCATCAATTCAGATCAGCAAGGAGTGCAGAACATGGACAGTCAGAAACGGGTCGCGATCGTTACCGGCGCCTCCAAGGGCATCGGTGCGGCGATCGCCATGCGGCTCGCCCAAGACGGCATCGCCGTCGTCGTCAACTATGCGCGCGGGCGTGCGGCAGCCGACGCGGTGGTTGCTTCGATCACGGCTGCGGGCGGCAGTGCTGTCGCGGCCGGCGCCGACATCGGCACCGCCGAGGGCATCGGCCTTTTGTTCGACACAGCCGAAAAGACGTTCGGCAGCGTCGACATTCTCGTCAACAATGCCGGGGTGATGGCGCTTTCGCCGCTCGCTGAGGCAACCGACGCGCAGTTCGAGACGATGATGGCGGTCAATCTCGGTGGCGTCTTCCGGGGCCTTCGCGAAGGCGGCCGGCGGATTGCCACGGGCGGGCGGATCATCAGCTTTTCGTCGAGCGTGGTCGGCAGCTACCCTGCGACCTACGGCCTCTATGCGGCCACGAAGGCGGCCGTCGAGGCGATGACGCATGTGATGGCCAAGGAAATGGGACCGCGCGGCATCACCGTCAACGTCGTTGCCCCGGGCCCCGTCGAAACCGAACTTTTCCTGACCGGCAAGAGCGAGGCGCAGGTCAAGGGCATGATGGCGGCCAACCCGTTCGGCCGGCTCGGCCAGCCGGACGACATCGCCGGCGTCGTGTCGTTCCTGGCCGGCCCCGACAGCGGCTGGGTCAGCGGCCAGGTGATCCGCGCCAACGGCGCGATGATCTGAGCGTCCCGATCCCGACCATCCAACAATCATCCCTCACAGACGGAGACAAAAATGCCATTCGCCAATTTCAAGCTGCCGGAAGGCGCCCTGTCGACGGCACAGAAGGAAGAGCTCGTGCACAGAACGACGCAGATGCTGGTGGATTACCTGAGCGAGGCGGCGCGGCCGCACACGATGGTGCTGATCGAAACGGTGCCGGATGGCGGCTACGGACGCGCCGACGAGGTGTTCGTCATCCCTGCCGCTTACCGCGCCGCGGATCCGGCTTGAACCGAACCGCCGATTGATAAGCAAAGCCGCCGCCCCGGCTTCGTCCAGGGCGGCGGCTTTCTGTTGCTTGGTCTGTCGTCCGCCTTAATAGCTGCGGTAGTAGCCGTAGCCGGGTGGCGGACGGTGGCTGTGGCGCGGTCCGTCCCACCGGTGTGGCGGACGATGCCAACGCGGCGGCGGGCGATGCCAGCGCGGCGGCGCACGGTAGGCGCGGGCGTAGGGTACGCAGGCGCCGCGGCGGTTCAAATGCCAGCCGCGGCCGCAGGGGTAGTCCACCTTGACGATGGCGTCCGGCGCCGTGATGCTGGTCACCGGCATGGCCGCCTGGGCCGTGCCGCCGACCAATCCGCTCGCTGCCAGAGCGATTGCGACGATCAGGTTTCTCATGTTTTGTCCTCCTTAAAGGCAATTGGAAGCTAGGCCTTTGACGATGAACAAAAACTGAATTCCAGTGTCGGCTAAAATTCATTTTCCGGCAACGCATTGAAGCCCCGACGGGAGACTGCGCCCGCGCCGCTGCGTCTTCAGAGGACGGCCTTCGCCGCGTTTTTGAATGGCGGGGCCGATCGCGCATCCCTGCCCGCCCGCGGCACGGATGTTCACGGATGCTTGCGGCCGGAGCCTGCCGGCTGCGGATGGAACCGCATTGCCGCAACGGCGGTTTCCTTGTAGTCAGTCGACGCTGACCTTCAGGAGAAAACGGTTGATCAATCTTCTCGACACCATCCGCAACACGCTCGTTCCGATCCACAAGGAGGGCTATGTCTTCGTTGCAGCCTTTTTCGTGGCTTCGCTGATCCTTGGCTACTTCGCCGAGCCGCTGTTCTGGATCGGCCTGGTGCTGACGCTCTGGTGCGCCTATTTCTTCCGCGACCCCGAACGCGTCGTACCCCAGGACGACGACCTGATCCTCAGCCCGGCCGATGGCCGCATCAGCCATGTCGCGGTCGTCGTGCCGCCGCCGGAACTGCTGCTCGGCTCGGCGCCGATGCTGCGCATTTCGGTGTTCATGAACGTCTTCGACTGCCACATCAACCGCTCGCCGGTGCGCGGCCAGGTGACGCGCATCGAGTACCGCGCCGGGCAGTTCATCAATGCCGAACTCGACAAGGCAAGCTCCGACAACGAGCGGAACGGCCTGGTGATCGACACGATCCACGGCCAGGTGGGCGTGGTGCAGATCGCCGGCCTCGTGGCACGGCGCATCCTATGCTGGGCAAAGCCCACCGAACCCTTGAATGCCGGCGAGCGTTTTGGCCTGATCCGCTTCGGGTCGCGTCTCGACGTGTTCGTGCCGGCCGGCGGCCAGCCGCGCGTCTCCGTCGGCCAGCGCGCCGTCGGCGGCGAGACCGTGCTGGCGGAATTCGCCTCGGCCAAGGGCCCCATCATCAGCCGCCGCAGCTAAGGGACAGCGCCATGGAGACGCCGAACACGCCCGTCGACCCAGACCATCCCAAGAACGATGCTATCGTCCGGGACGACGCGATCGTCCGGGACGATGCACGGCCGCGCGACGAGGCCCGCGGGCCAAGGTTGCGCGAGATCCCGTTGCGGCTGATGGTGCCGAACCTGATCACGGTTCTCGCCATCTGCGCCGGCCTGACGGGCATTCGGCTGGCCTTCGAGGGACGCTACGAGCTGGCGGTCGCCATGGTGCTCGTGGCCGCCTTCCTCGACGGCATCGACGGGCGGGTTGCGCGGCTGCTCAAGGCCACCTCGAAATTCGGCGTACAGATGGATTCGCTTGCCGACATCATCAATTTCGGCGTCGCGCCGGCGCTCGTCTCCTATGCCTTCCTGCTGCACAATGCCCGCTCGATCGGCTGGATTGCGGCCCTCCTCTACGCGATCGCCGCCGGGCTACGGCTCGCCCGCTTCAACGTGATGGCGGAGCAGGAGGTCAAGGCTCCCTGGCAGTCGGAGTTCTTCGTCGGCGTTCCGGCGCCGATGGGTGCCATGCTGATGCTGCTGCCGGTCTATCTCGGCTTCATCGGCGTCGAGCGGTCGCCGCTGTTCGTTTATGCGAGCGTCGCCTACACGGTGGTGATCGGCTACCTGCTGGCGTCACGCCTGCCGGTGTGGTCGGGCAAGTCGAGCCGCATCCGGCGCGACCTGATGTTTCCGATCCTGCTCGGCGGCGTCGTCTATGTCGCGCTGCTGATGAGCTACACTTGGGAAGTTTTGTCCCTGACGGTCGTCGGTTATCTCTTCGTGCTGCCGTTCAGCGCCCGCGCTTGGCATCGCCGCTACGGCACGATTACAATCGAGGATGATAGTACCCACGTGTAAAAGCCGCTTTTGCGGGAAAAGTGCAACTTGCGCGCAACAGTTTCCCGCAAGTTGAGCATCCTAAGCTCAAGCCTCAGTCGCACCGGCTTGCCCAGCCACGATTCTGCCGGCTTTGATGACGACAGCGCGATGGCAAGACCACAGCGAATCGCGTTTGAGAGGAGAGCACCCATGAGCGCCAACACGTCGACGAAGACGACCGAAGCCAAGACCGAGCCCACCACCCCCTACCGTCCGCTCGGACTGAAGGCTGTCGCCGCCGCCGCATTGATGCTGCAGCGCAAGCCGAAGCTGAACCCGGCCGGCTGATCCCGCCGTTCAGCCGGCACGCAGGAAGCTCACGACAAGCCCGAGCGCCAGCATGCTCATGACACATCCGATCAGGACGTCGAGGACCCGCCAGGCGGCGGGTCTGGCGAAGACGGGCGCCAGCAACCGCGCCCCGTAGCCAAGGCCGAAAAACCAGGCAAACGACGCCAGCGCGGCGCCGGCGCCATAGGCCAACCGGTCTGCGCCCTCGTAGGCGGCAGACAAGCTCCCCAAAAGCACCACCGTATCGAGATAGACGTGCGGGTTGAGAAAGGTGAAGGCGAGGCAGGCAAGCACGGCCGGCTTCAGCGCCATGCCTTGCGGAGCGCCCGCCACCAGCATGCCCGGGCTTGCGGCGCGGCGAAAGGCCATGACGGCATAGGTGCCGAGGAACAGCGCGCCGCCCAGGGTGACGGCCGAAATCAGGATGGGCGAGCGCGAGACAAGCGCGCCGAGCCCACCGACGCCGGCGGCGATCAGCAGCGCATCGGAGAGCGCGCAGATCAGACACAGGACGAAGACGTGGCTGCGGATCAGGCCCTGGCGCAGGATGAAGGCGTTTTGGGCGCCGATCGCGACGATGAGCGATCCGCCGAGCGCAAAGCCGGCCAGGCCGGCGGAGACGTGGTTCATGAAAATTCCCGAGCCGTGATTAAAAGAGCGACATCTGGCGATCCGGACCGGGCTTCGGCGGCTTTTCCTCGGGCGGCGCAACCGGAACCGGCTTTTGCAGGTCGGGACCCATGTTGGAGACCTTGTTGACCAGGTCCGAGACCGGGACGGCCTCGAAGAAATCCCCCGGCGCGGCCGTCATCAGGTCCAGCACATCGCGCGGCTCCTGCGTCTTGCAGTCGAGCCAGCGCTCGAAATTCTCCGGCTCGACGACCACCGGCATGCGCTCATGGATGGGGCGGAAGGCGGCATTGGCAGCGCCGGTGAGGATGGCCGCCGTATCCAATTCGGATCCGTCGGCCGAGGCGAAGGTTTCCATCAGTCCGGCAAAGGCGATCAGGCCGCCGCGCCGGGGACGCACCCAGTACGCCTGCGGCTTCACGTCGCTTTC
>Ga0065165_1003235_pt1 | contig 11813 bp, 12 predicted proteins | sample AraplaMF_Cvi_mMF_FD_63813 | JGI IMG/M metagenome (GOLD analysis project Ga0065165, IMG submission 63813) | Arabidopsis root microbial communities from the University of North Carolina, USA - plate scrape MF_Cvi_mMF (version 2) (version 3) | ecosystem: Host-associated > Plants > Roots >... | reverse complement strand
GGGCTGGGCGTCGCCTACCGCGCCAAGCCGATCGTCGCGGCAGCGGCGGGTGCGCGGCTGGATCATGCCGATCTGACGGCACTTCTGTACGCGCAGGGCATCGCGCGAGCGGACTGGGTGACGCAGGGAAGCTGAGGTGACCGGTATCCGCATCTTTCAGGTCGACGCCTTCACGGATCGGCTGTTTGGCGGGAATCCGGCGGCGGTGATGCTGCTCAATTCCTGGCCGGAAGATGCGGTGCTGCAGGCGTTGGCGGCGGAGAACAATCTTGCCGAGACCGCCTTCCTCGTGCCGCATGGGGAGGACTGGCGGCTCCGCTGGTTCACCCCGGCGGTCGAGGTGCCGCTGTGCGGCCATGCCACGCTCGCCAGCGCGGCGGTGGTGATGGAGCGGCTCGAACCGGGGCGAAGCGAGGTCGTGTTCCACAGCGCGAGCGGCCTGCTGCCGGTGCGGCGCGAGGGAGCGCTTTACGTGCTCGATTTCCCGGCGCGCACGTCCGATGCGATCGAACCCTTTCCGGCGCTGGCGGCGGCGTTGGGCGCCGCGCCCGAGGCGGTGTTCGTCAATGCCTTCAATTACATGGCAGTGTTCGCCGGCGCCCATCAGGTGCGCGCGCTAGCGCCCGACATCGCCGCGGTCGCGACGATCGACCGGCCGGGGGTGATCGTCACTGCACCGGGCGACGGCGGCCATGACATGGTCAGCCGCTATTTCGCGCCAGCCAAGGGCATCCCCGAGGACCCGGTCACCGGCGCAGCGCATTGCATGTTGGCGCCCTACTGGGCCCAGCGGCTCGGTCGTAGCGAATTGCGCGGCTGGCAGGCCTCGGCGCGGGGCGGGGAGGTGCTGTGCCGCGTGCTCGGCGGCCGTGTCGAGCTCAGCGGTCGCTGCGTCTTCTATCTCGAGGGGGAGGTGGCGCCGTGGTGAAGGGTTCGTGCCATTGCGGCGCGGTGGCGTTCCGCATCGAGGCCGAGATCGCCGAACTCACCACCTGCGACTGCTCGCTCTGCGTGATCCGCAACGCGGTGATGGCCAAGGTGCCCGAGGCGGCGCTGACGATGGAGCGCGGCGAGGATCACCTCACGCTCTACCAATGGAACACCCGCCGCGCGCGCCACTATTTCTGCAAGGGCTGCGGTATCTACGTCTTCCACCGCAAGCGCGCGGCGCCGGATCATTATGGCGTCAACGCCTTCTGCCTGCAGGATTTCGACATGTCTGCGCTGCCGATCCGCGCGACCGAAGGCGCGAACATGACGGTCGAGGATCCCGATGCGCGGCCCGAATGGCCGGGACCGCGGATAGGCTAGTGCCCCCGTGTGCGCGGCCTGTCCGGGGTGGCCGGACGCGGCTTGCAATGTTGGATTTCGTCTGCTTGGCTGACCCGGCGCCGGGCCTTCGCGCCGCTCTTTGAAGTCGTCGAATCACAATCCTGCCGCGCAAATTTCGCGCGTCGGCGACCTCGGCACAAAGGCGCGCACAAAGGTGCGTTCGCCTAACCTTTACTAACCTTTCGACCGCCGAACCTAGGGCCCGACCGGCACGCACGGTTTGACCGCGCCGCAGGCGCCTGCCGCTTCCCCGCGTGAGGCGAAGGGGCCGACCAGCAATTTGGTGAGGTTGCCGGTCTTCACATAATAAGGCTGACGCCCCGGGAAGCGGGAGCCGACCTGGCCCCAGAGTTTGCGGGCATTGTTGGGATCGCCAAACGCGCCGAGCTGGACGCGCCAGCTGCCACGGGGCGCCGGCTTCGGCAGCGGCCGGGTCACCGTCGCGGTAGCGTCGGCGCCATAGGTTTCCGGCTTGGGTCCGGACGGTGTAGCGCGGACGGGCGGGGTGCTCGCTACCGCGTCTGCCGGTGGCAGCGGCGCGCGACTCGCCTGGTCTGCATATTGCCGGGCGAGCGTGAGGCCGGCCTGGCGGTCCTGCAGCGAGATATAGCGGTCCATCAGCGCGAGATTTTCCGACGCCTTGGGCAGGCCGGATTGCGACGCGCGGACGGTGAGCGCGTAGGCACGCACCCAGTCCTTCGTCACCGCATCGCCGTTGAAGTACATCGTGCCGAGCACATATTGCGCGCGCGGTTCGCCCCGCGCGGCCGACTTTTCGAGCCAGTGGGCGGCGTCGCTGCGCTTGTTGTCCTCGAACAAGGCGAGGCCGTAATTGTCCTCGGCGCGGGCGTGGCCCTGCAGCGCCGCACGGCGATACCAGTCCTCGGCCATGGCGAGATCGACCGGCACGCCGCGTCCGAACTTGTAGGCCTGACCGAGATTAAACTGCGCGTCGGGGTCGCCCGCGATCGCCAGCGGCCGCCATTTCGCGACGGCGCCCTTATAGTCACCGTTCGACCACGCATCGACTCCGGCCTTGACCTGGTTGCCCTGGTCGTCCTGCGCGGCCGCCGGGCCGATAATCAACGCGGCCCCCGCGATCGCGGCGGCCCAGACAAGCTTCATCGGTTCAAAACCCCGAATGGTCCCCTAATGGATAATGCCAGTTAACCAGCGGGAGGAAAAGAATTCCTTAAGCCCTGCGGGACTCCGCAGAATCCCCCGTCAACACGCGTTAACTCGATCTTATCCCTCTGCATGCCAATCCCGGCTCGGAATTACCGGGAGTTAGGGGATAATGCGCGTACTCGCGTTGGCATCGCAGAAGGGCGGGTCGGGTAAGACCACGCTTTCCGGCCACCTGGCCGTCCAGGCGCAGCTTGCAGGCGCCGGTCCCGTCGTCCTGATCGACATCGACCCGCAGGGTTCGCTGTCCGATTGGTGGAACGAACGTGACACCGATTTTCCGGCCTTCGCGCAGACCACGGTCGCGCGGCTGGCCGCCGATCTCGAAGTGCTGCGTCAGCAGGGCTTCCGCCTCGCGGTGATCGATACGCCGCCGGCGATTACCATGGCCATCCAGAGCGTCATTCAGGTCGCCGAACTGATCGTCATCCCGACGCGTCCGAGTCCGCACGACCTGCGCGCCGTCGGCGCCACGGTCGATCTGTGCGAGCGCGCCAGCAAGCCGCTGATCTTCGTGGTCAACGCGGCGACGCCCAAGGCCAAGATCACCTCGGAAGCCGCGGTCGCGCTCTCGCAGCACGGTACGGTGGCTCCGGTCACGCTGCATCACCGCACCGATTTCGCCTCGTCGATGATCGACGGGCGCACGGTCATGGAAATTGATCCCAAGGGTAAATCGGCGACGGAGGTTGGTGCATTGTGGTCGTACATCGCAGACCGCCTCGAAAAGAATTTCCGTCGCACCGTGTTCGCCGCGCCCGCAGCGGCGGCTACCGGCTTTGGTGTTGCGCGACCGGCCGGTGGGTTCGGCCGGCGAATCTCGGGCTGAAAACGAGGACGAAGCGCATGTTCGGCAGCAACAATTCCAAGCCTACCGCGTCGCTCTCCTCGAGCCTGCTCGCGCGCAAGGGCCATGCCCGTCCGGCGATGCGTCCGCAGGGCTTTCTGACGCCGGCCGGCCATTCGCCCTCCGCGGCGGACGACCTTGGCTGGAACGACATGGGCGACAACCGCTATTATCCGCAGCCTGAGGCGTTCGTGCCGCAGCCTGCGCCGGTAGAGGTCCGTCCGGAGCAGAGCTTCGAGGCCGCTCCGCCGCCGGTGCTGCGCCAGCGCGAGGCGCTCGACGAGCAACTCGCCGCCTTCACCGGGGAACCGGTCGCGCCGGTCGACGTGCCGACCAGCGAGCCGGTCGCGTTCCAGCCGGTGCAGGTCCGTGCTTCGGTTGCGCCCGCGCTGCCTGTCGTGCCGGTCGAACCGGTCGAGACGGTCAAGCTTGCGCCCGCCGCGGTCGCGCGGATCGCGCAGGAAGTGACGGGGCGCAAGACCAAGGCCGCGTTCACGTTGCGCCTCGATACCGATCGCCATCTGAAACTGCGGCTCGCCTCGGCGGTGCGCAACCGATCGGCGCAGCAGATCGTGACCGAGGCGCTCGACGCTTATCTGACCACGCTGCCCGAGCTGGGGGAGCTCGCGCGACAGGTTCCGTCGCGCAAGGGGTGAGGGGGAATTGACGATGCACAAGCGTAAGATGCTGTCGATCGGCCTTTCGGCGCTCGCCCTTGCGGGCGTTGGCGTCGGCACGGCCGCGACGTTCGGCATGACCGCATTTGCCGGCGGTGCCAGCCAGGTCGATGCGAAGAAGGCCGAGCGCGAGGCGCAGGCGGCGCGCAAGGCGCTGACCAAGCGCAAGATCCAGGAAGCAGTGGCACATGCCGAGGCGTCGGTCGCGCTCGACCCGCGCAATGCGGAGAATCGCGCGCTGCTCGGTCAGGTTTATCTGATGGCGGGTCGCTTCACCTCGGCCGGTCAGGCGCTGGCCGACACGCTGACGCTCGATCCTGCCAATGGCCGCGCCGCGCTCAATCTCGCGCTCGCGCAGATCGGCACCGGCGACTGGTCGGGCGCGCGCAAGACGCTCGACGACCATGCCGATCATATTCCGGCGAGCGATCGCGGTCTCGCTTATGCGCTGGCCGGAGATCCGGGCCATGCGGTCGAGGTGCTGAGCACTGCGGCGCGCGTACCGGGGGCCGATGCCAAGACCCGCCAGAATCTCGCGCTGAGCCTCGCGCTCGCGGGCCGCTGGCCCGAAGCCAAGGCGGTCGCCTCGGTCGACGTCGCGCCGGATCAGGTCGATGCGCGGATCATGCAGTGGGCGACTTTCTCCAAGCCCCGCAACGCCTATGATCAGGTTGCGTCGCTGCTCGGCGTGACTGTGGTGCAGGATGGCGGCCAGCCGGTGGCGCTGGCGCTCAACCAGACGATGCAGGCGGTGGCCGCGGTCGCTGCGACTGTCGATCCGACCGGCACCGAAGCGCCCGCCGTGGCCGAAACGCCGGCGGCCGAGCCGGCCCCGGTCGCGGTTGCCGCCGCCGAGCCCGCGCCGGCTCCGGTCGCCGCTCCGGCGGTCGAAACCGCCAAGGGCGTCCAGGTCGTCTTCGCGCCCCGCAAGGAAATCGTGCAGGCGATCCCGGTCGCCGTCGCTGCCGCATCGCCCAGGGCGGTGAAGGTTGCGAAGCCGGCTCTGGCCGCAGCCGCTCCGGCCCTCGCGCCGGTCGCAGTCGCCAAGGCCTCGGCTCCGGCCAAAGTCTCCGCTCCGGCCAAGGGCACCTATTTCGTCCAGCTCGGCGCCTATGAGAATGCCGCGGTCGCGCATGACGCGTGGCGCCGCCTCGCGGGGACCCTCCCCGCGGTCGGCCAGCAGACCCCGCAGGGCATGAACGTCTCGACCAAGGCGGGCAATTTCTACCGTCTGTCGGTTGGCGGCTTCGCCAAGCAGGACGCGACGTCGCTGTGCGGCGCGATCAAGGCCAAGGGCGGCAGCTGCTTCGTCCGCACCGGTGCCGGCGAAACCGCCGCCAGCTGGGCGAAGGGCACCGCGGTCGCCTCACGCTGAGTTCCATCGAAGCCGTCGTCCCGCTTAGCCGGGGCGGCGGTGATGGACTTTCTCCCTTAAAGAAGCGCCCGTTCCCCTGCAAAAGCAGAGGGCCAGTCAAGGGGCGCCGTCGCTTGGGGTACTGTGCTCCTGCCTTGGCAGGGGCACTGTTTCGTTGTGCGGCACGCGATCTAATCGTTCGGCATCACCAGTTGCTCGGGGCTGGGCGTGTCTTCCATCCAGATCGGGCCACTCGGCTGCTTCTTGCGCTTGCTGACAGTCGGACCGTAGCTGGCATTCTCGCCCTTGCCGCGTAGCTCGGCGCTTTCCTCGACATAGTCGCCGGTGAGCAGGTTCCAGCTCACGCTCGACCAGCCATGTGCGTTGGTGCGACTGTAATATTTGGCGTCGATCCCGATCAGCCGCATCTTCTTCGCAGCGGGATCCCAGCGATAGCGATAGGTGGAGGCAGTGGCCGACGTGCCGCCGGTCAGGTCCTTGATCAGCAGCACGCCCTTGTTCAGCGACAGCTCGGCTGGACCGCCAACGGGATAGGGATCGAGTACCAGCACACCGCCCGGATCGTGGCCCATGTCGGTCTCACCGGCATAGCCGAGGAACACCCGCAGCTTCCGGGTGTCGTCCCCACCGTCGCGGCCGATCGCAATGGTGTCGATCTCACCGTCGCCGTTGAGATCTCCGTCGAGCCGCGTCTCGAGCTCCTCGCCCTTGCCGAGCTGCCCCTTGAGCACATCGTCGGGCATCGCAGATACGTGTGTGCGCTGGGCGGACGCGGGAAGGACCGTTGCAGCGGCCAGGATCAAAGCAACTCCAACCGCACGCATATGTTCTCCCCCTCGGTTCAGTGGACGGGTGACCCGCCCTTGAACACGTGCAGCACCTTGCCCTGCACCGGCAGCCCGTCGAACGGCGTGTTGCCCGCCTTGGCGACCATGTAATCGGCCTCGATCCGCCACGGAGCGCCGGGATCGACCACGATCAGGTCGGCTGGCTTTCCGGGTTCGAGCGTAGCGGTGTCGAGCCCCAGGATCTTGGCCGGATTCGACGCGAGCAGTGCGAAAAGCCGATCGATCGAAATCCGCTCGTCGCGCACCAGCCCGAGCGCCAGCGCCAGCAGGGTCTCGGCACCGGACATGCCGGCCTCCGAATCGGCGAAGGGCAGGCGCTTCTCTTCCGGGCCGCGCGGATCATGGCCCGAGCCGATCACGTCGATCGTGCCGTCGGCGACCGCGGCGAGCGCGGCCTGGCGGTCGCTCTCGCTGCGCAGCGCGGGTGAGAGATGCGCGAAGGTGCGGAAATTGGTCATCGCGATGTCGGATAGCAGCAGATGCGCCGGAGTGATGCCGCAGGTCACGCGTACGCCGCGCCTTTTGGCCGCGCGCACGAGTTCGAAGCCTGCCGCAGTGGTGACCTGGCGGAAATGGATATGCGCGCCGGTCTCCTCGGCGAGCATGAGGTCGCGTGCGATTGCGAGCGCTTCGGCCACAGCGGGCGCGGCGCGCAGACCGAGCCGGGTCGCGGTCTCGCCCTCGGTCGCCACTGCCTCGCCGACCAGTCCGCCGTCCTCGGCATGCGCGATCACCACCATTCCGCAATCGCGGGCATAGGCCAGCACCTTCCGCATGGTACCCGAATCGGCGATCCAGCGCCGCCCCGTCGCAACTGCACGCGCGCCGGCCTCGGCATTGATCGCCATCTCGGCAAGGTCGGTACCGGTGAGACCGCGCGTCGCCGCCGCGATCGGATGAAGCCACAGCTCCGGCTTGCCCATCGCCGAGGCGCGCTGGACGATGCCGGGATCGTCGAGCACCGGCGTCTGGTCTGGCATCAGCCCCACGCGGACGATCCCGCCCGCACGGCAAGCTGCCTTGTCCATCCCGAACACGCCGAGGTCGACCAGTGCGGGCGCGAGGATCTTGCCGCCCAGATCGTGGACTTCGGCATCCGCGGGGACGTTGAACTCGCCGACCGCGACGATCGTGTCTCCCTCGACCAGCAGATTGCCGTGGCGCACGCCGTTGTCGGGGCAGACAAGGGTGGCGTTCCAGAAGACCAGCGTCATGCCCAGCCCTCCACGCCGCGTTCGCGTCTCGTCAGTACATCGAGGCAGGCCATGCGCACCGCCACGCCCATCTCGACCTGCTCGGTAATCGCCGAGCGACCGGCAAGATCGGCGACGCTCGATTCGATCTCGACGCCGCGGTTCATCGGTCCCGGGTGCATCACCAGCGCGTCGGGATTGGCACGTGCGAGCCGTTCCGGGGTGAGGCCGTAGCGCCACGCGAATTCGCGGGTCGAGGGGATAAAGCCGCCCGACATGCGTTCATTCTGCAGGCGCAGCATCATCACCACGTCGGCGCCCTCGAGCGCGGCATCGAAATCGGTGAAGGGCGTGACGGCCATGCGCTCGATCTCCGCCGGCATCAGCGTCGAGGGCGCGACCACACGGACCTCGGCGGCGAGCGCGGTGAGCGCGAGCATGTTCGAACGCGCGACGCGGCTGTGCATGATGTCCCCGCAGATCACCACGCGCTGCCCGGCGATCCCGCCCTTGCGGCGGCGGATGGTGAGCGCATCGAGTAAAGCCTGGGTCGGGTGCTCGTGCCAGCCGTCGCCCGCGTTGAGCACCGGGCAATCGACCTTGTCAGCGATCAACTGCACCGCGCCAGAGCTTCCGTGACGGATGACGATCACATCTGCGCGCATCGCGTTGAGCGTGACGGCGGTGTCGATCAGTGTCTCGCCCTTCTTCACCGAACTCTGCGCCGCGTGCATGTTGACCACATCCGCGCCGAGGCGCTTTCCGGCGATCTCGAAGCTCAGCAGCGTGCGCGTCGAATTCTCGAAGAAGGCGTTGATCTGGGTGAGGCCGGCGAGCCGCAGATCGGAGCGCTGGCGGGTGCGGTTGATCTCGATCCACTGCTCGGCTTCGTCGAGCAGGAACATGATCTCATGCGGCTGGAGGCCCGCAATGCCGGTGAGATGCCGGTGCGGGAACGCTGCGCTGCCCGGGAGCTGGGCAGCGGGACGATGATCGGAAGCTTGCATTAAAGCCGTCGCGTAATCCCCATGGGGGCGGTGCGCAAGGGCGGCGAACCCCAATGGCGCCGATGCGCGCGATCGGATAGGGGAAAGCAAAGGGTCGCCCCAGAATCGCACGGCATCTGTACGCAAGCGGGGCGACATGCTCGACTGGCAAACCACGTTACCGATTTCGAAGCCGGCGATCCTGATCGTTCCGGCGTTGCTGTTCCTCGTAATCGGCGCGCTCGACCGGCGCCTGCGCGGTGCTGGCACGAGCCTGTGGGAGCATCTCTTCCCGCGCCGTATCTATCGCGCGCAGGCCAATGCGATCGGCCGGTTCAACTATGTCCTGTCCCTGTCGTTGCTGTTCAAGGGCGCGGGCGGGGTGAGCGCGATGCTGCTCGCCCAGACGCTGATCGCACCCGCCGCGGCGCCCGCGACGGCGCTGCTGGCGGTAACCGTGCAGGTGCTGTGCGTGTGGCTCGCCCATGACCTGGGCAACTACTGCCAGCACTGGCTGCAGCACCGCTCGGCTTTCCTGTGGCGTTTCCACCGCCCTCATCATGCCGTCGAGGCACTGACGCCGTTCGTGCAGGTGCAGGGCCATCCGATCGACCTGCTTATCGGCATGGCTGTCGCCTTTCCCTTCACCTTCGCCGGCGCAGCGCTGGGGCTTTGGCTGAGCGGCGGAAGCTTTGGCGCGGGTGCGCTGGCGGGGCTCGCGGTGGTCGCGGGGATCGAACAGCTCAAGGGCGCTCTCGGGCACAGCCATCTCGCCATCTCGTTCGGCTGGTGGAACCGGCTGGTGCTCGCGCCGGTGATGCACCAGCTTCACCACAGCGCCGAGATAGAGCATCGCGACTGCAATCTCGGCAGCACCTTCGGGCTATGGGACTGGATGTTCGGGACGCTCTACGTGCCCGTAAGGGAAGAGACGTGGCGGCTGGGCCTCGACCCCGCATTGCTCGGAGAAGACAATCCCTATCAGAGTGTTGCCGACATCTATCTCGAGCCGCTCGGACTGCGGGGCGAGGCGAAACGGGCGGACGAGCAGCCCGCCTGACCGTGTCGGTGTTAGTCCGTCCGATTCGCGATTCGCCGTTTGCGGGCATGGCGCTCCGCGGCCTCGAGTAGCCGGTCGAGATCCTCGCGCGTCACGTCGAACGTCTCGCCCAATTCCGCCAGCGCGGCATCGACATCGGCGGTTTGGAAGCGGCTCTCGTCGGGCATCGCGGTGATGCGGTGCGGGTAGCTATGACCCGAGAAGCGGTGGAACACGACCGCGCACAGCACGAGGAGCACGGCATTGACGCCAACCGGCACCAGCGGAAAGTGCCAGCTCGCGATCTCCGACATCGGGCCTGCCGCGAGGGGTGCCAGCGCGTAGCCACCGCCGGGCGGATGGAGGCAGCGTGCGGCGGACATCAGCAGGATTGCCAGCCCGACGGCCAGCCCTGCGGCGAGCGCGGTCGCGCCTAGCCAATGGACCATTGCTACGCCGGACGCCGCCGAGAGGATCGAGCCGCCGACCACCGCCCAGGGCGAGGTCATCGGGCTCGACGGCACGACGAACAGCAGGACGGTCGAAGAACCGAGCGAGCCGGCGACATAGGGTAGCGCATGGGCGGGGGCATAGGCCCAGGCAATCAGCGTGGTGATGGCGACGCCCAGTGTTGCGCCGAGCGCGCTTACCAGCCGATCCCGTGAGCGCGCGCCGGCAAGCAACGGGGCAAGCCATGCTCCTCCGCGGCGCCTCGCGGTCACGCGTTGACCAACCCGTCGATCGCGCCCTGCAGGATATAGGCGGCGGCCATCTTGTCGATCAGTTCGGCGCGTTTGGCGCGACTGGCGTCCTGTTCGATCAGCGTGCGCTCGACCGCGACGGTCGACCAGCGCTCGTCCCACAACAGGATCGGCAGACCCCAATCCGCAAGATTGCGCGCGAAGGCGCGGGTCGATTGGCTGCGCGGGCTCTCGCTGCCGTCGAGGTTGAGCGGGAGGCCGATCACCACGCCCTTCACCGCCTGCTGCGCGATCAGGTCGGCGAGCGCGGTCTTGTCCTTCTGGAACTTGGTCCGGCGCACGAGCAGGGCAGGGGAGGCGAAGCTCCACCCGGCGTCGCACAAAGCCGTGCCGATCGTCTTGGTCCCGACATCGAGCCCGATCAGCCGCCCGCCTTCGGGCAGCGCAGTACGGAACTCGGATACGGCGGTGGTGATCATGCCGGGGCTATGAGGCGAGAAGCCCCCGTTCGGCAATAGCCTCAGCGCTTCCCGAACGCCGCGAGCCGCCGTGCCGCATCCTGCCGCACATTGGCCCAGAACAGGCTGTAGTCGAACACATGGTAATTGTTGCCCGGCAGCACATAGGGGCCGAAGTCGGGCGGGCTGCTGCCGATCAGCAGGAAACCGCGCCCGTCGCAGCGTGCCGGCACGGTGCCCGGCACGAGCGTCGCGCTGGTCAGTGTCTTGTCGGGGATCAGTGCGCCGAGATTGGCCCTGGCATCCGCCGCACCGCCGGTCGCGCCGGTGAGCGGGTTGGTGCAGATGATCGGCGTATTCGCGCGCGGGGCGCCGGTGAAGCCGTTGGTAGCGTCGAACGTGTCGGTGATCAGCGAGGGGTCCGCGGGCTCGGCGAAGCTCTGCCACGAAAGGATGCAGTTGGGCTGGTCCGGACGCTGGCACTCGGCGAGGCCCATCAGCGGCAGGTCGGCGGTGCGCGACACCGGCCAGCCAACGACATAGGCCGCGACGATGCGCTTCGCGAGCGGCTTGCCCGCCACCTTGTCGCGCAGCAGCCGACTCAGGTGCAGCGCGCCCTGGCTGTGCCCGGCGAGGATAATCGGGCGATCACCCGCCTCGCGCAGGAACTCGTCGAACGCCGCCGACACGTCGGCATAGGCAAGGTCGAGCGCCTTTTCGGCATTGGCCTGATTGGTCAGGAAGGCGCCGAACGTCGCCTGGCGGTAGCGCGGCGCCCAGATCGCGCCGATCGCGTTGAACGCCGAGGCTTGCCCGCGCAGGAAGATCTCCGCGCGCGCATTCGCCTCGACATTGTCGAGCGGCGCGTTCCAGCGCGTGCGATCGAGGAACGAGGTTGGGTGGATGAAGAAGACGGCGGCCGGCGGGTTCGCCACCGCTGTCTGGCCGGGCGGCACCCAGAGTGCGGGATTGCCAGGCTTGTCGGGCCGCGCGATCCACATCTTCGCCTCGTCATAGCGCTGCGCCGGCGGCTGCGCCCTGAACTCGGTGCTCGGCACCAGCGAGAGGCGGAGGATCTGGTTTCCCCAGAAGCGATAGGCAAACAGGGAAGCGAGTGCGAGCATGATGAGTATGACTACCGCGTAGAGGAACTTCCGCGCCAAGCGGCATTC
>Ga0065165_1003234_pt1 | contig 11813 bp, 6 predicted proteins | sample AraplaMF_Cvi_mMF_FD_63813 | JGI IMG/M metagenome (GOLD analysis project Ga0065165, IMG submission 63813) | Arabidopsis root microbial communities from the University of North Carolina, USA - plate scrape MF_Cvi_mMF (version 2) (version 3) | ecosystem: Host-associated > Plants > Roots > Endosphere... | reverse complement strand
GGAGGGGGATCAGCTCAGGATAGCGGGCAGATCCAGCCCCTGCCCGCGCGCGCAATCGAGCGCGATGTCATAGCCGGCGTCGGCGTGGCGCATTACCCCGGTGGCGGGGTCGTTCCACAGCACGCGTTCGATGCGGCGGGCGGCATCGGCGGTGCCGTCGCAGACGATCACCATCCCCGAATGCTGCGAGAAGCCCATGCCGACGCCGCCGCCATGGTGGAGCGAGACCCAGGTCGCGCCGCTGGCGGTGTTGAGGAGCGCGTTGAGCAGGGGCCAGTCGGAAACGGCGTCGGAGCCGTCCTGCATCTTTTCGGTCTCGCGGTTGGGCGAGGCGACCGAGCCGCTGTCGAGATGGTCGCGGCCGATCACGATCGGGGCCTTCAATTCGCCTCTGGCGACCATTTCGTTGAAGGCGAGGCCGAGCCGGTGGCGATCGCCGAGGCCGACCCAGCAGATCCGCGCGGGCAGGCCCTGGAAGTGGATCCGCTCGGCGGCCATGTCGAGCCAGTTGTGGAGATGCGTGTCGTCGGGGAACAGTTCCTTGACCTTGGCGTCGGTCCTCCGGATGTCCTCGGGATTGCCCGACAGCGCCGCCCAGCGGAACGGACCAACGCCGCGGCAGAAGAGCGGGCGGATATAGGCTGGGACGAAGCCGGGGAAGTCGAAGGCGTTGGTTACGCCTTCCTCGAGCGCGACCTGGCGGATGTTGTTGCCGTAATCGACCGTCGGGATGCCAGCTGCATGAAAGTCGAGCATCGCGCGGACGTGGATCGCGATCGAGGCGCGGGCGGCCTTGTCGAGGCCCTCGGGATCGTCGGCGCGGGCGCGTTCCCACTGGTCGAGCGTCCAGCCGAGCGGGAGATAGCCGTTGCGCGGGTCGTGCGCCGAGGTCTGGTCGGTCACCGCATCGGGGCGGATGCCGCGGCGGACCATCTCGGGATAGATCTCCGCGGCGTTGCCGAGCAGGCCGACCGAGATCGCCTTGCCGGCCCTGTGCGCATCCTCGACGAGGGCGATGGCTTCGTCGATCGTCGCGGCCTGGGCGTCGAGATAGCCGGTGCGCAGCCGCATCTCGATCCGCGAGGGCTGGCACTCGACGGCGATGCACGAGGCGCCGGCCATCGTCGCGGCGAGTGGCTGGGCGCCGCCCATTCCGCCGAGCCCGGCGGTGAGGATCCAGCGCCCGGCGAGGCTGCCGCCGAAATGCTGGCGGCCCATCTCGGCGAAGGTTTCGTAGGTGCCCTGCACGATGCCCTGGCTGCCGATATAGATCCAGCTGCCCGCGGTCATCTGGCCGTACATCATCAGGCCCTTGCGATCCAATTCGTTGAAATGCTGCCAGTTCGCCCAGTGCGGCACGAGGTTGGAATTGGCGAGCAGCACGCGCGGGGCGTCGGCATGGGTGCGGAAGATGCCGACCGGCTTGCCCGACTGGATGAGCAGGGTCTGGTCGTCCTCGAGCCGGCGCAGGCTGGCGACGATCGCGTCATAGCTTTCCCAGTCGCGCGCGGCGCGGCCGATGCCGCCATAGACGATCAGCTCCTCGGGGCGCTCGGCGACGTCGGGATCGAGATTGTTCATCAGCATGCGCAGCGGCGCTTCGGTGAGCCAGCTCTTGGCGCTCAATTCGGTGCCATGGGGCGCGCGGATGCTGCGGCTGTTGTCGCGGCGGGTGGTCATAGGGTCTTCCAGTCGAGACAGGCGGCGAGGATGCGGCGGAGATCGGCGACGAGTGGCGCGGCGCGGGCCTCATTATACGGCGTCGGCCAGTTGGTCTCGTCGGGCGTGTCGGGCTCGTCCATATAGCCGCGGCAGGCGAGCTCCATCTGTATCGCGTGGATTTGGAGGTCGGGGCGGCCGTGGTGCCGGGTGGTGTAGCCGCCGCGGAAGCGGCCATTGACCACCAGCGAACGGCCGGTGGCGGCGCAGGCGCGCTCGACCGCGGCTTCGAGCGCGGGATCGCAGGTGGCGCCGTTGTTGGTGCCGATGTTGAACTGGGGAAGCCCGCCGTCGAACAGGCGGGGCATGTGGCTGCGGATCGAGTGGCAGTCGTAGAGGACGACCATGCCGTGCGCGTCGCGGAGGCGGGCGAGCTCGTCGGTGAGCGCGGCGTGATAGGGGATCAGCCAGCGGTCGCGGCGCTCGGCGATCTCGGCATCGTCGGGTTCTTCGCCGGGCAGATAGAGTGGCTCGCCGTCGAAGGTGGTGGTCGGGCAGAGCTCGGTGGTGGTCTGGCCGGGATAGAGCGAGGCGCCCGAGGGATCGCGGTTCACGTCGATGATGCTTCGGGAGAGCGTGGTGCGGACGATCGTCGCGTCCATGTCCTCGGCAAAGGCATAGAGCCGGTCGATCCACCAGTCGGCGTCCTTGCGCGCGCGCCACGGCGAGACGTAGCGGGGGAGCAGATCGTCAGGAATGTGGGTGCCGGTATGCGGCATACCGAGCACCAAAGGCGCGTCGCCGCGGCGGACGATCAGCCAGTCGTCAGCCATGCGTCACCGACGGGACGGGGATGGCGTGGGCCTCGGCGATATCGGCGAGACGGCCCGAGCGAACGATTTGCGTGGCGGCCGCGATGTCGGGGTGGAAATAGCGGTCGTCTTCGAGATGCGCGACGAAGGCGCGGACCTCGCGGTGGACGGCGTCGACGGCCTCGCTGCTCCTCAGCGGGGCGTGCAGGTCATAGCCCTGCGCGCCGGCGAGCAATTCGATCGCGATGACGTGGCCGGCATTGTCGGCCATCGCGATCAGCCGGCGGGCGCCGTGCGCCGCCATCGAGACATGGTCCTCCTGATTGGCCGAGGTCGGTATCGAATCGACGCTGGCCGGATAGGCGCGTTGCTTATTCTCAGAGACGAGCGCGGCGGCGGTGACCTGCGGGATCATGAAGCCCGAATTGAGCCCCGGGCGCGTGGTGAGGAAGGCGGGCAGGCCGGAGAGCGCGGGATCGACCAGCATCGCGAGGCGGCGCTCGGACAGCGAGCCGATCTCGCACAAGGCCATCGCGATCATGTCGGCAGCGAAGGCGACCGGCTCGGCGTGGAAATTGCCGCCGGACAGGACCTCGCCGGTGTCAGGGAAGACCAGCGGATTGTCGGAGACGCTGTTGGCTTCGGTGGCCAGCGTCGCGGCGGCCTGGCGAAGCAGGTCGAGCGCGGCGCCCATCACCTGGGGCTGGCAGCGCAGGCAATAGGGGTCCTGGACGCGCTTGTCGTCTTCGCGGTGCGAGGCGCGGAGCGGCGATCCGGCCATCATCGCGCGGAGCATCGCGGCGACTTCCTGCTGCCCGCGATGGCCGCGCAGATCGTGGATGCGCGGGTCGAACGGAGTGTCGGAGCCCTTGGCCGCCTCGGTCGACAGCGCGCCGGCGACGAGCGCGGCGGCGTGGAGCGCCTCGGCTTCGAACAATCCGGCGAGCGCATAGGCAGTCGAGAATTGGGTGCCGTTGAGGAGGGCGAGGCCTTCCTTGGGGCCGAGCGTCAGCGGGGTCAGGCCGGCGTCGCGCAGTGCCTGGTCGGCTGGGAGGCGGTCGGCCGGCGTGTCGATCTCGCCGGTGCCGATCATCGCGGCGGTGAGGTGGGCGAGCGGGGCGAGGTCGCCCGAGGCGCCGACCGAACCCTGCCCCGGCACGACCGGCAGCAGGTCGTGCGCGAGCATCGCTTCGAGCAGGTCGAGCGTCGCGAGGCGGACGCCCGAGGCACCGCGGCCGAGGCTGGCGAGCTTGAGCGCCATCATCAGCCGGAGGACGGGGCGCGGCATCGGATCGCCGACGCCGGCGGCGTGCGACAGGACGAGGTTGCGCTGGAGCGTGTCGAGATCGGTGGGCTCGATGCGGATGCTGGCGAGCAGGCCGAAGCCGGTGTTGACGCCGTAGACCGCGGCGTCGCCGGCGGCGATCCGGGCGATCGTGTCGGCGGCGCGCTGGATCGCGGGCCGGCAGGCGGAGTCGAGCCGTGCCCCGGCGCCGCGATAGATCGCGCGCCATTGCTCGAGCGGCACCGCGCCGGGTTCGAGCGTGATCATGACTGGCCTCCGAAGATGCGGGCGTGGAGCGGGTTGAAACCGATGCGGTAGACGAGCTCGGCGGGTTCGGTGACGTTCCAGATCGCGAGGTCGGCGCGCTTGCCGGCCTCGAGCGTGCCGATCCGATCGAGCCGGCCGAGCGCGCGGGCGGCTTCGCGGGTCATCCCGGCGATGCATTCGTCGACGGTGAGGCGGAACAGGGTCGCGGCCATGTTCATCGCGAGCAGCGGCGAGGTGAGCGGCGAGGTGCCGGGGTTGCAGTCGGTCGCCACCGCGATCGGGATGCCGGCTGCGCGAAGTGCTTCGATCGGAGGGAGGCGGGTCTCGCGGGTGAAATAGAAGGCGCCGGGGAGGAGGACGGCGACGGTGCCGGCCTTGGCCATCGCTTCGACGCCGGGCTGGTCGAGATGCTCGAGATGATCGGCGGAGAGCGCGCCGAACTCGGCGGCGAGCGCGGCGCCGTGGAGATTGGAGAGCTGCTCGGCGTGGAGCTTGACCGGGAGGCCGTGTGCGGTGGCGGCTTCGAAGACGCGGCGGACCTGTGCCGCGCTGAAGCCGATGCCTTCGCAGAACGCGTCGACGGCGTCGGCGCGGCCGGCGAGCGCGGGGATCATCCGTTCGCAGACCTCCGCGACATAGCTATCGGGGTCGCCGGCATATTCGGGCGGCAAGGCATGCGCGCCGAGGAAGGTCGTCGCCACACTGACAGCGCGGGCTTCGCCGAGCGCGCGGGCGGCTTCGAGCATCTTGATCTCGTCGGCGAGCGACAGGCCGTAGCCCGATTTGACTTCGATCGTGGTGACGCCTTCGGCGAGCATCGCGTCGAGGCGGGGGAGGGACTGGGCGACCAGCGCCTCCCGGCTGGCGGCGCGGGTGGCCTGCATCGTCGAGACGATGCCGCCGCCGGCGCGGGCGATTTTCTCGTAGCTTGCCCCTTCGAGCCGGAGCTCGAATTCGCGGGCGCGATTGCCGGCATAGACGAGGTGGGTGTGGCAATCGATCAGCCCGGGGGTGATCCAGCGGCCGGCGCAATCGCGCACGGTTTCGGGATCGAGCCGCGGCGCGTCGGTGCGCGCGCCGGCATAGACGATGCGCTCGCCGATGGTAGCGATCAGCCCGTCCTCGATCGCGCCGAGCCCGGGCAGGTCGGTGCGCAGCGTGGCCAGTCTGGCGTTGCTCCACAGCTGCTCGACCCGCACGCGCTTCCTCCTCCAGGCGACTCGATCGAATCTCTAGGATCCGGATTTAAATGTCTATACATTTGTCGGCGAACGACGCGGAGAGAGCGATGCAAGGCTGGTGGTTCGAGGCGGCGCTGCTGGCGGATGGCTGGGCCGAGCGCGTGCGGATGACCGCCGAGGCGGACCGCATCGTCGCGGTGACGTCCGGCGCTGAACCGGAAGTGGGCGACGCGCGACTCGGCGTCGCGCTGCCCGGGGTGGCCAATCTGCACAGCCACGCCTTCCAGCGCGGCATGGCCGGGATGGCCGAGCGGCGCGGGCCGCGGGCGGACAGCTTCTGGACGTGGCGCGACCTGATGTACCGCTTCGCGCACGCGATCGGCCCCGACGAACTCGAGGCGATCGCGTCGCTGGCCTTCGTCGAGATGCTCGAGGCGGGGTTCGTCCGGGTCGGCGAGTTCCATTACGTCCATCACGACCGCGACGGCACGCCTTTCGCCAATCCCGCCGAGATGGGCGCACGGATCGCCGCGGCGGCGGCGGCGACCGGGATCGGACTGACGCTGCTGCCGGTGCTCTACATGGCCTCGGGCTTCGGCGGCGCGGCGCCCAGGCCCGAGCAGGCGCGCTTCGTCCATGACGCCGACGGCTATGCCCGGCTGATCGAGGCATCGCGCAGCGCGGTCGCCGGGCTTGCCGACGCGCGGGTCGGAGTCGCGCCGCACAGCCTGCGCGCGGTACCGCCCGAGGGACTGGCGGCAGCACTGGCGATCGGCGGGGAGGGACCTGTCCATATCCATGTCGCCGAACAGACCGGCGAAGTGGAGGACTGCCTGCGCCATACCGGGCAGCGGCCGGTCGCGTGGCTGCTGGCGCATGCGCCGGTCGATCCGCGCTGGTGTCTCGTCCATGCGACGCACGTCACGCCGGAGGAGCTGGACGAGGTGGCACGCAGCGGCGCGGTGGTGGGGCTGTGCCCGATCACCGAGGCCAATCTGGGCGACGGGGTGTTTCCCGCCGCCGAGCTGCGCGCAGCGGGCGGGCGCTTCGGGGTGGGATCGGATTCGAACGTGCTGATCGGCCTGGCCGAGGAGCTGCGCAGCCTCGAATATTCGCAGCGGCTGGTGCATCGGGCGCGCAACCTGCTGTCGAGCGCAGAATGCCCGTCGACCGGCCGGACCCTGTTCGATGCCGCGCGGCGCGGCGGTGCGCAGGCGCTGGGCGTGGCGGATGGCGACCTCGCCCCCGGCAGACGCGCCGATTTCGTGACGCTCGATCGATCGCATCCGACGCTGGCCGGGCGCAGCGGCGACGCGTTGCTCGACGCCTTCGTCTTCGCCAATGGCGGCGGAACGATCGACGGAGTGTGGTGCGGCGGACGCCAGCAGGTGCAAGGCGGGCGTCATGTCGCGCGCGATGCGGTGGTGCGGCGCTATGCGGCGGCGCTGGCCGGGCTGGGGATCGCATGAGCGAGACGCGGCCGCTCTACCAGGTGATCCGCCGCGCGATCGAGGGCCGGATCATGTCGGGCGAGCTGCGTCCCGGCGACCGCATCCCGTTCGAGCACGAGCTGATGGCCGAATATGGCTGCGCGCGGATGACGGTGAACAAGGCGCTGTCGGCGCTGGCGAGCGCAGGGCTGATCGAGCGGCAGCGGCGGCGCGGATCGTTCGTGACCCAGCCGCGGATCCATATGGCGGCGCTGCAGATTCCCGATATCCGCGAGGAGATCGAGAAGCGGGGCCATGCCTATGCGCTGCGGCTGGTGACGCGCAGCGTGCTCGGCGCCGACAGTGCGCAGGGGGCGGTGCTGCGATCGTCGGGCGCGCGCGAATTGCTGTCGCTTGGCTGCGTGCACCTCGCCGACGGCAAGCCCTTCGCAGTGGAGGCGCGGCTGATCAACCTCGCCGCGGTGCCGGCCGCGCGCGACGCCGACTTCGCCGCGACGCCGCCGGGAAGCTGGCTGCTCGCGCACGTGCCCTGGACCGAGGCCGAGCACCGCATCACCGCCGCGGCGGCGGGCGACGCCGCGGCATCGCTCGACTTGCCCGCCGCCACGCCCTGCCTGGTGCTCGAGCGCTGGACGTGGCGCGAGGCCGAGGCGATCACCTATGTGCGCACGGTGTTCGACGGCGACCGGTTCGATCTCACTGCGCATTTCGCCGCGCAGGGGCTGCGGGGATGATCCCGTGCCCCCTCCCTGGTCGGGAGGGGGCCGGGCGGATGCCGCTCAGATCAGCATCAGGTCGTTGGTATACAGCGCGAACTGGTGGCCGCTGGCATCGCCCCAGTCGTACGACGCGCCGGCATGTCCTGCGAAGGCGGCGGCGAGCGGATTGCTTGCCTCCGCGCTGAACAGGAACAGGTTGTCGCCGCCGCTGAATGCCGCAAATCCGGGTGCGGGTGCCGCATTGTCGGGCACCAGGGCGACGCCGGCGCTCGGCGCCGACGCGCCCGCGGTCTGGGTGACGTTGATGTTCGCCGCAGTGACCAGCGGCGTGTTGCCGTTGGCGTTCCAGGTTGCGACCGCATCGTCGTCGAGACCGGGCCCGCCCTCGACAAAGCCCTGCAGGAAGATGCGCGGATCGGAGGTGCCGTCGAGGTCGGCGGTGCGCAGCCGCAGCACGTTGGTCGGCCCGCCGGGCAGCACATCGTTGTTGATGATGTTGGCATAGACCTGCGCGGTCTCACCCGCCGCCGATGAGCCGGCAGTGATGTTAATGTCGGCGAGCGCGGTAGGGTTGGAATCGAGATTGTTGTTGTCGAGCGTCAGGTCGAGCCGGGCGTCGCCGATGCGCGCGAGCACGTCGATCGCCGAACTGCCGTTGCCGGCGCCCATCGTGACATTGTTGTCGCGTACCTCGACAATCGCGGTGGAGCCGGTTTCCTGCGCGACGACGCGGACGCCGACGCCGCCGGCATTGGCGGTGATGACGTTGTCGTTGATCCGCCCCTCGATATCGGCACCGCCAAATGCCGTGGCATTGACCGCGCTGCCGCCGCGGCTGGTGATGCTGTTGTCTACGACGTTGAACGCCATCTGGGCGGTGCCGCTGGCGTTGAGGTCGATGCCGCTGCCGATATCGGCCTGGCTGTCGATCAGGCTGCCGGTGATGTCGACGCTGACGACGCTGTCATTGTCGCCGATCACCTGGATCGCCTGCGTCCGCAGCCGCACGAAATCGCTGTCGGTGACGTCGATGTTGGTCACCGGCGCGCCGGGCCCGGTGCTGAAGCTGCGGAATTGCAGCCCGCCATCGCCGTTGCCGTTGACCGGGCCGCCGAGCGACGCGGTCTGGCTGTCGCGGATCGTGAGGTTGTCGAGCGACAGATTGAGGTCGATATCGGTGTTGACGATGTCGAGCCCGTTGGTCTCCGAGAAGGAGATGTCGGAATTGGTGATCGACGCATTGCCCGAGAGGTTGGTGAATTCGAGCCCGCTTTCGTTGACTGCGTTGCCGGCCAGGGTGACCGTGCTGTTGTCCATCGTGAAATCGGCGACGTTGATGCCGACCACGCCGCTGTCGGCGGCGCCGTTGATGTCGACATTGGCGAGCGCGACGCCGTTCACGCCGCTCAGGTAGAGCGCCGCGTTCGAATTGCTCACGTCGAGATCGGTCGACACGCCGTTGGTGGTGTTGGCGTTGAGCAAAGTGAGGTTGGCGAGTTCGAGCTCGGCGGTGTTGATCGCCTCGATCCCGCGAACGGCGATGTTCTGGATGAGGCCACCCGAACCGTCGACGGCGCCGGTGCCGGTGACGTGGAGCCCGCCGGCAGCGCCGGTGCCGTTGAGCCGGACGGCATAGCTGCCGCCATTGGCAGAGATGCTGTCGAAAGTCAGGTCGGCGGCGCCGATCACGGTGCCGATCACCGATACCGCGACGCCGCCCCCCGCCGTCACGCTGTTGCCCGCGCCGGTCGCGGTCACCATGCCGCCGCCGCTGGCGTTGAGGCCGGTGGCGGTGGTGGTGAAGATGTCGAACCCGCCGCCCAGCGCCAGCGAGCCACTGTTGCCGACGAAGTTGACGGCGATGGTGGTCGCGGTCGCGACGGTGCCGCCGCCGGCGAAGCTTGCCGCCAGCGACGATCCGGTGATGTCGATGCCGCCGCCCGCATGCGTGCCGACGATCGTCGTCGCGCCGGTGACGGTGAAGCTGCCGCCAACCCCGGCGAGATCGATCGCGCCGCCGCTCGATCCGGTCGAGCCTGCATTGTTGAGCGTGACGTTCAGCGTGCCGCCCTGGTCGATGTCGACGATCTGGCCGGCGCCCGACTTGCCGACGTCGCTGACGACCAAGCTGCCGACGCTGCCGCCGCTGTCGGCGAGGCCGGCGCCGGTGGTGTTGCCGATGTCGAAGCCCATGACGTGGTTGCCCTGGGCGAGATCGACGCCGTTGTTGGTGCCGCCGGTGGTGACGATGGTCGGGCGGCCGGTGCCCTCCTCGATCGTCTCGGCGCCGATCACCAGATCCTGCCCGCCGCCGATCAGCGTCTGGCCGCCCAGCAGATTGATGCCGTCTGCCTCGGCATAGGTGCCGGTGCCTTCGCGCAGATAGACGGTGTCGCCGGTGCCGGGGCCGTCGGGCGTGCCCTGCGCCGCATTGAACGCGGCGAGCGAGGTGAACGGATCGGCCTGGGTGCCGAGATTGGCGCTGCCGACCGCGGCATTGTCGATGAACCACACCGAAGCGCCGACCGTGATCGTCACCGTGGCGACGTCGCTTTCGCCGTCGGCATCGGTGAGGGTGTAGGTGAAGCTGTCGCTGCCGCTGAACCCGACCGGAGGCTCGTAGCTGAACGAGCCGTCGGGGTTGACGGTGACCGTGCCGCCATTGGCCGAGGTCGCGTCGAACGCGCTGACCGAGGCCTGGCCCGGGCCGGTGCCGACGCCGCCGTCGTCGCTGTCGTTGGCGAGGACGCCTTCGCTCGCATCGACGGTGAGGGTGACGTTGCCGGGGACGGTATAGGCGTCGTCGACGGCGTCGGGCGGCGTATTGTCGGCCGCGCCGTTGATCGTGACGGTGACGTCCTGCGTCGCGGTGCCGCCATGGCCGTCGTCGATCGTGACGGTGTAGGTCTGGGTGAGCGTCTCGCCGGCATCGAGGAAGTCGATCGCGGCATCGTCGACCGCGAAATGCCAGCCGACATTGTCGCCGGCCTGGTTGACCGGATCGAGGCTGAAGGTGCCGAGATAGCCCGGGCCCTGCGCGGCGAAGCTGGCGCTGTGGGTGTCGCTGAGATCGGCATCGTCGAAGGCGATCGTGCCGCTGTCCTGAAGCACCGCGACATTCTCGCCCGGAGCGCCATTGGGCAATTCGGTGACGCTGCCGCTGGCATCGGTGCCGCCGGCGTCGATCACCGGCGCGTCGTTGGTGCCGGTGACGGTGACGGCGATCGTCGAGGACGCGGTGGCGCCATGCTCGTCGGTGATCGCATAATTGACCGTGACCACGGTGCTCTCGCCGGCCGCGAGATAGTCGAAATCGGCGCCGGGGGCGAACTGGACCTGGTTGGCGACCACGGTGGCGGTGCCCTGGCCGGCGGGGGTCGAGGCCCCGGTGACGGTGAGCACCGCGCCGTCATCGGCATCGGTGTCGTTGGCGAGGACGTTGACAAGGACCGATGCGTTCTCGCTGGTCGTCGCGCTGTCGGGGTTGGCGACGGGGCCGTCATTGGTTCCGGTGACGGTGATCGCGATCGTCGAGGCGGAGGTTGCGCCGAACTGGTCCTGGATCGCGTAACTGACCGTGACCACCTGCGTCGCGCCGACCGCGAGATGATCGAAGTCGCTGCCGGGCGAGAACTGGACCTGGTTGGCGACGACCGTGGCGGTGCCCTGGCCTGCCGGAGCCGAAGCAGCGGTGACGGTGAGCACCGCGCCGTCATCGGCGTCGGTATCGTTGGCGAGGACGTTGACGAGGACCGATGCATTCTCGCTGGTCGTCGCGCTGTCGGGATTGGCGACGGGGCCGTCATTGGTGCCGGTGACGGTGATCGTCACGGTCGAGGCGGAGGTTGCGCCGAACTGGTCCTGGATCGCGTAATTGACCGTGACCACCTGGGTCGCGCCGACCGCGAGGTGGTCGAAGTCGCTGCCCGGATTGAACTGGACCTGGTTGCTGACCACCGAGGCGGTGCCCTGGCCGGCGGGGGCCGAGGCGGACGTGACGGTGAGCACTGCGCCGTCATCGGCATCGGTGTCGTTGGCGAGGACATTGACGAGCACGCTCGCATTCTCGCTGGTCGCGGCGGTGTCCGGATTGGCGACCGGGCCGTCATTGGTGCCGGTGACGGTGACCGTCACGGTCGAGGCGGAGGTCGCGCCGAACTGGTCGGCGATCGTGTAATTGACCACCACGTTCTGGGTGGCGCCCGCGGCGAGATGGTCGAAGTCGCTGCCCGGATTGAACTGGACCTGGTTGCTGACCACCGTCGCGCTGCCCTGGCCGGCGGGGGCAGCGGCCGAGGTGACGGTGAGCACCGCGCCAATGTCGACATCGGTGTCGTTGGCGCGGACGTTGATCAGCACGCTCGCATTCTCGGTCGTCGCCGCGGTGTCCGGATGGGCGACCGGCGCGTCGTTGAGGCCGGTGATCGTGAACACCAGAT